>WNFI01702746.1_pt2 | contig 27933 bp, 31 predicted proteins | sample 5400471 | NCBI WGS metagenome assembly WNFI01 (sample SAMN13153348, study PRJNA577476) | soil metagenome | isolation source: 100 cm saprolite on Douglas fir-dominated hillslope | place: USA:California | collected 2013-09-17
CCCGCCTCTATCATGAAACCCCGGGCTCTTTCGTTGGCGGACCCTCGGTTGGGATGCTAGCGTGCTCCTCTCATCATGAGTGAGATGCTGGCCAGCCTCGAGCACCTCGTCCGCAACCATCCGGCGGGCACCGTCCTCTTCCGCGAGGGCGACCGCGGCGCCACCATGTACGTGATGCGCTCGGGCAAGGTGAAGATCTGGAAGCACATCTCGGACACCGAGCTGACGCTCGCGATCCTGGGGCCGGGCGAGTTCTTCGGCGAGATGGCGCTGCTCGAAGGGCTCCCCCGCTCGGCGGGCGCCACGGTGGTCGAGGACGCGCAGCTCATCGAGCTGGAGCGGAACGCCTTCGAGACGCTGGTGCGCAAGAACGGCGAGATCGCGGTGCGGCTGATGCGCAGGCTCTCCTCGCGGCTGCGGGAGGCAGATCGCCAGATGCAGGCGCTGATGAGCCGCTCCGGCGCGGCCCGCGCTCTCTCGCTGGTGCGCAACCTCGCCGAGGCGGCCGACAAGGAAGGCCGCCGCTACCTGCCCGGCGACCTGACGCCTGCTGCGCTCACCCGGCGGGTGGGCCTCGCCCGCGAAGAGGCCGAGCGCGTGCAGCGCACCTTCGAGAAATGCGGCCTTCTCGCGGCGAAGGGCGACCGCTGGGCGCTGGGGCCGGAAAAGCTGATCAGCGATTTCTTGCTCTACATCGAGATGCAGGAGCAGTACGATCCGCTCAACCTCAACCAGCTCGCCGAGCTGGCGGGGCTCAACCACGAGGACGCTTCGGCGATCGCGAAGCGCGTGCTGCAGGCGCGGCTCGCCGATGCCCGCAAGGGTTCGCAAGAGCTGGTGGACGGATACAGCACCTATCTCGCCCTCAAGCAGCGCTTCGAGTACGCCGAGGACTGACAGAGCGTGAAGATCTCCTGCCCAAACTGCGCCGCTGCCTATGAGCTGGACGACTCGCGCGTCCCGCCGGCCGGGCTGTCGATCAAATGCCCGAAGTGCAAGAACGCCTTCACCGTGCACCGTCCCAAGCCGGGCGAGGCGGCGAAGTCGGTGCCCCAGAGGCCGGTGCCGCTGCCCGGCCAGCCGGGGGCGAAGCCGGCGAAGAAGGCGCCGCCGTCGGGACGGCCGCCGGGAGCGGTGGCGAAGCAGGTCGGCGGCGCCGTTCCGCTGCCGGGGAGCGAAGGCGCGGTCGCCGCCGCTCCTCGGCCTCGAGCCGCCGGCGCGGTGCCGCTGCCTGGGCTCGACGAGGGTGGCGACGGCGGGCAAACCGCGGCCCGGCCATCGCGACAGGCTGGCGCCACGCCGGGTGCGGTCCCGCTGCCGGGCCTCGAGGAAGGCGCGGAGCGCACCGCGGTCGACTTCCGGCCGCCGCCTCCCTCGAGCGCGCCGCCGCGTCCGAACCAGGGCGCGGTGCCGCTGCCCGGCCTCGACGACCCGATGCCGCCTCCTGGGGAGCGGCCGGCAGAGGAGGGCGATCCCTTTTCCAACCTCGACCTCGGCGCTCCCGCCGAGAAGTCCAAGGGCGCGCCGAAGATGGGTTCGCCGAAGTCCGCGCGGCCGGAGTCCAGCGCGCCCGCGATGGACGACGTCTTCTCGGTGGACGAGCCGGCGACGCCGTCTGGTGCGGCGAAGCCGGCCGGCAACGATCTGCTCGACTTCGTCGACGAGCAGACCGCGCTCACTCCCAAGGGCGGCGACAAGAAGAAGAAGAAGCCGGCTCCGCCGATGCTGGCGAAGGGGTCCGGGGAAGAGGGGGGGCCGGCGGGCGAGAGCAAGGCCGAGGCGAAGGAGGCGAAGAAGGCCGAGAAGGATCGCCAGAAGCAGGAGCGCGATGAGCGGGCGGCGAAGGATCGCGACGAGCGCGCGCGCCGCAAGGCCGACCGCGGGCCCGGCGCGGCGAAGACCGCGATGCGCTCGCTCACGCCGGGGCGCGTCGCAGCGGCCATCGCGCTGCTGGCGGGAGAAGCTGGTGCAAGGCGACTTCGCCGGAGCGCGCGAGGCGGTGGCCGCCGGCGCGCAGCTCCTGGCCGTCCTGCCCGACGACGAGGACGTGAAGGCCTTCTTCGTGCTGGCCGCTTCGGAGCTGAAGCTGGAGTACGGGCAGGTCGGCGGCGACTGGGACCAGGCGAGGCGGGTGGTGGAGAAGATGAAAGGCGCCAAGCCTGCGCAGAACCGTGCGCGCGGCGCCTTTGCTCTGGCCAGCGGCGAACTGGCCAAGGGCAGGCAGCTGCTCGCCGCGGCCGACACTCCTTCCGCCGACGTGGAGTCGGTGTGGCTCTACTCCAAGGCGCTCTTGCTCTCCGGCGAGCAGGCGCGCGCGGCGCAGGTGCTGGACAACGCTCTCAAGACCCGCAGCGGATCGGCGAAGCTGCTGGTGCTGCGCGGCTCGGTGGCGCGCGAAAAAGGGCAGCTCCCCGAGGCGGCCGAGGCCTTCCAGCGCGCGCTGGTGGCGTCGCCGGACAACGGCCGCGCGATGGTGGAGCTGGCGAACGTGAAGCTCAAGCAGGGCGAGGTGAAGATCGCGGCCGACCTGCTGGCGAAGGCGCTCGACACCGACGTGCGCAAGTCGCTGGACGCGAGCGAGGAAGCGCGCGGCGACATGTTGCGCGGCAGGCTCTTCGCGGCCTCCCACGACAACAAGGCCGCGGAGGGCTCCTTCGACCGCGCGGTGGCGCTGGACCCCAACGCCGCTGCCATCCGCGAATCGTACGGCGACTATCGCCTCTCGCGGCGCGAGTGGGAGAAGGCAGCGCGGCAGTTCGAGGCCTCGATCGCGGCCGGCAATCCGTCGGCGGCGGCGTACGCGGGCGCGGCGCAGGCCTACCTCGCCCTCAACCGCCTGCTCGAGGCGGACAAGCACATCAACCAGGCCGTCGCCAAGGATCCCAACAGCGCGCACTACGTCTTCCTGCAAGGGCGCGTCGCCGAGGCGATCGGCAAGGGCGAAGAGGCATTCAAGCACTACGAGTCGGCGCTGCAGAAAAACCCCAACCAGGTGGAGGCGCTCGCCGCCGAGGGCATCGTCTACCTGAACCGCCTGGAGAAGGCGACCGCCAAGGAGAAGCTGGACGCGGCGCTCAAAGTGCCCGAGGCGCAGCTCTCTTCGCTGGACTACGAGGCGGTGGGCGACCTCGCGCTGGCGCTCGGCGACAAGCAGCGGGCCAAGGCCGCCTACGAGCAGGCGCTGCAGAAAGACCCCCAGGATCCGATGGCCCACGCCGGCATGGGCAGGGCGCTGGCGGCCCAGGGAAATCTAACAGCCGCGCGCAAGGAGCTGGAGCTGGCGCTTGGGCAGGTGGACACCGACGCGTCCATCGACTTCGAGTACGGCTCGCTCCTGCGCCGCGTGGGCGAGTCCGACGCGGCGCTCGAGGCGCTGCGCAAGGCGGTGAAGCTCGACTCCAAGGAGCCGCGCTACCGGGCGCGGTTCGGTGCGCTCCTGGTCGAGCGCGGGCAGTTCGAGGACGCCGAGCAGCAGCTCCGCCAGGCGGTGTTGATGAACGACCGCAACGGCGAGGCCCTCTTCTTCCTCGCCCGCGCGCTGGCGGGCCGCAAGAACCTGGCGGAAGCGATCGACACCATGAAGAAGGCGGTGGAGATCGAAGCCGACAACGGCGAGTACCTCTATCACCTGGGCCTCATCTACGAGGCGGGCCAGCAAGTGCAGGACGCCATCGAGGCCTTCACCCACGCCATCGAGAGGGACAAGCGCAACGCCGACGCGTACGAGCACCTCGGGCTCAACCTCATGGTCGAGAACCGCTTCGACGATGCAGTGGCCGCGTTCAAGAAGGCGGCCGCGCTCGATCCGAAGCGCGCGCGCATCTGGGCCGAGGAGGGCGACGCCGAGCAGCAGAGCGGCGACGTCGACGGCGCCATCCGCGACTTCCAGAAGGCGCTGGCGCAGAACCCGAACCTGGTCGGCGTCTGGACCAAGCTCGGCATCGCCTACAAGGACAAGGACTGCAAGGGCTGCCGCAGCCGCGCGGCAGACGCGCTGAGGAGGGCCACGCACGTCGATCCGACCGACGCCACCGCGCACCACGAGCTCGGCTACATGTACAAGGACGACGGCAGGCGCAAGGACGCCATCGCCGAGTTCCGGCGCTACCTCGAGCTGCGCCCCGACGCGGGCGACGTCGCCACCGTGCAGGACGACATCTATTACCTGCAGGAGGAGTCGCGCCGCACGCCGTGAGCCGCCGGACGCAGCCGCTGTGGAGCGTCTCGGTCGATCTCGATGGCCTGGGTTGTTACGCGGCCATCCACGGCCTCGCGGGCGCGCTCGACGATCGCGCGCTGCGGGCGGTGCCGGAGGTGGCGCTGGGCCGTTTCTGCGAGCTGTTCGCGGAGCTGAAGCTGCGGGCGACCTTTTTCGCCATCGGGCGCGAGGTGCAGTTCGCGCCGGCGGCGCTGCGGGCGGCGGCGTCGTCGCACGAGATCGCCTCGCATTCCTTCGCGCACGACTACGCGATGTCGCGGCGGACGCGGCAACAGATCGCGCAGGATCTGCTGCAGTGCGAGGAGGCGCTCGGTGGCGCGGGCATTCAAAAGCCGCGGGGCTTTCGCGCGCCGGGATACACGCTGTCGGCCTCGATCATCGACGTGGTGCGCGAGCGCGGCTACCTCTACGATTCGTCGCTCTTGCCGAGCCCGCCGTACTACGCGCTCAAGGCGCTGGCGCTCTTCTCGTACGCGCTGCGCAGGCGCAGGAGCCACAGCATCCTCGGCGGGCCGGGGCAGCTCTTCGCGCAGCGCGGGCCGCACCTTCGCCGCGGACTGCGCGAGCTGCCCATCGCGACCACAAAGGTCCTGCGCGCGCCGGTGATCGGCACTGTTGTGCTGGCCGCGCCGCGCACCGCGGGCTGGGGCTTTTCCGGCGGCTACTTCAACCTCGAGCTGCACGGCATCGACCTGCTCGACGCGAGCGACGTTCCGGCGCAGATCGCGGCGGCGCAGCCCGGCCTGCGGCTGCCCGCGGGCGAGAAGGTGCGGCGGCTGCGCGAGGTCCTGCGATCGCTGCCCGGCGAAGCGTGCACGCTGGAGGACGCGGCGCGGAGGCTGCTGCCGTGAGAGGCTTCGGGCTTCGGGCCCAATGCTGCTCAAATAAGCCGTGCTCGTGCTCGTGAACGTCCTCGTGCTCGCTTGAAACACCGAGCACGAGCACCAGCACGAGCACGGATTACTTTTGCGCGGGCTGAAATGAGCGGGCCCGCTCGAGCAGCGGAACCAACTCGGGCGGGACGGACAGGTTGCAGGCGGAAGCTGCGGCGGCGGAGGCGAGCCCGTGCAGGGCCGCGCAGCGGACGATGAGCGCCAGCGGATCGCGCGGCGAGGTGAGGAGGAAGCGCTCCACCTCTGCGACCAGCAGCGGGAGCTCGCTGGCCCGCTTTCCTTCCGCCGCGTGCCCCCAGGGGAGAAAGGCGCGATATCGCTCGAGCTGCGCGAAGCGCGGGACGCCGCGGCGCACGTAGACCTCGCTCGTGTCGTCCCAGTAGACGAGCTCCCAGTCGAGGCTCTCGTGGAGCAGGTGCCAGCCGCCCATTCGCTCGCGCACGCGCGTGGTGATCGCCCACTCGCAGCCGAGCCGCCGCAGCCACGACTGGAACGCCGCCGGCGTCTTCTCGACCTCCTGCAACTCCAGCAATGCCGCTTCGGGAACCGCCGCGCGGATCGAACCGCACCGAAAGCCCCGCCGCCAGCACCAGGGCCGCGACGGCGAAGGCGAAGGCGCGGCGCGGGATGCGCGCGAGCCCCCACGCAAGCAAAGGAGCCCAGACCAGCTCCGCCTCGGAGACCATCCGCACCGCCCGCAGGCCCAGCGCCGCGAAGATCACCGCCGCGACCAACTGCGCAGGATGCTCGCGGCGGCGCACGACGGCGAGCAGCAGCGCCACCGGCAGCAGGAAGTAGAAGGCAGGCACCGCGGCGAAGAAGGGCGGCGCGAACTCCTGCAGCTGCACGACGTCGTTGACCTTGAAGAGGTGCTCGAGCAGATAGCGCGCGTTGAAGAGCATGCCGGGATTCGCCAGCAGCGCGAGCCCCGCAGCCGCGGCGAGGGCAAGCTCGAGGCCGCGCCGCGTGCGCCAGAATGCTTCCAGCGCTTCGAGCCCGAGGATGCCGGCGGCGAAGGCGGCACCTGCGTGCAGGTTTCCGCCGATGGCCACCGCCAGGACCGACCACGCCCGCCCGCGAATTCCGCGCGGCGCCAGCGCCAGCACGCAGGCGAGCACCGCCCAGCTCGCCAGGTGCGGCCGCGGGACGATGCGCGGCACCAGCAGCATGGCAATGGCGGGAACGATCCACGCCGTTCCCTCTCGGTCGCAAGCCTCGGCCAGCGCGACCAGCGCGACCGTGAGGAGGGCGAAGGTGAAGAGCTGCGCGCCGAGCGCCCCCGGCAAAGCGCGCACCAGCGAAGCGAGGATGGCGTCGTACAGCCAGGAGGTGGCGTACCAGGGGTAGCTGCCGTACGCCCAGGAGAGCGCGTTGGTGTGCGGCACCTGTCCTTGCAGCACCAGGCGCCCGACCGCGACGTGCCATCCCGTGTCCGAATCGGCGACCGCCGTGAAGCAAACCGGGCCCGCGACGAGAAGAGCGCAGGCCACGGGCAGACCGATTCTCCGCGCGCGGCGGAGGATCGGCATCAGCGTCATGTTCTGCCAGCCTTGAGCCGCGCTTTGAGCTTCTGAACGGCGTGGTGGAAGTTCACCTTGGCGTTGACCTCGGTGATCCCCAGCGTCGAAGCGATCTCGGCGAAGGGCAGGTCGCCGTCGACGCGCAGGAGCAGCACCTCACGCTGCCGCTTGGGCAGCCGGGCCACCTCCTCGCGCAGCGCCTGCTGCCGATCGCGCTCCTCCAGCCGCTCGTGGGCTTCGGGTGCGGTGGGCTCGGGCTCCAACTCCTGCGCACTCTCGCTGCGGTCGAAGCGCGAGACGTCGCGCACGTGGTTCTTGGCCAGGTTCACCACGATGCGGAAGAGCCAGGACTTGAACGATCCGCCGCGCCAGCCTTCGGCGCGCTCGCTGGCGTTGATGAAAGCGCGCTGGGAGAGATCCTCGGCGTCGTCCTGATCGCGCGAGAAGCGGCGCGCGATGGCCAGCACCGGCCGCTGGTAGCGCCGCACCAGCGACTCGAAGGCCTTGACGTCCCCGCCGCGGAACGCCTCGAGCAGTTCTGCGTCGGTGGCTTCAGTAAATGCCACGGGCCGCACCCTTAGCGATTGACGGAGCAAAAAGCGAGGACTAGATCGCCCGCCCATGCTCGATCTGAAGTGGGTGGTGGCGAATCTCGACGAAGTGCGCAGGCGGCTGTCTTCGCGCGGCGAGACGGCGGCGCAAGCGCTCGCGCCCATCGAGGCGCTGGCTGGCGAGCGCAAGCAGCTCATCCTCTCCAGCGAGCCCCAGCGGGCCGAGCAGAAGAGAGCCTCCGAGCAGATGCGCACGCTGAAGGGCGACGAGCAGGCGCAGCTGCGCGCCCGGCTCAAGGCGCTCTCCGACGAGGTGAAGGAGAAGGAGGCGCGGCTCAAGGAGGTGGAGGAGAAGATCGAGCAAGCGCTGCTCAACGTCCCGAACCTGCCGCACGAGAGCGTGCCGGTGGGGACCTCCGAGCGCGACAACAAGGTGGTGCGCGAGTGGGGCGCGCGGCCTTCCATCGCCTCGCCCAAGGAGCACACCGAGCTGGGCGAGAAGCTGGGCCTCCTCGACTTCGAACGCGCGGCCAAGGTGTCCGGCGCGCGCTTCGTCTTCATGAAGGGCGCGCTGGCGCGGCTGGAGATGGCGGTAGTGAGCTTCTTCCTCGACAGCGCACGCGAGCGCGGCTACCTCGAATTGCTCCCGCCCTATCTGGTCAACGAAACCTCGATGCGCGGCACCGGCCAACTGCCGAAATTCGAGGCGGACCTCTTCAAGACCACCGCCGGCTACTACCTGATCCCCACTGCCGAGGTGCCGGTGACCAACTACCACCGCGACGAGATCCTCGACGGCGCGGAGCTGCCCAGGAAGTACTGCGCCTTCTCGCCCTGCTTCCGCAGCGAGGCGGGCAGCTACGGCAAGGACACCAAGGGCATCATCCGCCAGCACCAGTTCCACAAGGTGGAGTTGGTGCGCTTCGAAAAGCCCGAAGGCGCGCACGCCGCGCTGGAGCAACTGGTCGCCGACGCACAGGCGCCCCTGCAGAAGCTGGGGCTGCACCACCGCGTGGTGGCGCTGTGCACGGCCGACCTCGGGTTCGCGGCGGAGAAGACGTACGATCTGGAAGTGTGGCTGCCGGGGCAGAACGCCTTCCGCGAGATCTCGTCGTGCTCGACCTTCGGCGACTTCCAGGCGCGGCGCGCGCAGATCCGGTATCGCCCGGCGCCGGGAGAGAAGCCGCGGCTGGTAGCGACGCTCAACGGCAGCGGGCTCGCGGTGGGACGCACCGTCGTCGCCATCCTCGAAAACGGACAGCAGCCCGACGGCACCGTCGTCCTGCCCGAGGCGATCCGTCCGTACATGGGCGGCCTCGAGCGCCTGACGCCAGCCTGATGGACGAGCGCGTCGAGAGGGAGCAGCAGGCCTACGACCAGGGCGAGGTCTTCCGGAGCTCGCTGCGGCTGCAGACGCGCTTCCGCCACGTCTTCTTCTGCCCGAACACGAAGTGGCTGCTGGGGTACGCTGACGAGATCATCGCCGGCAAAGCGCCGGGCGGCGTGGTGCTCGACTACGGATGTTTCACCGGCGACCTCTACCAGCAGCTCGCGCCGCACAAGCCGGCCCGCGTCGTCGGCATCGACATCTCGCGGCAGGGCATCGAGCAGGCGCGCGCGCGCTTCGGAAGCGAGGTCGAGTACCAGGTCATGGACGCGCACCACACCAGCTTTCCCGATGCGACCTTCGATCTGGTGGTGGGGCGCAGCATCCTCCACCACCTCGACTGGGAGGTGGCCATCCGGGAAGTCGGCCGCATCTTGAAACCGGGAGGTGTGGCGGTCTTCACCGAGCCGCTGGGCGGGAACCCGGCGGCGAAGCTGATCCGCAAGCTGACGCCGAAAGCGCGGACCAGGGACGAGCGGCCCGTCGGGCGCGAGCAGATCCTCTTCGCCGACCGGATCATCGGCGAAGGACGGCACCGCTACGGCAACCTCTTCTCGGTGCCGCTGGGGATGATTACCAGCCTGGTGCTCGACTCGCCCGAGAATCCGATCCTCAAGGCGGCCGACCCCATCGACCGCTTCATCGCCCGCACGCCGCTCAAGTACTGGATGCGGCAGGCGGTGCTCTCCTGGGTGAAGAAATAAGAGCTACTTCGCATACAAGGCGCCGCCACAAAGCGGCGCCGTCGGCGGCGGCGGCTCGATGGGCGGCGGATAGCGGAGCTGCTGACCGACGAAGCGAAAGCGCGCCCGCGGGAGCGCGGCAAGCGCGGCGTCGGTCTCGTCGAAGAGCGTGACGTGCTGGTGCGGGCGGGTGACGGCGAGGCCGGTGAGCGCGGGGATCCACTGCGTGGCATCGCCGTAGGCGCCGTCGATGACGGCATCGCGCGGCACGGTGCGGGCGACGCAGGCGATCGCGGCCACGTCGGCGAAGGTCGCGATCGGCGTCGAGCGCTGGTACCAGTGCAGATGTCCCGGCACCGCCGCGCAAAGGGCCGCCGCTGCGAGCCAGGCGCGCTGCTGGAACTGATCGGCGGCGTGCGCCCAGAGCGGCGCCACCGCGAGCAACAAGAGCGGCGCGAACCGCCCCGGATACAGACCGGCGAGCGGCAGGACGGCAAAGGCGAGCGCCAGCGCGAGGACCGCGAGCGCAGCCAGCGCGACCGGCTTGAAGCGGCGCTTCCAGAGGAGCAGTGCGGCGGCGAGCACGGTGACGACGTTGGCGGCATCGCCGAGGATGCCGGTTCCGACGCGCTCCTGGTTCCGGGCGCAGTCGCGGATCCAGTCCAGCTCGCGCGGCGAGACGTGCGGGCCGAAGAGCGCCAGCGCGGCGAGCACCGAGAGCAAGCCGCCCGCCGCGATGGCCCCGGCGACGAAGGCGCGGCGCCGCAGCGCGAAGACGGCCGCCGCCAGCCCGCCCGCGCAGGCGCCCATGGGATGCGTGGCCGCGGCGCCGGCGAGCAAGAGCGCGGCAAAGGCGCCGTCGCGCGGCCGGCCGCGGTCCAGCGCCGCCGCGCCGAGGAGCGCGAGCCCCAGCGCGAGCGCCGTCGGATTGCCTCCCCAGGCGAAGAACGACTGTGGGGTCCGCGACAGCAGCACCGCGACGAGCGCCGTGGTCCGCGGCCAGGGCGTGCGGAGCGGCCCCTCGAGCACGGCCGCGAGCCCCGCCCAGAACACCGCATACGAGAGCGCGGAGACGACGAGCGCCGCGCGCGCGAACCCGAGCGGCGCGAGCAGCGCCACCGCCGCCGAGAACCCGCGCGGATACGCGCCGGCGTGCAGCGCGCCCCACGCCGGCGACAGCTTCCCTTCGAGGAGCCCGCGCGCGAGCGCCGTGTGCATCGCCATGTCCGCGCCGGGCGGCACCGCCATGGTGAAGAGCGGCGCGAGGAAGACGAATATTAGGATTGGCGCCGCGCGCTCGAGAGTCTGCTCGGGCGCGGCGCGCGGCCACGCCAGCATCACGCCGAGGGCGCCGCCGGCGACGAGCCCGGCGACCACCGCCAAGAGCCCGGCCGATCCCGGCAGCGAGCCGAGCGCCGCTCCTGCCAGCGCGCCGAAGCAGGCCGCCGCGAGTCTTCCCGGAAGGCGCATCCCACTTGCATGTTGCCAGAGCGGGCAAGTTGCGCGAAGAAGATCGCATGACCCGCCTGCTCGCACTCGCCCTCCTCCTCGCCGCTCCCGCGCTCGCCAAGGATCCCGTGGTGGTCATCTCGACCAGCAAGGGCAACATCAAGGTCCAGCTCGACGCGAAGAAGGCGCCCGTCTCGGTGGCCAACTTCCTCCAGTACGTCAAGGCCAAGCACTACGACGGCACCGTCTTCCACCGCGTCATCAAGGACTTCATGATCCAGGGCGGCGGCTTCGACGAGAAGCTGCACCAGATCGGCGCCGCCCGGCCGCCCATCAAGAACGAAGCCGGCAACGGCCTCGCCAACAAGACCGGCACCCTCGCCATGGCGCGCACCAACGTCGTCGACAGCGCGACCGACCAGTTCTTCATCAACGTCAGGGACAACCAGTTCCTCGACCACCGCAGCGACTCGCCGGCCGCCTTCGGCTACGCCGTCTTCGGCAAGGTCATCTCCGGCATGGAGGTGGTCCGCAAGATCGAAGCCTCGCCCACCGAGACGAAGCCGAGCGCCGACGGCACCCCGCTCGCCGACGCGCCGAAGGAGACGGTGCTGATCAAGTCCATCCGCCTCGCGAAGTGATCTCTCAGAATTAACGCCAGCTAACCATCAGGCATTGATGGCAGCTTCGCGGGCGCCTCTCGCATGGCGACGCGGGCGCTCGATCTCGACGATCGCCATTGACTTTGCCGGCATCGAGAAGACGAGCTTCAGCTGGCGCCCGAGAGCGGTTGCAATACGCTGGAGCGTGTCGAACTGCGGAGTCCTCTGGTCGAGGCCCTTCTCGATGCGGGCGATCATCGGCTGGCTGGACCCGATGCGCTTTGCCAACTGCGCCTGAGTCAATCCAGCTGCCTGGCGCATGCCCTTCACGGCGAGGGCGACCTCGTGAATCAGGCGCCGCTGCTCAAAGGCGTGGCGAAAGTTCGGGTCGGTCAGCTGCGCGGCGAGATATCCGTCGCCATCGATCCCTTGTGCCTTGGTCTTCTTTTTCTTCGCCATGGTCATCCTCCGAGTACCAGCTTCATCCTCTCCGCCCCACCTCGGTCGGGAAGTAGTTGAGCGCCAGTAGCATGAAAAAGGAGTATACCCATATGGATATATGCGGTCAAGTCGTGTGAGGGTCGTTGAACCGCTAGCCAACCGTGCCAAATCAATCCTATGGAGGAGTGGCCGAGAGGCTGAAGGCGCCGCCCTGGTCAAGGACGAGTGAAGAGCTTGCCGAACACGTCGCCCGGCTTCCACCGCGGCCGCTCGGGATCGAGCGCGATGCCGAGCGCGATCAAGAAATCGACGCGCACTTCCTTGGCCATGCTCTCGTAGTCCGCCTTCGGGTCCCATTCGTCGCTGGGCTTGTGATAGCGATTCTTCACCCACCACGCGTCCTGAGCCTTGGCCTTCTCGACGTTGCCCTGCGCATCCTGCCAGCCGACCCTGGGAAACACCGAGGGCACGCCTTGGCGCACGAAACTGTATTGATCGGCGCGGATGAAGAAGACCTGCTCGGGCTGCGGGTCCGCCGAGACCTTCAGGCCTTGCGCATCCGCCGCGGCCCGGACGATCGCGTCGAGCGTGCTGTGCTCTGCTCCGATCGGCACCAGGTCGTGCGGCTCACGGCTCAGGCCTCTCATGCTGTCCAGGTTGACGTCTGCTACGATGGTTCCCACCGCCAGTGTCGGATGCCGGGCGAAGTAGTCCGAACCCTGCAGGTACTTCTCTTCCGCAGTGAAACCGAGCACCACGATCGATCGCGGCGGCCTGCGCGGCAGAGCGGAGAAGGCGCGCGCCACCTCGATCGCCGCCGAGACGCCGGAGGCGTTGTCGACCGCGCCGTTGTAGATGCGATCGCCATCGATGGCCGGTCCGATGCCGAGGTGATCGAGGTGCGCAGACACCGCGACGGACTCGCCCGCGCGATCGGTCCCGCGCAGCACGCCCGCGACGTTTTCCGAGGTGAACTCGCGTAGATTCGCGCCGACTCGCAGGTGCGCCCGCAGCCCGAGGGAAAATGGCTTCAGCTTGCCGCCGGGTCCGGCGGCGAAGAGCTCCTCCGCCGTGTGCCCGGTCCGCGCCACCAGGCGCTGCAGCCCGCTGGCTGGCATCCAGGCGGCGGGCAGCGCGTAGCCGCTCCCGGGCTTGTCGCCTTCGCGCCACACCATCCTCTCGAATGAGAAGTTGAGCGCCGTGAACGACCACGGGGAGTGCGCCTCCATCTCGGGCGTGGTCACCTGGATCATCGCGATCGCGCCGCGCTTCGCGAGCAGACGCGTCTTCACCGCATGGTCCGAATAGACCGCGCTCGCGGCGGTGGGAAAAAAGTCCTGCCGCTCCGAGCGCGGCGCGCCGAAGAGTACGACTGCGATCTTGCCCTTGAGGTCCTGTGGAAGGTCGTCGTACCCGTACTGCGGAGCCGAGATTCCAAAGCCGGCGAAGACCATCTCGCCGGACACGTCGTCGTTCGCCGCGCCGGCACGCGGGAAGAAGAGCACCTCGTTGGGATACTTGAGCGCCGCGCCCTCGATCTCGAGCGCACACCTCTCCGGCGCCACCGCCATCCCGACGAACGGCACGGCCTGGAACCAGGTGCCCCGCTCACCGGCGGGCTCGAAGCCGAGCGCCTGAAGTTGGCTGGCGACATACCGCGCCGCGATGGCATGCCCGCGGCTGCCGGTGTCGCGGCCTTCGAGGAGATCGTCGGCCAGGAAGCGGACGTGGGCCGAGAGCGCTTCGCCGCGGATGGCGCGGAGCCCCGGCCCGCCCTGCGCCGCGAGATCGGCCGGCGGTGCGGCGAGGAGCAGCGCGAACAACACCAGCATGAGTCCTCCGATTCAGCGCCGCGCCGCTTGCAGCGATGCCTCAAGCTAACATGAGGACGACGACTGCCATCGCGGTTTCGCGGAGCACGCATCGCAGCCGTCACTTTAGGGTCCGAGCACAGGCGCATCGAGCGCGGCGCGCTCCTCGGGGCCCTCCGGCGTTTCGAGCAGCTCGAGCATCTCGGCGTCCGGTGATCGCCTCTGGGTTGTTCTCTACACTCCCTGGGATGCTGGCTCTGGTCCAAGGTTTTCCCTCGTGGCAAGCTCACATTGGTGCCGGTGGAGCTGAAGTTTGAAGAGCCTTCATTGTTCATCATGCGGGCGTTCGGCGTGGTCACCGTTGACGAGGTTCGCCTCGCGATCAATGGGTTGCTCGCAGACTCCAGGCTATGCGACGGCGTAGCGCTCTTCATCGACAATCGAGAGGTGACCAGCACGCGTTCCGTCGGGGAGGTCGCCGTCATCACGTCCGGGTTCAGCAAGGTGTTCGCTCGGGTGGCGATGAGGGTGGCCGTCGTGACCGACGGTGAGTTGGAAGCTTCCCAGGTGTTCGCCAGCTTTGCTTCCACCGTTGGTGCGGATGTGAGGGTCTTCCGGAACGAAAAGACGGCGCTGGAATGGTTGAGCGGGTCCAGCTCGAAACCTACCTCGAGCTGACGACGCCTGGTGTCCATAGGTCGCCCATCCTGTACCGCACGCCGCAGCGCCGGCAATGGAAGAAGCCCGGCTTCCCGATGATGCCGGAGCGCTGGAAGTAGAGCCACTGCCCACAGACGCACCGGCCGCCCGGGGGGCACGCTGGGCATCGGCTCTATGACGGAGGGATAGCACCTCCACCTTGGGCCGTGTTCGCGGACATCCACCTGGTCGGCGGCGCACTACTCCACGTCAGGAAGTGCGCCCATCGCTCCCGGAGCAGCCAATTCGGAGACACTCTTGAAGTACCGCGAGTGCGTTCGTTCGAGATCGGCGCGAGTCGGTGCGGCCAGGACAACGACTTCGACGTCGGGGTTCTGACGGTGCGCGATCTCACGCTCGAGCCGCAAGCGAAAGGCCTCATCGCGCTGCTCAGCAGGAAACTCGTCCATCTCGATGAGCGCGCCACTCGAGCGGCTGTACAGGATGAGGAAGTAGCTCATCTATAGCGCCAGCCCACCAAGTGAGCGCAAAAGGTCGTCCGCACCGCGCAATTCCTCTCGTAGATGTTCACGCTCTCGTAGATGTTCACGATCGATCTCCGTCGTCAAGTCTCCGCCCGGTGCGATCACGCGGGCTTCCTCACGCTCTACGTCTTCGATGATCTCGGAGATCTCCTTCAGCTGTTGCCAGACGTCCATCCGAGTCGCCCCGGGTTGCACGATGGCGTCAGGTTCGTTCGGATCGCCCCCATAGCGAATTTGCCTTCCCCACTTGTCCGCTAGTCGCTCGACGATTTGTGCCCAGCGGTTTTGACGCTCAGTGCGCACTTGCACCTCAACGCGCTTCCCCTCGATTTCCGGTATGACGTGGACTGCTCGGTACCCGTGGCTTGGCAGTCTCCTGCGATCAATGATTCGGCAATCGGGGGCGAATAGCTGGTCCAGAGCCGCGACCGTGAGGTCCTGTGCGGGCCTTCCGCCAAGCACGACGATGCGAACACCAGCGATGTCCTGCATGCGGCTGAGTTTCATTCCCCCTTCGCGACGGAGCTTGTCGAAGATCGTCGTAACGGTTTTGAGCCTCGCCGCTGGCGGTGGAGTGTCCGGTAGCACTCGGCAGAGTTCCCGCACCACGACGTCCAGGGCGGGAAGGTGCTCGGTTCGAAACTGATCGAGCAGCTGAAGGTCCCCCGGAGTAATCGACTCCGAAACGCGGAGCCGCTCACCTAGGCGATCGATGCTCTTTTTGGGGAGCGAAGCCACGCCGATTAAGGGGGGCGCTGCGTTGAGAAAAACGTCCTCATCACCACGTGGGAGATTTCGCGACTACTCGGCGAGCCAACCGGTATGCCGGCCCGTGCCTCTCGCCAAGGCACCTCGGCGTGCGTGAGCTCGCTCAGCCGGTCGCCAGAGAGCACGCCGTACGTCGCGACAACCCGGTCGATAAGAGGGCGGTCGGATGGCGCAAGGGCCTCGGGGTCACCCTCCCAATGTGAGACGACGAATTGCCGCCGATGCCGGTCGAAGAGCTCATAGACGACCGGGCCGTTGGCCCATGCCCGCACTCTCTCTGGGAATAGGGGCCGCCCGTTGACGGCGAGGGACCACGCCTGTGAATAGTAGACCAGCTTCTGCAACTTCATCGCGGTCAAGGGGCCGCGGGCGCGTAAGACGTAGGCGGCAACATCGTGAACAGTCGTCATGATCCTGGTCCGCGCGAAAAGCCTCGCCCTACGATGCCGCAGGTGTCTCCCGGAGTCTAGGCGGACGACTGCGGTTGTCAGGTCCATGTGGTAAAGGCACGCAGAAAGGAAGCGGAGGGGCTAATGGCGCTCCCAAAGGGCAAAGTGGCGTGGCGTAGCAACCAAGCGTTCGCGCTGGGGCGACAGCTATCCGACGGGAAGGATGTCGGCCACCGTGCGGACCTCATCATCCTCGTTGACGGGGATCATCAGTCCCTGCGAGCCGAAAAGTTGATCGCGGACGCCTCTAACGTTGGCCATCGGCCCGCAGTCATGCTGCTCGGCAGAGACTGGCTCAAGGACGTCAAGTGGCCGTGAATTCTGGCCGGATCGTTTACGCAGCGTTTACGCTGCGCCTCGACGGCAACGCCGCGCCTCAGCTAAGCTACCGCAATCACACCTTCGGAGGAGTGGCCGAGAGGCTGAAGGCGGTGGTCTTGAAAACCACTGGCCCGCAAGGGCTCGCAGGTTCGAATCCTGCCTCCTCCGCCAGACGCAGGGAGCGGGCATGCAGAGCAGCCAGAGGCGGACGCTGACCGTGGCGGGCGACGGGCAGCCTCCGGCATTTCCGCCGGACAAGTATGGCAAGCCTCGGCAGCAGCAACGCGGGTACTGAGGAGGACATGAGTCAGCGGCGCCCGGCGCGGCGCGACCCGTTCATTCGCTCGATCCAGCTCCTCCGCGACAAGCTGAAGGACTTCGATCGCTACCCGTTCTCGATCCCTGGCGTCCGCGCGCTCGACATGCTCGAGCTACACCCCAAAGTTACCTTTTTCGTCGGCGAGAACGGCAGCGGCAAGTCGACGCTCGTCGAGGCGATTGCTGTGGCGGCCGGGTTCAACGCCGAAGGCGGAAGCAAGAACTTCAAGTTTGCCACGCGCCACTCGAAGTCCGAGTTGCACACCGTCCTGCGCCTGGTTCGCGGCGTGCGCCGGCCGAGGACCGGCTTCTTCTTGCGCGCCGAGAGCTATTTCAACGTCGCGAGCGAGATCGAGCGGCTCGACAAGGAGCCTGGCCTCGGCGCCAAGATCGGGCCGTCTTACGGTCCCCGAGCGCTGCACGAGCAGTCGCACGGCGAATCATTTCTAGCGCTTCTGGAGAACCGCTTCTCGGGCGACGGCCTCTACCTGCTGGACGAACCCGAGGCCGCGCTGTCTCCCCAGCGGCAGCTCTCGTTCCTCGTGTCGTTGCACGAGCTCGTGGGCAAAGGCAGCCAGTTCGTGATCGCGACTCACTCGCCGATCATTCTCGCGTACCCGCACGCAACCATTTACGCCCTGGGCGGAGACGCGATCGCGAAGACGAAGTACGAAGAGACCGAGCACTATTCCCTGACCCGCGATTTCCTGCTGGCCCCGGAGCGCTACCTGCGGCGCCTTCTCGGCGACCCGGAATAGCCCCGACTGGCGTCGGAGATCTGGGGACACCATCCGCAACTACGCGTGCCAACCCTGGTCGCAGTCGCCGCGGTCGAGGTCGCCGCGGTCGAGGTCGTGGTCGTCGTGGTCGAGGTCCTGGTTGTCGTGGTCGAGGTCGCCGTCGAGGTCGCAGTCGCGTCGCCAGCCTCAGCGCGCGCTAGACATTCACTTCGATTCAATGCCAGATCGCCGTCCTTTCCGGAGGGCACAATGGCTGCGACGAGACGGGGTCTGCTCAAAACGATGGGCGCAGCAGCGATGGCGGGAAAGCTGTTCGCCCCAGGCGAGGCGCGGGGTGCGGACGCGGGATCGCAGTCCTCTCCGCGCGCGATGACTTGGTGCAATCTGCGCGGGTCCGGGCTGGGAGCGAAGCTGGGCGACCGGATCCTCGACGTGGCGCGCGCCGGCAAGCAGATGAAGATCGCCGTTCCCGCCAGCACCGACGAGCTGATCCAGGGGAAGAACACCGCCGGCCTTGCCAAGGTGCTCGCGGCGAAGGGGCCGTTCGTGGCCGAGAAGGAGGCGCAGTTCGCGCCCTGCCTCACGGCGCCGCAGAAGATCATCATGCTCGGCTTCAACTATCGGAAGCACGCGATGGAGGTGGGCGTTCCCATCCCCAAGGCGCCGGTGCTCTTCAACAAGTACAACAACGCGCTCAACGGGCACGGCGGCACCATCCAGCTGCCGGTCAAGGTGGCGAAGAAGTTCGATTACGAAGTCGAGCTCCAGGTGATCATGGGCAAGACGGCGCACGAGGTCAGCGAGGCCGACGCGCTCAACTACGTCTTCGGCTACGCCACCGGCAACGACTTCTCCGCGCGGGATCTCCAGTTCCGCGACGGCCGGGCATCGTCGCAGTTCATGCTCGGCAAGACCTCCGACGGCTTCATGCCGCTGGGGCCGTACCTGGTTGGCGCCGAGGTGGTGGGCGACCCGCAGAAGCTGGCCATCGAGTGCCGCGTCAACGGCGAGCAGAGGCAGTCGTCCAACACCAGTGACATGATCTTCACCTGCGCGCAGATCATCAGCTACTGCTCGCAGGTGTTCACGCTGGAGCCGGGCGACCTGATCTCCACCGGCACACCCGAGGGCGTCATCACCGGAAAGCCCGAGGCGCAGCAAGTGTGGCTCAAGGCGGGCGACAAGGTGGCGTGCAGCGTCGAGAAGCTGGGCGAGCTGCGCTTCGACCTGGCGTAGCGCCGCCGACGAGAGCGCGTGACGCACTCATGAGGGGGAGGGCGCGCGCAGCGGCTCGCGTCCGAAGAGGCGGCGCGCTCCGAGCCAGCAGAGAAGTCCGACCGGCCCGACCAGGAAGGTGAGCGCGAGACAAGGCAACAGCGCCCAGCGCGAGACGCCGCGCCGCTGGGCGTCCCGCGCCTCCCAGGCGCCGATGAAGAGGTCGAACGCGAGGTAGTGGACCCACCCCGCGAGCAGCAGCCAGGGATCCTCGAAGAGCGCGCGGACGCCGGCGAGCGAGCCGAAGCCGCCCTGCGCATGACCTGCGCGGGAGACGAGCAGGCAGAGGTAGAGAGCGGAGAGCAAGGCAGGGATCGCCGCTCCGCAGATCGCCGCAGTCACCGCGCGGCGCCGGGGAAAGGCGGCCAGGAGCAGCCAGCCGCCGAGCGCCAGGGCATTCGCCGCGGGGAAGACGAGATCGGCGGTCATGCCGGCTCCAGTTCGGAGTGGCCGACCAGCGCCCGTCCCACCAGCGCGACCGTCGCTCCGGCCCAGAGGACGAGAGCGATCCTCGCTGCTCCGTCGAGAGACGTGACCGCCTGCCCGCGCAGCGCCTGCGCGACCAGGAGCAGCAGGAAAGCGCCGTAGCTCAGCCCGGCGGCGATCACGAGTTGCGCGCGCTGCTGCAGGGAAACGCCGCGCAGCCTGCCCGAGGCCCAGGCTACGAGCGGCAAGACTTGGAGTCCGTGGAGCCCGAAGAAGTGGGCCGTGCGCAGGTCGCCGTGCGCCGTGCTCCAGTTGGTGAGCGGCATTCCGGGCCCGCCGTCCGGCGCGCCGATGGTGTGCCCCATGTGCACGGCCATCAACCAGCCGACTGCCGCGCCGAGCGTGGTGATGACGATGCCGAGGCGCAGGCTCCAGGCCAGGGCGGGGTCCGCGAAGCGCTGCCGCAGGAGCACGACGGCGGCGACGATCTGGCACACCCAGAGCGCCGCGATGGACGCGCCCATCACCTGGAAGATCGCGAAGTCGAGCCGGGTGGTGACGTTGAAGTGGCTGCCGACGCCGCGCGCGGCCTGGAGGAAGATGAGCAGCAGCTCGACGGCCAGCATCGCGGCCGTGAGGCGGGCGAGCCACCGCCGCAGCCGGTCGCGGCCCTCGATGAAGCGCAGGAGCCAGCCGAAGCTGAGCGAGTAGATGGCGGTGGAGACCGCGAACTTGAGCGGCTTCAGCCAGGCCGGCGCGCCGGTGATGGTGCGGGGATCGAGCGCGAGGCCGGCGACGGCGACGAGCGTGAGGACCACCATGGCCCAGAAGACGGCGAGGAGCGAGCGCGGCACGGGACCTCCCTTTCGACTAGACACTGTCTAGATACACTTCGATGTAGACACTGTCAAGTCGATGCGCTAGATGCTCGGCCGTGAAGCGCAAGGCGGCGTATCACCACGGCGATCTGCGGCGGGTCCTGCTCGACGCCAGCCTCTCGCTCATCGACGAGCGGGGCCTCGCGGGCCTCAGCCTGCGCGAGGTGGCGCGGCGGGCGGGCGTGACCCACCAGGCTCCCTACCATCACTTCGCCGATCGCGCCGCTGTGCTCGCGGCGCTGGCCGACGAAGGCTTCGCCCTGCTGCTCGCCTCGATGCAGGCGCAGCAGGCCAAGGCGCGCCGGTCCCCAGAGGCCCAGCTGACCGCCGCCGGCCTCGGCTATGTGAAGTTCGCGCTCGAGCATCCGGCGCACTTCCGCCTCATGTTCCGGCCCGAGCTGCGCGAAGGAGCTGCGGCCTCGCAAGCCAGCGCGGCCGCCTACGCGCTTCTCGTCGACTCCGTGACCGCGGTGCAGAAAGCTGGCGCGGCTCGCCGCGGGAACACCCCGGCCTTTGTGGCGCTCTGCTGGAGCGTCGTCCACGGACTCGCTTCACTTTGGCTGGACGGACCGCTCGCCGCCCAGCCCCGCGCGCCGCAAGAGGTCGCGCGCGAGGTGGTGGACCTCCTCGTCCGCATGCTGGCCGCCGACGCCCGCAAGACCCCGTCGCGTCTTCGCAGACGCGGTCGCGACTAACGGACCTTCGTGGAGCGAATCTTCTCGATCAAGTCCTTGATGTCCTTCTGCACCTCCCCCGACACCGGCACTTCGCGGACGACGATGCGGCCGCGCAGTTTGCTCGCCCGCGCATGAGCGCGCAGGCGCGGAATCAGCCGCCACGCTTGCGCCCCGTCGAGAGGCCGCATCGGGACGAGGTTCAAGAGCAGCATGATGCCGTTGCGGCGGACGAAGGCTTCGGCGAGGTCCGGCGGCAGGAGGTGAGCGGCCAGGAGCGCCCCGCAGAGGAGCGCAAGCTGCCCGAGCACGCCGCCGAGCGCGATGAGCGAGCGGCGCAGCGGAGTCGCCTCGCCTTCGCCGAGCAGCTCGCCGCCGAGGCCGTGCAGCATCACTCCAGAAACCGCCGACCGCGTGCCGAGCAGCAGAAGCGCGTGCCCGGCGACGTGCGCGACCAGCACCCCGACGTAGCCGAGCAGCAGCAAAGGCTTGGGCTGGAGCGCACAGAACAGCGCCGCGCCGAGAAGCAGGCTCCAGTGCAGTCTGATCGGTCCGAGCCGCAACATGATATCAGTGTGCGGCCTGAGGGCCCGCGCCGCAATCAACTCCGTTCCGTCACGTGGACCGCAGGCGCCGCAATCGAGCTCGTGACGTCAGCCGGGCCGCCCTCGACGCAATCAAGCCCGAGGCCCGAGGCCCGAGGCCAAGGCCTCAGGCGTGGAGCGCGAGCTCCGAAGAACGCTCTCTCACGCCAGCGTCGAAGCGCTCCGCCCGCCCACCTGAAACACGTCGGCAAACGTCTGCACCGTCGTCAGCTCGTCGAAGTGCGCCGCGAATCCGGTGGCCGCCCGGAACGGCGCCGCCTCGATCACGATGGGATACTTCACGTGCGCCAGCGCGCCGCGCGAGAGTCGCGGCAGCCCGGCCCGCCCGGCCAGCAGCGCCAACACGGTCTCCGGCAGCGGAAGCGTGCGCCGCCCGGCCTCGCGCGCGATCACGCTCAGCGGCAAGGGCTGCGGCCCGGCGACGTTGTAGACGCCGCGCAGCTTCTTCTCCAGCGCGAGCGCGATCGCCTCCGCCGCGTCGTCCTCGTGGAGGAACTGGAAGAGGGGATCGAACCCCAGCACCATCGGCACGAACCGCCCGCGCAGGAAGCTCGCCAGCGTGCCGTGCCCGCTCGGCCCCAGCGTGTAGCAGATGCGCAGTACGCTGGTGGTCAGCTTCGGCAGGCGCCAGAGCGCGTTCGCGGCGTAGAGATCCGCCGCCACCAGGTCCGCCAGCTCCGGGTACGAGCCCAGCTCTAGCGGAGGCTCGCTCTCGGTGTGGTAGAGCGGCGCGTCGGCGCCCGCGCCGTAGTAGGTGTGGCGGCCGACGAAGACGACCTGCTCGACGCCGTAGTTCGCGCAGTGCTCGAACACCGCCTGCGTCCCGCCCAGGTTGATCCGATACCGCTCCTCCGCCGCCACCAAAAGCGCGGTGACGGTCGCCATGTGCACCACCGCCTGCGGCCTGCGCTTGCGGAACACGTCCTCGGCGGCGCGTTTTCTGATATCGGCGCTGTGCAACTCGAGGCCCTTGGGCGCGCCGGGCCAGCCGCGCGGGTCGATGCCGATCACCTCGTGCCCTGCCGCCATCAGCCGCAGCGCCACCTTGCGCGCGAGCAGCCCCGCGATGCCGGGGATCAGCACCTTCATTGCGGACCCGCCTCGCGCAGGTGGCCGCGGCGCACCTCCCGTCCCTCGTCGATGAGCGCTGCGATCGCGGACTTCACCTGCTCGACGTAGCGCTGGATGACATCGTCGTCCTCGGAGCCGTCGCCCTCGAAGAGGAGCGGCGCGCCGTAGTGGATCTCGAGCCGCACCGGCCGCGGCAAAGGCAGGAGCCAGGGCGTCACCGGCACGTACGGGACGCCGACCAGCTTGCCGATCCGATACAGGTTCGCGATGGTCGGAATCGCATCGCCGCCGCCGATGAAGCCGAAGGGCACGATGGGCGACCTGGTCCGCAGCGCCAGGCGCACGAAGCCGCTGCCGAAATCGACCAGCGACCAGCGCTCCTTCCACAGCTTGGCAGTGCCGCGCGCGCCCTCGGGGAAGACGAGCACCAGGCGATTGTCCTCGAGCAGGCGCTGGGCGTGCTCGGGCAGGCCGGTCAACTGGCCGCAGCGGCTGGCCCACACCGACGCGAAGGGAAAGCGGTTGATGAAGCGCTCGGCCATCGCGTGCGCGAGCCGCGGCGGATCGAGCTCGAAGAAGCAGGAGGCGATCACCATCACCCCGTCGAGCGCCACGCCGCCGGAGTGGTTTCCCACCAGCATGGCGCGGCCGCGCGGAGGCACGTTCCCGATGCCGCTGACCCGCACCTGGAAGTAGTTCTTGTAGAGCAGCGAGACGACGCGGAAGGCTTGCCTCAAGTGCCACTTGGAGACGCCGTAGTTGTCCACGCCCCGCGCATCGAAGGGCAACTCCAGACGCTCGACGCGCTCCGCGATCTCGTCAGGCATCGCGCGCCACTGTAGCAGACGGGTCGCCGGACGCCGGCCTTGGGCAGCCCAGGGCTCGCTTTCCCTGCCGCAGCAACAAGCCGAAATAGAATGAATCGTTGTAAACGCAAAAAACGCACTTGAATGCACCGGCCTGTTCGGCGAAGCATCGAAGAGCTACCCCCGGTCTGGAGTCTCCGCACAATGTGGATCGTCCGCCTCGCGCTTCGTCGGCCTTACACCATCGCGGTGCTGTGTGCGCTGATCGGCATCTTCGGCGTCCTCTCCGCCTCGAAGATGAAGACCGACATCCTGCCGGCCATCGACATCCCGGTGGTGATCGTGGTGTGGAACTACCCGGGCCTCTCGGCCGAGGACATGGAGCGCCGCGTGGTCTTCATCAGCGAGCGCGCCATGTCGACGACGGTGAGCGGCATCCAGCGCATCGATTCGCAGTCGATGAGCGGCATCGGCATCCTCAAGGTCTGGTTCGAGCCGGGGAGCGACATCGGCGGCGCCATCGCGCAGATCGTCTCGGTCTCGCTCACCGCCAGCCGCATCATGCCGCCGGGCATCTCGCCTCCCAGCATCGTCCGCTTCAACGCCAGCAACGTTCCGGTGGCGCAGATGACCATCAGCTCCAAGACGCTCAGTGAGCAGGAGCTCTACGACTACGGTCTCAACTTCATCCGCCTGCGGCTCTTCACCATCCCCGGCCTCGCCACGCCGGCCCCCTTCGGCGGCAAGAGCCGGCAGATCATGGTGGACATCGATCCGGCCAGGGTGTCGGCCAAGGGCCTTTCGCCGGGCGACGTGGTCCAGGCGGTGCTGCAGAGCAACGTGCTGGTGCCGGCCGGGTCGGCGCAGATCGGCGGCACGCAGTACGACGTCAAGCTCAACTCCAGCCCCGACTCGGTGCAAGCCTTCAACGACATGCCCATCAAGGCGGTGGACGGCGCAACGGTGGTGCTGGGGGACGTGGCCCGCGTCCACGACGGCTACGCTGTGCAGGAGAGCATCGTCCGCGTCGACGGCCGGCGCGCCACCTACCTCGCCATCCTCAAGAAGGCCGACGCCAGCACGCTCGCGGTGGTGGAGGGCGCCCGCGAGCAGATCCCCATCATCCAGGAGGCGGCGCCCGAGGGCATGGAGCTGAAGCTCGACTTCGATCAGTCGGTCTTCGTGCGCGCGGCCATCACCAACGTGCTCCACGAGGCGGTCATCGCCTCGATCCTGGTCTCGCTGATGATCCTCTTCTTCCTCGGCAGCTGGCGCGGAGTGGTGATCGTCTCCACCAGCATCCCGCTCGCCATCCTCGTCGGCATCGTCGGCATGTTCCTCTTCGGCCAGACGCTCAATCTCATGACCATGGGCGGGCTCGCGCTCGCCATCGGCATGCTGGTCGACGACGCGACGGTGGAGGTGGAGAACATCCACCGCAACCGCAACATGGGAAAGCCGCTCACCGTCGCCATCCTCGATGGTGCGGCCCAGATCGCGGTGCCGGCGCTGGCGGCCACGCTGACCATCTGCATCGTCTTCTTTCCGGTGGTGCTGCTGGAGGGGCCGGCGCGGTTCCTCTTCATTCCGCTGGCGCTGGGCGTGGTGATCTCCATGCTGGCCTCCTATCTGCTCTCGCGCACGCTGGTGCCGGTGCTGGCGCGCATGCTGATGGAAGGCGAAGAGCTGCACCACGACGGCGCGGCAAAGGCGCCGGCCGAAGGAGCCGGCATGGCCGGCGAGTGGCCGCAGCCGAAGGCAACGATCATCCAGCGTTTCAACCGCTGGCGCGACGACGGCTTCCACCGGTTCCAGGAGGCGTACGGCCGGGCGCTCTCGGCGGTGCTCGCGCACCGCGCGCTGGTGCTCGGCGCCGCCGGGCTGGTCCTGCTCTTCACGGCCCTCTTGCCGTTCGTGGTGGGGCTCGACTTCTTCCCCAGCGTCGACGCGGGCCAGATGCGCCAACCTGGCGTTCGTGCAGACCGACAACACCGGCAGCCAGGACGCGGACGTGCTGGTCGCGCTCAAGCCCGGCCACAAGCCGACCGAGCAATACATGGAGCGCATCCGGGCCGAGCTGCCCGACGTGTTCCCGGGCTGCTCCATGTACTTCCAGCCCGCCGACATCGTCAGCCAGGTGCTCAACTTCGGGCTCTCGGCGCCCATCGACGTGCAGATCGAGGGGCCCGACGCCAACGCGAGCTTCGAGGTGGGGCAGCGCCTGGCGCAGAAGATCCGCGGCATCCCGGGCGCCAGCGACGTGCGCATACCACAAGTGCTCGCGCATCCGGCGCTGGCGGTGGACGTGGACCGGCAGCGCGCGGCGCAGATCGGCATCACCGAGCGCGACGTCGCCAACAACCTGCTCGTCTCGCTCAGCTCGAGCTCGCTGGTGGCGCCCTCGTTCTGGATCAACCCCAAGAACAACGTCAACTATCCGGTGGTGGTGCAGACGCCTTTGCTCAGGGTGGACTCGGTGTCGTCGCTCCTCGGCACGCCGCTCGGTCGCGGCGCGCTCATCTCGGCGTCGCGGCCCGGCGACGATCCCGCAGGCGGCACCGCCTACCTGGGCGCGGTGGCGCGGCTGCGGCCCGACACCGACCTCGCCATGATCAACCACGTCGCCGTCCAGCGCGTGATCGACGTGCAGGCGAGCGCGAGCGGCCGCGACCTGGGCGGCGTCGCCATCGACATCCAGAAAGCGATCGACTCCCTGGGCAAGCTCCCCAGGGCGACGCGCATCCACATCCGCGGCCAGAGCGAGAGCATGTTCGCTGCCTTCGGGCGCCTGGGCCTCGGCCTCGTGCTGGCGATCGCGCTGGTGTACCTCCTGCTCGTCGTGCTCTTCCAATCGTACCTCGACCCCTTCATCATCCTGGTGGCGGTGCCGGGCGCGCTCATCGGCATCCTCTGGATACTGGCGGTCACCGGCACGACGTTGAACGTCGAGTCGTTCATGGGAGCGATCATGGCGGTGGGCATCGCCACCTCGAACAGCATCCTGCTCGTCAGCGCCGCCAACGACCTGCGCGTCGCCGAGAACCTCGGGCCGCTCGAGGCCGCCATCGCCGCCGGCAAGATGCGCTTGCGCCCGGTGCTGATGACCGCGCTGGCGATGCTGCTCGGAATGGTGCCGATGGCGCTCGCCTTCGGCGAAGGCGGCGAGCAGAACGCGCCGCTCGGCCGCGCAGTCATCGGCGGCCTTCTCGTCGCCACCTTCGTCACCCTCTTCGTCGTCCCCGCCGTCTACACGCTGCTTCGCCGCGCGCCGCCTTCCGCGCACCAGCTCGACGAGAAGTTCGAGGCAGAGAGCCGCGCACAGGTGTCCCATGCCCATTGAGAAGAGTCGCACCACGCAGGTAGCGGCGCTGATCGCCGTCTTCGCCGCCGCCGCCGGCGCAGCGACCCTGTTCCTCCGCGAGCACGGCGCGCAGGCGCGGCAAGTGGAGAAGCTGCAGAAGGACCTCTCGCAGGGCCCGGTGGTGCGCGTCGCCAAGGTGCAGTTTGCCGCCGCCGATCGCGTGGTCTCGCTGCCCTCCGAAGTGCGCGCCGACCAGCACGCGACGCTCTACGCCAAGGTGAGCGGCTACGTGAAGGAGGTGCGCGTCGACAAGGGCGACCGCGTCCGCAAGGGCGACGTGCTGGCCGTTCTGGAATCGCCCGACCTCGACGAGCAGGTGGCCTCGGCGCAGGCCGAGCTGACCTTCCGCAGGCAGCAGCTCGCGCGCGTGCAGCGGCTCGCCCCCTCGGGCCGCGTCTCGCAGCAGGACCGGGAGCAGGCGGAGGAGGCGGTCAAGGTGGCCGAGGCGGCGCTGGCCCGCGCGCGGGTGCAGAAGAGCTACCAGCCGCTGCGTGCGCCGTTCGACGGAACCATCACCGCGCGCTACGCCGATCCGGGAGCGCTGCTTCCGGCGGCCACCGGAAGCACCTCTGCCGCGCAGCCGCTCCTCGAGATCGCCCAGCTCGACCGGCTGCGCGTCGCGCTGCAGCTCGGACAGGACGACGCCGCTCGCGTGCGCACCGGCGACAAGGTGACGCTGCAGCTCGCCGCCGACGATCCGCCGCTGGTCGCCTTCGTCTCGCGGCTGTCGCACTCGCTCGATCCGCGGACGCGCACCATGCTCTGCGAGATCGACGTGCCGCGGCCGCCGCCCGGGCTCTACCCCGGCGCGTTCGTCAATACTTCGATCGCGCTGCACGGCAGCCCGCGGGCGCTGGTGCCCACCGACGCGCTGGTCGGCAAGGCTGGACAGCTCTACGTGCCCACCGTGCAGGACGGGCGCGTCCACTTCCAGCGCGTGCGGCTCGGGCTGGACGACGGCGCCAACGTCGAGGTGCTGGAGGGCCTGCAAGGCGGCGAAGTGGTGGCGCTGAACCTCGGGACCGACGTCACCGACGGCGCGCCGGTCCGCATCGCCGCGCGTTGAGTTTTCGACCCCGGTTTCGCCAAGCGGCAGCGCCCGCCTGCTCGGGGGGCTGTACAACGGCGCCACAATCAGCGAAAAGAAACGCCCGACTGTTCCCTGACCGACAAAGGGGGCTGCACATGGTGCTGTGGCGGAGCTTCTTCGCGGCGACGGCGGTTCTTTGCAGCGTCTTCCTCGGAGCGCCGGCGTTGGCGCAGCAGCCCACGCCGCCGGAACCGGCGACTCCGCCGGCTGCCGAGGTGCCCGTACCCAGCAGCGCGCCGCCTGCGTCCACCCTGCAGGAGGAGATGGTCGTCACCGGTTCGCGCATCCGCCGCAAGGACTTGACCACCCCCGCGCCGGTGACCGTGATCTCGCGCCAGCAGTTCGAGTCGAGCGGCAAGATGACCATCGGCGACTTCTTGCAGACCCTCCCCGAGCAGGGCAACGCGCCCA
>WNFI01672442.1_pt1 | contig 27927 bp, 29 predicted proteins | sample 5400471 | NCBI WGS metagenome assembly WNFI01 (sample SAMN13153348, study PRJNA577476) | soil metagenome | isolation source: 100 cm saprolite on Douglas fir-dominated hillslope | place: USA:California | collected 2013-09-17
TAAGCAGTATCAGGATGATGATGAGGCAGATCAGCAGCAGGGTCTGGCTGCTGATCTGGCCGCCCGCCGGCAGCGCATCGAGCCGGCCTGCCAGGGTGCGCACCTCCTCGTCGGTCATCGCGTCGACGCGCCCCAGGGCTTCCTTCGCCGGGATGCCCATCTTCTCCATCTGCTGCGCGACTTCCGGCCGCTCGATGAGGGCCTTGACGCGGTCGCGCTCCGTGGGCACGAGCTCTGCGTAGGCCTGCGGAACCGCAAACACGAACGCCAGCAACAACCCTCCGAGAATCTTCTTCATTTGAGCTCCTTTGAAAGGGACGGCGCAACAGCCTACGCCAGCAGGAAGAATGGAATCAAGAGCATAAAGCCACATCGGCCGCTCTTCCCCGGGAATAAAAGGGCGCTCCCGGCAGTCTTGCATCGTATGAACCGCAGAAACTTCCTCAAGCTCGCCGGCCTGGGCGGCGTCGTGTTCTCCTCCGCGCTGGCGCGCGGCGCCGGCAAGTACGGCTCCAGCCAGGACGAGTTCTTCTTTGTCCAGCTCTCCGACACGCACTGGGGATTCCAGGGCGCCGCAGTCAATCCCGACGCCGCCGGCACCCTGCCAAAGGCGATCGCGGCGGTCAATGCCCTCGAAACGCAGCCGGACTTCGTGGTCTTCACCGGCGATCTGACTCACACGACCGACGACCCCCGCGAGCGCCGCCGACGGCTATCGGAATTCCGCGACCTGGTGCGCGAGCTGAAAACTCCCAACATCCGCTTCATGCCCGGCGAGCACGACGCCGCGCTCGATGATGGGGCAGCGTACCAGGAGCTCTTCGGGCCGACGCATTACACCTTCGATCACAAGGGCGTGCATTTCATCGCGCTCGACAACGTGTCCGATCGCGCCGCCCGCATCGGCAGCGAGCAGCTGGGCTGGCTCAAGGCCGATCTGGAGAAGCGCAAGCGCGACGATCGGATCGTAGTCCTGACGCACCGTCCGCTGTTTCCGCTCTATCCGCAATGGGATTGGGCGACGCGCGACGGCGAGCAGGCGCTCGAGCTGCTGATGCCGTATCGCAACGTGGTCGTGTTCTACGGCCACATTCACCAGGAGCACCACTTCAAGACCGGGCACATCGAGCACCACTCGGCGAGGTCGCTGATCTTTCCCCTGCCGGCGCCCGGCTCGATGCCCAAGCGGGAGCCGATCAAGTGGGACGCGGGCCAGCCGTACCGCGGCCTCGGTTACCGGGAGGTGGAGGCGGAAGCCGAGCCGGTGGCCTACCGGATTACCGAATTGCCGGTGATCAAGGCCTGACCCATGTCGCCCCAACGACGCCACGTGCTTCTTGCCCCGGTCGCTGCCGCGCTCGCCGCGAGCGGACTGTGGGCGCTCGCCCAGCCCCAGGAGCGAGTCGTGCGCATCGCCGCCCGCAAGTTCGTCTACCTGCCGAAGGAGATCACGCTGAAAAAGGGCGTTCCCGTGGTGCTCGAGTTCACCGCCGAGGACGTGGTGATGGGGTTCAACGCGCCGGACTTCAACGTGCGCGCCGACATCGTTCCCGGACGCCCGGCGCGCGTGCGCTTCACGCCGGACAAGCTCGGCGAGTTTCCCTATCTGTGCGACATTTTCTGCGGCGACGGGCATGAGAGCATGACCGGCCATCTCCGGGTCGTGGCCTGACGCGCCCGGAGTTAAGATCCGCCTGCCTTGACCGATCGCCGCCGCTTCGAGCAGCAGGTGCTTCCGCACATCGATGCGGCATTCAACCTTGCGCGCTGGCTGACCCGGAACGATCACGATGCCCAGGACGTGGTGCAGGACGCCATGCTGCGCGCGTACCGCCATTTCGAAAGCCTGCGCGGCGAGGCGCGGCCCTGGCTGCTCGCGATCGTGCGCAATGCGTGCTTCAGCTGGATACAGAGGAACCGCCCGGCGGAGGTCGCCGCCGGCCCGGACGGGGAAGCCGCCGAGGCCGCGACCGCTCCGGCGGATGGCCCGGAGGCCCTGCTCGCGCGCGAGCTGGACCGGCGCATGCTGAACGAAGCCATTGCCGCGCTTCCGCTGCAGTTTCGCGAAGCGTTGATCCTGCGCGAGCTCGAGGACCTTTCCTACCGGGAGATCGCGCGTATCGTTGACGTGCCGATCGGCACGGTCATGTCGCGCCTCGCCCGCGCGCGGCGGCTGCTCGCCGAGTCCGTGCGGGTCATCATCCTCGCATCACGACTACAGACCGAGAAATGAAGCCCGAAGAAGCCGCCAGGTTGCTGCATGCCTACGTCGACCGAGAGCTCGATGCGGCGAAAAGCCTCGAGCTCGAGGCGCAGCTCGCGGCCGATCCTGCGCTGCGGGAACGTTTCGAAAGGCTGCGCGACCTGTCGGCCGGGATCCGGGAGAAGGCCGATTACCACGCCGCGCCGCCCTCGCTCGTAGCGCGCTTGAGCGCGGCGCTTCCAGGCACGACGCCCGCCGCCGCCGCGCCCCGGCGCGCGGCGCGCTGGATCCTGCCGATCGCGGCCGCCGCCCTTGTGGCGGTGCTCGCCGCCGGCATCGCGCTCGTGCGCCCCGGCGACGAGGAAGCGCTGCTGCGCGAGATGGTGGCGAGCCACGTCCGCTCACGTCGGCGGCCATCCCGTCGCGGTCCTCGTCTACAAGCGCCGGCAGCACCTGATCGATGCCTTCATCTGGCCGGGAAGCGGGCCGCGTGACGGCGCGTATTCGCGCGACGGCTTCAACGTCGAGCGCTCCTCCGCCGAGGGCATGCGCATCTGCCTGGTCTCCGATCTGAACCGGAACGAGCTGTCGGACCTTGCGCGCCTGCTGATCGCCCGCAGGTAAACTGGGTGCGCCATGCGCTCCTACTTCCTCTCGGCGAGCGGCGCTGAGACCCGCCTCGTGCTGCGCGACGTCCCGGTGCCCGAAGAAGCGCCCGGTCAAGTCCTCGTGCGCGTGCGGGCCGCGGGGTTGAATCGCGGCGAATTCATCGCCGGCCACGGGCTCGCCACGCCGGGCACCGGCAAGCCCGCCGGCAACGAGGCCTGCGCAGAAGTGGTGCGTACCGGCGCGCGCGTGATGGGCCGTTGTCCCGGCGCCTTCGCCGAGTACGCGCTGATGGATGCGCGCGAGGCGATTGCGGTCCCGGCGCGGCTGTCCTGGGAGGAAGCGGCAGCGATTCCGCTCACGTTCATGGTGGTGCACGACATGCTGGTCGCGCAGGGCCAGCTCAAGGCCGGCGAGTGGCTGCTCGTCACCGGGGTGTCCTCGGGCGTAGGCGTCGCCGCGCTGCAGGCGGCGAAGGCGCTGGGCGCGAACGTCATCGGCACTTCAGGTTCTGCCGAGAAATTACATAAACTCAAATCATTGGGGCTTGACCTGGCCGTTCACACGCGCAAAGGCGATTTCCATGACGCCGTGATGAAAGCGACCGGCGGCAAAGGCGCGAACCTGGCGGTCAATACGGTCGGCGGCTCGGTGTTCGCCGAATGCGTCCGCTCGCTCGGCTTCGAGGGCCGGCTGGCGGTCGTCGGCTACGTCGACGGCGTGCTGAAGAGCGAGGTCGACCTGGAAGCGGTGCACGCCAAGCGCCTGCGGATCTTCGGCGTGTCGAACAAGCTGCGCAATGCCGAGCAGCGCGCCTCCACGGTGCAGGGCTTCGTCGCCGATTTCCTGCCGCTCTTCGCGAGCGGCCGCATCAGGCCGCTCATCGACCGCGTGTTCCCCTTCGCCGAGCTGCCGGCGGCGAAGGCCTACATGGAATCCGACGCCCACGTGGGAAAGATCGTGATTAACGGGCCGGTCATCGCTGGGCCTTGATGATCCGGCCCTCGTCATCCAGCAGCGGCACGCCGTAAGCGGCGAGGATCGCCTGGATGCGAGCGCGGTTGGACTCTACCAGGCGCTCGATCCTGTCCTTCCACTCGCGTTCGCCGAAGCGCACGCCCATGGCGATGCGAAAGTCGAACTGGATCCCGGGGGTCGGCTCGAACGGCACGACGGCCAGCTCGGCGGCCGTGGCGTTCTTCGCGAAGTAACCGGCGATCGGCCCCCACACGAACGCGACATCGACCTTCCCGGCCACCAGGTCCTTCTCGACGATCTCGCCCGGATAGCGCTCCGGATCGCCGGACTGGAGTTGATAGGGAACGACCTGATCGAACAAGCGGTGCCTGAGCAACCAATCGGCCGGCGGCGTTTGACCGACCAAGCCGAGCTTGAGCGATTTCAGCTTCGCCGGCTCGAGATCGAGCAAGCCCTCGGGAGCCGTTACGCTGTCGAGCCCTTTGCCTTTCACATAGACCAGGGCATACGTCGAGCGATAGTAGGGCTTGGTGGTCGACGCCAGCTCGAATCCGACGGGTACGCCGATGACCAGGTCGCATTTGAAGCGGTTGGAGCCGGGATCGCGCCCGCGCAGCGTGTTGCGAATGAATCCCATGCGCTGCGGGAACCACGTGTACTCGAGCGTCCATCCCAGCTCGCGCGCCAGGAGCTCGGCGATCTTGTTCTCGAAGCCTTCGCCCGCACGGTTCGAGAAAGGAAGGTTGTTCGGGTCCTGGCAGACGCGCAGCACGCGCTCATCGCCTGCCGGCTGATCCTGGGCGAGTCCTCTCACGCTGCGAAAGACGGCCGGGGTGAAATCCGCGCCGGCAAGATTGGCGCCGGTGAGATCGGTGTCGATGAGCTTCGAGCCGCTCAAATCGGCACCGGCGAGGTTTGCGCCGCGCAGGTCGGTGCCGCTGAACTCCGCCCCGCTCAGCTTGGTGCCGGCCAGGTTGGCGCCCGAGAGGTCCGAGAAGCTGAAATCGGCGCGGGAGAAATCAGACCCCGAGAGATCCGCGCCTCTCAGGTTCGCCGAGACGATATTCGCCCGCATGAGCCCCATCGACTGGTTCTTCATGTCGGCCGCGCCGTCCATCTTCGTGAGCACGGCCCGCTCGAGATTGGCCCTTCTCAGATCACCGATCAGGCGCGCGCCCGAGAGGTTCGCCCCCTTCAGGTTGGCGCCTTGAAGCTGCATCGAGAACATCATCGCGCCCCGCAGGTCTGCATTGGTCAGGTCCGTGCCCTCCGCAAAGCTGACCGTGAGATTGCACCGGGAAAGGTTGGCGCTCGCCAGGTTGCTGCGGTTCAGCACCGCTGCAGTGAGATTCGCTCCTTTGAAATCGATACCGGACAGATCCAGCCCGGAGAGGTTCCTGGAATAAAAATCGGCGGGGGCTGACGCCGACGCTTTGGCCAGCGCCGCGACCACCTGTTCGCGTGTCAGCTTCTCGTAGCCGGGCCAGTCTGCGGCGCTTGGCAGCTGTGGCAGCAGGAGAACTGCCGCTACCACGAGCCGGGTGATGCGGTTCATTTCAGCTCTTCGAGACGTCCCGGCGGAATGGCGCCATCGGAGCGTCCTTTCAGGTACGCATAGAGGCCGTCGATATTTTCGACGACCATCGCCAGGTGCGCCAGCCCGCGAGCGTGGTCTTGTCGACCTTGTTGCCCTCGACCTGGTAGGGCTTGTCATCGGCCGCGACCGCCAGACCCAGCCCAAGACCGGCGAGCGCGATTGCCATGGCGGTGACCCATCCAGTCTTTGTCACGTAACGCATCTCCAATCAGAAAAAAGGGCTGACACCCCGGAGGATGTCAGCCCTTGAACGTTCGAAACCGCTATGAGGTTTACGGCAAAGAGAACACGGTGAGGACGCCACCGAGCTCGGTGTAGTTCTTCAGCTCCTTGTAGCCACCCACAGCGCCCAGGCCGTCGGTGTCCTTCTCGAGGCCCGCGGCAAGGCCGATGCCGGCCCAACCGCCGATGCCGGAGAGCACGCCGATGTACTGCTTGCCCTTGTACTCCCAGGTATTGACGTTGCCGATGATGCCCGAGGGCGTCTTGAATTTGTACAGTTCCTTGCTGATGTCGTTGGCATCGACGCACTTCAGGTAGCCCTCGAGGGTGCCGTAGCACGCGACGTCTCCGGCCGTGACGAGCGCCCCGCTCCAGACCGAGAACTTCTCGGGCTTGGACTTCACGATCTTGCCCGTGCCGGCATCCCAGACGATGAAGTTGCCCATGCCGCCGTGGCTGCCCGGCGCCGGGAACATCGAGAGCGTCGCGCCCACGAACGGCTGGCCCGCGGTGTACTCGACCTTGAACGGCTCGTAGTCCATGCACACGTGGTTGGTCGGCACGTAGAACATCTTGTTGGCCGGGTTGTACGCCGCCGGCTGCTGGTCCTTGCTGCCGAGCGCCGCGGGGCAGATTCCCTTGGTGTTGACGTCTGCACCTTGCGCCTGCGTGCTGTACTTGGACACGACCTGGGGACGGCCAGTCTTCATGTCGACGTGCGTCGCCCAGTTCACCTTCGGATCGAACTTCGCCGCGACGAGCAGCTCGCCGGTGGTGCGATCGAGCGTGTAGCCGAAGCCGTTGCGATCGAAATGCACCACGACGTTGTGCGGCTTGCCTTTCACGCTGATGCCGTCGGCGAGGATCATCTCGTTGATGCCGTCGAAATCCCACTCGTCGTGCGGCGTCATCTGGTACACCCACTTCGCCTGGCCGGTATCGACGTCGCGCGCCCAGATCGTCATCGACCATTTGTTGTCGCCGGGCCTTTGCACCGGGTTCCAAGTGCTGGGATTGCCCGACCCGTAGTACATCAGGTTGAGCTTCGGGTCGTAGCTATACCAACCCCAGGTCGTGCCACCGCCGATCTTCCACTGATCGCCCTGCCAGGTCTTGAGCGACGAGTCCCTGCCCACCGGCGCCATCTTGCCGTCGGTCCAGGCCATGGTCTTGTCGGGATTGCCGTCGGTCCAGGCCATGGTCTTGTCGGGATCCATCAGCATCTCGGCGTCCGGCCCGGTGCTGTAGGCCTTCCAGACCTGCTTGCCTGTCTTGATGTCGTAGGCGGCGACGTAACCACGCACGCCGAACTCGCCGCCGGAAATGCCGGTGATCACCTTGTCCTTGAAGACGTGCGGGGCGTTGGTGTTGGTTTCGCCCTTCTTGGGATCGCCGTTCTTGACCTTCCACACCTCCTTGCCGGTCTTGGCGTCGAGCGCGACGAGGTTGGTGTCGGCTTGCTGCAGGAAGATCTTGCCGTCGGCATAGGCGAGACCGCGGTTCACTGTGTCGCAGCACATCACGGGAATCACCGTCGGGTCCTGCTTCGGCTCGTACTTCCACTTGATCTGCTGATCGGCGAGGGCGATCGCGAAGACTTTGTTGGGAAACGGGCTGTGGATGTACAGCATGTCGCCGATCACCAGGGGGCCGCCCTCGTGGCCGCGCAGCACGCCGGTCGAGAATGTCCACGCGACGCGCAGGTCCTTGACGTTTTCCGTGCTGATCTGCTTCAGCGAGCTGTAGCGGTGGTTCTGCATGTTGCCCGCCTGCATCGCCCAGTTCTTCGCGTCCTGACTGAGCTTGATGACCTCCGGATTGGCGAGCGCGAGTCCCGGCAGGGCGGCGAGGCCGAACAAAACGCCCCACGTGCACGTGCGTGTCAGTACCATCTCATTCTCCTTTGTGTGTCGCTTAGCGGATTACGGAAAAACAGCGGCGCGAGGCGCGCTCCTCTCAAGGCACTATATACCCGCGCCCCAAAAAATAAAATGCACCAGTGGAAAAAGAGACGCCGTGCGTGGATCGGCGCTGCTACTGTTCCAAAAACGAACAATAGGGTCTTTGCTGCGCCGCACTAGCGCGGCACGTCGCAGCGTTTCATCGCTTCGCTTTGGACTTGCATGTAACGCTTCGCGGTGTCTCGCGTCTGCGGCGGATCGCGGAACACGCCGCCGCGCTCACCGCCGAGGCTCTGGAAGCGCGCCACGGTCGAGGCTTCCACGAATTCGTCGTAGGGGTACTGTCTGGCGATCTCGTCGATCACGCATGCGCATTTGTAGAGGAACTCCTGCTTGCCGGCGTTCTTTTGCATGCACTCGAGGACGAACTCGACCCGGTCTACGGTGGGATAGTCGTGCACGGCTGCGGCCTGGGCCGGGGCACCCCCCGCCAACACTGCCAGGGCAAGCGCGACATAGTGGGTCGTTTGCATGCGTTCTGATGCTAGCACGCAGCGTGGCATAATTCGTCGCGGTTCCGCGCCCGTCGAGAGAGGAGGGGCCATGCTGCAGCCGAACGGCAATCACGCGCGCCTTGTTTATTCCGTGATTCGCGGCACATCGCGCGACGCGGGCGCGCCTGAGCACGTCAAGCGCTCCTGGCTGCGCTGCCTCGACGAGTACGGCCTCGACCCCGAGTCGAATGCGCAGCCGCCGGTCCTCTCGCGCCAGGAGCTCATGGTGCGCAAGGAGCAAAGCCTCGAGCTGGTCGCTTTCGCCGACGCCGAGATGGCGCACCTGTACCGGCAGCTCGCCGGCTCCGGCCACTCGATCATCCTGACCGATCGCGACGGCGTGTTGCTTTCCTACTACGGCGATCCGAGCTTCAAGGGCGCGGCGTCGCGCGCCGGACTGGTGCCGGGCGCGGTGTGGAGCGAGCGCTACGGCGGCACCAACGGCATGGGAACCTGCCTGCTCGAGCGCCGGCCCCTGATCGTGCATCGGGAGCAGCACTTCCTCGCCCGCAACACCGGGCTGACGTGCTGCGCTGCGCCTATTTTCGACCATCGCAGCGAACTGGTCGCGGTGCTGGACGCTTCCGGCGAGTCCGACCGCGCGCAGCAGCACACGCTGGTGCTGGTGAACATGTCGGCGCAGATGATCGAAAACCGCCTGTTCCTGCACCGCTTCCGCGACGCCTTCGTGGTGCGCTTCCACAGCCGGCCGGAGCTGGTCGGAACCTGGAGCGAAGGGATCATCGCGCTCGATCCCGCCGGCGCAGTCGTCGCGCTCGACCGCAACGCGCTGTTTCAGCTCGGCTGCAGGCAGGCGGGCGACCTGATCAACGCGCCGCTCGAGCGCGTGTTCAACATCTCCCTGCCGGCCCTGCTCGGGCGCAGCCGCAGGAAATCGTTTCACCCGTTGCCGGTCTACGAGGCGCGCCACGGCGGCCGCTTTTTCGCCGTGGCTCAGGAACCCGAGTCAGCGCGGCGCGGCAGCGCGTCGCTGTCGAGCGCGAGCCGCAGCGCGCTCGACGAGCTGGACCTCGGCGACGCGTCGATGGCGCGCAACATCCGGGCGGCCAAGCGCGTCGCCTCGCGTGATGTCCCGATCCTGCTGATCGGAGAAACCGGCACCGGCAAGGAGCTTTTCGCGCGCGCCTTGCACGCCTCGAGCGAGCGCGCCGAGCGCTCTTTCGTCGCGGTCAACTGCGCCGCGGTCCCGGAGGCGCTGCTGCAGAGCGAGATCGCGCAGGCCCACGGCGGCACGCTGTTCCTGGACGAGATCGGAGAGCTGCCCGAGGCGCTTCAGGCCCGGCTGCTCCATGTGCTGGAGAAGCGTGAAATGCGCCTAATTGCGGCGAGCCGCTCCGGCCTGGAAGAGAAAACGCGCCGCGGCGAGTTCCGCGAGGACCTCTTCTATCGGCTGCAGGGGCTGGTGCTGGCGCTGCCGCGGCTCGATGAACGAACCGACAAGCGCGCGCTGATCCGGCACGTCTTCGCGCAGGAGACCGCCGACGCGCCTTCGGTTTCGCTCGGCGAGGACCTGATCGACGCGCTCTGCGCGCATCAATGGCCGGGGAACATACGGCAACTGCGCAACGCGCTGCGCGCCACGATAGCGCGGCGTTCTGGCGATAAGCTCGACGTGGCTGACCTGCCGTCCGAGTGCTGCACTGCCGAACCCGGGGCTGCGCCTGCCGAGACGGCCTCGCTCAACTCGCTCGGAAGAGCGGAGCGCGAGGCGTTGCTCCGGGAGCTGGATCTCGAGCATGGCAACATCAGCCACCTGGCGCGCAAGCTCGGCGTCGGCCGCAACACGCTCTACCGGAAAATGCATCGGCTGCACATCAAGTGGCCGGCCAGCAAGCCGCTGCGGTGAGGGCTTCAGGCCAAAAAAAACGGCGCCAAAAAGGCGCCGTTGTCCCGCTGCATGCCAATTTCAGAAGAAGAGGATGGCGCCCAGGGCAATCACCTTGTCCTTGATCTCTTGCCCCGCCTGGTTCTGGGCCGTGGTCGGAATATACTCGGCCACCAGATTGAGGCTTGGGGTGAGACTGTAATACATGCCCAAGACCAGCGATTTGTTCTTTCTCACCAAGTTGGGGTTCGTTCCCACCGATTCGTTCGACGCGAGGTCAAGCTTGCTCTCGCCGTAACTGATACCTGGCTTCCACTTTCCTATCTTATAGGTACCCTGCGCGTACCAGCCCTTCGACTTCCGCTTTTCCAGCGAAACGCCGTTGAACGCTGCCGCATCGAAACCGATGGCCGTCGTGCCGACGCCATCGCCGGTATAGGCGTAGAGCACGCCTTCGAGGCCGCCAGAATTCACTTTTGCGCCGATATCGAAAGCCTGCCCCGAAACGCTCGAGCCTGCGGGCACGGTAAGGTTATCGCTGCTGCGCGCTTTGACTTTTTGGGTCAGGCCACCCACCCATGCCTTGCCGCTGATCTGCCCACCCCATTCGTAGCTCGCCTTGGCTTGGAAACCGGGCGTTTCGTGTTGCGTCAGCTTGGCGCTGTTTGCATTGCCAGAGAACGGGAAAACGTCCAGACCCTGGAACACGCCGACGGCATATTGGAAGCCGCCGTAATTCGGCGAGGAATAGGTGATCTGCGGAATCCAGTCGGTGTAGATATAGCCCACGCCGATGCGGCCGAGGGTCGTGTTGCCGCCCCCGGGTACGCCGGCGCCCGAGCCGACGCCGAGCAAGGTCATGTCGGAGAGGATCGCGTCCGATCCGAACAGACCGATATCGCGCCCGACCTTGACCGTGCCCCAGCTCTTGTCGCCGAACGTGAGGAAATTCTGCCGCGCGTCGATGTCGGACCTGCCGATGCCTCTTTTACCGGTGGCAGTGCTATTAATTCCCGGGTAGAAGCCGATCGTCACGCCGATGTCGAGGCCCGACTGGCGCGACTTGGCGCTGAACACCAGCGCGCTCGGCAGCAGGCCGGATTCGATCGCCTGCTCTTTGTCGCCGTTGGGGGAAACGCGGTTGCAGGCGAGGCCTCCCTGCACGGTGACGGCCTTGTTATCGCAGTTGTTCCAGGTCGCAAAGCCGTTCACGTTGCCCGAGAACGACAGATCCCAGGCGCCGGCCTTGAAACCGATCTCCGCGTGCGCGGCAGAGGCGCTCCCTAGAGCGAGGGCGACTGCCGCGGCAAGGGAAATCCTCTTATGCTTCATGACGTGCATCATCTGTAGTACCTCCCTTTAAAGTCCGTGACCAAGTAATGCGTGGTTTGGACAACCTCTACTTCTCCGAAGACTCTATACTCGTTACTACATCCCGCAGCAACCGTTCCATAATTGGAGCAGCGTTCCGATTCACGTTCAATTCAAGGGGGAGCAGACCATGGACATTCGCGCGGCGGTCGCTCACAAAGCGGGCGCACCTTTAACCATAGAAACCGTGCAGTTGCAGGGGCCGAAGGCCGGCGAAGTGCTGGTCGAGATCAAGGCGACCGGCATCTGCCATACGGACGAATTCACGCGCTCGGGCTCGGATCCCGAGGGCCTGTTCCCGGCGATTCTCGGCCACGAGGGCGCGGGCGTGGTGGTCGAGGTGGGGCCCGGGGTCGCCAGCGTGAAAAAGGGCGATCACGTTATTCCGCTCTACACCCCGGAATGCCGCCAGTGCGAATACTGCCTGAGCGGCAAGACCAATCTGTGCCAGGCGATACGCGTCACGCAAGGGCAGGGTGTGATGCCGGACGGCAGCAGCCGCTTCTCGCTCGGCGGCAAAAAACTGTTCCACTACATGGGCACTTCGACTTTTGCCAACTACACCGTGGTGCCCGAAATCGCGCTCGCCAAGATCCGCGAGGATGCCCCGTTCGACAAGGTGTGCTACATCGGCTGCGGCGTGACCACCGGCATCGGCGCGGTGATCAACACCGCCAAGGTCGAGCCGGGCGCCAACGTGGTGGTGTTCGGTCTGGGCGGCATCGGGCTCAACGTGGTCCAGGGCGCGCGGCTCGCCGGTGCCAACATGATCGTCGGCGTGGATCTCAATCCGGCGCGCAAGGCGCTCGCCGAGAAGTTCGGCATGACGCATTTCGTCAACCCAAAGGAAGCCGGCAAAGACCTGGTCGCGAACCTGGTGAACCTGACCAAGGGCGGCGCCGACTACAGCTTCGAATGCATCGGCAACGTCGAGGTGATGCGCCAGGCGCTCGAGTGCTGCCACAAGGGCTGGGGCGTGTCGGTGATCATCGGCGTCGCGGGCGCGGGCCAGGAGATCAAGACGCGCCCGTTCCAGCTCGTCACCGGCCGCGTATGGAAGGGCACCGCGTTCGGCGGCGCCAAGGGCCGGCGCGACGTGCCGAAAATCGTCGACTGGTACATGGAGGGCAAGATCAACATCGACGACCTGATCACGCACAAGCTCAAGCTCGCCGACATCAACCAGGGCTTCGACCTGATGCACGAAGGCAAATCCATACGCTCGGTGGTGGTCTACTGATCACGACCGTTTCCCGCAGTAAATGTTTCGGCGGCGTCCAGGCCGTCCACAGTCACGAGTCGCGCGAAACCGGCTCGGTCATGCGCTTTGGGGTGTTCCTTCCCCCGCAGGCAGAAGCACGCTCAGTGCCGGTGCTCTACTGGCTTTCCGGCCTCACCTGCACGGAAGAGAATTTCATCGTCAAGGCAGGCGCGCAACGCGTTGCCGCGGAGCTGGGGCTGGCCATCGTGGTGCCCGATACCAGCCCGCGCGGGCTGAAGATTCCAGGCGAAGACGCGAGCTACGATTTCGGCCTGGGCGCCGGATTCTACGTGGACGCCACTCAGGCGCCCTGGTCGCGTGGCTACCGGATGTATTCCTACGTCACGAAGGAATTGTCGCGACTGGTCGAGTCCACGTTTCCCGTCGACCCCGCGCGCACGGGCATCTTCGGTCATTCCATGGGCGGGCACGGCGCGCTGACCATCGCCCTCAAGAATCCGGACTATTACAAGTCGGTGTCGGCTTTTGCACCGATCTGCTCAGCGATGCGCTGCCCCTGGGGAGAAAAGGCGCTGACGGGATATCTTGGCGCCGATCGCGCCCTCTGGCGCGACTACGACGCAGCCGCCCTGATCGAGAGCCGCGGCTGGAAGGGGCCGGCGCTCCTGGTCGATCAGGGCACCAGCGACCAGTTTCTGGAGAGCCAGCTCAAGCCCGAGCTGCTAAAGGAAGCTTGCGGGCGAGCGGGCGTTCCTCTGGAGCTTCGCCTGCAAGCGGGTTACGACCACAGCTACTTTTTCATCGCCAGCTTCATTGAGGACCACCTTCGATTCCACGCGCGCAATCTTTAGAGACAAAGCCTTGCGTCACGCACGCAGCGCGCCGGAGGCCTTGGCGGTTTGCGTGGCGATGAAATCCATCAGCGGCGGGGACAGGCAATCGTAAGGCTCGAGCTTGAGTTCCCTCAACCTCGCTCTCACCGCGCCCATGTTGTCGGGGCTCGCGCCCGTTTCGATGATCGACGAAACGAATGCCGCGAATTCAGGCGGTGCCCAGCCCGATTCGTTCGAGCGCTCGGTGTGAATGAAATCGAATCCGTACAGCGGATGGCCCCGGTTCTCGATGCGGCCATACATGTGGACGCCGCAGTCTTTGCAGGCATACCGCTGAATCGCCGCCTTGGGGTCGACGATCGCCAGCTTGTTGCCGTTCGCCTTGACGCTGAGGTTGTCGCGCCCTACGACGGCGATCTGCGAGAAGAGCGCCCCTTTCGGTTTCCAGCACTTGGTGCAGCCGCACACGTGATTGTGTGCGGACTGCCCCTTGATCGCTATCTCGACCCTGTTCTGCGAGCAGTTGCAAAGCAGCGTGCCGCCGGCAAAATTCTTTGCCGCGGGCTTCACTCCACCGTCGACCGCCGGATGTATCTTGACGCTAGCCATGGTGATCCCTCCTCTTGGAACCGCGTATGTTGCACCCAATGACCCCACGATGGCAACGTCCTCTGAGCGTAGCAGCCTCGTTGCTCTGCACAGTTGCATGGGCATCGGGCGAAGCCGTCGAGCCGGGCACCTATGAGATCGTTGCCCGGACCGTAATGCCTCATCTCGAGGAGAACTTGCGGTATGCCACGACGCGGGAGCGGCGCTGCCTTCGCAGTGATGAGCTCCCCATGATTTTCCCGATCCTGCAGCACCCGTCGCTCGAGGGCTGCAACCTGGGCAGCGAGCGCCGGCGCGGCGACACGACCCGCTATCGCCTCGTCTGCGCCAGTCCGCAGGTGGCGACCGGAACCGCGCGGCTGGACGCCGGTCCGCGCCGCGTCGTAGGTGTTCTCGAGATCAAGATGGGCGGCAAGAACATGACCTTTGCGCAGCGCATCGAGGCAGTGCGGCAAGGTGAATGCGGATCTGTCCCTGCCGGTGTTCCGTTTTGGGACAGAAAACGATGAGCTCAGCGCAAGTGGTGCCGGCGCTCCTCGATATTGTCGACCAGGCGGCGCACCCCGCGCAGCCAGGTCTCGTCGGTGTTGCCGCGGATATCGACCGACTTGGCGTACACGGTCTCGCCCGTCGCAACGCTGCGCACCTCGATATTGATGTTGAGGATCAGGTTGCTCACCTTTTGCACCCAGCACAGCGCGATGCGCTCGGCGCCGAGCGCTTTGCCGATGTCGATCTCACAGCCGTTGCACGCACGCAGCTCGTAGGAAGCTTTCAACCGCTCGATGAGCTGCGCCGCGGGAGCGCGATCGAGCACGCGATACATGCCGCGGCTCTCCAGCTCTTTCGCCAGCTCGGTCGTGATCAGGACGAGCCGCCGGTCGGTCTCCTGGCGCGCCTGCTCGCTTTCGAACGCGCGCATCTCGTCGATCAGCTCGAAGTCCATGAGCGCGAGCGACTTCGGCTGCGCCGCGCCCGCCGCGCCGCACACGAGCGCCGCCAAGAGTAGCATCACGCTCGTGGCGACTGCGCGAATCGGCGTGATGCTGGTCGACGACCATGCCGTGGTGCGCATGGGCTTCAGGCTGCTGCTCAACGCGGCACCGGACATGCGCGTCGTCGCCGAGGCGGACAGCGGCGAGGAGGCGATGCGCCGCCTCGACGAGGCGCGGCCCGAGGTCGTGGTGATGGACATCTCCATGCCCGGGATCGGCGGCCTGGAGGCCGTGCGCCGCATCCTCGCCAAGGAGCCGGGGGCGCGGATCCTGGTCCTGTCGGCGCACGAGGACGCGATGCACGCCCGCAGAACGCTCAAGGCCGGCGCCGCCGGGTACCTGACCAAGCGCAGCGCCGCTGAGGCCCTGATCCAGGCGATCCGCGAGGTGTGCCAGGGCAAGACTTTCCTCGAGCCGCGGATCGCGCAGGAGCTTGCGCTGCGGCAGGTCGCGGGCGCAGCCGAGCCGCTCGATACCTTGAGCGAGAAGGAGTTCAAGGTGTTCCTCGCGCTCGCGGGCGGGCAGTCTGTGCAGGATATCGCCGCGGTCATGTCGCTGAGTCCCAGCACCGTCGGCACCCATCTGTACAACATCAAGCAGAAGCTCGGCGCCTCGAACTCGGCGGAGCTGGCGCTGATTGCGATGCGCGCCGGCCTGCTCACGCCCTAGTCTGCAGCGGCGCCGCGCGCTCGGCGCCGGTCACGGGGAGCACGGCGCGCACCGTAGCGCCCTCCCCCGCCGCTGCCGAGATCGCGAAGCTGCCGCCGAACGCCTGCACGCGCTCGCGCATCCCCGCCACCCCGAAGCGACCGTTCTCCTGCGCGGCGGCCTGCCCGAATCCCCTGCCGTCGTCCCGGACGCACACCACGAGCGCGTCTTCGAAGCGCGCCTCCGGCTCGCGCGCCACCGAGATGCGCACGCAGCTCGCCTCGGCGTGCCGCACCACGTTGGTCAAGGCTTCCTGCACGATGCGATAAACGGTGATGTTGAGCGCTTCGCCCAGCCCTTCGAGCTCGCCTGAAAGCGCGAGCTCCCAGCGCACCTGCGGGTGGCGCTGCGACCATCCCGCTACCGCGTCACGCAGCGTCTCGGCCAGCCCCAGATGATCGAGTCCGCTCGGCCGCAGCCTGCGGATGATGCCGTGGACGATGTCGTAGATGTGCGAGGCCACCGACACGATCGTGGTGGCGTTGTCCCGGATGTCGGGCTTCGCTTCGCCGGCGCGGCTCGCGATCGCGGTGCCGATGGTCTTGATCGCGGTGACGCATTGGGCGAGCTCGTCGTGCAACTCGCGCGCGATCGCGCGGCGCTCGCCCTCGAGCTGGGACTGGATGAGCGCCGTCAGCCTGCGGTTCTGCTCCAGCTCGTGCTCGGCCGCCTGCATGCGCTTGTACCCGGTGATGTCGCGCAGGCTGCAGATTTCTCCGATCACGCGGTCGCTCGCCGGGTCGACGAGAGGCGCGGCCGACAGCGCCACATCCACCACCCGCCCGCTCTTCGCCAGGCGCTGCGTCTCGAGCAGCTCGAGCGGCGCGCGCCGTTCGATGGACTCGAGCTGCGCGCGCAGCTCGTCGTGCCGGTCCGCCGGCGCGATCAGCGTTGCCGGGCTGCCGACGAGCTCGTGCTGCGCGTAGCCGAGCAGCCGCTCCGCCGCGGCGTTGCAGTACGTGATCCGTCCCGCGAGGTCGCGAATGATGAGCGCGTCGCTCGACTGCTGCGCGACCAGCGCGAGCTGCCGGTTCTGCGCCAGGCTTTCCTCGAGCGCCTGCGCCATGCGATTGAAGCCGAGGCTGATCGCGGCGAACTCGGCGGGCCTGAACGCCGGCAGCCGCACGTGAAAGCGGCCGCGCGTCAGCTCGGAGAGCCCGTCGAGGATCTGCGGCAGCGGCCTGAGCGCGCGATGGAGCAGCCAGAACACCGCGACGTTGACGAGCACCAGGAAGGCCAGCGCCAGCAGCGCGAAGCGCTGCAGGTCGTCCCAGGCCTCGAAGATGGAACGCGACGCATCGGGCGTCACCACGATCGTGCCGCCGGGCAGCTTCAAGCGCGCCGCGGCGACCTGCGGCCGCACCAGCCGGCCGAACCACTCCGGTGCCCACCCGCCGGAACGGTAGGTCGCAGGCGGCGACTGGTAGAGCAGCGCTCCGCTCTCGTCGTAGAAGCGGATGTCGTTGGAGCGCACCCGGCCGACGCGCCGCAGCAATGCGAGCAGCGCCTCGGTGCGCTGCGCCGGGCCGGGCTCGAGATAGACGCCCGCGACCACGGTCTCGATGAGCTGCACCGCGACGCGCGCGGTCGATTCGATCTCCTCGCGCACCGAGCTGCGCAGGTCGTTCACGATGACGTGCACCATCGCTGCCGTGAACGCCACCATCACCAGCGTGATCACGAGGTTGATGCGCACGCGCAGGCTCATCGCGCCCCTACCCTATAGCAGCCGGCGCAGGTCGTCGGCGGCGCCGCGCAGCGCCTGCGCCATGGCCGGCTCCGCGGCCGAATGGCCGCCGCGCTCGATGAGGCGCAGCTCGGCGCGCGGCAGTCGCCCGGCCAGCTCCACCGCGGCGCGCGGCGGGCACACCTGGTCGCGCTTGCCCTGGACGATCAGCACCTGCGTCTCGCCAAGGCGGGCCAGGCTCGAGACGAACTCTCCCGGCTCCAGAAAGCAGTCGTGCACGAGGTAGTGCAGCTGAACGCGCGCCCGCGCCAAAATGGCGTCCGGATCCTGCGCGGCGCCCGCCGCAGATTCGCCCGAATCCACGCGCATCACCGCCTCTTCATAGCTCACCCAGCGCCCCGCGGCGGCACGCGCCCCCGCCTCATCAGGCTGGTTTACGAGCGCATGGTAGCGCGCGAGCACGTCGCCCCCTTCGCCCAGCCCGCGCAGATACCGGTCGACCTCGCCGCGGGTGCCGAGGAACACGCCGCGCAACACCATTGCCGCGACGCGCTGCGGATGCGCCGCGGCGTAAGCGAGCGCGAGCGTGGCGCCCCAGGAGCCGCCAAAGAGCATCACGCGCTCGAGCCCAAGACGGTCGCGCAGCGCCTCGATGTCCTCGACCAGATGCCGGGTGGTGTTCTCCTCGGTGCAGCCGAGCGGGACCGAGCGCCCGCAGCCGCGCTGGTCGGAGAGGACAATGCGATAGAACTGCGGATCGAAGAACCGCCGATGCAGCGGCTGCGTATGGCTCCCCGGACCGCCGTGGAGAAAGATCGCCGGGAAGCCACCCGGATTGCCGCACTGCTCGAAATGGATGGCGTGTCCGCCACCCACCGGTAGCTGCTGCCGCGCAAAAGGCTCGAGCGCAGGATAGAGAGTCGATTCAGCGGTGTTCAAGCTCGCCCATTATCGGCCGCTATTTCATGAAAATCATGAGCTCGATTTCCCGATTTGGTCGCGCCGCGCAGGCCTGTTTGCCACGATAATGCGCACGGGAGGGTGCAAGGCCATGCCGGGCGCTCTTCCGCACAGGAGGCAGACATGTGGAGCAAGCCTGAGTACACCGAGATGCGTTTCGGCTTCGAGGTGACGATGTACATCGCCAACCGCTAAACGCGGCCGGCGTCAGACGAGAGCCCCCACGAGGGGCTTTCGTTTTTTAAGGCCGCGCCAACATGCACATTCGCGTGCTCGGCTCCGCGGCAGGAGGCGGGTTCCCGCAGTGGAACTGCAACTGTCGCAACTGCGACGGCGTGCGCAAAGGCACGATCCGCGCGCGGCCGCGCACGCAATCGTCGATCGCGGTCTCGGCCGACGGCGGCGACTGGACGCTGTTCAACGCCTCGCCCGACCTGTTGACGCAGTTTCGGGCGTTTCCGCGCCTGCAGCCGGCGCGCGCGGTGCGCGACACCGCGGTGCGTGCGATCGTCCTGATCGACGCCCAGATCGACCATACCGCGGGGCTTCTGATGCTGCGCGAGGGAGAACGACTCGCGGTCTATTGCACGGAGCGGGTGCGCGAAGACCTGACTCGCGGTAATCCGCTGTTCAGCATCCTAGATCACTTCTGCGGCGTCGACTGGCATCGGATCGCGCCCGACCCGGGCGCCACGTTCTCGGTCGCGGGCGCCGCGGGGCTGTCGTTCACCGCGGTGCCGCTCAAGAGCAAGCCGCCGCCCTACTCCCCGCACCGCAACGAGCCGCGCGCGGGCGACAACATCGGCGTGCGCATCGTCGACGGGCGCAACCGCCGGGTGCTGTTCTACGCTCCCGGGCTGGGCGAGATCGAGCCGCACTTGAGGCCGTTTCTCGCCGAGGCCGACTGCCTGATGCTCGACGGCACGTTCTGGACCGATGACGAGCTGATCCGGCTCGGGGTCTCGACCAAGCGCGCGCGTGACATGGGCCACCTCCCGCAGAGCGGGCCCGGAGGCATGCTCGAAGCGCTGAAGCCGCTGCGGGCCCGCAAGATCCTCATTCACGTCAACAACACCAATCCGATTCTGGACGAGGATGGCCCGGAGCGCGCCGCGCTCGACGCCGCCGCGGTCGAGGTCGCCTACGACGGAATGGAAGTCGAACTTTGAATCCGTGGAGCAAAGCCGAATTCGAAGAAAAGCTGCGCGCCAAGGGCGAGCGCTACCACATCCATCACCCCTTCCACGTCGCCATGAACAGCGGCCGCTGCACCAAGGCGCAGGTGCAGGGCTGGGTGTTGAACCGCTTCTATTACCAGGTCAGCATCCCCGTCAAGGACGCGGCAATCCTCGCCAACATGCCCGACCGCGAGCAGCGCCGGCGATGGATCCAGCGCATCCTCGACCACGACGGCGCGCACGGAAGCGAGGGCGGCATCGAGGCGTGGCTGCGCCTGGGCGAGGCCGTCGACCTCGAGCGCGAGGAGGCCGTCTCGCTCAGGCATGTGCTGCCGGGCGTGCGCTTTGCCGTCGATGCATATGTCGATTTCGCGCGCCGCGCGCCCTGGCAGGAGGCGGTGTGCGCGTCGCTGACCGAGCTCTTCGCGCCCGGTATCCACAAGGAGAGGCTCGCCAACTGGCCGCAGCACTATCCCTGGATCGAGGCCTCGGGCTACGCGTACTTCCGTCAGCGCCTGGGCGAAGCGCGCCGCGACGTCGAGCACGGGCTCGAGGTGACGCTCGAGCATTTCCGTACCCGCACCGAGCAGGAGCGCGCGCTCGATATCCTGCAGTTCAAGCTCGATGTGCTGTGGAGCATGCTGGATGCAATGCAGCTCGAATATGGGATCGGGGAAGCAGGTATCCGTGATGGGTGAAGACTCGGTGTTCGAGCTCGCGCGCCACTACCGCTTCCAGTGGGAACAGGCGCAACAGGCCCACGTGCTCCTCTACCCCGAAGGCATGGTGAAGCTCGGCACGAGCGCGGGCGAGATCCTGAAGCGCGTCGACGGCATCTCGCCGGTGTCGGCGATCGTCGCCGACCTCGAGCGCGCCTTTCCCGGCGCCGACCTGCGCCGCGACGTGACCGAGTTTCTCGCGCATGCCCGTGAAAGGGGATGGATCCGTGTCAAGCCAGCCTAACCCGCCGCTGTGGCTGCTCGCGGAGCTGACCTACCGCTGTCCGCTGCACTGCGTGTATTGCTCCAACCCGGTCGACTACACGGCTCACGGGGAGGAGCTCGCCACCGAGGAGTGGGTCCGCGTGTTGCGCGAAGGGCGCGAGCTGGGAGCGACGCAACTGGGGTTCTCGGGCGGGGAGCCGCTCGTGCGCGACGACCTGGAGGTACTGGTCGCCGAAGCGCGCAGGCTGGGTTACTACTCCAATCTCATTACCTCGGGCATCGGGCTCAACGAGCGGCGCATCGCCGCGCTCAAGGAAGGCGGCCTGGACCATATCCAGGTGTCGTTCCAGGACTCGACGCGCGAGATGAACGACTTTCTCTCGAGCACGCGCACCTTCGATCTCAAGCGGCGGATCGCGAAGCTGGTGAAACAGTACGACTATCCGATGGTGCTCAACGTCGTGCTGCACCGGCTCAATATCGACCATGTCGGGCAGATCCTCGAGCTGGCGGCCGAGCTCGAAGCCGAGTACGTCGAGCTGGCGAACACGCAGTACTACGGCTGGGCCTACCTCAATCGCGACCTTCTGCTGCCGAGCCGGGAGCAGTTGCAGCGCGCTGAAGAGGTCACCAACAGGTTCCGCGAGCGCGTCGGCAACAGGATGAAGATCTATTTCGTCGTGCCCGATTACTACGAGAACCGCCCCAAGGCGTGCATGAACGGATGGGGCTCGGTGTTTCTCAATTTGACCGCGGATGGCCTGGCGCTCCCCTGCCACGAGGCGCGCATGCTGCCGGGCCTGGACTTTCCCAGCGTGCGCGAGCACGACTTGCGCTGGATCTGGCATGACTCGCCCGCCTTCAACCGCTATCGGGGCGACGAGTGGATGAAGGAGCCTTGCCGCAGCTGCCCCGAGAAGGCGAAGGATTACGGCGGCTGCCGCTGCCAGGCCTATCTGCTCACCGGAGACGCGGCGCTCGCGGATCCGGTGTGCGACAAGTCGCCGCATCACGCGCTGATCACCCGGGCCGTCGAGCGCGCGCACCAGAAGAACATCTCCGTTGCGGCGCAGCCGGTGCTACTGTATCGCGACGACAAGAACTCCCGGGCGCTGTCACGCAAGACCCCCATCGGGTGAACGCTCCCCGGGCCGCCGGCGTCGACACGCGCGCGGCGATCCGCGCCACCGGCCTCGGCAAGCGCTACGCCGATCTTCTCGCCGTCGACGGGCTCGACATCGAGATCTCTTCCGGAGAATTCTTCGGTCTCCTGGGACCGAACGGTTCGGGCAAGACGACCACCCTTCACATGCTCGCGACGCTGATCCGGCCGAGCGCCGGGTCTGCGACGGTCGCCGGCTTCGATGTGGTGCGCGAACCGGTGAGCGTGCGCGCGGCGATCGGCCTGGTGTTCCAGGAATCGGCGCTCGACCGCACGCTCAGCGTCGCGGAGAACCTGCGCTTCGCCGGCCTGCTCCACGATCTTCCGCTGCGGGTGATCGGCGAGCGGCAGCGGGAGCTGCTGGAGCTCTTCGGCCTCGCGGACAGACGCGATTCGCCGGTCGCGGCCTTGTCGGGCGGCATGCGCCGCGCGCTCGATATCGTCCGCGGGGTCCTGCACGAGCCCCGCATCCTGTTCCTCGACGAGCCGACGATCGGCCTCGATCTGCCGAACCGCCGCAGCATCTGGCGCTTCATCGAGCGGCTGCGCGCGAGGACCGGCATGACGGTGCTCCTCACCACGCACTACCTGGAAGAGGCCGACGGCTGCGATCGCGTCGCGTTCATCCGCCGGGGCCGGCTCGTCGAATCCGGCGCGCCGCGGACCTGGGTGGAGCGGCTGGGGCGGCACATGCTGGAGGTCGAGGGGCCCGATCTCGACGGCCTGGCCGCGGCGCTCGAGGCGAAGCTCGGGGCCGGGTTGCGCGAGGGCGACGTAGCGTACTTCCGCTGTCGCGACGAGGACGTCGCCGCGATCGCCCGGCTGCAGGCCGAGATGGGCTCGAGGGCCTCGGCCTGGCGCGTTCGGCGTCCGAATCTGAACGACGTCTTCCTGTGGGTCGCCGACGGAAAGGACCTGGGCTGATGCGCCTGCGTCCGCGCTTTCGTCCAGTCTATGCCGTGCTCGAGCGCGAGCTCGTGCGCATGTTCCGGCAGCGGACCAGGCTGGTGGCCGCGATGGTGCGCCCGCTGATCTGGCTGCTCGTGATCGGCGGTCGGTTCGCGGCATTCATCGGCGAGGCGCGCGGCGTCGACTACAAGAGCTTTCTTGTCCCCGGCGTGCTGGGGATGACGATGCTCTTCGGGGCCATGCTCGCCGCGCTGACCACCGTGTACGACAAGGAATCCGGCGTGATGCGCATGATGCTCATTGCGCCCATGCCGCACGCCTGGATCGTGATCGCCAAGGTGGTCTCGGCCGCCGCGGCCGCCCTGCTGCAGGCGATCCTTCTGCTCGTGCTGCTCGTGGCGCTGGGCTATGCCGGACGCGGCACCGAGTGGGGGCTGCTCGCGGCTGCGCTCGCCGCGACTTCGCTCGCCTGCGCCGGGGTCGGGATGCTGACGGCAGCGTTCTCGCGCAGCCTGGACAATTTCGCCGGGATCATGAACTTCGTGATCTTCCCGGTGTTCTTCTTGAGCGGCTCGCTTTACCCGGTGCGCGATTTACCGCCCGCGCTCGGCTGGATCGCCACCGCGAATCCCTACACCTACGGAGTCGACCTGCTCAAGCACGCGCTGCTGCCCGGCCCCGGCGCGGGGAGCGCAGATTTCGGCATTGGGCTCGACTTCGCCGTGCTCGCGCTCGCCACTGCCGTTACGGTGGCCGTCGCGAGCTGGCGCTTCTCGCGGGAGTCCGCCTACGAGCCGATGATCCACGTGCTCGCGGGCCGCGCGAAATGAACCGGCGCCGGTTTCTCGGCGCCGGACTGGCTTCGCTCGGGGCGGCCTGCACCTTACCCGCGGTACGAACCGCGCCTGCGCCGCCGCGGGTCGCGCTCGCGGACGTGCGACGCCTCGTCGTCGAACGTGCCGACCCCATCGCCGGGCGTTGCCGGTACGTGGCAGACCTCGGGGCGCGGCAAGTCCCGCAGCCGATCCTCTTGGCGCGCCGCGGCGAGAGCTTCGATGGCGTCATCGAGAACGCGCTGCCGCAGCCCACCACCGTGCACTTCCATGGGCTCACGCTGCCGGAAGCGGAAGACGGCGCCGGTTTCGATCCGATCGCTCCGGGCGAGCGCAAACGCGTGCGCTTCGAGGTGAAGAACCGCTCCGGGCTGTACTGGTTTCATCCCCATCCGCACGGCTTTACCGCCGAGCAGGTCTACGCCGGACTCACCGGCCTGCTGGTAGTAACCGACGAGGATGACGACGCGCTCGATGCGGCGCTCGCCCTCGCGCCGGGAAACCGGCTCGCGCTCGCCGTCGCCGATGCTCGCGTCGGCGGCGGCGCGCTGCGCCCTTACGCGCCGAGCGCCGAGGACTGCCTGCACGGCTGGCTCGGCAACCGCGCGCTCGTCAACGGCCAGCTCGACACGCGGTGGAGCGTCAGCCCCGGCTGGGTGCGGCTCCAGATCCTGAACGCCTGCAATGCGCGCGGGCTGCTGGTTGCTTTCCGTGAGGGTGAAACCCTGGTTCCTTTCCACCTGCTCGGCACGGACGGCGGCCTTCTCGCCGCGCCCCGCGAGCTCGAGCGCATGTTCCTCTACACCGGCGAGCGCGTCGATATCGCTATCGATCTCCGCGGGCGGCGCGCGCTCGCCGCGGTGAGCCTCGAGTTCGACCCGCGCCATCACACCCGGGGCGCCGCGCCGCGCCACCGGCACCCGGCGCGCGAGCGCTATGCGCCGCTCGCGGCCGAGACGGTTTGTGAAAGCGCTTCCGGCGGCGCCGCGGAGGGTCGATTGGAGGATGGCGCCGAGCTGGCGCTTTTCGCGCTGCGCGTCGACGGTACTCCGATGCGCACGCCGTCGCTGCCCTCGCGGCTCTCGGTCCTCCCGGAACCCGGCGCGCAACCCGAGACGCCGACGCGGCGGATGCGGCTCGACTTCGACGAAGGCGCCGGGTTCCTGATCGACCAGACCCCGTACCGGGCCGACGAGACCGCGTTCAGCGTGAGCCGCGGCACGCGCGAAGTCTGGGAAATCAGGAACAGCCCGATCTCGATGCCGCATCCCATGCACCTGCACGGCTTCGGCTTCCGCGTGCTGCGCAGGCGGGGAACCTACGGCGACGCGCGCCGGCTCGCGACCGAGCCGGACGGACGCCTGGCGACCGACCTCGGCGTGAAGGACACCGTGGTGCTGTGGCCGAACGAGACGGTATGGCTGGCGGTGGATTTCACGCTGCCGCAGGAGGCCGCGTTCCGCGGTGCCCAGCGCTTCATGTTCCACTGCCACAATCTGGAGCATGAGGACGGCATGATGATGCGCAATTTCAGCGTGATTTGAGGAGAGGCCTGCAATGACCGCACGCATTTCTGTTTTTTTGATTCTCGTATCGATGGCGACTCTCGTCGACGCCGGCCTCGCCCTCGTGGGCAACGAGAACGGCGGCACGATCTCGCTCATCGACACCGCGCGCGACGAGGTCGTCGGCGAGATCAAGACCGGCGGCAAGCCGCGCGGCGCGGCGATCCACGCCTCGCGCAAGCTGGCCTACGTGTCGGACCAGCCGAACAACGCGCTGCTGGTGATCGACCTCGAGCGGCGCGCCGTGGCGAAGAAGATCGACCTCGGCGAGTCGCCCGAGGGGGTCTATATCTCGCCCGACGGCAGGCTCATCGCCGCTGCGGTCGAGCTCACCCACAGCGTCGCTTTCATCGATACCGCGAGCGACGCAGTCGTCTTTCGAGTCAAGATCCTGGGCGACAACCCCGAGCACGCCGTGTTCTCGCCCGACGGGCGCTTCGTCTACGTCAGCGCCGAAGAGGACGACAAGCTCGAGGTCATCGACGTCGCGGCGCGCAAGCTCGTCGCGCAGCTCAAGGTGGGAAACCGGCCGCGCGGCATCGCCTTCACGCCGGACGGCGCCAAGGCGTACGTCGCCTGCGAAAGGGCCGACACCGTCTACGTGCTCGACGCGCGCCAGCACAGGATCCTGGGCACCATCAAGGCGGGCCTGCGTTCCAACGGCCTGGCGATGCACCCGGACGGCAAGCGCCTGTACGTGACCATTGGCGGCGACGCCAGCGTGATGGTGATCGACACCGCCGCCGACAAGGTCGTCGCGACGATCCCGGTCGGCCAGCGGCCATGGAACATGGCCCTGACCCGCGACGGCGCGAAGCTCTACGTCGCGAACGGCAGATCGGACAGCGTATCGGTCATCGACACCGCCAAGAACGCCCGCATCAAGGACATCCCGGTCGGCAAGACGCCGTGGGGCGTCAGCATCTTCGAGTGATGCCGTTCACTGGGCCTGGATGCCGGCCTCTTTGACGACTTTTCCCCAGGTCTGGTATTCGCGCGCGATGTAGCGCGCCAGCTCCTCGGGCGTGCCGGGTTGCGCCTCGACGCCCTGCTTGTCGAATGCCGCCTGCACCTCCGGCGCGCCGAGCGCCTTGATGAGCTCCCGGTTGAGGCGATCGACGAGGTCTTTCGGCAGCCGCCCCGGGCCGAGGTAGGCATACCAGTTGAGCGCCTCGTAGCCTGGATAGCCCGACTCCGCGATCGTCGGCACGTCGGGCATCAGGGCCGCGCGCTTCGACCCGGTGGTGGCGATCGGGCGCGCCTTGCCCGCCTTGATCTGCGCGATCGACGACACCGGGGTGGCGAAGAACGACGCCACCTGCCCGCCGAGAAAGCCCTGCATCGCCGGGCCGCCGCCCTTGTACGGGACGTGCACGATGTCGATCTGCGCCATCATTTTCAAGAGCTCGCCGGCGAGATGGCCTGCGCCGCCGATGCCCGACGAGGCGTAGGTCACCGTCGCCGGCTTTTCGCGCGCGAGCTTCACGTAGTCGGCGAGCGAGCTCACGGCGAGCGACGGCTGGACCACGAGGACGTTGGCGAACACCACCGCCATGGTGATCGGCGCGAGATCGCGCAGCGGGTCGTAGGGCACCTTGATTAGGTGCGGGTTCACGGCGAGCGCCCCGACATTCGCCAGCACCATGGTGTAGCCGTCGGGCGCGCTCTTCGCGACGTAGTCGACCGCGATGTTGCCGCCCGCGCCGGCGCGGTTCTCGACCACCACCTGCTGCCCGAGGTTCTCGCCCATCGTCTTGGCGACGATCCGCGCCACGGTATCGGTGCCTCCGCCCGGCTCGAAGCCGACCACCATCGTCACCGGCTTGCTTGGAAAGCTGCCTTGCGCAAACGCGGTCGCCGCAAACAGGAATCCGCAGCATGTTGAGACAAATCTCATGTCATCTTCCTTTGAAGACCGCCTTTCGCTTTTCCATGAAGGCCTTTCTGCCCTCGGCGTAGTCTTCGCTCTCGAAGCACTCCCTGACCCAGGTCTTGCAGAGCGCGGCGTCGTAATCCTTTTTCAGCACCTCGCGGACGATGCGCTTCGCGGCGCGCATGGTGAGCGGCGCGTTGGCGGCGATCTGAGCGCAGTATTCCCTGGTGAATCTTTCCAGGTCCGAAACCGCGACCACATGGTGGACGAGCCCCATGTCCTTCGCCTCCTGCGCGGTGAACTGCCGGCCGGTGAGCATGATCTCGCGCGCGTAGGGCGCGCCGACCGTGTCGACGAGGTTCTTCATCGACGAGGCGCGGTAGCCCAGGCCCATCTTGGCCGCCGGGATGCTAAAGCGCGCGTCGTCGCCGGCGATCCTCAGGTCGCAGACGTTGGCGATGTTGACGCCGGCGCCCAGGCAGTAGCCGCGGATCATGGCGAGCACCGGCTTGTCGAGCGTCTGCAGGCGCGCCTGCGCGGCCTCGGCGATCTCCTCGTAGCGCTGCACCGCTTCCTGGCTCGAGCGCTGGCTCTCGAATTGCGAGATGTCGGCGCCCGAGACGAAGGCCTTGTCGCCGGCTCCGGCGAGCACGACGACCCGCACCTCCTGATCAGATTCAAATTTTGCAAGAACGGAGGGGATGGCCTCCCACATATCGACCGAGACCGCGTTGCGGCGCTCCGGATTGTTGAAGATCAGCCAGCCGACGGCGCCTTCCTTCTTCGAGACGATGCGCTCGGTCATCAGACGACTCCTCGTTGCCGCAGACCCGTGATGTCGCTTTCCTTGTATCCCAGCTCCTTCAGGATCTCGTCGGTATGCTGGCCGAGCTCGGGCGCCGGCGTCTTCACGGAGGCCGGAGTACGAGACAGCTTCACCGCCTGGTTGAGCACGTTGAATCGGCCGAGCTTCGGATGCTCGACCGCAGCGGCGACGCCGAGGTGCTGTACCTGCGGATCGGCGAACACCTGGTCGACGCGGTAGATCGGGCCGCAGGGAACCCCGCTCCGATTCAGCTCCGCCACCCATTCCTCGCTCGTGCGGGCGGCGAAGCTTTCATTGAGGATCGCGTTCAAGCGGGCGCGGTTCGCCGCGCGCCGCTCGTTGTCC
>WNFI01255128.1_pt1 | contig 27920 bp, 20 predicted proteins | sample 5400471 | NCBI WGS metagenome assembly WNFI01 (sample SAMN13153348, study PRJNA577476) | soil metagenome | isolation source: 100 cm saprolite on Douglas fir-dominated hillslope | place: USA:California | collected 2013-09-17
TCAGCGTCAGGGTTGACGATGGCCGCGGCGGCACCGCGTCCGACGTGATCACGATCCAGGTGATCAAGGAGGCGGTGAAGGAGGTCATCTTCGAGGACGTGCACTTCGACTTCGACCGCTACAGCCTGCGGCCCGAAGCCGCGCGCGCGCTCGACGAAGCGATCCGGGCGCTGCAGGAGAACCCCGGCCTGCGAATCACCATCGAAGGTCACACGTGCAACATCGGCTCGGCGGAGTACAACCTGGCGCTCGGCGAGCGGCGGGCGAATGCCGTCCGCGCCTATCTCTCGAGCCGCGGCGCCGGCGCCGACCGTTTACAGACGGTCAGCTACGGCGAGGAGCGCCCGAAGTTCGACAACTCGCGCGAGGAGACACGGCGGCTCAATCGGCGCGCCGCCCTGGTCGTGCGGGTGCAGTAGATCGAAGTTTACAGTTTACAGTTTACAGTTTACAGTGTTCGCCGTTTGCGGCTTACGGCTTACGCTTTGTAGTTTGCCGTTCCTGTCGAACCCCTTAGACTGCGAGCTGCCCCCATGGCAAGCCGTCCTTCGGACATCCGCCAGCTGATCGAGGCGCTCGGCGCGACGGACGAGATCGCCCGCGAATCCGCGGTGGCGCGCCTGGCGGTAATAGGCGCCCGGGCCGCCGAACGGCTTCTGCAGGAGTTCTCGTCCGCCCCGCCCGCCGCCCGCGCGGGCATGCTGCGTGCGCTGGAGGCGATCGGCGACGCGCGCGCCCTGCCGCTCGCGCGCACCGCCCTGGCGGATCGGTCCCCCGACAACCTCGGCGCCGCGATCGGCGTGCTGCGCGCGTTTCTCACCTCGCCCGTCCCCGGACTGGCGCGCGACGCGCTCGACGGGGTCGTCGCCATGGCGCTCGACACCACGAGGCCCGCAGCGGCGCGCCTGGCTGCGTTCGACGCGCTACGCGTACTGCCCGAGGACGTCCGCGAAGCCGTGCGGAAGAACCTCGCGGACGACCGCGACCCCGAAGTGCGCGCCCGGGCCGCATCCACGGCGCCGCGGGCGGCGGGCAGCGAGGCGCAGATCGACAACCTAGCGTGGCAGGACGCAGTCGAGGGACGCCTGCCGCCGTCGCCCGAGGCGCTGAAACAGGCGGTCGCGTCCAGGCGCGGCCGGGCGCGGCTGACCGAGCTGCAGCATCTCGTCGATCATCTGCGCGCGCGGGAGCAGCGGGAGACCGACGCAGGACGGCGGGCGGAATGGCGCGCCGTGCGGGGCGCCGTGCACCAGGCGCTCGCGGCCCGGAACAGCCGCCTCGCGCTCTACGATCTGCGCGATAGCCTGCTCGATCCGGATCGCCTCCCCGTCGCGTTCCTGGCCGCGCTCGAGGAGATCGGCGACGCCACGTGCCTGGAGACGCTGGCGGCCGCGTACGAAGCGTCTTCGCGCAGCGGCGATGCCTGGTGGCGGGAGCACGTCGCCGCGGCCTTCCGCGCGATCATGCTGCGTGAAGGGCTGACCCGCCGTCACGCGGCGGTCAAGCGCACCATGTCGCGCTGGCCCGACGCCGCCGCCGAGTTGATGGCCCGCGTTTAGCGTCAGTACGCTTTGGCGAACCACGCTTCGGACGGCGACGGCCGGCCGCACTGCACGCACGTCCCCTGGACGCCGGCGCCGCCGAATGGAATATTCCGCAGCGTCGCCTGCGTGTCGGCCTTGATCTGCGCTTCGCACTCGGCGCTGCCGCACCAGCCGGCGATGACGAAGCCCGGACGCCCTTCCATGACGCTCTTGAACTCGTCGTACGAGCTCACCCGCGTCGTGTGATCGTCGCGGAACGCACGCGCGCGCTGGAGGAGCGCCGCCTGGATCTCGTCCACAGCTCCCATTCGGCGAACTTCCAGCCAGGCGTCTGCGAGTCGCGATCGTCGAGGAACACGCGGACCCCGCGCGCCTGGAGCGACGCCTGGATTTCCTTCGCCTTCGGCAGGACCGTCTCCTGCCAGTTGCCGCGGGGAATCGGCACGATGACGACCTGGTAGGGGGCGATCCGCGGCGGCAGGATCAGGCCGTTGTCGTCGCCGTGGGTCATGATGACGCCGCCGATCAGCCGCGTCGACACGCCCCACGATGTCGTCCAGGCGTGCTGCACCGTCTTGTCGCGCCCCTGGAACTGGATCCCGAACGCCTTGGCGAAGTTCTGCCCGAGGTTGTGCGACGTGCCCGACTGGAGCGCGCGGCCGTCGCCCATCAGCGCTTCGATCGAGTAGGTGCGGCACGCGCCGGCGAATTTCTCGCTCTCGCTCTTCGGGCCGTCGACCACCGGCATCGCCAGCTCGGTCTCGGCGCACTCCTTGTACAGCGCGAGGATCTTCAGCGTCTCCTCTTGCGCCTCTTCCGCCGTCTCGTGCGCGGTGTGCCCCTCCTGCCAAAGAAACTCGGTCGTCCGCAGGAACGGCCGCGTCACCTTCTCCCAGCGGACGACGTTGGCCCATTGGTTGATGAGGACGGGCAGATCGCGCCACGACTTGATCCACTTGGCGTAGAGCGTCCCGATGATCACCTCGGAGGTTGGACGGATCGCGAGCCTTGTCGAAGGCCTGCTGGATCAGTTCCCAGATGGCGTAGCCGTACGGCCGGATCGCCATGCAGCCCTTGACCTCGGTGTAGTCGGCCAGCTCGGCGCGGCGCACCACGTCGAGGTACCACTGTGAGAAGTTCTCGGACTGCGGGGTGATCTCGGTCACGCCGCCCTTCTTTTCCGGTGTGTCTGCCATAGGATCTAGTTCAGCGTCTCCATAATCCGCCGCTTCCAGCGGGAGTCATCGCGTTCCGGGAAGTCGAGTCTGCAATGCGCGCCCCGGCTCTCTTCGCGACGAAGGGCGGCGGCCGCGATGAGGCGTCCGACGGTGACGCTCGTCTCCTCGTCCGGCCGGGGAGTCCCCAGCCGCGCGAGCGCCGTCCGCAGCCCCGCCGCGGTGCGGAACAGGCCCACGTGTTCCCACATCACTGCCGGCGCCTCCGCCGGGGTCACGGGGGTCAGGTCTGCAAATGCTGGTTTGGCCGGTGCCAGGTCGAGACCTGGCACCGGCGGACCAGCATTCGCAGACCTGACCCCCGCCCGCATCGCCAGGCCGGCGCGCGCGCCGAAGACCAGGCCCTCGAGCAGCGAATTGCTCGCCAGCCGGTTCGCGCCGTGCACCCCGGTGCACGCGACCTCCCCGGCGGCAAACAGTCCAGAGATCGTCGTCCGCCCGTCGAGGTCCGTCACCACTCCCCCCATCGCATAATGGGCCGCCGGCCCGACCGGAATCAGATCCCTCGCAAGGTCCAGCCCGGCGCTGCGGCACGCCTCCGAGATCAGCGGAAACCGCCGGTGCACGAATCCAGGATCCAGCCGATCGAGCGTGAGAAAGATCGCGCCGCCCGTCCGCTGTCCTTCCCGGACGATCGCGCGCGCGACACGATCGCGCGGCGCCAGATCCCCCGCCGGATCGTATCGGGTCATGAACGCTTCACCCGCGGCGTTCACGAGCCGCGCCCCTTCGCCTCGCAGCGCCTCCGACAGCAGGAACCGCGGCTGCCCGGGTACTTTCAACGCCGTCGGGTGAAACTGGACGAACTCGAGATCCGCGATTCCGGCGTTCGCCCGATACGCCATCGCCACCCCATCTCCGGTGGCGACCAGCGGGTTCGTGGTCTCGCTGAAGACCTGCCCGGCGCCGCCCGTCGCGAGCAGCGTGGCGCGCGCGCGCGCCGACACCCGCGTCCCGTCGTCCTGCAGAAACTCGACGCCGACGCACCGCTCGTCCTCGACGATGAGCGACACCACCCGGGCGTGCGCGTGAATCCGCACGTTCGACATCGGGAAGACGCGCTCCCAGAGGGCGCGGCCGATTTCGCGGCCGGTCGCATCGCGGGCATGCAGCACGCGGCGCGCGCTGTGCGCCGCTTCGAGCGCGAGCTCCGGCGTACCGTCGGCCCGGCGATCGAACCTAGCGCCCCAGTCCATCAGCTCGCGCACGTAGCGCGGCCCGTCCTGCACCAGGACGGCGACGGCGCGCTCGTCGCACAGCCCGTCTCCGGCAGCCATCGTGTCGGCGAGATGCCTCTCGGGGCTGTCGTCAGGACCGATGGCCGCGGCGATGCCGCCCTGCGCGTACCCGGTATTGCCCGCCCGCGGGCTGGCCTTGGTGAGCACGAGGACGTCGCCGGCGCCCTCGAGGGCAGCCGCGGCGCGCAGCGCCGCGATGCCGCTCCCGATAATCAGGAAATCGGCCTGCAAATCTTTGTTATCGTATCATCCGTGCTACTCGGTGTCGGCAGCCGCAGCGGCCGCTACGGCATTCATATCGAACCCGGGTCGGCCGCACGCGTCAGCGCGCTGCTCGACGGCGCCGGCGTGCCCAGGCGCCGGTTCCTCGTCTCGAACCAGACGGTCTGGCGCTGGCACGAGCCGACGTTCACCGCGGTCACGGCTGAAGAGCCAATCCTGATCCCCGACGGCGAACGGCACAAGAACCTCCAGACGGTCGGCCGCATCTACGACGCGTTGATCCGCGCCCACGCCGATCGCGCCAGCGCGATCGTCGCGATTGGCGGCGGCGTACTCGGCGATACCGCCGGCTTTGCCGCCGCCACGTATCTCCGCGGCATCCCAGTCGTCCAGATCCCCACCACGCTGCTCGCGCAAGTGGACAGCGCGATCGGTGGAAAGGTGGGGGTCAACCACGCGCAGGGCAAGAACCTGATCGGCGCGTTTCATCCGCCAGCCCTGGTCGTCGTCGACCCGGCGCTGCTCTCGACGCTGCCGCGACGCGAGTTCCGGGCGGGCCTCTACGAAGTGATCAAGTACGGCGTCATCGCCAGCCGCCCGCTGTTCGACCGCGTCGCCGCGTCGCTGCCGGCGCTCTTCAAGCGCGAACCCGACGCGCTGATGGCCATCGTCACCGAGTCGTGCCGGATCAAGGCCTCGGTGGTGGAGCAGGACGAGCGCGAAACGGGGCTGCGGCGCACCCTCAACTTCGGACACACGGCGGGGCACGCGCTGGAGGCGGTTACCAAGTACCGGCGCTTCCGCCATGGCGAGGCGGTGGGATATGGGATGCTGGCCGCCGCCGAGATCGCCGTCGGCCGCGGCACGCTGGCGGCAGCGGATCGTGATGCACTGGCCGCGCTGATCGCGAAGATGGGGCCGCTGCCCGCCGTCGCCGATATCCCGATCTCCGAGGCGCTGGAGGCGATCGCGCACGACAAGAAGGTCGTGGCGGGACAGCTGCACTACGTGCTGCCGACGAAGATCGGCGAGTGCGAAGTCGTGGCGGACGTCACGAAGGACGAGATGGCGACGGCCCTGCGATCGATCGGCGTGACCGGCTAGACGGATTCGTCACTCGATGCCGTGCTCTTTGAGCTTGGCCAGCAACGACTTGTAGCTGATCTGCAGCAGCTCCGCCGCGCGCCCCTTGTTCCCGCCCGCTTCGCCCAGCACGTCCTGAATCTTCGCTTTCTCGACTTCGCCGGACACCCGGCGGGTCACCTCGGCGAGGGTGCCGGAGAGATCGATGTGCGCCCAGGGAGACTCAGGGTTCTCGTCGGTCAGCGGCGCCGCGAACGACAGATTGAGGTGGCGCGGGAGGAGCGTATCCCCGTCGGCCAGGATCACCGCGCGCTCGATACAGTTCTGCAGCTCACGCACGTTCCCCGGCCAGCGATACGACTGCAGCTGCTCGAGCGCCCCCGGCGACAGCGTGAACGGCCGCTTCTTCAGATCGCGGCAGAACCGCTCCACGAAATACCGCGCCAGGACCGGAATGTCGCCGGGACGATCGCGCAGCGGCGGGATGGTGATCGGAAACACCGAGAGGCGGAAGTAGAGATCCTCGCGGAACCGGCGCGCCGCGACCGCGGCGCGCAAGCCCTTGTTGGTCGCCGCCACCAGCCGCACGTCCACCTGGAGCAGCGCGGTGCCGCCGACCCGCTCGAACTTCTTTTCCTCGAGCGCCCGGAGGATCTTCGCCTGCAGCGACATCGGCAGGTCGCCGATCTCGTCGAGGAAGAGCGTGCCCCGGTGCGCCATCTCGAACTTGCCGGGCTTCCGGCCGGCCGCGCCGGTGAAGGCCCCCTTCTCGTAGCCGAACAGCTCGGTCTCCAGCAGATTCTCGGGGATCGCCGCGCAGTTGATGGCGACGAAAGGGGCGTCGGCGCGCGGGCTCAAGGCGTGCAGCGAGCGCGCGAACAGCTCCTTGCCCGTGCCGCTTTCCCCCTCGAGCAGCACGGTCGCGTCCGTCGTTGCGGCACGCTGCAGTGAAGCGAAAACCTTGCGGAGCGAGGGATCCTCGCCGACCAGCTGCGGCGCCCCGCGGCGGACGGCGAGCTCTTCTTTCAGCAGCAGATTCTCGGTAACGATGCGGCGTTGCTCGAGGGCGCGATTGACCAGGAGCAGGAGGTGATCGGGATCGACGGGCTTCGCCAGGAAGTCCATCGCCCCCTCCTTCATCGCGGTGACCGCGTCCTCGATGCTGCCGTACGCGGTCATGACGATGACGGGGATGTCGGCGTCGATTTCCTTGGCGGCGCGCAGCACGCCGAAGCCGTCGCCTTCGGGCCGAGTCCTTGTCCTCGACGATGAGAATCTGGGCGCTCAGCGGAGCCAGCCGGGAGGAATACCGGCGCGACGGCCCTCTTCCGTGATCTCGACGATCAGCTTTTTGCTTTTGTCGATCTCCTCGTTCACGCGGGCGAGCTCCTCGAGTGCCTTCTGGCGGTTGTCGGCGATCGTCGCGCGCTGGTACGGATCGTCGCGCGCGGCGAAGTCGGCGGACAGGGCGTTGATGCGGGACTGCAGGGCGTCGCGGAACATCTCCTTCCGGCGCACCTCCTCGTTCGCGGCGGTGATCCGCCCGCGCCAGTATTTCTCATCCTTCGCCGCCTCGCCGGGACCAGCGGCCGCCTTGCCATCGGCAGGCTTCGCCGCGCCCTCCGCCTTTGCGGTGTCCCCGGGCTTCGCCGCCGGAGCGTCGGCGGGCTTTGCGGCGGCGTCCGAGGTCGGCGGCAGCTTTTTCAGATCTTCGTTGGTATAGGTCTTCGCCGCGGGCGGCGAGGCCTTCCGACGCTCCGCTTCCCGTTTTGCGATGTCGCCGAGGGTCTGGGCGCAGACGGGAACTGCAACAGTCAGCAGTACGCCGGCAACAAGACTGCGGGAGAGCTTCATGGACCTTTCTCCTTCTGTGTCCACAGTTTAGCACGTTCAAGAACCCGGCCGGATCGTCAGGATCGGGAACCGACCCGGGGCCACGGGACCGGCGGGCGGACACGGAGACCTCAGCTATCAGTGATCGACCGCCCTCCGCCTGGACCGTAGGTCACGGCCCGGTTCAGCGCGATGCCGTTTCAGGACCGCCCCGTTCCAGCGCGTCCGGCGGCGAAGGAGGAAGCGCGCTCAGCGCGGCCGCCGAGAGTTGTGCCTGAAGACTCTAGGCGGAAGGTCCCGGCGAGTCCGCGATCATCAGCGGCATCGAGACGACGAACCGGGTGCCGCCGCCGGGCTCGGACTGGACCAGCACGCGGCCATTGTGCGTCACGATGATCTTCTGCACCAGCGCGAGCCCGAGGCCGGTGCCGCGCGCGCGCGTCGTGACGAAGGGCATGAAGAGGCGCGACGCGACCCGCGGATCCACTCCCGGGCCGTTGTCGATCACCGCGATCCGGACGGTGCGCTGGCCGTGGTCGGGGACGCTCTCAAGCGTGATGTGCGGCACGATGCCCGCCTCGGTGCACGCCTCGAGCGCGTTGCGGCACAGGTTGCTGAAGGCTTGCCGCAACAGGACCTCGTCCCCCAGCACCGGCACGAACTCGCCGCGGACGGCGACCGCGCCGCCGCGCAAGACGGCCTCCCCGCGGATCTCTTCCGCCGCGCGCTCCACGATCGGCCTGGTCTCGACCGTGGCCAGCACCACATCCGCCGGCCGCGCGAAATTCAGGAAGTTCCGGACGACGGCGCCGAGCATGTCCGTCTCGTCGCGGATGCCGATCACGTAGGGGCGGGAGTCGGCGGGCAGCCGCTCGAGATCCAGCAGCCGCGCGTAGCCGTGGATCGTCGCGAGTCCGTTGCGGAACTCGTGCGCGATCCCCGCCGTCAGCTCCCCGACCTGCGCGAGGCTGTCCTTCAGCCGCAGTTGCTCCTCGAGCTCGACGATGTCGGTGAGATCGCTGAACAGACAGATCGCGCCGCTCGACGTCCCGGCCACGCTCCTGATCGGCGAGACGGTGACGCCCAAGTGCGTGGTCTGATCGTTCAGCGTCGTGATGCGCACGCTGCGGCGCCGCACCGGCTGGCCGCTCGTCAGGCACTCCTCAAGGACCTCGGCCAGCGGGGCCGCGCCGAGCAGCACGTCCGCCACGTCGCCCGACCAGTCCGCCTCGGGCATGCCCAGCAGCCGGCGCCCCGCCGGGTTCAGCGACTTCACCCGGTGGTCATCCCCGACAACGAGCAGCCCGGACGTCAGGCTGGCGATGATCTCATCGCTGAGCCGCTCGGAGGCCTCGGCGCGCGCCGCCATCGCCTGCTCGCGCAGGCGCAGGCGCGCGACGGCCTCCTCCATCGCCGTTGCCATGAAGGCGGTCTCGGCGCCGGCAGGGTCCTTGCCGCCGCGGGCCATCTGGCGCGCCGCGGCGAACAGGCGCAGGACCGCAAACGCGAGCCCGCCCACGAGGGCGGCCACGATCGCGGTCAGCGAGAGCAGCAGGAAGGAGGAGCGGGACACTCTCTAATGTCGAATGCTGAAGGCCGAAGGCCAGATGCCGAACACGTCTCATTGTAGCCTTCAGCCTTCAGCATTTCGAGATGGCCGCGCCTCCTCCATCCCGGCGTGGGCCGCGGCAGACGGCTGGGTCTCGGCGCGGTCGACGCCGCTCGATCGTGTGTCGGCCATGACGGACGTCATGAAGCCGATCATCAGGGCCGAGAGCAGCATGATGATCATCAGGACGAGCATGAGCGCCATCCCGCGGTCATCCTTCACCGGCTCGAGCATCCGCCGCCACAGCGCTCTGATTCGAGTCATAACTACCGTCCGCGCCCTTATCATCTGGATCAGCGCGGTTGGATCAGCGCCGTGCTCGTCGACTTCTGCAGCATGCTGAGGTCCGCGTGAACCCGCGCCCGTGCCCGAGAGGCGTCGTTGACCATACCCCGCCCTCACGGAGCAAGCGAAGGTCCATAGGTCATCGGGCAAATATGGGGTTACGCTGCTGGCGAGCTTTCGAGCTAGCGGCTAAATGTTCCGGCACGGAACACTCCAGTTACAGATCTGACTAGGAGACTGCTGACATCGAAAGATACCAGGCGAGCAAGGTTTCGCCGTACAGGCTGGCAACCAGAGCGGCAAATGCGAGCATCGTCCCGAAGGGCACTTTCGTGGCCATGTCCGCTCGACGGGACGCGAGCAATGCGACGCCCACGAGCCCACCGATCATTGAGGCGAGCACGAACGTCAGGACGACCAGCTTCACCCCCAGAAACGCCCCGACCATTGCCAGCATCTTCACGTCGCCGAAACCCATGGCTTCAACCTTGCGCAAGCGGTACCATGCCTCGGCAATGCCCCACAGCAGTCCGCCGCCGAGCGCTATTCCCGCCAGCGACATCAGCGGCCCGGGAGGCACGAGAAAGCTGCACAGAAAACCGACGACGATTCCGGGAAGCGTGATGACGTTCGGCAGGATCTGGTGCTCGAGATCGATGGCGAAGAGGACGATGAGCGCGCACGCGAACACGAGACGGACGGCCAGGAGCGGCGTCGCGCCGAAGACGTACCAGTGCAGCACGAAGATGGCGCACGTCACCGCCTCGATGATCGGATAGCGGACGGCGATCGGCACCCGGCAATAGCGGCACCGGCCGCGGAGCGCAATGTAGCTTGCGAGGGGAATGTTGTCGGACCACGCCAGCAGGTGCAGGCACGCCGGGCAACGGGAAGCGGGGAACACGATTGAGTCGCGCGCCGGCAGACGATGGATGCACACGTTCAGAAAGCTGCCGACGCACAGCCCGCCGATGACGATCGACCAGGCGATCCCACGTCACCGCCTCGCCTGGATGCGCGTCGCGGAATGTCTGGACGCGCGCCTGCAGCGACTCGATCACGTCCATCGCGTCGAGCTGCGCCAGCCGCAGCTTGGCGGAATCGCGCAGCCACGGCTCGTCGGACTGCGCCAGTTGCCGCCAGAGCGCCCGCGACGACTCGCGGTGTCCACCTTCCGCCAGCGTCACCGCGGCGAGCGGCCGGAGCCACGACGGCGCTCCGGGGATCTCCGACGCGCGCTGAAACGCGGCCGCCGCCGCCTTGAAATCGTGCAGGTGCCAGTAGTAGACGAACCCGAGGTCTTGCAAGTACTGCCACTTGGTCGGCTGCGCGGCGAGACCCTTCTGTAGCAGCACGATGGCAAGGTCCGGGCGGCCCGGCCCGCCGGGGTACGCTTCTCCCAGGAAGATGGCCCCGAACCGGTAGGCAATGCTGAAGTACGGATCCAGCGTTGTCGTCAGGTCCAGCAACGGATACAGAAGCACGTAGGTGCGGACGTGAGTGCGAGACGACAGCCGCTCTTCCCCGAAATGCTGCAGCGCGCGGATCCAGTACACGTCGGCTGCGATGCCGTCATAGCCGAGAACGAGGCGCCTCGCGATCGCCGGGGAATGGAGATACAGCAGCTCCGGCCGATCGACCTTCGGCGCCGGCCAGCGGTCCTCCGCCGCGCGCAGCGCGACGGCGGCGCCCAGACAAAAGGCCGCGGCCGCACCGGCCGCCGCGCGACCCTCCCAGAGCGACGCCAGCCTCACTTGAAATCTCTCCGCGAGAAGATCATCACGGCGCCGAAGAGCAGCGCGGCCACGTAGATCGCCGCGTAGGCGGCTGTCGACGCCAGGTAGGCGCCGCTGACCGGGATGCCGTGGACCACCGCGAGCTTGATGTCGAACTTGGCGAAATCCGGCAGGACGTAGTAGCACGCCTTCGCGACCGCCACGGCCGTCGGGGAATTGACGATGATATCGAAGCGCCTCAGGTCCGCAGTGAACTGTCCCGCGACGTAGACGCCGAGGGTGAAGACGGCGGCCAGCATCGGGCTGGAATACGTCGAGAAGAACAGTGCCACCGCGGTGACGACCGCGAGGTTGAGATAAATAAGGGCGATGGCCTCGAGCAGCGCCGGATCCATGGCCGGCGCGTCCCAGGCGCGCTGAACCGGCTCCGGGACGCCGCGCGACAGCAGGTACAAGGCACCATAGATCGCGATCGTCATCACCGCGATGTTGATCAGCAGCGTCAGCAGCAGGCCGGCGTACTTGCCGAGAATGAACTCGAAGCGCCGGATCGGCTTCGCGAACAACGGATACACGCTGCGCCGATCGAGCTCCTTCGACACCAGATTGATGCCGACGAACACCGCAATGAACAGGCCGAAGAGCGACGTCGCCGCCAGCCCCAGATCCTTGATGATCTTGACGTCCTGGCCCGCCGTGAGCTGGCCGATCAGGATGGACGCGGCTACCAGCAGGAGCGCAAACAGCACGAGGTTATAGAACACGCGGTCCCGCACCGATTCGCGGAACACGGCGACGGCCACCGAGCCAATCGTCTTCACCTCGTCCCCCGGGCGCCTTCGCCCATTTCGGCGACGCGCCGGACGAAGACGTCTTCGAGCGTTTCGCGCAGCGGATTGACCGAGATCAGCGTGGCGCCTGCCGCGGTCAGCTCGCGCAGCATCTCTTCCGGCCGGCCGTCGGGCGGGAGGTCGATCACAAATCGATCGCCGGAGATCGTCAGCACCCGGCGCGCGCGGGCCCGCACCCGCTCGAGCGCCGCGGCCGGCACCCCGGCCATCACCAGCTCCCAGCCCTGGATCGCGAATTCCTGGAGATCGGTCAGACGCCCGGCGGCGGCGAGCCGCCCCTTGGCGACGATCGCGACCTGGCTGCAGAGCGCTTCGGCGTCGGAGAGAATGTGCGAGCTGAAGAAGATCGTGCGCCCCTGATCGCGCAGTTCGAGCATCAGCGCGCGGACGTCGCGCCGGCCGAGGGGATCCAGGCCCGACATCGGCTCGTCGAGAAACAGGACCTCGGGATCGTTGAGCAGCGCCTGCGCCAGACCGAGCCGCTGCAGCATGCCCTTCGAGAACTTTCGCAGCGCGAGGCGGCGCTCCCCGCCGATGCCCAGGCGATCGAGCGTCGCGGACATGCGTCGCCGGCGTTCGACCGCCGGCATGCCGAACAGCTGCCCGTAGTAGTCGAGCAGCTCTTCCGCTGTCAGATGATCGTAGAAGTACGGGTTCTCCGGAAGGTAGCCGATGCGGCGCCTGACGCCGACGTCGCCAGCCGGGCGGCCGAGAATCTCCGCCTCGCCGCTCGTGGGAAACACGAGCTGCATCAGCAGCTTGAGCGTCGTCGTTTTGCCGGCGCCGTTCGGCCCCAGGAACCCGAAGACGTCGCCCGACGCCACGTCGATCGACAGGCGATCCAGCGCGCGGTATGGCCGCGGGCGCCAGAACCCGACATGGTAGTCCTTGGAAAGTTCGCGCGTGCGGATTGCCGCAGTGCCCATCAACTATTCAGCGTGTTCCGCGTGTCGGCGGCCTCACCTGGCGCGTTTCAGCTCCAGCCCGAGTGCGGCCTCGAAGTACTGCGGCGGCAGGCCACCGCCCGGGATGCGCTTGCCGTTGATGAAAAAGGTCGGCGTCGAGCTGACCCCAAGCGACGAGCCGAGCGCGACGTCGCTCTGCACTTCGTGGATCGCCTTCGCGTATGCGCCGTCGAAGTCCGCCTCTTTGCCGATGTCGGCGGCGGCGCCGCGGACGGTCGTCGGGCTGAGTTCCTGCTGGTGCAGGAACAGCCAGTCCTGAACCTTCTCGAAGGTCCCTTTCGATCGCGCCATCACGACCGCAGCCGCCGCATCGCAGGACGCGACGTGCATCTTGGTCGGGACGGTCGGGTTACAGTCCGAGTTGAGGGGGAACTGCTTCAGCACCACCTTCACATCCTGCGGGCGCTGGGCGTACTTGTCGAGGATCGGTTTCAGCGGCCGGACTTCTTCTCGCGGAAACACGCTCATCCCCCAGGACGCGCCCGCGATGAAGAGCAGCGCGATCAGGAGTGCGACCGGCGTGGCAATGAGGAGACGAATGTCACCCATGACGCGCCTGGGCAGTTGTGACATCGGCACCGAACTGGCTCCTCCCGAAAGGATGAAGACGCCGATCACCGCGACATACGTCGCGACACACAGCGGACAGACCTCCTTCAAGATGAAGAATGACGCGTACGCCAGGTAGAGGACGCCGGCGAGCGCCAGCGTGGAGCCCGCGAAAATGTAGGCGGGAGCGCTGTCCCGGATCCGGCTCTTGCCGCGCGCCCCCCACATCAGCATCAGCACCCAGGTGAAAAACAGGATGCCGCCGACGGCGACCGGCACGCCCGCGATCGACCCGTAGCGGCTGAGATAGGCAGCCTTGCAGGTCACGGCCGCGTTGATGTCGCAGAAACTCGAGTAGTCCGGGTTCTTGACCAGGTTGAAGTGGACGTACGTCGCCGCGGTCGAGGCGGCGAGCCCGAGCACCGCGAACGCGATCAGCAGCTTGCGAGCGAGACCCGACATGGAACGTCCAATATTACTTCACTTCCCCGCCATGTTTGGGCGCCCCGGACTCGGCCAGGTTACCCGTGAAGGTCTGCTGCTCGTCCACGTAAATGACCCGGTCGGCGTTGACGCCATAGTACCGTCCCCCGGTGATGCCCGGTCTCGCGGGGTCCGCCGTCGCCGCGTATCCGTCGGCCGGGACGGCGCCGTTGCAGGCGGGGGCCGCGTTGTCGAGCGGCTTGGCTGCCATCTGGAAGATGTAGCCGGACTTCTCGAACGGCTCGGCGCTGCCCGTCAGATCCGGACTCAGGAAACCGTGGCCGGTGGACGGCACGGGCTGCGCGAGCGCCGGCAGCGTGCTCGCGTATTTCATGTTGCCGCAGGTCAGCGCGAACTGCCACTGCGCGGCCGCGATCGAGCGCATCGAGGCCAGCGCCGAGGCGTCATTGCCCCGGGCCGCCATGCCGCGGTACTGGCTGAACGCGATCGACAGCAGGATGGCGATGATGGCGAGAACGATCATCAATTCGATGAGCGTGAATCCCGCGCGCTCGCGCCGCCTGGACGCGGCAACGCCGAAGGTGAGGAGGAGCGCCGTCATTCCTGAAATGATTAGACCTGCCGCGAGGTCGCGCGGCCGGTAGGAAAACCGTATCACGTGGCGGCCGGCCGGCAGCGCGACCGCGCGATAGCGACCATTCGCCCGCGTCATCGCGGCGGGGGCGCCGTCCACTTCAGCCGTCCAGGCAGAATCGTACGAATCGCGCAGCACGAGGATTCCCCCTCGTGGCGCCGACGCCTCGACGACCACTGTGGTCGCGCCGTCCTGGACGATGCGCGCAAAGGGGGGATCGGGCGGGCCAGCCCGGCCCGACGTCGACGGCATCACCGCCAGGCGCGCCACGTCGTCGGCCAGCGCGGGGTCGAAGAGGGCGTCCCGCTGCCACGAGAGGTCCGCCGGCTCGCGCGCGATTTCCACGGACGAGGCCATGAACACTCGCGTCGCGCCCGGATCGCACTCGAACACGCGCATGTTCCAGCCGGACACGTCCGCGACGGCGTGCCAGGGCCGCTGTTCGGTGAGCGGCAGCACGCAACGTCGCACGCCGCTGCGCCGGAGAAAGGCGGTGCGCTCGCTGGTGTGGGCCTGCTCGAATCGCCGGACCGTCGCCTCATATTCTGCCGGCCAGAGGAACGGCAGGTCGTAGGAGAGCGCTTCACGCACGCGCCATCCGGACGGCGCCATCGGCAGCTCCGCGTTGAGCTCCATGCGTCCCTCGATGGCAGTGCTCTCGGCCGGGATCTGCCAGGTGGGCGTGGCGTCCGGGTCGCCCGTGTTCATGAACCCGCGAACCCGTCCGCCGATGTACACGCGTTGCGGGCCTGCCGACGCCGTGTACCAGGCGGGGGGCGCCAGCTTCGCGAGATCGGTTGTCAGGTTGAGTCCGCTGCTGGCGGTGAGGAGATCGGCGGCCACGGCGACAAATAGCACCGGCACGGCAAGGTGGGTCCGCGCGGCGGCGGCGATCAGTACGCAGCCTGCGAGCAGAAGCCCGAATGCGCGAGCCATCAGCGAGGGGCCGACGCGGGCGAGGAATATCGCACCGGCCGCAGGGTCTTTGAGGTGCGCGCCGCCCGCGAGCGCGCGCGCGCCGCGCGAGACGAAGTCCGGCGTGAAGAGGAGCGCGATTGACGCGAGCAGCCCGATGCCGGCGATTGCCGCGGCGATCGCGATGCGCTTCGACGGCGGGGTACCCCGGAGAAGCACGGAGAATCCGTCGGCGGCCGCCACGGCGCAGGCAAAAACAGCGATCACGATGTACTTCGCGGGAAACCGGAAATACAGCAACGGCGGAAAAAGCCGCCGGGCGAGCGGATAGAGCGGCGTGTACCCCCCGAGAGCGGCGACGAGAAACACCAGCCCGGTCGCGAGCCAGAAGACGTTCCTGCGGAACCGCGTCACGATGCCGAGACCGGCCAGCAGCAGGACCAGCGGACCGACGTAGAGCGAGTAAAAGAAGGGATCGCGGCCAAAATTGAGCGCGCCCATCCACGGCAGATCCGCGAGGAACGCGTCGTAGTAGTTGCCGAACAGGTGCGGGGCCACCGCTTCCCAGAGTGCGAACGGGTGCAGGGACCAGAAGTCGGGGGTCGCCAGGGCGGCGCGATGGGCGCGCACGCCGGCCATCGCCGTCGGCACCAGCTGCGCCGCGGCGAGAAGGGCGCCGGCGACGAGCGCCGCGACGACGGTGATCTTGCGTGTGAAGGCGGAAGCTCCGGAGTCCGATCCGGCAGCCTCCGCCTTGCGGCGGAAGACCGCGAACGCGGACACCACGACCCCCGTCGCCGCCCAAGTGACGGGCTCCCCGCACAGCGCCTGCAGTGCGAAGGCGATCGCCAGCGCGGCCCCGGCGCCAATTGGCCTCGACGAGTCGAGCGCGCCATCGGCCGCGAGCAGGACCCATGGCATCAACGCGACCGACCAGGAAAGGTTCGGCGTGTTGAGCATCGAGACGACCGGTCCCGACAGCGCAAAGGCACACGCGCCCAGCGCCGCAGCTGCATCAGGCAGCGCCGCGGCTGAACCAGACAATGTGCGGCGGCGCAGGAACAGGAACATGCCAAGCGCCGCCAGCGGCAGCGGCAGCGCGACCCAGAGATTGAACGCGACGATGTCCGACGGCAGGAGCCGGATGGCGACGGTCACCGGCATCAGCAGCTGATTCAGGGCGTCGGCGATGGCCGACTGCCCTCCGGCGACGTACGGATCCCACCACGGGGCCTCGCCGCTGAAAATCGCGTGACGCAGCCAGAGATGACGCGACCAGAAGAAGAACGACAGATCGCGGACAAAGAAAATCTTGCGCGTGCTGAAGACGCCGAGGATCGGCACACAGGAGAGAGCCAAGACGACGAGGGCCCAGGTGCGGGCGCGGGTCTCACCCCCGCCGCCCTCCGGACGACTACTCATGCGGACTCGGGCGGGGCCTCGCGCCCCATACGCTCCACATCGCGAGCCCCAGCGCGGTCAGACCCGTAATCACCGCCCCCTGGTAGAGCCGGCGCGGCCGATAACTGAAGGTGACGAGATGCTCGCCGGGCGTGAGGTGGAGGGCGCGGAACAGCCCGTTCGCGCGCATGATCGGTGCGGGCGCGCCGTCGACGTCGACGTGCCAATCCGGATTGTAGGTGTCGAGCAGCACGAGATAACCGTCCGCCGGCAACCCGGCCCGGATCACGACCCGGTTGAGTCCGTCCTCGAGGAAGTGCGCCGACGCGAGCACCGCGGGGCCACGCACTCCGGATGCCGGAGGCGGCGGCTCGCTGACGAGCACTCCCTTTGACGGATCGAAGCGCGGCTGGAACAACCCCTCGATCTGCCACATCACATCCGGTCCAATCAGCGCGTCGGGCACGATATACGTGCGCCGCGCCCCGGGATTGGTGTCGTAGAGCTGCAGCTGCTCCACGCCGGCCAGGCGCACGAGCGGCGTGGCGCCCGGAAACGGCGGCGTCGGCAGAATCTCGAACCGCGTGCCTACCCGCTCGAGGTAGCGAAGGCGATCCTCCCGCGGTGCGAACTTGAAGCGCCCGACCGTCCGCGCGAAGTCCAACGGCCAGAGCAGCGGCAGGTCGTACGACAGCGACTCACGCACGCCCGCGCCGGACGGTGTGAAGAGCAACTCCGTCACCAGCATGTGGCGCTGCGTCATCTGCGGGTAGCGGTCGTCGGGAAACGACGCGTACTTCGGCGCGTCGACGTCGAAGACGTTGATGTAGCCCTCGAGGCGGCCGCCGACGTAGACGCGCTCGTGCATGTCCCGCGGGACGTAGCGGAGCCAGGCTGGCTCCGCTAGGATCGTGGACTCGAGCGTCGGGTTGACGCTGCTATTCGACGCGAGCAGGTCGACCGTTGCGGCCACGGTGAGCACCGCCAGCGCCAGGCGCCGCTCGCGCCGCGCCGACGCCGCGATCGCAAGGAGAAACGTGGCGGCAATCAGCTTCAGGAGCAGCGCCGTCAGGAGGGGACGCGCACGGTACAGCAGGAACTCGGCCCCCTGGATGGGAGACGGCACCTTCGCCCACATGGCGAGGCGATAGAACGCGCGGATCGGCAGCTGCGGCGCGAGCAGTACCCACGCGATCGCCGCGTAGGTGACGATGGCGCCGGCGGCGGCGCCGATCAGCACGACGCGCACCGCGCGGCGCGGCGCGGCGCCGTCGAGCAACCACTGCAGCGTAAAGGACGCCAGCGCGGCCAGGCCGAGCGACGCCAGCGACAGGTATTTGACCGGGAACCGGAACGTGCGCAGCGGCGGCACCAGCGCCTGGAGCGCCGGATAGATCGGGGTATGAGGCCCCAGGGCAGCCACGGCGCACACGACGATGACGACCGTCCAGAACCGCGTCCGCGGCCGTCCCGAGAGCACCGCGACCGCCGCCAGCAACAGGACCGGCACGCCCACGTACATGGTGTAATAGAACGGATCGCGATTGCTGTTGAGGGCGACCATCCACGCCACTTCCCTCAGGTTGGAGTGGAAGTAGTCCCCGAAAAAGTGCGGGACCAGCAGCTCGAAGAGCGCCAGCGGATGGAACGCCCAGAAATCGCTCGGCACCATCGTCGAGCGCATCGACTCGCGCCCCGCCAACACCATCGGCACGTACTGGATGGCCGAGAGCAGCAGGCCGGCGCCTAATCCAATCGGCACGAGCGTGACGCCACGAACGTCGCGCCACCGCCCGTCGATCGTGAGGGCGTACCCAACTGCGATCGTCAATGTCGCGACCAGCGTCACCGGCTCGCCAGAGAGCGCCTGACACGACACGATCCCGGCCAGCAGGGCAGCGGCGCCCGGAGACCTGCGCGCGAACGCGCGATCGACGGCCCAAAACACATAAGGCACGGTCGCGATCGACCAGGAGAGATTGGGGAAATTCGTCGTCGAGACGATGGGGCCCGAAGCGGCCAACGCGACCGCGCCGAACGCCGCGGCGGGTGGAGACACCTGCCGGCGTAGAAACAGGTACATGCCAAGCGCGCAGAGCGGAACCGGCAGCGCCACCCAGAGGTTGTAGGCCACGGTCTCGGGAAGGAGCAGCCGGATCGCGAGCGAGGGCAGATGGAACAGCTGGTAAAGCGGGTCGTTCACCGCCGGCTGGCCGTTCGCCAGATACGGGTCCCACCAGGGAAACGATCCGGAAAACACGCTCCGGCGTAAAAAGAGGAAGCGGGAGTGGAACGCAATGGCCAGGTCGCGGACGAAAAAGACGCGGGACAGCGTGAAGACGCCGGCGACCGGAACGGCCGACCCGGCGAGCGCGAGAAGCGGCCAGAGGCCGCGCGGCAGCTTGCGCATGAACCAAGGGGCGGACCGCGGGGGCCCGGCGACATCCTATTCTATCGGCGTCATACGGACCCGGGGGGCCTCGTGCCCCACACGCTCCACATCACCAGCCCCAGCGCAGTCAGACCCGTAATCGCCGCGCCCTGGTAGAACCTCCGTGGCCGATAACTGAAGGTGACGAGATGCGCGCCGGCCGTGAGGTGGACGGCTCGGAACAGCCCGTTCGCGCGCATGAGCGACGCTGGACGGCCGTCCACGTCCACGTGCCAGTCGGGGTCGTACGTATCCATCAGGGCGAGGTACCCGTCGTCAGGCGACCCGGCGCGGATCACGACCCGGTTCAAGCCGTCCTCGAGGAACGTCGCGGCCGGACGGGCGGGGAAACCAGGCACGCCGGCCGGCGCGGGCGGCGGACCGCTCACGAGGACCCCCTTCGCCGGGTTGAATCGCGCCTGGAACATGCCCTGGATCTGCCAGTTCAGGTCCGGTCCCATCAGCGCGTCCGGGACAACGTAGGCCCGCCGCGCCGCGGGGTTGAGATCGTACAAGTGCAGCTGCTCCGCCCCGAGCAGCTGCGCGAGCGGCACCGCCCCGGGATACGGCGGCGTCGGCAGGATTACGTAGCGGGTGCCCACTCGCTGCAGGTATCGCAGCCGGTCCTCGCGCGAGGCCAGCTTGAACCAGCCGCCCGTGCGCGCGAAATCGCTCGACCACAGCACCGGCAGGTCGAACGACATCGACTCGCGGATGCGCGCGCCCGACGTGTGAAAGAGGAACTCCCCGACGATCAGATACCGCTGCTGCATCTCGCTGAATTCGTCGAGATAGCGCGCGTACTTCGGCGCGTCCACGTCCGTCGTGTTGACGTAACCCTCCAGCCGGCCGCCGACGTATACCCGTTCGTGCATGTCCACGGGGATCGACTTCGTCCACGCCGGGAGATCGAGCAACGCCACCTCCATCGTCGGGTTGACGCTCGAATTCGCGGCGAGCAGATCGACGACCGCGAACGCCGAGAACACGACGAGCGCCAGGCGGCGCTCGCGCCGGGACGACGCTGCGAGCCACAGCAGGAATGACGCGCAGAGCAGCTTGAGCAGGAGCGACGTCAGCAGCGGACGGGCGCGGAACAGCAGGAACTCCGCGCCCTGGATCGGCGCCGGAACGTGCGCCCGGACCGCCAGATGAAAAAAGGCGCGGATCGGCAGCGCCGGCGCGACCAGCACCCATGCAATGAGCACGTAGGCCAGCGCGGCGATGAAGCAAGCCGCGGCCAGGGTGAGCCAGAGGGGGCGTCGCGGGACGCCGCCGTCCAGGACCCACTGGAATGCCATGGCCGCCAGCGTCGCGATCCCGAAGGCCGCCAAGGACAGGTACTTGACCGGAAACCGGAACGACTTCAATGGCGGAATCAGCTCGCGCAGCAGTGGATAGACCGGCGTGTACGGGCCGAGCGACGCGATCGCGCACACGATAATGACGACGGTCCAGAAGACGGTGCGCGGACGGCCCGACAACGCCGCGACGGCGGCGAGCAGCACCATCGGCACGCCGACGTACATCGTGTAGTAGAAGGGATCGCGCTGGCTGTTGAGCGCGACCATCCATCCGGTCTCTCGCAGGCTCGAGTTGAAGTAATCGCCGAAGAAATGCGGAACGGCGAGCTCCAGCAGCGCGAGCGGATGGAACGCCCAGAAGTCGCTGACCGTGCCCATGCCACGCATCGAGTTCGCGCTCGCAGCCGCGAGCGGCACGTACTGGATGGCGGACAGCACCACCCCGGCGCCGAGCCCGGCCGCCGACAGCACGAGCAGCCGCCGGTCTCGCCAGCGCCGCTCCGGCAGCGTGGCATATGCCGCGGCGATCGCCAGCGTCGTCGCGAACGTGACGGGCTCGCCGGCCAGCGCCTGGGTCGAGACGGCGACGGCGAGCAGCGCGCTGGAGGCGGGCGTTCGCCGCGCGAAGAGGCGCTCGATCGTCCAGAACACATAGGGGACCGCGGCCACCGACCACGACATGTTCGGGAAGTTCGTCGTCGACACGACGGGACCTGACACCGCGAACGCGATCGCCCCGAACGCGGACGCTACCGGCGCCGTGTGCCGGCGCAGGAACAGATACATCCCCGCGGCGGCGAGCGGCACGGGCAGGGCGACCCAGGCGTTGTACGCGAGGGTCTCCGGCAGCAGGAGGCGCACGAGCAGCGACGGCACGTGGAACAGCTGATACAGGGCGTCGTTGACCGCGGGCTGGCCATTCGCGCAATAGGGATCCCATAGCGGAAACGAGCCGGAATAGACGGCGTGCCGGAGAAACTGGAAGCGCGACCTGAACGTCATCGTCAGGTCCCGGACGTAGAAGATGTTGCTGAGCGTGAACACGCCGGCGACCGGGACGGCCGATACGGCGAGGGCGAGGAGCGGCCAGAAGCCGCGCGGCAGCTTGCGCATGAACCCAGGAGGCGGACCGCGAGGGCCCGGTGACACCCTATTGTATCGGCGTGCCACCCGACGGAGCGGAGGTGTCGCTGCCGCCGGACATCGTGCTCGTCGCCTGCCAGACCGTCCCGGTCGTGTTGACGAAGAAGAACCGCGTGCCGGTCGACGAGTTGTAGGGATCGGCCCAGGCGTGGAAGCCCGAGGCGAGATTCGTCGCGCCGTTGCAGGCGGCGGTCCCGCCGGTCACGCCGGCGCCGTCCAGCGAGACGGTGTAACCGCTCTTGGTGACGCTGGGCGCCCGGGCGAGGTCCGGGCTCAGGAACGCCGCCGTGCCACCCGACGCCGGCACGCCGAGTACGTCGAGGGACTGCGCGTAGCGCCCGACGGCGCAGCTCGCGGAAAACGTGCCCTGCGCGCTGGTGATGGCGCGGATCGACCCGATCGCCCACGCCTCGTTCCCCGAGATGCGGGCCCGGACGAGGCCGGGAATCGCGATGGCTGCGATGATGCCGATGATGGCCACCACAACCAGCAGCTCGATGAGCGTAAAGCCCTTCGCTTGCCTGACGTTCATCACGGTGTGTCCTCGCTCGTCCCGAAGCCCGGCCGCCATTTACTGAATCGCCGTTCCGCTCGACGGCGTCGCGGTGTCGCTCCCGCCCGAGCCAATCGAGCTGGTCGCCTGCCAGATCGTGCCCGTCGTGTTCGTGAAGAAGTAGCGCGTGCCGGTCGACGTCGAGACCGGGTCCGCCCAAGCGTGGTAGCCCGCGCCGAGGCCGGTCGCGCCATTGCACGCCGTGCCGCCGGTCGCCGTCGTCCCGGTCAGCGAGACGGTGTAGCCGCTTTTGGTGACCGTCGGGGATGCGCCGAGGTCGGGGCTGATGAACGCCGAACCGCTCGAAGGGCCGGTCCCCAGGGTGTCGAGCCCCTGCGCGTAAAGGCCATTCGCGCAGCTGGCCGCGAACGTCGCCTGCGCGCTGTTCACAGCGCGCAGCGATCCGATGGCCGACGCCTCGTTGCCGGACATACGCGCCCGGAGAAGACCCGGAACTGCAATCGCCGCGATAATGCCGATGATCGCGACGACAATCAGCAGCTCGATAAGGGTAAAACCCTTCTGACTCCGCAATTTCATTGGAGGCACCTCAGACTATTAAGACTATTAATGGTTGCGATCGATGATCATCCTCGGTGCGAACCGTGGATCGCTTGAGCAACGGTGGTGCCATGCCGTTGCGCTTCGTCTAAAATGACCAACCTGGTGCGTTTGCAGTGACTTGCAGCCTATTTTATCCGCGGCTGTTTCCTGACGAAATTTGTCGGAGTGACGTTTCCTTGTTGGGCCCAGGGCGGACCGGTGAGGGCAAGAGGGCCCAACGAAAAGAAGGCCGGGCGCGCCTTGCGGCGAACCCGGCCTTCCCGTCACCTCGTTGGAGATTGAGAGAGCTGGCGCGCGGACCTCTCGAGCCCGCGAACCAGAGCCACTACTGAATCGCGGTGCCGCTCGACGGCGTCGCGGTGTCGCTACCGCCCGAACCGATCGAAGCGGTCGCCTGCCAGATCGTGCCCGTGGTGTTGGTGAAGAAGTAGCGCGTGCCGGTCGACGTGGACACGGGGTCCGCCCAGGCGTGGTAGCCCGAAGCGAGGCCGGTCGCGCCATTGCACGCCGTGCCGCCGGTCGCCGCCGTCCCGGTCAGCGACACGTTGTAGCCGCTCTTGGTAGCCGTAGCCGCCGCCCCGAGGTCCGGGCTGATGAACGCCGAGCCGCCCGACGGGCCGCTGCCGAGCGTCACCAGACTCTGGGCGTAGAGACCGTTCGCGCAGCTGGCCGCGAATGTCGCCTGCGCGCTGTTGGTCGCACGCAGGGAACCGATCGCCGACGCCTCGTTGCCTGACATGCGGGCCCGGAGAAGACCGGGAACCGCAATGGCCGCGATGATGCCGATGATCGCCACGACGATCAGGAGCTCGATGAGTGTGAAACCCTTCTGATTACGTTTCATAGTTGAAATCCTTCTGTCTCCACGAGTTGTCACGTTAAACATGCCGCTTGAGGTTCGGGCATTCCTAGAGCAAGGGCGGTACCGCGGCCTGGTCGCTCGACCCTATTCGCGTAAGTAGTTATCGGCTAGGAAGTTGAGGGGCTTATCGTGACGGGCACGAAGTGCCCGTTTGTGACAATTTTTAGTCCGAGTGACAGTCTGCGGCCGCACGGTTGCCGCAAAGTGTCTTTTAGAGTCGGCTGGACCCGGTCATTTCAGGTTGTATTTCTTCATGTAATAGCGAAAAGACCGGAAGCTCATGCCGAGCAGCTCCGCCGCTTTCACCTTGACCCCGTTCGACCGGCGCAGCGCCTCCGCGATGTACTCGCGCTCGAGGTGCTGGACGTGCTGCTCGAGGTCGAAGCCCTTTTCGGGCAGCGGCGTCGAGGAAGATGCGCCGGGCGGCAATGCCAGGACGCTGGCCGGTACCGCCTCAGCCGCACGCGGAGCCTCGGGAAGGCTTTCGGGGAGGATGGACGGAGTCCGCTCCAGGGCCACCGCCCGCTCCATCGCGTTCTCCAGCTCGCGCACGTTGCCCGGCCACGTGTGCGCCTGGAGGAGCACCATCGCGGCGCGGGAAATGCCGGTGATCGGCTTCTTCATCTGCTCGGCGAACTTGACGACGAAGTGCTCCGCGATGAGCGGCACGTCCTCGATCCGTTCGCGCAGCGACGGCAGCCGTACCGGGATCACGTTGATCCGGTAGAAGAGGTCCTCGCGGAACTGCCCCTCGGCGACCATCTTCGAGAGATCCCGGTTGGTGGCGGCGATGATCCGGATGTCGGCCTCCACTTCCTCGTTCCCGCCGACGCGGCGGAACTTGCGCTCCTGGAGTACGCGCAGGATCTTCACCTGCAGCATCGGGCTCATCTCGCCGATCTCATCGAGGAAGACCGTCCCCTTGTCCGCGATCTCAATCAATCCCTTGCGGTTGCCGTCCGCCCCCGTGAACGATCCGCGCATGTGTCCGAAGAGCTCCGAGTCGAGCAGCGTCTCGGTGAGGGCGCCGCAGTTCACGGCGACAAAAGGGCGATCGCTGCGCGGCGAGCGCACGTGGATGGCGCGCGCGATCAGCTCCTTGCCGGTGCCGGACTCCCCCGTGATGAGCACGGTGCTGCTGGTCGGCGCAATCGTCTCCACCATCTCGAACACCTGCAGCATCGCGCTGCTGTTGCCGATGATGTTGCTGAACTGGTTGGCCGAGTGCATCGCGCGCTTCCTTCTCGACGTAATCGTTGACCCCGAGCTGGGCCACGCCGCGGAGGAGATCCGGCGATCCGTAGGCCGTGACCATGATCGCGATCACCGACGGGTTGATGCTGCGCGCGTGGCGCAGCACTTCGAGGCCGTCGAGATCCGGCATCCGCGCATCCGACACCACCAGGTCGAACGGCTGCTTGTTCAGCAGATCGATGGCGGCGCGCCCGTTCTCAGCGACGACGACGTCGTGCCCCTCCCGCTTGAGCAGGATCGCGAGCAGCTCGCGCATCGACCGCTCATCGTCGACGACGAGGATGCGGGCGGACTGGCTGGCCGTGGCGGCGCGTTCGGCGGTGACGGTGCCGGCCATGTCAGGCGTCCCTCCGCTGGACGTCGGCGACTGCCCACTGGTACGCGGTATCGGGTTTTCCCATGGGCAGCGCTACCTCCACGCTCGTGCCTTTTCCCTGCTGCGAGGCAACCCGGACCTCGCCGCCATAATCGCTCGCGATGCGCTGGACGATGGAGAGCCCGAGGCCCGTGCCATTGGCGAATCCGCCGCGGAACGGCTGGAAGATGCCATCGATATCCTCGGGGGCGATCCCGACGCCTTCGTCGTCCACGCCGACGACCACTTCGCTGTCGCGGCCGTCTCCCACGGCCATCGACCGCGCTCTCAGCCGGAGCTGGCCGCCCGCCGGCATGGCGCGCAGGCCGTTGGTGGCGAGGTTCCAGACGATCTGCCGGATCTGCGCTTCGTCGGCGCGATACATCACCGGCTCATCGGGAACGGCCACGACGATCGAGTGCGCCTCGGTCACCTCGGCGCTGTTCTGGAGCAGGCGCGCCGTGTCGGTGAGGATCTGCCGCAGGTCGAGGTCGGCCACCGCCGTCCGCTGCGGCTTCGCGAACGACAGGAAGCTGCGGATGGTGTCGTTCAGGCGGTCCGACTCGCGCAGCACGATGTCCATCAGCTGCGACTGGTCCGGCGTCAGCGGCAGCTCGTCGCGCAGGATCTGGATCGAGCCGGCCATCGAGGCCAGCGGATTGCGAATCTCGTGCGCGATGCCGGCCGCCATCTCACCCACCGCCGCCAACCGCTGCTGCACGCGCGCCTCGCGGTCGCGCTTCTTCAGCTCCGTCACGTCCTGGAAGGTGAACAGGAAGCCGCTCTCCCCGCGCGGCGTGATCAGCGGCGCGCTGGTCATGCCCATCTCGATCTGTCGTCCGTCCCAGCGGTGATAGCCGAACTCGTGGCGCTGCCCGGCGGACGGGACGGCGCCCGGGACGAACAGGCTCTGCAGCGCCGCCGGCAGCTGCAGGATGTCGGCGGCGCGCCGGCCGACGACGTCCGAGGACGACAGCGCCGTAATCGATTCCGCGGCGCGGTTGAACGTGAGGAGCCGCCCCTCCATGTCGGAGGTCGCCAGGCCGCCGGTCAGGCTGTCGATGACGTGCTGGTTGAACGCCTGCAGATCCTGGAGCTGCGACGACGTCCGCGCCAGTTGGGCGCCGGCGCGACGCAGCCCTTCCGCCAGGTAGCCGCTCAAGCTGGCGACCGCCATGAAGCCAAAGACGTTGAGGCCGACCGTGAAGACCGCGACGCGGAGGGCTGGCAGCGCGGCGGGCGGCGCGCCCAGCGGCAGCAGCCCCGGCGCCTCGTACTGGGCCAGCACCAGCCCCGAGGACATCAGCGAGCTGAGGATGCTGACCATGAGTCCGCCCCGCCACGACTGCACCGTGCTCGCCGCGATGATCGGCAGCGTGTAGAGCGAGGCGAAGTAGCTGGTGGCGCCACCCGTCAGGTGCACGATGGCCGACACGATCACCGCGTCGCAGGCCACCTGCACGTCCGCCAGCCACGGATGCCGGTCCACGAACGGCAGCGTCAGCGTCCAGACGGCGGTCAGGCCATAGGTCAGGCCGATGAGCGCGAAGAACGGATCGACCGGGAACGACCCCGGCGACTTGAGCTGGATCAGGATCGCGGAGCCGAGCAGGATCGGTTCCATCAGCGTCAGCAGCCCGGCAACCGCGGTGTCGACTTCCTCCTCGTAGAAGTCCGCGATCTTGGCGAGCATCGCGTCGAGCGCGCCGGTCGTTTCGCCGACGTTGATCATCTGGACGACCATCGAGGGAAACACGTTGGTCTCGCGCAGCGGCGCCGACACGGTCTCGCCGCGCTCGATGCTGGTGCGCGTCTTCTGGATCGCTTCCTCGACGACGGCGTTGCCCGCGGTCCGCGCCGTGATGTCCAGCCCGTCGAGAATGGGGACGCCCGACGACAGCAGCGTCGACAGCGTGCGGCAGAACCGCGCGACGGCGATCTTGCGCATGATCATGCCGAGGATCGGCATCTTCAGGACCAGGGAGTCGATCAGCGAACAGCTGCGCGAACGTGGGGATGACCTTCCACAGAATCGCCGCCACGACGATCGTCGCGATGACGATGACCGCGATCGGGTAGATCATCGCCGATTTGACCTGTCCCTTCAGCTTCACGTTCTTTTCGATGTAGACCGCGAGCCGCTTGAGGATCGTGTCGAGGATGCCGCCCGCCTCGCCGGCGGCGATCATGTTGGAGTAGAGCGGATCGAAGCAGCGCGGGTGCTTCTTCATCGCGTCGGCCAGCGCGGCGCCCGACTCGACGTCGGTTCGCACCTGCAGGATGACGCTCGAGAAGCCCTTGTGCGGCTCCTGCTTGCCCAAGATGTCGAGGCACTGCACCAGTGGCAGGCCGGCGTCGATCATGACGGAGAACTGCCGCGTGAAGATGGCGAGGTTCCTCGACGGAGCCGCTGGCCCCTTTTTGGGCTTGACCTGGGCCGCGCATGGCTGCTTGTCCCTGGCTTCCTTACCGGTTCAACGGCGGCCGGTTGGGCAGTCCCGTGCCCGGCCGGTTCATCCCCGCGCCGGCCACCACGCCGGTACCGCGCGCGATCATCTGTTCGAGCTCATCTTTGAGCGACGACGCATTCATGGCGGCCTCGAGCGTGATCAACCGCTTCTGGTAGAGCGTCGCCAGCGACTGGTTCATCGTCTGCATGCCGAGCTTTTCCTGGCCCGTCTGCATCGACGAATAGATCTGGTGCACCTTGTCGTCGCGGATCAGGTTCCGGATCGCCGGATTCGGCACCAGGATCTCCAGCGACACCACCCGCCCCTTGCCGTCGGCGCGCGGCAGCAGCGCCTGACAGACGATCCCCTCGATCACGAGCGAGAGTTGCGTGCGGATCTGCCCCTGCTGGTGGGCCGGGAACACGTCGATGATGCGGTTGATCGTCTGCGCCGCGGAGTT
>WNFI01711549.1_pt1 | contig 27916 bp, 17 predicted proteins | sample 5400471 | NCBI WGS metagenome assembly WNFI01 (sample SAMN13153348, study PRJNA577476) | soil metagenome | isolation source: 100 cm saprolite on Douglas fir-dominated hillslope | place: USA:California | collected 2013-09-17
GAAATGTCACCCACCACGTCGCGCTCAGAGATGCCGTCTTTTTCCGTATCGGCAAATCCAAGCGTATAAGCTGTGGGGTCGTATATATTGACACCGTTCAAGACTGGGAATTTGGGAACGAAGGGATCTTTGGTATCCACGCCAAAGGCGACATTATTGCTGTTAGGCCCGCTGCTGTCAGAGCCTGGACCGCCGAAGCCGGCAAAAGCGAAACCTCCCGTATAGCTGGCTTGTGAGAGGGCCGCCTCGTAGGTTAGAACCATCCCGCCAAACAGGTGACGAGCTCCAGCTTGCACGCTAACCAACTGCTGAGCCGGCTTGCGGTAGACATCAGTGAAACCCATACCACCGCATCCTGTCGGGCCACTGAAAGCCGTTGCGGGCGGTCCCGAGCAAGTGCTTGGGTCTGCGACGAAATTATTGATTGTCGGCGTGTAGATCCAATCCTCACCATAGTCGTTGAAGTGCGAAAATATCCCGCGCAGGTAGACCGACGACATGTCCCCTAGCTTGTAATCGAGGTCGCCGTCGAAACCGTAACGGCTGCGGTTGTAGTGATAGTTGCGGATGTCTTCGGTAAAGGGCACAAAGGGTGGCGGGGAGTTATACGCGGGCTCCAGATCGTCAATGCCGCGCGCGTTGTAATCGTAGCTAAAACCAAACAGCGCACCAAACTTCTTGTCTTTGCCGAAGCGCTGCCCGGCGGTACCAGCGAGCTGATAGAGATCGTGCCCACCGGTGATCGGAGTGTAGCCGGCCATACCCAGGAACGTGACGTACGGTTTGTCGCTGGGACTCTTGGTCACCAGGTTCACCGACCCGCCGATAGCGTCCGCGTCCTGATTGGCGGAAAGCGTCTTATTGATCTCGACCATGTCTACGAGGTCGGCGGGAATTGCATCAAGCTTGACATTGCGAACCGTTTCCGGCGACGGCAGGTGAATGCCGTTGACGGTCACATTGCTGAGGCGCGGCTCGGTGCCGCGAATCTGGATGTACTTGCCCTCACCCTCGTCACGCTCCAGCGAGACGCTGGGCATGCGGCCGACGGCATCCGCGATATTCGTATTGGGGAGGCTGGTGATGACCTCGTTCGGCAGCACCTGGATAATGTTGTCGGCGGTCCTCTCGATGTTGATGGCTTCGACTTCGCCACGCTCGCGCTCTCCGCGTACCGTGACGGTCTCGCTCTGGGTTCCGATCTGCAGCACTGCGTCCACGCGAGCGGCGGCCTCGCCGGTCACGTTCACGCCACTGGAAAACGGCTCGAATCCGACGTACGACACCGTAAGGGCGTACTTACCCGGGATGATGTCGGTAATTGTAAAGTCTCCGTGAGAATCGGAGACCGCACTCTTCCCCGTCGGCTGTAATTCCACGCGCGCCCCGGGAAGGACTCCTTGACTGGCGTCTGTCACGCGCCCCGTGATTGTCCCTCTGCGTTCTTGCCCAACCGCCCCGGCAACCCAAAGCACGCCGAACACCAGGAAAACCAAGAACAGAGAACGAAGATACGCCCGCATAACCCACCCCCGCAAAGATTTGATCGGATTGGTCGTTATACGAAAGTTCTGTTAAAGGTTTATCAATGCAAGATTAATGTTTTTTCAGGTTGAAGGTCGCCTAGCTCTTCGAGTGGGCACACCCGCGATACAGGCGATCCTTGAGGCACAAAATTGGGGGCATCCGGACCCGAAGTGGATGCCCCCACATGAGCTGCACTCGAGCTGCCTATTCTGCAGCCGAAGTCCAGCGAAAGCCCAGAGAGATCGTGGGATGATAGAACTCGCGCTGGATGGGATACGGTTTGCTCCCCTGATAGAAACCGAAGACTTCGTTGCTCAGGTTCAACCCATAGGCCACGACGCGGAGCCCCTTGTAGAGGCGATAGCTGGCCTGAACATCGTATTGCGTGTGCGCATACAGGTACTGGTCGCCATTCGGCCCTTTCAACCCCAGAACCGGATCGTTGGCAGGAGCGGAGTTTACCCAAAAATACGAATAGATGCTGGCATCGTTGTGGCTCATCGCGAAGCGAGCGGAAAACCGCGATTTGTCGTAAGTCAAGCCGACGTTGTAATTGTTCGGCGCTTGCCGCTGCAGCGCCGGATGATCGGTTCTTCCAGGCGGGGTCGGGTTGGCTGCAGTTGGCGTATCCGCATTGAAGCCCGCCGGAAAGGTCACTCGGGAACTGGTGTAGCTATAGTTGAACGCCACTCCCAGGCCGCTCAGAAGACCCGGAAGGAAAGCTAGACGCTGCTCCCACGACGCCTCGAAACCGGTGATGTGTCCGCTGGGTCCGTTGATGGACTCAAGAACGTCGCAGACCGGATACTGAACGCATTGTGCCGCGTTGCCTGTGAAACGGTTTCGTGTGGAGTAAATGGTGTCCGAAAGACTCTTGTAGAAGAAGCCAGCCTGCAGAATTCCGTAGGGACGGAAGTAGTGTTCTATAAGCACATCGTAGTTGTTGGCTCGGGTCGGCTTTAGCGCGGGGTTGCCGGCAGCAATCGTGGGGTACGGGCTGGTGTTGGGATCGATGACTCGCGACGGCACAATATCGGCAAAGTTGGGCCGGGCAATACCAATGCCAAACGAGCCGCGCAAGTTCGTGTTCTGCTGGAGCCGGTACTGCAGCTGAATGCTGGGTAAGACGTTCACGTACTTGCTGCTTCCCGGTACTGTAGTGGGATTTCCCGCAGCATCCAGAGCTCCCGACCGGTAGGTGGCGTCGGTCGCCTCGAAACGAACGCCTGTTTGCACGCTGAGCTTACCGAATCCGATTGTGTTCATGAGATATCCGGCATACACGCGCTCATTGGCGTCGAAGTCCGCGGGGATCGAAGACGATATGCTGGAACTCTGGTCAAACCCCAGCTGGGAAAGATTACTCCCCACCAGTTGAATGATTTTGTGGTAGTCGGACATCGGCCCGAACTTGTACGCGCCGCCGTAATAAGTCGGATTCGTGAAGGTACTCAAAACATCAGACAGCGCCACCGTTCCCGCCTGGTTGTCGAAGATGAAGTCGTTTTCGCTTTGCGTCTTGTGGCCGTTGCGGACTTTCAGCCCAAGCTCGAAGTTCCCGTAGTGATCGTGTGTACTGTAACGCCGTGCGTAGGAAGCGGCTCCCTCAAAATTCAGTTGCGTGCTGGCATAGTTGGGAACTGTGTACGAGCTAACTAAGTACTGGGTGGGGTCGTAGATGTTCACGTTGCCTGCGACGGGGAACTTCGGCTCGTACGGATTGCTCGTGTCCAGATTGATCTGAAGGCTGGGCTGGCTGATGGGACCGCCATTGAACCGGGTGGTAGCGAAATCCTGCCCCCCAATGTTGTGGGCGCGCGAGACCGCGAACGCATAGGTAAACAAATTGGAAGTGAGATCGTGCCTTCCTCCCGTCATTGCGCTGAAAATCTGCTGGTCTGGACGGCGGACGTAGTGGCGATAGTTCACGAAGCCATCGGTGCATGTCTGCTGCGCCGGGCAGTTAGCGGGCGTGTAGAACGTGTATTGCGGACCGTTCACCGATTGCAGAGTGCTGCCGACATTGGGCGAATACACCCAAGTCTCGCCGTAATCATGGAAATCCGAATAAAGCCCCTTGAAGTAGACGCTTGAACCGGGCTTTATGACATAGTCCACTTCCGGCGCAAAACCGTACCGGCTTCGGTAGTACTTGTAAGTGCGCAGGTCTGCACCGGCGAAATAAGGATAGTTGACGCCGTTTAGAGTAGTTGTGCCCGGAGCGGGTTCCAAATCGTTGATGCCACGTCCGTTCCAGTCGTAGCTTCCCCCCAGCAAAAAGCCCCACTGCTTGCGGGCTCCTGCGCGTTGACCGGCCGTGCCATTAAACGCGTCCAGCCAGCGTCCCCCAATAATGTTGGTGTAACCGCCCTGGCCCTCGAGGTCCAGAGTTGGTCGCTCACTGGCTGTTTTCGTTACCAGGTTGACCGACCCTCCGATCGCATCGCCGTCCTGATTCGCAGAAAGAGTCTTGTTCACCTCAATGAACTCGACAATGCTCGATGGAATAACATCCATCTTGATATTGCGGACATTTCCTTCTGGAGAAGGTACAAGAATACCGTTGATGGTCAGGTTGGTCAGTCTCGGCTCAGTGCCCCGAATCTGCACATACTTGCCTTCGCCCTCGTCACGCTCCAGCGAAACGCTGGGCAGCCTGCCCACGGCATCTGCGATGTTGGTGTTCGGCAGGCTGGTGATGACCTGCGAAGGCAGCACCTGGACAATATTGTCGGCGGTGCGCTCAATGTTGATCGCCTCGACTTCGCCGAGCTGACGATCCCCACTAACGGTCACCACCTGACTGGCGGTCTCGACCTGAAGGACAGCATCCACGTGGGTTGTCTGTCCGGGAGTCACGGTCGCAGAAAGTTGGGTCGGCGAGAATCCTACATACGAAACTGAAAGCGTATAGCTGCCTGGCGGCAAGTTGGAAATAATGAACTGCCCCTGGGCGTCCGACACTGCGGACGGCCCCTTTTGCTGCAATTCCACGCGGGCGCCCGGTAATACAGCACCGGTAGAATCTTTCACCGTTCCAGCGATCGTGCCTCGATCTGCCTGAGCGGTGCCGGGTATAGTCCAAAACAGAGTCAGCAACAAGGCTAGGAAAAGGGAAGAGAAATACTTACGCATGGCCTGATTCTCCTGCAGCGAATGAGTGGATTAGGCCCTTATACGAAAGCAGTATTTCGGCACTGTTACGGCACTGTTAATTTCTTTTCAGGTTCGGGAGGGGCCGTGGCGGGTAGTTGATCTGGAATCGGATGAAGTAAACGATTCCCATACCCGCGCGGGTTATGGTGCCAGCTAATTTCTTTGGCTAACTAGTCCAACCGTAGTAGATCGTTCGGGCGGTCCGGCGACCTCCGCAAATATCCGATGGGTGTCGACTATGGCAGTCCAAAGGCATAGACCGCGCTCCCTGCTGCAATTGCGACATATTGTTTCCCGTCGACCGCGAAGGCCATGGGCGAAGCGTAAACTTCTCCGCCCATCTGAAAGTGCCACAGGGCCTTGCCCGACGGCGCATCAAGGGCGATAAAGTTGCCCTCTGCGTCGCCGGTGAAGAGCAAGCCTCCCGCGGTTGAGAGCACTCCCGACCACGACGGCGATACATGAGGGAACTCCCACTTCACCTTTCCGCTCACGGGATCGATGGCGCGTAGCGCACCCACATAAGGCTCCGCCTCGTCCGAAGGAAAATATGCGCTTCCGTAGTAAGCATGTCCGGCTTCGTATGGCTGCGGAGCGGTGCTGAAGGTGTCGCACTGCTCGCGGGCGGTTACATAAAACAATCCAGTTTGGGGATCGAACGCAGGCGACATCCAGTTGGTTGCGCCAATCGCGCCCGGACACAGCGTGTGGCCCTCGAGCGTGGGTGAGGCGTTCTTGTTCGCCACTGGCCGTCCCTCGGCATCTTTGCTGTCGCTCCACGTGATCTTGCCGTACGCATTCGCCAGGAGCAGCTTGCCGGTGGAGCGATCGATCACGTAGAAGAATCCGTTGCGATTGGCCTGCGCGATGAGATGTTTGCCGCCGGTGTCGATCATCACCGGGACTTGTGTGGCGTCCCAGTCGTGTTCATCGTGCTTGGTATACTGGAAGTACCAGTTCAGCTTGCCGGTGTCGGCATTGAGGGCGAGCAGCGAGTTGCTGTAGAGATTGTCACCAGCGCGTCCCTCGCCGCGGTTTGATGGCGAAGGGTTCCCCGTCGGCCAGAACAGCTGGTTGGTCGCGGCGTCGTAGGTACCGGTGATCCATGCGGGGGCTCCGCCGACTTTCCAGGAGTCACCTTCCCAGGTTTCGTGTCCCGGTTCGCCTGGTCCCGGAACGGTGTAGAACCTCCACCTGCGCGCCCCAGTTGCGACGTCGTAAGCGTCGATGAAACCGCGAATGCCGTACTCACCTCCGGATACACCAATAATGATCAGATCCTTGACTGCGAGCGGCGCCGCCGTGAAGCTGTAACCGAGTTTGTAGTCGAAGGCGGCCGCATCCCAGATCACGGTGCCGGTCTTGGCGTCGAGGGCGATCACGTGCGCGTCGAGCGTTCCCAGAAAAACTTTGTCCCCCAGGATGGCGAACCCCCGATTCACACGCCCGCAGCAGGGACGAATATCATTCGGCAGCTGGCGCTGGTAGAGCCAGATCGGACGCCCAGTGCGGGCATCGAGGGCAAAGGCGCGATCGTCCTGGGCTGTACCATAAAGGATTCCATCCACCACCAGCGGTGTGGTTTCGAGCTTGCCTGTTGCCGCCGTCTGATACACCCACTTTGCTACCAGTGTGCGCGCGTTACCCGTATTGATTTGATCGAGCGGACTGAAGCGGCGGCCGGCGTAGTCGCCGGAATACGTCAGCCAGTTCTGTGGTTCCTTGGCAGAGTTGAGCAGGCGCTCGAATGTGACCTGCGCGGACGATTGCACGACGACGGTGACGAGAAGTGCGCAGGCCACGCAGAAAATATTCAAGGCGTGCAACATCTTCGCGCTCGATCTCCGGAACAGTTTTTCGCAATAATCACGAACGCGACGGTTAGGCATCCCATTCACTCTCGCCTTCATTGAGCACCTATGCTGATCAAATAGGCCACGATGTCGTCGAGATCCTTGTCGTTCAACACGGATGCGTCATACTTGGGCATCATCGACTCGCGACTTTTCTTGAATGAACGCAGCTTGTCTTTCTCCAGAAGATGAATCTGCTCGTTCGTGTCCATCATCTGAACGGTGAAATGATCTTCGTTCAAGGCTACGCCCTTGATTTCTTTTCCCTCGGCGGTCACAACCGTGACGGTTTCGTATTCTTGCGCGAATTCTTTGCTCGGCTCAGTCAGCCCCCAGGCCAGCCGGCGACTGGGATTGCGAACCGAATCTTTGATCGCCTCCACCGTCCGCGCGCCGCCGACAGCCGTCAACTCCGGCCCCAGCCGTCCGCCCTTGCCATTCACCATGTGGCACAAAGAGCAGTTCGCATCCCCGTAAAATAGTTCTTTGCCGTGCTGAGCATTGCCGATGGGCTGGAGCGGCGCTTTAACCTCCACGCTTCGGATGTAGGCAATCAACTCCCAGATTTCTTCGTCGGTCATGCCAACGCCCTGGGCATTGGTTCCGTTGGCGGGCATGGCTGTGCCGGGAATTCCGTTGCTGATGATCTGAAACATGTCGGCATCAGAATGGGCATGGCGCTTGTGTGCCCGCGTTAGGTCAGGACCGCGTCCTCCGCCGCGCGCGCCCAGCCCATGGCATAAGGCGCAGTTGATGCGGAATTCGTACTCGCCCGCCTTGGTTGCCTTGGGATCACCAGCTAAGGGATTGCGATCATCGGCAGCACAGACCGCCGCGACCATCATGACCACGATTGACAGTGCAGTCCGGCCCTTGAGAAGAGAAAAAGAGAACTCCAAGATCGTTTCTCCAGCCTTGCCACCCAAACAGAAAATGAGTGAAAGGATACCGGATACTATCACTACGGTGCAGGAGAATCGCACATTGCTCGCTCACCACGTGTAATGCGCCGTATAGGTAATGGTCTTCTCCTCATCCGGCGCGATCGTCACCGGAAATTCGATGGTCTTGCTGTCAGTTTTGTTGAAGGGATCCGAGTGTGCCGAAATATCCCATGTGATCCAGCGATAGAGATGCTCGACCACGCGAACCTGAACGGGTTCTTTCTTGTGATTGCGCACCTTGACCTCAAACGTCTCATCCAGCCTTTGCCGGTTCACATCCAGCCTGTAGTCGGTGCGGCGGCGCTCCCCGGCAAGATCAAACGCATTGCCGGTGTATACGCGCACCGTTTCATCGTGGGGCGTGTGGTCGATCACGTTTTCGCCGGTGAACTCGATTTGGCCGTCGTCGTTGCGTCGATAGAAACGCACCCGGCCCTTTGGGAGAGGCATTCCCAGGTGGTTGACTTCTGAATTGACGAACTCGCGCATCACCCAGATCTTCGGATTCGATTCGGTGCCGTACTCGGCATTGTTCCGAATGTTCTCGTAGTTCCAGCCGTTGTAGCGGTTGAAATCAATCTTCACTCCATCGTAGATGTAGAGTTGTTTCGTCGCGACGTTCGCCGCGCGCACAAACTCTACCTGCTTGGTCTCGCGATCGTGCAGCGTCGTAGGACGCGCGAGCGTGTAGAGGTGATATTCGTCGAAAGCTTTTTCTGTGACTGGCGGCCCCGCCATCCCCCCGACAGGGCCGGCCTTCGCAAAAACCTGAACTTGGTCATACGCTTGTCCCGGCTGAATCTTGCTCACATCGCCGGCCATGAGCTTGATGCGCGCATTCTCAAAGGCCTTCCCGCTCTGGTTATCCATGGTGACCCAGCCGACCAAGTCAACGGCGTTTCCTTTCTCGGGCGCGACGATGTTGTAGTCAGCCTCCCAGGTCAGACCGCCGGTTACATAGGAGAACTCAGCCCGCAGCGGTCCAGATTTTTCCGCTGACAGGAGCCACTGCAAAGTTGGCTTCAGGATTGTGTCGTCGCCCAAGGCGGGAAATAGCGGGATGCCCGGAAGGCCAAAGCGCACCTTGCCGTCTATTTCAATGATGGGCTGCTCGGTGCCTTGAGAATAGGCCATCTGCGCCTGGTAGTACTGTTGGCCGTAGCGGTTCATCGCCATGGGATTGTGCGGAACGTAACCGCTGCGAATGATCTTGCCGGGCACAACCTCCTGTTTATCCCCACGCTGCACCAGGAAGTCTATGGTCTTGCCTTCGTAGAGCGAGAGCAGCAAGGAATCAGATACTGGATCGGCGCGATAGTTTTGTTCCAGCACCTGAACGGGATGCTTGCCCGTAGGATCGCGCAGGATGATGGAGTCAGGTTCCAGGTGCATGGTGATGTCAGTGACGCGGACACTGTTCTCCCCCGCCTTGAGATCCAGCGGCAGGTCCTGCCGAACCACTGCGAAGTTCTGGTTGTAGATGGTGAGTGAGGGTTGCGAAGCCTGGTCGCTGCCCAGGCAAACAGCACATAAGGCAAGAACGCAAACCGAGTGGCGCATCAGCGGTTCCTCCCCGTCGAGATGGCAACAGCTTAACGCTCTGAGAACGCGGCGGGAAGTAATCCTTGCAGCACCTGCGGATCGTTCCGATAGTTTGGGCGAACAGTGGGTCTGGCCTGCGGCTAGGTTAGAGGAAACCGCCAGGGCAAGCTGTGCAACAACCTGATCTTCAGTACGCAGGATTCGAGCCTAGGTGCGGCTACTGGAAGCGGGACGGTGATGGAGCATCTCATCTACTTTTCTCAGAAGGTCACCGCGCGATACTGGCTTTTGCAAGAGGATGCCTCCCTCGGCAACGATTTTTTGAGCCACTGGGACTTCCGCATATCGCGAAACGTATAGGACTTTCACTTCGGGATGCGACGTTCGTACCTTTGCCACGGTTGAGGGTCCGCTCATGTCAGGCAGTACTACATCGCTGACGATCAGAGCGATGGACCCCTTGTATTGCACAGCGACATCGATGGCACGGTCGCCCCGGCCCGCTTGCAGGACGTTGTAGCCGCTCGCGGTAAGAAACTCGCAGGTCACCTGCCGCAAAGGTTCTTCGTCTTCCAGCAGGAGCACGGTCTCTGTACCTCGCGGATACTCGCGTCCCGCGTCCAAGTTAGCGAGCAGTGGCAGAGCCTTTTCGTCCAGGCGTGGCATATAAATGTCGAAAGTGGCGCCGGCCCCGGGTGCGCTCGAGATCCAAATATATCCATCACTCTGCTTAACAGTTCCGTAGACAGTGCCCATTCCCAGTCCTGTACCACGGCCGGGTGGTTTCGTGGTGAAGAATGGCTCGAAAACGTGGGCTTGCACCGCTTCGCTCATTCCTATTCCTGTGTCACTCACCGAAAGGTGAACGTATCGCCCACGCTTAACGTAGGGATGTCGCGCCACAGCGTCCGGTCCCAGGTCGACGTTCGCAGTTCGGATGGTGAACTTGCCCCCGTTGGGCATCGCATCGCGCGCATTTGTCGCCAGGTTCATGAGGATCTGCTCCATTTGTCCCCGGTCTGCCCGGATTGTGCCTAGCCCCGCCTCCAGGTCTGTCACAACCTCCACATCCTCGCCGATGAGGCGTTGCAGGATCTTGCAAATATCGCGAACTATCGAATTGAGGTCCAGGATGGTTGAATAGAGCACCTGTTTTCGGCTGAACGCTAACAACTGCCGGGTTAGTTCGGCAGCACGGAGTGTCGCTTTCTTGATCTCCTCTGCGTAATGCTTCTGGGCGCCGGATTGTGTTCTTTCGAGGAGCAGCTCGGCATTTCCCATGATGACGCTCAGAAGGTTGGTGAAGTCGTGCGAGATTCCCCCCGCCAGCAGTCCCACAGCTTCCATTTTCTGCGCCTGACGGAGCTGCCCTTCCAAACTCCGTCGCTCTGTAATATCTTCAGCAATCACGTCGAACTGGCTGATTAAGCCATTCTCTCCGCGGATCGCCGCTCCGCTCATCCGGACAAGGATGATCTTTCCGTCCTTGCGTTTCCACTTCACTTCTACACCCTCAGCGCGGCCGTCGGGCCCGTAGCTGTCAAGAAAAGACGTGCGCGCGGACGGATCCTCATAGATGTCGCGGCTCAAATTCCGGCTCAACAGTTCTTCTCGTGAGCTGTAAGCCAGCATGGCTACCAGAGCTGGGTTTACATCCAACAAAACTCCGTCCCGTTTCGATCGAAGCATGCCGTAGGTTGCATTCTCGAACAGTTGCCGGTACTTCGCTTCGGATTCCCGCAGTGCTTGCTCTGACTCCTTGCGATCCGATATGTCGAGAAAACTGACCACTGCGCCGACGAGTTCGCCGGCTTCATACATTGGATAAGACCAATACTCGGCCAGAAAGCTGGTCCCATCCGCACGCCACAGCACTTCCCTGGCGACGTGGCTGGCCTCACCTTTGTGGACGGCCATATGGATCTGGCATTCCTCCTCGGGGTACGGGGTCCCATCCGCCCGGGTGTGATGCACGAGAGTGTGCATGTTTCTCCCCAGCAGGTTTTCACAAGCCTTATACCCCAGGAGACGCAGGCTGGCAGGGTTACAGAACGTGCACTTCCCATCGAGATTGAGGCCGTAAATTCCTTCCGCTGTCGAGTTCAACAGCAGCAGGTACCTTTCCTCACTATCCTGCAGCGACTGTTCGGTTTTCTTAAAATCGGTGATATCGACCCCAATACCTAGCATGTGGGTCGACCCGTTACTCACTATTACGCCGTGCGCGTCGATCCAGCACGTAGTTCCGTCCGGACGCACCAGGCGATACTGCGCGGCGTACTCTCCGCCGCCCGCCAGCATCTTTCGGATTGCATCCTCGACTCCGGTCCGATCATCAGGGTGAATACGTGTAACGGCATCTTCAACCCGCCCAGAGAACGCATCGCGTGTGTATCCGAACTGGCGATAGGTCTCGTCTGACCAAATCACCGTATCGGCCCCCAAGTCCCAGTCCCACAATCCAATTCGCAGGCCTGCCTTCTGTGCCAGATTCAGACGTTTCTGCCATTCTTGAGCCGCCTGCTCGGCCCGTTTCCGTTTCCGGATGTCGCGGGCAACCACTTCGATAGCCGGTGATCCATTCCAGCAAATCGGAATCGCAACGGCTTCAATCTCCACTGACGAGCCATCACAGGCGATCAGAATGGCCTCCATCGGGGAAGACGCCGTTCCTGTCGCGTAACAATCCTGGATTCGGCTGTTTATTGTTGGCAGGTAGTCAGGACGGATGATCTCGAGAATGTCCTTGCCCAGGAGCTGCTCGGGGCCTTCCGCGGCCAGCAATCGTACACAGAATGGATTTACAAAAACTATTTTGTTTTCGCTATGAACGAGAATGGCGTCGGGTAACGCTTCCACGAGTATTCGAGATTTCTGTTCGCTTTCCGCAAGTGCCTCCAGAGACACCTTGCCATTGACGGCAGCGCCGGTCTGTTCAGTGGTGCTGGCCATACGCAACTCCTGGGTGATGGTTCAGCTAGTGTCGTTTCAGATGTTTCAACCTTAACGTTCAGCAGCCGATTCTTTTGAGCAACATTGCTCAGTCGACTCCCTCACAAGCGTCTGACTTCCCAAAATGGAACGCAACAAAAGCGCATCGGCTCCCCAGCCGTAATCGGCTCCCCAGCCGTACATGTCCAGCGGATATCTGTGAGGGGCACTGCTGGCTACCTACACTTGAGATTCCCTTAGAAGCAGCCGATCTTCCCTTAGGCTGAGAACTTTTTGCCTGTAGGCGGCTAAGTTGCTGATAATTCATCCCTTCCAGTGGAAGGCGCCGGACTGCGGCAAGCCCAGATGGGCCAGCACGCGAGAGGCAAACTCGCGGGCCATGTCATCTAAAGTGGCAGGCCGGTAGTAGAAAGCCGGGATGAGCGGAAAGATGGTCGCGCCGGCATCGGCGGCCCGGTACATGTTGCGGATGTGGATTTTGTTGAGTGGCGTTTCGCGGACACAAAGCACCAGCGGACGTTTCTCTTTGAGGCAAACGTCGGCGGCGCGCTCGATCAGGTGCGATGCGACACCGTTAGCGATACGGGCCAAGGTGCCCACGCTGCATGGGATCACGATCATGGCATCGGCGGGATAAGAACCGCTGGCCACGTTCGCCCCGATGTCGGCGTTCGACTGTTCTTTAACTTTGTGAAGCTGAATTTTGTGAAGCGGGACCTTGCGCGCTGACAGCTCGCCACGCATACCGAGAATCTGGCCGATGAGATTGGAGCGGCCTTTCAATCCCAATTCCTCGGCCAGGACACGCAGGGCGCTGTCAGAGGCGATGAAGTTCACGGTCTTCACGCGCTCGTCGCGCATCACGGCAAGAAGCAGGTGCCTGAGAAAGATAGACCCGCTGGCCCCGGTAGTCGCGACCGTCAAGTTTTGCGGCGGGTGATTGGGCAAAGCGCCTCCGCGAGGCAACGCAAACGTTGCGCCGAAGTTCGGAGCATAGGGACGCCGCGCCGCAGAAGTCAAGGCGAGGCGCTGGCAGGCGTGAAGTAGAAGCTAGGAGCTAATAGCTAGAAGCTGTTTTTTATGTCATCCACGGCCAATTTGCGATTGCGCCGCAACGCGGCACAGCTGACCGCGCTGGCGGGTGTGGAACGCGAAATCCGCGCCCAGGATTCGCATGGCCGCCGCAAATATCTACAGGAGTTCAGCCAGGCCTTCCGCGACTACGATTCTCTTCTCGATTCTCGGCAGATTCAGAACGCTCTGCAATCGGCCGACGTAGTTCTTATCGGAGACTACCATGCTCTGCCCGCAGCCCAGCGCTATGCCGCCTCACTTATCGAGCAGCGTGCGCTGGTGGGCGATCGCCCGGTCGTGCTCGGAGTCGAAACCATCTTTGCCCGCGACCAACACATTCTCGACGAATGGTGGCGTCGCGAGATTGACGAGAGTGAACTCCGGCAGCGCATTCGCTTCGATCTCGACTGGGGATACGATTGGACGCCGTTCCACGAATTACTGGTCACAGCGCGGGACCATGCTGAAGCGGTCTACGGACTGGATTGCATGCCGCGCGAAGACCTGCGTAAGATCGGCGCTCGTGACCGCCATGCCGCCGCCAAAATTTCCGAGATCCGCGACCGGCACCCAGATGCTGTGATCTTCGTGCTGTTCGGGGAATCCCATCTGGCTCCCGGACATCTTCCGCGCGCTCTGCATGAGGAATTGCCTGGCACGAGAATTCTTACCGTGCTGCAGAATGTGGACGCACTCTACTGGCGGGCCGCTGGTGAGCGCGCCGACAAGGTCGAGGCGGTCCGTGTCAATGACGACGTCCTCTGCGTTTTCAATTCGACGCCGCTCGAAAAATATGAGAGCTACCGTCTCTGTCTCGATCAGTGGAGCAGGTGCGACAGCGGACCCGACTTTGCCCCCACCATCTACAACCTGATCGATAGCCTCGCCAGTTTCCTCGAGATGAACCGTTATTCGCCGCACAACGGTACGCAGCCGAAATTTCTGGTCGACATGCTGCCCGAAGTTTATGGAGGTTCATCCGATGCCATGCTGCGCCGCCTGCTCTCGCGCAATGGCGTCAAGGAACAGCAGTTGGAAAGAATGCTGGCGAGCGTGGAAGAACGCGGCAGTGCCTATCTTCCCCGGGTCAATGCATTTCACATCCGTGAATTTCAGATGATGTACGCCGCCGAAGATGCGACTCGCTTTCTGCATCACGCCTGCCGTGGTTTGCCGCAGCGCTTGAATGGACACAGTACCAGTAACGGCCTGCACGAAGACACAAGTACGGCCCTGCCTGGCGACGTTTTCTATACGCGAGTGATCGAACATGCCGTGGCTTACTTTGGTTCGCGAGTCCTCTATCCTTCAAGGCCCGCGCCCGAGACGGAAGATTCCCCCGCGTTGTCGCGCTCCACGATTGAAAAAGCTGCACAAGAGGCCATCCGCGCCGATGCGGAGAAATTTGAATCCACCATGCAGGACTGGGGATACCGCATCGGAAACCAGATCTACAACGCCTACCTTGCGGGCAAGGTGAAACCGAGCGCCCTGCGGCGCCTGTTCCTCGTTCACCTGGATCAGCCCGGACTCGCGCACAAAGTCTGCACCGCTGTGATTGCCAAACTTCGCTCGGTCGCAAGAACCTAACACGCAAGAATGGAGTTGGGGATGATCGCGATCACTCGCAGGAACCAGTCGCGAAGCGACGCCATTCATTAGCCCCGGACGTAAGTCCGGGAGCGCCGAGCCAAGTGAAGCGAGTCCCCCTCGGGGACGGCACCGGTACGCCGCGAATGCTAATCTAGAACTCGCTAGTTGATTCCTGACTCCACCGTGAACGCCGACTCCATCCGTAAACTTTTCGATCAGGTCCGCCGCGGCAAACTTGCGCCCGATGACGCCGTCGAACGCCTGCGTCATCTGCCTTTCGAAGATCTCGGATTCGCCAAGGTGGATCATCATCGCGCTCTGCGTGCAGGCATGCCCGAAGTCATCTTTGGAGAGCGCAAAACTCCGGCGCAGGTGGGCCAGATCTTCGCGCGCCTCGCCAAGCATGGGGGCAACGTATTGGCCACGCGCGCGGATGAGAAGCAATTTGCCGCGGTGAAGAAGAAAGTGCGTGCTGCCGAATATCGCGAGCTAGCGCGAGCCATCGTCTTGCACGCTGATCCGAAGAAATATGGCAAGGGAACGATCGCGGTGGTCTGCGCGGGGACAAGCGACATCCCAGTGGCCGAGGAAGCTATTGTCACCGCCGAGCTCATGGGTAACAAAGTCGAGCGCTTCTACGATGTCGGCGTCGCAGGAATTCACCGTCTGTTGGCCAACCGCAAAGCCCTCACGAAGGCCCGGGTGGTGATTGTCTGCGCAGGCATGGAAGGCGCGCTGCCCAGCGTGGTGGGCGGTTTGGTGGGTGTCCCCGTCATTGCCGTTCCCACCAGCGTCGGCTACGGCGCATCATTCAAAGGCCTGGCCGCGCTGCTCGGAATGCTGAATTCCTGCGCCTCGAACGTCAGCGTTGTAAATATCGATAACGGCTTCGGAGCGGGGTATGTCGCGTCGCTGATCAACCGGCTTCCGTGAGTCCAAATTCCCCGTTATGTAATCAGAAACCGTACTATGCCCACTACGCTATCGCCAGAAGCCAAGAAGTTGATTGACCGTCCAAATTTTGCTCACCTCGCCACGCTCATGCCTGACGGCTCCCCGCAGTCCGTACCGGTGTGGGTGGGCCGGGAGGGCGATCACCTCGTCGTCTGCACCGGCGAGAGCTCCCTTAAAGCGAAGAATACTCGCCGCGACCCCAGAATCGCCTTGTCCGTCGTTGATTTTGACAATCCCTACGAAGAAGTCCAGATTCGCGGTCGGGTGACTGAGCGCCGGCCTGACCCGGAGCTCAAAACGATGGACCCAATCTCGCACAAGTACACAGGCAAGCCATTTCCCATGCGGAAGCCCGAGGGGCGCGTGGCGCTGATCATCGAAGTCGAGAAGGAGCGATACACCAAGCTTCCATTCCAGCACACGCCTCCAAAATAAGAAAAGGCGCGGCCTACGCCGCGCCCTTCTCTGCTCCGCCAACCACCTTACATCCCCTGCTGGTTAGCCTTCCCTTCCACGACGAGCTTGTTATCTACGCTGAAGGCGTCGGAGAGCTGATTGGCCCGAATTCCGGCGACGTTCTTATCCATGGTGCTGTCCACGGAACCGTAGAGGGTCACGTGCCCGTTCTCCACGATGATGCGGATCGGATGAGCTGGATCTATCGCGTACTTGCTTAACACGGAGTCACGATAGATCACCCGTGCGGCGCGCAAGCGTAACTCGTCATCGAACAGTGAAACCGGTTCGATCGAGATGCTCGACACCACATCCTTCACTCCGGGCATGTTCGCGATGTCAGCTAGAGCTTCGTCGCGTCCCACCCCAGTTCGATCCGCGCCCTCTACCGTCACCACTCCATCCTTCACTCCGACAGCGAAGTAGTCGAACGTGTTGTCGTAGCTGACACGCACATAGCGCAGCTTCCGGGCCAGTTTTTGCTCCAGTTCCGCGTCTGAAATGGTCGGTCCAGCTACAGTGATCAGATTTCGCACGCCCTGCGCGTTCGCAGTTTTTCGGGCGAGTTTGGCGGCGTCAAGTTTGCGCTGGTAGAGGTCGACCGTGCCCGTAAGGGTCACAATACCGTCCTCCACTCTCGACTTCACGTCACGGAACTGAGTCTTCGCCGTCAGCTTTTGTGTGACGGTGGTTTGAATTTGATTGTCGTAGCGGTCGGCAGTCGCGGTCTGAGCGGCGAGCGTTGCGCTCAGCACTCCCACGGCCAGCAATGAACCCGCTGTCTTCAGTAAGCCTTTCTTTCTTGTTACCGTTGCAATTGTCATTAGAGGTCACCTCCGACCCTATTGACGAAACTTTACGATCTAACCATCCAGTTAATTATTCGATGCGGGGTCGTATAACCGGGATGCATGGCCAGCCGGTCGAGGCGAGGGAGAGAAGAGACGAACGAAAGAAACGCTCTAATTAGAACAGATTAGTCGTTCTTCAACGCGGGGCTTTTTACTTGCTTGCCAGCTTGGACCCTTTCTCCACCGCCGTCAGGCGAATCACAGCCGCCGCGGCCGTATAACGCACGTGCGGGTCTGGGTCAAACAAACTTAACTCGATTTTGCCCTCGAACTCCGGATCACCTCGCTGGGCCAGCGCTTGGATGGCAGCAGCCCGCACAATCCAATCTTTGTCCTTGATGGCTGCGCACAGAGCCGCGCCCGTCGCAGGATCAGGATCGTGAGCCAGAAATGTGGCAGCTACCGCGCGAACCGGATTGGGATCCTTCTTGTGTGTATAACGCCACGCGTCCCAGCCAATCCCCGCAAATGGAATGTAGCCGATGCCCTGCTCGAGCCCGATCTTGGCCAGCACCTTGGGATCACGCAGGGTGTCGAGTTGCTGGGAAACTAGCCCGCCAGTCTTTCGACCGCCACTGAGAATGTCGTAGTAGACCGCGTACGCTGAGGGGTGGTCCCTCAAGTCTCGCAATGAATGAGCGGCCGCCATCACGACGGGGAGTTTTTCATCGGACAATAACTTTTGCAGTTTGGGAATCGACTGCGTGGCCTGCATCTGTCCCAGCGCGGTTGCCGCCGCCGATCTTACCTCTGGCTTCGGATCGTCCAGCGCGCCCTCAGCGAGTTCGCGGGCATGCGCGTCGTCACGCAGTAACCCCAGGGCGCGAATCCCAATGGCTCGTTCCGTTGTGCCTTTGGACTTCGCGGCAACTTCGAACATTGCCCAAGCCTTTTCTTTCCCGGTCACGGCGAACGAAAAAGGCAGAGTCAGAACTGAAAACAGCAAGCAGATGGCGGTGATGTAGAAATGACGATTGTGGGTCACGGCCGCTCCTCCGCGCGAAGAACCCTCCGTGCCTCTAACGTAGGGGCTCTGGCACGACAGTAGGATGCCTAAGGGGAAGAAACAGTGAACCTCAATTTTAAGGCATCACTTCCTGTGGTGGGATCGACTAGCGGCGCTGCTTGCGGGATTTGGCCGCCTTTGAGGGCTTGCTTGATTTCAGTCCAGGCTTGCCCTTGTCTCCGAATACACGGGCGAAGATCTTATCTACGTTTTTCAATTGACGCGACAGGTCGAATGCATATTCGATCTGTTTGCGCGGGACGCGGCCTGTGATTTCCTTGTCAGCAAGAACTAGTTCATGGAAGTCCAGACCTTCTCTCCATGCCCGCATGGCGTGGCCTTGCACCAGGCGGTATGCGTCTTCGCGGGAGACGCCGTGCTCCACCAGGTCGAGCAGGAGTTGACCGCTGAAGATCAGCCCGCGCGTGCTCTCCAGGTTAGCCCGCATTTGCTCTGGATACACGAACATCGTCTCAATCAGGTTCGTAGTCTTGTTCAGCAGGTAGTCGATCAGGGTCGTGGAATCGGGCAGGATGACACGTTCGGTTGAGGAATGCGAGATATCGCGCTCGTGCCATAAGGCAACATTTTCAAATCCGGCCTGAGCGTTGCCGCGCACCACCCGGGCGAGTCCGCTGATCTGCTCGCTGGTCACCGGATTCCGCTTGTGCGGCATGGCGGACGACCCCTTTTGCTTTTCGCTGAAAAACTCCTCCGCTTCGCGTACTTCGGTGCGCTGCAAGTGGCGAATCTCGGTGGCAATCTTGTCCAGCGTGGAAGCGATCACGGCCAGCGTCGCCAGATAGTGGGCGTGCCGGTCGCGTTGAATCACCTGCGACGAAACGGCCGCGGCTGTGAGCCCCAGCCGCGCGCAAATCTTCTCCTCTAGTTCCGGCGTGAGATGGGCAAAGATCCCAACTGCGCCGGAAAACTTTCCCACGCGCATGTCTTCAGCCGCAGCACTGAAGCGTGTGATGTTGCGCTGCGTCTCCGAATACCAGTTGGCGAGCTTGAAGCCAAACGTGATGGGCTCGGCGTGAACGCCGTGGGTGCGGCCCACCATCGGTGTGTCTTTGAACTCCCAGGCGCGCCGCTCCAGCGTCTCCGCCAACCGTTCCAGGTCCTGCCTGATCAAGGCCGACGCTTGCATGATGAGCAAAGCCTGCGCCGTATCAACCACATCGTTCGAGGTCAGGCCGTAGTGAAACCAGCGGGCATGCGGGCCCACAATTTCCGCAACCGCCGTGGTAAAGGCGATGACGTCGTGCCGCACCTCGGCCTCGATCTCCTGAATCCGTTCGACCCGGAAATCCGCTCCAGATGCGGCCCATCTCCGGGCGTGTGTAACGCGGAATCAAAGTGGAAGCGCCTCCTGTCGCTGACCGGGAAAATGCGGGACTAAGGATTCTAAATGGATAGCAGCCAACAGGCTACAAGGTATCTCACAAACAGCTCGGCCCGGGCTTTTGATGGAAATAGCTGGTGAGAAGGCCTGCTTACGTCACCAACCGATATCCGCTTGACAATCCTTCAGTTTGCGCCCATTGTGCTCCTGTCTGCCGTCCATCACCTCACCAGACTACTCGACAGAAGACCTGAGCTGTTCTGATTGAGAGTAGGCCCTTTCCGAAAATGTCGGCGCTCTCCCGATATGCTTCCACTCGCCAGAATCGTGGATTGAGAGCAGAGGAGATTGTCATGCGGATTCGTTCACAGCGAAAAAAACTCTTCATTGCAGTGCAGAAAAGAACCTCGGTAGCTTTCGGAAAATGGCGGCATAAATCGTTCAGGGGGTGAGTACGGGATTCAACTTTTAGAGGAGACGAACATGAGCACAAAGAACTCTACGCGGATCATCATCCAAATCGCCACCATCGTGGCCTTCTCGGTCGCTGCGACCGCGCAGCAGAACCAGAATCAAAACCCAAATTCAAACCAGACAAACCAGACCCAAAACCAACCGCAGAATCAGCCGGTGCAGCAGCAGCAGCAAGAGAAGAAGAAGAGTGTTTGGCAGAAGATGAAGGACGCCCGGAACGCGTTGCAGCAGCAGGGCCAGAGCACGACCCAACAAGGCGGTACGGTTCAGCAGACAGGCCAGCAGGTGCAAAACGGCGTGCAACAAGGGCAAAACGGAGCGCAGCAGGGGATGCAGGGGATGCAGGGTGCGCAGCAAGGTGCGTCAAACGGATTGCAAACCAACCAGGCAAGCGGAGCCTTCAGCGGAGGCGGTGGCGGCGCTGGAGCCTGCGGACCGAGTTGCTTCGATGCAGGCCCGTTCCAAGCCAACGTTTCGCAGATGACCATGAGCCAAGAGGGCGGCTGGCACATTGTCCGCATGAACATCCTGTTCCACAACTCGACCAACCAGCCGCTGATCGTCGCCTATCACGAGGCTCAATGGTGATGGTCGACAATAACGGTAACACCTATATCCCAGCCGGGGGCAACCCCGGCCAACTGCAGGGCATGGGCATCGATCGGGGCAACCAGACCGACTCGCAGTTCGTGCTTGCCCCCGGCCAGACCGGCAACGCGCTGTTCTCCGTCGCGCGGGGCCCGCGGTCCGAATAGCCCGGTCGGTACCGGCTACACCTACAACTTGACCATTGACGAACTGCAGCCGCAGAACGGCGCTATGGCCATCCCGGTACGGACGTACAACCTGAATTTTCCAAGCCTTGTCCCGGGGACCAGCAATGCCGCGTTCGCTTCGGGCCCCTCGCCGGCGAGTGGATTTGTGGGAGGCGGCAATGGAACCAGTACTGCAGTGCCCCAGGGGAATGCGCAGAACGTATCCGGACAACGGGGCGTTGGCGTTCCGGCCCAGCAGCAACGAATAGTCAACGGCAGGCCGGCGCCTGGGAAGACCGTGCAGACAACTCCAACGCCGGTGGTGAACAACGCCGCGATGAAGACTCCGGTAACCACAACCAAGCCATCCGCAGCCGCGGCCAAGCCGATCCCGGCCACAACTGCGACCAAGCCGACCACGACCACTACCATAAAGAAAGCGTCAACGACTACGACAACTACAGCCAAATAGAGAACTGCAAAGAACCAGAGGAATCGCCGCAATTTCTGCACAGCACGAGACTGTCGTCAAGAATTTCGCAGAACGAGAACGCTCGATTCTCTGTTCAGCAGCCAAAAACCTAAAGCCGCAACGCATGCGGACAAGCACTAGCGGTTCCGAGCGGCTTCGACGCACGGGGACATTGTTTCAGTTGTCGTAAAATCGCCTCTCCACCAACAACTGCGTGGCAAGGTATTCATGAGACTTCAGCCTTATCCCCGGCCCTAATCTGCGCCTGCACCGTCGACCTATTCATGTATCGCTATACGATATACTAGATTCGCGACTAGGTCGCGGCACGATACAATCGCCGAATGAAGAAGCTCACGCTTTAGGACTGCCAGGCGTTGGCGGCATTTCGCTATCAGATCCGGAAGTTCCTCCACTTCAGCCTACCCCGATGAACTGGTTTCAGAGGCCGCCGGCAAACTGTTGCGCTTCGACATTGAGCGCTTGCCCGTGGTCGAGCGCGGCGACGACCGCAAAGTGGTGGGCTATCTCGGCGGTTCCGGAATCCTCGCCGCCCGCCTGCGCCGATTCCGCGACGAGCACATCCGCGATCCGGGATGGGTCACACGGTTCTCTCGGGACGCAACCAATCCGCGCGTGACGTGGAGAGTTCGCGCGCGACGTGAAGAGCATTGCCTGAGACTTACCTCACGACAATGACCGAGGGGCAGACCTCGTCAGCGGCGCATCTCCGCTGCCCAGGGAGAGCATTCGGGACGATCTTGCAAACCATTTCCTCTTTCGATAAGCTTCTCCAATTCCAAACATTAGGCACCCCCGGGGCAGATATTTACTCTATGGCGATAGCTGAACGCGAGCAATCACCTCTTTGTATCCGCACCGTAAACCCGCGCGTGTGCCGAAGAGTTGCGCTGTATGCTCTCTCTCATTGTTGCCAGTCGGTTCAGCGTCCTATTCCTCAATAAGCACAGGTTTGATTTCCATGTTCAGCGGTAGGGAGAATACTATGCCGAGGCCACTACACAGGTTAATTTGGATCAGTTTCACGGTACTCGCTGTGATTGCGCAGGCATTCGCCCAGGGCGGTGCCACCGGCGCCATCACCGGTACGGTGCAGGACGCCAGCGGAGCGTTCATTGCGAACGCCGATGTGCGCGTCACCAACCAGGACACCAAAGTTGTGGAACGCGCGATCAAGACCGGCGCTGACGGCTCCTTTACCGCTCCTCTCCTTCCGGTTGGAACTTACACCGTGAACATCCAGAGCCCAGGTTTTGCCCAGAGCGATTTCCCCGGCATCGTGGTGCGCGTAACGGAAACCACGCGCATGATCGCCACTCTGAGTCCGCAGTCGGTGCAGCAGCACATCGAAGTGCAGGCGCAGGTTCAGGCTGTCGACACCACCGACGCAACCACAGGCCAGGCTATTGAAACCGGGACTATCCGGAGCTTGCCGCTGGCGACGCAGAATTTTCAGCAGTTGCTCACCCTCTCAACCGGCGCCCAGAGTGAACTGAATGCAGCCTCGCAGCTGGGACGCGGCGAGGTTCGCATCCAGGTAAACGGCCAGCGTGAGGACAACAACAATTATTCGATCGAGGGCATCAGCGTCACCGACTACAACGTCGCCGAACTGACCAACACGCCACTGCCTAACCCAGACGTCGTGCAGGAATTCAAGGTTCAGACCTCGCTCTATGACGCCACCCAGGGGCGCAATGGCGGCGGCAACATCAACGCTATCCTCAAGAGCGGCACCAACAGCTATCATGGCGACGTCTACGAGTTCTTCCGCAACACCGTCCTCGACGCCAACGAATATTTCCTGAATCAGACTGGATCGCCGCGGCCCGTAGTCCAGCAGAATATCTTCGGAGGCAGTTTTGGTGGTCCGGTCATGCCCGGCGGCAAGCTGGGCTTCTTTTTCGTCAACTATCAGGGCACGCGCCAGCGCAGCGGTGACTCTCCGGGAACTCTGATCAGCACATTTATTCCTTACGTGCCTGCCGCCGATCGTGGAACAACAGCGCTGGCAGAAGCCAATCTCGCCAATTACTTTGGCGTGGCCAGTGTGGACCCCGTGGCAGCCTCGCTACTGGCTTTCAAGAGCAACCAGTTTGGCGCTGCGGCCAACGGTTATCTGTTCCCGCTTCCCAGCAACGTCCCAGCCGGGACCACAGCTCGCGATCTGGTTCAGTTCACAGTCAGCAAACCCGGCAAATTTGTTGACGATCAATTAACCGCCAACTGGGACCATGATTTTCGCAACTCCCAGGACAGGGTGTCAGCCCGCTTCTTCTTCTCCAATTCACAAAAGGATATCCCCTTTGGCGCGGGGGGCCTGCAGGCTTCTCTGGGTGGCGCTGCCAGCGGCAGCGACCTGAATTTCCCTTATGTGCTTCCAGTTCACGACCGTTTTCTGATTCTGGATGAAACTCACGTATTCTCCCCGACGTTAGTCAATGATTTTCGTTTTGGCTTCGTCCGAATCAACAACAGCGCCATTAACGTCAACCCGGTTACGGTCAGCGACGTGGGAATCGATCGACCCACCAGCAATCTGACCAGCAGTATTTATAAGTTCACCTTCGCGACTGCCGGATTCCAGTTCGGCCCGACACCTCAGGCCAATCAGTACCAGACGCAGAACAACTTCAACTTTGTCGATAACCTGAGCTGGGTACGGGGGACGCACACCGTCACCGTTGGCGGCCAGTTTGTGCGAGTCAACCTGGACAAGCTATTCCCCCAGGTATTCAACGGCCAGCTTTTCTTTACCAATACGTCGAATGGCTCAACCGATTTTGGAAACTTTGTGGGCGGCACGCCTGAGTTCAGCTTCGGCGGCGGAGGCGTCTACAACCACAAATACCGGCAGAACAACTCTGCTGTGTTTGTGCAAGACGACTGGAAGGCATCTTCCAATCTCACGTTGAACCTGGGCTTGCGGACTGAATTCCTGGGAGCGTGGACTGACGGCAGTTGTCACATTGGCAACATCGAATCGGATCTCACCAAGTCCGGAACCTATCCGTTCGTCTATCCCAGTTGCGTCAACAAGCTGGGAGTGTCGGGCTTGACGGGAAGTGGCGCCGGCTCCACCTTCCGCAACAGCGTCTCCACCGGATGGGGACCGCGCGTGGGGTTTGCCTGGGATGTCTTCGGCCACCACACCACCACACTGCGCGGCGGTTACGGCATCTACTACGTCCGCGAGGATGTCGGCGCGGTCGACCAGTTGAGCTTCCAGTCGCCATTCATCCCCATTGTGTTCTTCGGTCAAACGCCGGGGTTCAACATGTCCAACTTCTTTACCGGAACCCCCGCTACCAATGCCAATGCGGTGCCTCCGGCTGGAACGCTTGCACCCGCGTGGATTCCCTGCCTCGCCCGGCTTGTCAGTTTCACGCCGAATAATGCGGGCGGCCAGGATGGCGCATACGCCTGCACCGGTGGACCGGGAGTAAATTCCACGCAGAATCTTTTCGTGCTCGAAGTTCCCCGGCATTTTGTGGTCCCCAATACCCAGCAATGGAACCTAACGCTGCAACGCGAACTCGGCAAACGCTGGGTGCTCGAAGTCGGATACTTGGGCGCGCGTGGCATCCATCTGCGTGAAACCCGCGATGCCATCCAGTCGGTAAACGCCAGTCCATCTCATCCCTTCACCGTTACCGACGTAAATAACAAAAGCTTTCAGATCACCAACAACACACTCTCCAACGCAATTGCCCGCACCCCCACGCCCGGGTTGAATGGCTACAGCGGCTACCAGATCTTCGCCAACGACGCTTATTCGATCTATCACGCGCTGCAAGCCACGGCGTCGCGGAGGTGGGGACAAAGCTACTTCCAGGCTGCGTACACTTTCTCGAAGAACATTGACGCAACCTCAACCGGCAACACTGCCTTCAACACAGCTTATAACGACCAAAGCAATATCAACGCTTCGCGGGGCATATCTGACTTCAATCGTCCACACCGTTTGTCGGTCAGTTACGTCTACGAGATTCCGCTGTTCGCGAACGCCACCGGAGCGAAACATACAATTCTCGGCGGCTGGGCACTCAGCGGGGTAACCATCTTTCAATCGGGAACGCCCTTCTCGATTTTCGATTCAAGCGCTGGCACAGCCTTCCTTGGACAGGGAAGCACACCGCTGCTGGGTGCCAGTCTCGCTCCCGGAGCCAGCACTTCGAGCGGATTGACCAGCGGCGACATCCACAAGCGCCTCAACGGTTATTTGAACCCCGCAGCGTTTACGCCGGTCCCCTACCTCTACTACCCCAATACCCCGGCCGGACAATGTGCAGTTAAAAACGGACCCGATCCATCCGGCAACACCTGTGTTACCGGCTTCGGCAGTCTGGGTCGAAATATTTATCGTGGTCCCTTCCAGCAGAATTGGGATGCCTCGCTCATCAAATATTTCAAGTTCGGCGAACGTCAGGAGGTCCGCTTCACCGCGGATTTCTTCAACGTGTGGAACCACACCAACTTCGCCAATCCCTCCGTCACGGATGTCGAGGCAGGTAGCGCTTTCGGCAAGATCATCGGTACGGTAGGCACGCCGCGCCTGATCCAATTCTCATTGCGCTGGGCATTCTAGCCGAGAAGGAGTTAGATCAACAAACAGCTTGAATTCGGCAACATCCAAGCGGGGAGGGCGTTGCCGAGCGGAGTCTTACGGATGCTCTACCATCCAGACATTGGCGCTGGTACTGCCGACGTGCAGCGCCAAATATCGGCCATCGCGCGAGGGGATCGCCCAGCCCACGGTCATCTTCTTGGGACGCCAGACTGGACGCGCATGACCCTGCAGATCAATATTCAGCAATGCATTTCCCTCCTCGCCCACGGAAGCAGCCCACAAGCTCTTGCTATCGGCAGCCCAGTCCAGCGACGCCAACCCCGGCCAGTCCTTGATGACTAGCCATTTTTCCTCGGCCCCGTTGAGTGACACTAGATGAATCCGCGGCTCCTCATCGCTCCATTTCCCCTTAACAATGGCCAGCGTCGCTCCGTCCGGCGAAAGACTCCAATTGTAGTGTTGCGGGAGATCATCTTTGATTTGAAACACCTGACTGCCTTTTCCTTTGAACGGATCGAAGGTAAAGAACGTAAGCTCGCTCTCTGTAACAACACTGTAGAGACACAGGGTTGCCGGGGCGCGCGCACACTGATGATTACTGATCCAGTTTGCTTGCAGAACTTGCTGCGGGGTACCTCCGGCGAGGGGCACGCGCATGAGCGGAATCGTCGAACGGGCTTCTCCCCAATTCGGATACACGACATAGAGAAGTTGAGTGCCGTCGGGACTGAGGCGCCCTTGTACGACCATTTCGTTGCCCCCAACCAGCAACTCAGGCACCGTCTGATCAATGGCCTGCTTGTAGATCCTGAAGTTTCCACTCCGGTCCGACATGAAAATTACTGCTCTGTTGTCAGGCGTCCAGTCGAACGGAATATCCCGTCGATCATCGAGGGTCAGCCGTCGCGGTTCGCTGATGCCGCCTCGTCCTTCCAGCTTGGCCACATAAACGTCCGGCTCCGGAACACCCTTCACGTACACGACCCGCTTACCGTCGCCTGAAGTGCTGATACTGAAAACAGCGCCGGGATCGCTGGTCAGCCGTACGGGTGCACCAACGGATTGTCCGCGCTGGTCGAGCGCAAGCGACCAGAGGTTGGAATCGAGTTGCCGAGGGCGCGGTTCTGTCAGCGTGTAGATAAGCCGCCCATCCGCAGTCCACGCTAATGGCCCCTCCAGGCCAACCAGCGAGAGCACGCTGCTGACGCGCAACAACACGCTTCTGCTTTGCTGGTTGTTCACCGGCAAAACCTCAATCACGCCCTCCACGCCATGAGCATAAGAAAACTTCCCCCGCGTATAGGCGATCCTGGTGCCGTCCGGCGACCATGCCAGCGCGCCAAAAAAATCCCCCTGGTCACCCGCCAGCTTGTGCGGCTCTGACCCATCCGTACCTGCAAGCCAAAGCTGCGCCTGCATCTTGTTGCCTGTGATGAATGCGACTTCCTTGCCATCCGGCGAGACCGCGGGCTCCCGGCCATCATCACAGAGCTTGCGCGCGCTCCCACCCAAAGCCGAAATTTCCCAAAGACTCGATTCCCGGCCAGTCCCAGTCAAGGCAACCACCATGTGCACGCTATCGGGAAACCAGCTGACTGCTGCGGCGAACTGGCCCTGCGGCAGTACCATCGGGTGCGTTTCTCCCGTATCGATTTGGCGCAGATAGAAACCAGTTTCATCGGAGAAGGCTAGATATTTGCCGTCATGCGAAATAGCCGCGGCGCGAACTCGATCATCGGCGGGATTGGCGGTCAATCGCGAGACCCGTACATCCGCAGGATGGCGCTCCCCTAAAAACAACCCCAGCTTTAAGCCAATGAGGACCAGAACCACCGCTGTCGTGCTGGCGATAACCCACCAGACGTGAAAACGCGCCGCCGACCGCGGGCCCGGTACCTTGGCTGTCTGGACCGCTGCCGCGCCATTATTTGCCGGTGTCGTGTCGACCGGCGCCACAAACCGGTAGCCACGTCGGGCCACCGTTTCAATAAATCGGGGATTCTCTGCGGCGTCTCCCAGCGCGTCTCGGAGCCGCTTGATGGCCGCATTCAGGCTGTGGTCGAAGTCAACAAACGTGTCGGCCGGCCATAGGCGGTTACGAAGATCATCCCGGGAAATCACTTCTCCCGGCCGTTCCAACAGCAGGGTAAGAACTTGGAGGGGCTGCTCTTGCAGCTTCACCTTCAGCCCGTTCCGGCGCAGCTCTCCGGCACGCAGGTCAATCTCGAACGCACCGAAACGGCGCGTGGGTGATTCTTGGCCACCAAATCCGTTTCCACTGCCCACAGACTTGGAGTCTAGCACCTTGTCTGCCTTGCTCCCCATGTCACCCGCTTCCGCAACTATTTGACGCGGCTCAGCTTAACTAGTC
>WNFI01647268.1_pt1 | contig 27864 bp, 16 predicted proteins | sample 5400471 | NCBI WGS metagenome assembly WNFI01 (sample SAMN13153348, study PRJNA577476) | soil metagenome | isolation source: 100 cm saprolite on Douglas fir-dominated hillslope | place: USA:California | collected 2013-09-17
CTCCGCTCAGGGATGCTTTACCATGCAAGTTCGTGATCAAAACGTCTTCGAGCTGGTCCCCATAAATAGCCTGTCGCTCGGGTGTATCTTTAACGGTCGGCCACGTGAGTCTAAGCCCGTCCACCGAAAGGCCCTTAGTGTAAGCAAAAATCATGGCCGCCGGAATCGGACCATAATCCGGCATGCCGTCAGCCACCGTATTCGACCCTCCCCGCATTTTGTGGCCACCTTTAATTTGTTCGTAGCCAGACATATGGACGAGGACGTTCCTAAAACTGATATTCTCGATCCGGCTGTCTGGTGTACCCTCCACCAAAATGCGGCCCTTTGTGTAAATGGTGATATCGCTGAACGCGACGTCACGTATGCCGCCCAGTCGAGACGTCTCTGTGCGTTTTTCAATATCGACGACGATTGGCCATTCCAATCCCTGGCCCCATTTAGGCTGGGTCGTCATAACGATATTGGAAAATCGAATGTCTTCCATGACGCCGCCATCTTTTACAAGCAACGCAATGCCGGTTCTTGAATCACGAATGACACAATTGCTAAACACACAGTGACGGAAATCACCGTAGCTCTCCGTGCCGAACTTAAGCGCCGATGCCGCGCTCACCATCACGCAATTGGTCACCGTTATATTCTCTGTCGGATCGGCTTTCCCTCCACGATCCGTAGTTTTTATCACAATACAGTCATCGCCCGCCTCGATGTGACAGTCCGAGATGATCACGTTCCGACTGGAATCGACATCGATGCCATCTGTATTGATGCCGCGCAAGTTGTTCAAAAGTGAGATCCCGCGGATCTTCACGTCTTCGCAATTTTTAGGATGAATGGTCCATGACGGCGCCATGCGAATTGTGACGTCTTCGATTCGAATCCGCCGAGAATCCAGAAACTCGAGTAAGGGACTCGGACGAGGCAACGGCTTCAGATCCTTGTCTAAAAATGAGTCCCCTTGCCCGTCGATCGTTCCACCTCCTTCTATGGCCACATTGTCGACATCAGTCGCATAAATGAGATGTTTTGGACTGTAGTCAGAAATCTGGGTACTACCCAATAACGTCGCTCCCGGTGAAAGGTAGAGAGTGACGTTGCTGCGCAGAAAAATAGTGCCCGAAAGAAAACCGCCCGAAGGAAAGTAGACCTTTCCGCCACCCGCTTGACCACAGGCATCGATCGCTTTTTGAATGGCCGCGGTATCGAGTGTCTTGCGGTCTCCGACGGCGCCAAACGCTTTTATATCGAAAACTCCAGACGGATCTGCGGCGCGTAAGGCGAGCGTTCCGATGAAGAAAGAGAAGATGAGAGCTTTCATTTCGATTTGGTCTTGGTTTTCTTTTTGTCGTTCAAAGAGCGCGCGTTGAAATTGTAATCGTCAGCCACGAGATGACCGTTGCGCTCGAGTACAATTTGCGTGATGCGTTCGATAAACGCTCGATATTCAGCCGAGAACGGGTCGATGGTCGGGTTCTTTTGCCGAACAAACTCCTCCACTCGCTGACGATAACCTTCTTTGGTTGTGGCGCTGAAATCGTAGTCTTTGTCGATCTCGTTAATTCTGGTCACCTTTGCGGTCAAAACGACCGGCTTGAAATTCGAGTCCCGTTGAACCGCCGCGCGCCCTTCGTCAACCAGTGCGGGTTCGGCTATTCCTAGCACGGCGTCATTTGCCGGGGTGGTGGCTTCTATCGTAACCTGCGCAGGCTCCAAACCCGGTGCGCTGATCTTGACCCGAATCTGACCCGCATCGGTACGGCTTCGAACCACATTGGCCACCGGCGCATCGATATACATCGTCCCCTCCATCGAGCTATTTTTCGCCGTATCAGTCTCGTAAGTACCCGGTCCAACCAAAATGCCTGGCCCCGAAAGCGTCCAGGTCAGAGGTGGATTCGCCCCGTAAACGTGCACTCCGTCGGCATCCACGATGTCGGCTGAAATCACCGAAATGCCTGTTCGATCCGCCGGGATCTTGTCTGGATATGCCTTCAGCACCAAACGTGCAGGCTTGCCAGCAAGGATGAGCGAGCAAGTCACCACCTGATCGCCGTTCTTTGCTTCGGCAGTGAGTGTGCCTTTCTTAACCTCCACGTCTTTAAACATAACGCAGTGAGAATTTGCATCGGCCGGGATCTGTTTGCCGATCGTTTGTCCGTCGAACTTCAACGTCACTTCATCGCAGTTTGAATCCACCAGTATATCGTGGCGCTGCCCGATGTACCTTTCTCTCCAATAGGTCGGATGGATAAACGCCATCGGTTTCTTGGTGAAATTTGCCTGCCAAAGATAGTAAGCGAATTTCGGGAATCGGTACGCATCGACCCAGCCCTTGGGGTTGATGTGCTTCAGTGGAGAATTCAGATAGACGCGATCCGCCCCGTGGTCCGCGTAGAGCCAGACGACGACGTTGCTATTGAGAAGCTTATCGCTCGTCGCGTCCCTCTGGTGCTGCCATTCCTCCGTGCCCGTGACTTGCGAACCGTCGGGATGCCCCGTCTCCACCCCGAAATCATGATCGTCCTCATTGTACCAACCGCGCGTTGTGCAACGCAGGAGATTTTCGATCGGAAGATTCTTATCGGTAAGTTGAATATAGTTACCGCCGTTGTCGCTGCGGCGCATATAGATGATCCGCGTCGTGTCCTCGGCCGCGGCCCACGCCGAATCGGCCGGTTGATTGGTTTCGTTACCCATGCTCCAGATAAGAATACTGGGATGATTCCGATCGCGACGGATCATCTCCTTCATGTTCTGCTCCTGCACGGCTTTGCCAAATGCGATGTCTTTAATGTTTGGCGCCTCTTCGATGAGCATGAACCCGAGCCGGTCGCACTCGTTGTAGACGTACGGATCATTGGGATAGTGGACCGTTCGCTGAAAATTCAGGCCCATATTGTAGCGAATATCCTCGAGGTCTTTTCGATGCATCCACTTCGGCATCGCGTCCCCCAACCACGGGAATTCCTGGTGACGATTTATCCCACGCAGCAGCACTTTTTTTCCGTTTAAATAGAGCCGGTTTTCCTTGTAATCCCATTCAAACCAACGGAACCCAAGAGGACTTGTGTAGGTGTCAGCAAGCCGGTCCCCTTCTCTAACTTCAGTATGGACTTGATAAAGATAAGGAGAATCTGACGACCAAAGATGCGGCTTTGAAACCGTTCCAACGGGTTGGTCGAATTCATAGATTTTTCCGGGTTCGATCGTTTGCTGACTGCTCGTCTGCGCGACCGCTTTACCTTCTGCGTCAACCACCGTGGTAACCAGAGTGCACATTTTAGGTGCTGAAAAATCGTTTTGCACCCAAGTCCTTACGCGCACCGCGCCACGCTCTTCGTTTATCTCGGGCGTCGTTACGAACGTGCCTCCCTCATGATCGGCCGAGCCCTGAAAAGGAATGTGCAGAGGATCAGCAATCACCAGGCGAACATCTCGATAAATCCCGCCATAAACATCAAAGTTGCCCGCGGTCATCGGCGGAATCGCACCGTACGGATCGTCGCGTCGATTCGATACTTGAACGACTAGCACATTGTCCTGATCGAAATGGATAAAGCGCGCGATATCTACGGAGAAGCTGGTGTACCCACCCTTGTGCTCCGCAATGAGCGCGCCGTTGAGATAGATCTTAGAGTACTTTTGTACTCCGTCGAATTCGAGCGAGAGGACGCGGCCGTTAAATTGTGGGCCGACGGTGAAATGTTTGCGGTACCAACCCCAGCCATACCACCAGTACGAGTCGTCCCTCTCCGTCGCCCACTTGATGAAAGGATGCACATCCCGCGTCGTTTCGAACGTACTCCACGTGTGGGGAATCGCGACTGCCGGCCACTTCGAATCATCGTAATTCGGCGCAGCCGGAGCCAGGTCTGGTTGTTGGTTGGGAAAGTACTGGAACGCCCAATCGCGATTGATGGTTTTGACGACGCGTACCTCCGCAGCTCCTGCGATAATCAGGCGACCTGTCGTAAATGCACATAACATGAAAAGCAGTTTAAGATTCATTAGACATGGATAACGAGTTTCAGCCTCAACGCTCGGATATGCGTGCGCATCAGGGATGGATTAAGATGAGAGGATGGCTAGGAGTTACGGCTTTGCCGCGAACGCCGGGATAATTCGGTATGGAGTCTCTTTGAACACCGAAGGGAAATTTTCAGCCTGTCGGTCCTCACTTTGAACCTCGACGAGGTACATGAGACCCTCAGGCGTCAGGTCCGGTTTAGCCGCGAAGCTGCCGTCGGGTAGAGCATCCATGTCCACGCTTTGCCAAGCCAATTGACTCGGCAACGCCTTGTACCACAGCACGACCTTCGCGACGCCGGTACGAGTTGAAGCATGGCAACGAATCGTCACGTGGTTTTTGTCCGCCGTCAGTTCGTGATCGAGTTTCTCCACGCGAACTCCGGCATCCCATCCACGATCAGCGGCCGTGACCACAAGAGGCCGCGCGTCGTCCTGTGATGCATGTTGCGCCCAAAGCTCGGAGGCAGTCGCATCCAATTTTTCTATGGATTCGAGTTGAGCTCCCCATTGGAAATCGAGCTGTTTGCGCAAGGGATTACTCAAAGGGCGATAAACCGCGTCCGCCGTTTCACTCAGTTTTTTCCAGGCTTCTCGCGAAGTCGCCAAGCCTTGCACGGCTGTCGAGTAGTCGTGCTCGCGCCCCGTCTTTAACGCATAACCGAGATAGACCATCGCTGTAATTCGACGTGCGTGGTATTCCCCGAGCCAGCTCGCGCTCAGCAGATCTGTTTTCATCAAGCGCCACTCATTGGCGGCCTGACCCTTCAACGGCGGAACGGTATTGATTAGTTCCTGCGTTGCTTTCGCCGCATCGCTCAGGTGCATCGAAACGGCCAGCGGACTCACTCGTCCATCGGGCTGCGAGGCAAGCTTTGCATCGACAAAGGAACCAATGCCCGCGAATGAACGCTCATCTTCGGGGTGATTGTCGATAAACTGGAGCAGGAACGATATTTTGTTTTTTCGCTTGGCCGACAAATTTCCCGTTTCGGTTTCCGGCGAAAAATCACGATGATCTGGACCGGGAAAGCGATAAGCGTAAACCAAGGGTACGACTACGCTGGCTTGCTGCATTGCTGCATAAATTGTTTTACCGGCTCCTCCGAAATGTTGCTCATAAGCTTGGATGAGCGTCTTTTCAGAAAGAGCCGGATTAAAACCTAGTCGGCCCCAAGCGAAGTACCACGCCCACTGTTTTTGCCACATGTAGCGGTAGACGCTTCGGTCCTCAGCCGAGCGATAGTGCGCCGCCGGATCGGTGCTGAAGTAAGCAGTCGGAGGCTCCAACGTAAAACCACGCGCGTTTCCGAGTGTGAACGTATTTATGGTGCGACGGATGAAACTCGTATTTTCCCAGGACCAAAACCGGTGTGTACCGTTTGCGCGCACCTGCCAAATGATTTGGTAGTTTGCGGGAACGTCCAAGTAACCTTCGTAGCTGTACGTTCCGAAGCTGGTTTGGAGGGCGTGATAAGGAAGGCCAAGGTGCTCGCCGTTGAATTTTACTTCGATGTCGAAACCGGCCTGCGCGACTTCAGCCAGCGGCAACAATTGTTCCTTGGTCGTTTGCCAACTGCGCGTATAAAGCCGCAGATCGGGTCGGTGCGCGTCCACGACACCTTTGATATATGCGTTCTTATAGAAGGCCGCGTCTTGCCCGGATTCACCTACCCTGAAGCCAAGCATCGCCAACTCCGGTAGCGCCTGGATTAACCGCGTCACCGCCTTTGCGGTGTAATCAGCGAGTTTTTCGGGCGGCACTCCCGTAACCGACGGTGCATTTTTTTCCGCTCCGCCTCTGCCGTCGTTGGCACTGTAGTTCATGAATGCCACTTTGATTCCACGGCTCTTTGCATAGGAAATCAGCGCCTTGAAACTCGCTAAATTGCGCGCCTGTTCCTGTTCATTGCCGATCGTCGGATACTCCGGCACATGAATCAGCATCGGATATAAATTCGGAAAGCTTGTGCTCTGCAAATCGTAGGAGCCGTGCAAATCCAGTACGTTGAATCGATTGCGTGCCAGCATATCGATGTAAGCCCGCCACTGCTCGAGATCGTTAAGATCAAGCGGGTAGACGTGAATGAACGCATTGTCCGCGCGAAATTCAACGAAAGGAGTTTGTTCGGTTGTTTCGATCTCGGCAGAGATGCGCTTCCAATCCTTATCGACGTGAGCATTGCGAATCTGCTCAGTCAATTCCTGCAATCCATACATCGTCCCGAGAGAACCACCCGCTTGAATTTCGATGCTCTGTCCTGAGCGGATCAATTTAAACGATTGCTCCCCGCGTCGCCGCTGCGGGGTGATCGTAACTTTGACGTCAGTCGTTTCAGCTGAAATCCCTTTGGATTTTAAAGCTTCTCTGACGTTGTCAGCCGCCCAGAGCACGCAGTCGTCTGCGGGTGCTGGCAGGACAATATCTGCGCGCACGGCACCGCCGAGGCAGATGACTAAAGAGAGCAATAGCGAACGATATTTCATTGAGATACAACCAGCGCTGCGATCACGGGCTGTCCTTTCGAACCGCCGCTGCAATCATGTTAAGAGTAAATTGCTCGGCTGCCGGATCATAACGAATGCCGTAAAAGCCGGGCTCCTGATACTGGCGGATCAATCGCCCCGCGGTTAACACTTGGGATAAAATTACTTTCCCTTTCGCGGGGCCAAAAGTGAGCTCAGCAATTGGAACACGAGTGAGATTTTTTCCGCAGTTAGCCAAGGCGGTTAGTTGAAGAGCCTTCCCATTGGCGCTCTGTTTGTAGGCGGCTTGGAGATCGATCGCCTCGATCGGAGCATTGGGATTGATTCGGTCTTGAAGAGCCGGAGCGTCCTCGGCCAAAAGCTTCACCTTGTCCCGCAGCTTCGACACCACTCCTTTGTCCTTATCGTTCGAAGAGAACGCGAAAAAGCCGGCGAGCTCGTAGGCATAGTAGGGATTGCCACCCGTGAGCGCCCTTTCGTCCGCGCCGCGAGCCGCCCAGACCGAAACGAACGCGAAGGAGTTCAATCCCGATACTTCCAGGTCGGCCGCGGGAACGACAAGTCCGGCGCGAAGCCCATTCCAAAGCCAAGTGGATTCCTTCGGCAAACCCGCCCACAGTTCGTCGTTGCGCAAAGCGGGATGAAGATGGCTTTCCGGCTCGGCCGCCTCGGTAAATGTGATCTTTACCCCAGAAAACAAATCAACGTGCTCGACGCGCGGATTCACAATTCGTGGCGCTCCCTCCAACGGCCCCAGGTCACCTTTTTTATAACCCTGACCCAAATCGCGCGGCCCGATATCGAGCAATACGACCGAAACACCGCGATCCACCGCCGACTGCAACTGGGCACGTAAACCTGGTCCACGAACGAGCTTGTTCCAAGTCTGTAGAGACGTGACGATGACGTTCGCTTGAGGATCGTCGATCGTCACCCGCTTCAACTTGTTTTCCTGCAGCAGTTGTAGAATTTCATTTTCACCCTCGGGTACTGCAATTGCTACCGCCGTGAGGACCAATGGCACTTTAATGGCGAGGGTACGGACATGCCACGATGAGACGACTGGCTTATCAAGTTTCTGCGAAGGCTCGTTTAACTCCGCCTCAAAAATCCAATCCCCCACCTCTTTTGGCATGGTCAACCTGACGCTAGCCACCGTTGTACGGTGGGATTGAACGGTCTGTGCGACCGATTGAGTACTAACGATGCGGTGAGAGCCATCCCCCGACGTGATGCGCACCGTCGCCGAAAGCGGTTCGGGTTTTCCGGTGTCGTTGAAAAAGTGAAGTGGAAGTTCAACCGTTTCGCCCTGGCTATAATTGCGATTCCACACATTGAGGCTGACGCTCATCGGCGCGTAGGTCGCAGCCAGCGCTTCCCAGACGGGTTTCGGTTCAGGATTTTTCAGCTCGCCCAAAAACCAGGTATTACCGTCCTGTGGGCTGCTTAAAATGCAAAACGGCGCCACGCCGGCGACGTCTAAGCGGCGCCAGTATTCTGCGACTCTCGCATTGGCTTCGGCATGAAATTGCAAACGCATCTCCCGCGTAGGGTCACGTCCAAGAAACCGAAGATAACTCTCGCGAACCGACGGATAGAGTCCCGGATTTCCTTTTCCATCCAGGTAATTGCCGCCGAATTCATCCACCATGACCGGCTGTCCAAATTGAGCTGCGGAATCATAGTACAGTCCTAAATTTTCGAACAGACTCCACCAGTATTTGTGGATGGGAACGACATCCCGATGTGAAATAACCAAGGGCGGGTATTCAGGCAAAACAGCATTCAGCGCGGCCCAAGCCGTCTTGAGTTCATCGCCTTCCGTTTCGTTCCAAGGGTGAATCAGAAACACACTCGGATGCCTCATCGCCACGTCCAACCAAGCGCGCCACTGCTCTTGCATGCTTTCCGACGAGGCTTTTACGCCGTGAAAAAACGGCCATTCCAACTGCACGGCTAAACCATCGTGATCGCAAAGGTCGAGGAAGGCCTCTGGCGGGAGCCCGAGATGAAACCGAAGAAAATTTGCCCCAGAACCTTTTAGGCGAGAAACGATATTTTTTTCAAACCAGCCGCGATCAAAGGCGAGAGTCTTGGCCTCTGGATCGCGTACCCAACGATGCCAAACGACTGTTCCTCCCCGAAGGTGGATCGGTTCTCCGTTCAGGTTGAAATGAAGAAAATCACGCAGTCCCCAAGAGATTTCCTTGGTATCTGCGATGCGGGACCCGTCCTTAAGAGCCACGTGAATTTTATAAACCAACGGGCTGTCCGGACTCCACTTGCTGCATGCGTCCGTCAAAGGAATTTCAATCACCCCCCGCCCCTCCTTGACATCGGACAGGTTCGACTGCGCCACAACTTCTCCCGCATTATCAATCACCGTTGCTTGAAGCGTCTCGCTCCGGCTGCGGACAGCAAGGCTCTCAAGTTCCCAGCGAAGCGAAATGTTGTGAGCGGACAAATTCGTCCACGGAACCAGTCGTGCAATTCGCGTATCGCCCGCGACGTGAAGCGTTATGTTGTCCCAAAGACCCGATGAATTGTCTGAACGCCAGCGATCTGCTGCAGGCACATAAGAGGCGTCGCGGGGATCGAGATCGTTCAAAGACTTAAGCGCGATTTCCAACTGAATCGTTTTTCCCGGCGCAACGTGGCTGCTTCGAAGGATATGGACCGTGGGCGCCATTCCGCCTTCGGTTTCAGAGACCTTCTCGCCATCGACGTAGACCGTCGGCGCGAAGCGCGCGCCGTTCAGAGTCAAAATGGCCTGTGTCCAATCGCCAGCTGGCAACTCTATCGTACGGCGATACCAAAGCGTTCCGCACGAAGCGGCACTCGGATCCTGAGCGAGCCCAGGCACTTCGGCCTGCTCAGAATAGTTCCGATCAATACCGATGTCCCAGGTCCCGTTGAGGGATAGGTCCGCACCCGTCTCAATACGATTCTCCGTTCGCTGTGCGACGAGGTCATAATTTTGGCACGCAATGGCCGCTAAAAAAAAGCATTGCGAGAGCCGCTTCACTATTCCTCCACAAACCTTTCCGTCGACGTTCACAGTCATAAGCGCGTCCTTATTTGAACGTAACGTTTTCCAAGGTGGAAACACCCTTCCGCGCCGTAAGAATGAGAGCGTCGTCGAAAGACAAACAGCGCTTGCCTGCGATGACGAGATTCGTGAAAGCGACGTTGGAAACCTTGTGCGGTGTGCCGTCTTTCGCGATGGCTCCGACAATCAAACTAGGACTCTCACTTTGTTGATATGCGGTGTAATTGGTCACCTCGACATTTTTGATATAGCCAATCCCGCGGCGTCCGTTTTCTGGGTTGTTCTCTTTGGCGTTGGAAATCTGGAAAACAATGAGCTGCCGTTTCGCATCGCCTCCGACGAATTCCGATTTGTCGTCGATATATTTGACGTCCTCGATAAAACCCTCGCCTGCGTACAAGGCCAGCGCACGATCCGAATGCACCACGTCGTTGTTTTCAAAAACGATGTTGCGCGCGCCGTAGTACGGATCGGAGCCGATCTTGAGCGCCGATTTCAGCGTCCAAAAAACGCAGTTCTTCACCACCACATTCTCGCACAGGCGATGATCGGCTTTCACGGCGATGGCATCGTCCGACGTGTACATGAATACGTCGTCGACCACGACGCCGTTGGAGCCGTCGGGATCCGTGCCGTCTTGATTGGGCAGGGTTAGATCGTTGATGATCTTGCAGCCCCGCATTGTGATGTCCGAGGAATGGAGGATGTGAATATTGAATCCGCCTGAATCACGCAGGACTACGTCGTAAATCCCCGAATTGTGACATTCGACCATATTGCAGATCCGAATCTTTTGCCCGGTGTCATTTTTGATCTTCGTTCCGGCCATCGCGATCACGCCTCGGCCCATGATCCGGGCGTTGTCGGCGTGATCGAAGTAGATCAAAGCCCCTTTGCCCTCTATCGGTCGACCGGTCTTGTTGTTCCCGTTATCGTGATAATCAGTTAGTCGGTCGGAACCTTGAATCAGTGCGCCATTCTCCAAAAAGAAGGTCACATTTTTCCGCACCATGAAGGTACCGGTCAGATATTTTCCATTCGGCACGAAGAGAATCCCACCGCCTTTACCTGACACAGTGTCGATCGCCGCCTGGAGCTGTTTGGTCTGCAGCGTCTTTCCCGAACGTTCTACGATGAAATCAGCCAGGTTGGTGACATCGCGATCGCCCGGTCTCGGTGTAGTCGCCTCGGGCGCGTCTGCAAAAATAAAAAGTTTTTCGTCAAGTCCCTCAAACCGAAGAATCAACTTGCGGGGACGATCCAACTCAAAACGCACGCCATTTCCAATCTTGGCCGAATTGACGCCGTAATTGAGTGGACTGATCGTGACGTACCCGAACGACGAAGAGGCTTTTGCTTCGATTTGCACCGAGCCCGAAAAAGCGAAGCGAGCATAGCTCACGTCTTTAAATTTTTCGACGAGCACATCCTGACCGTTAACCGTAAGCGTAAAATTTCTGCTGATCTCCGCTCCAGGCGTCGTCGCATAATGGATCAGCCGAGACTCTTGGGCTCCAGCTGCACGAACTCCAAAGAGGAGCGCCGAGAGCAAATAGAAATGACTGATGCGTATTTTCATGGGTCGACTATCCATCGCAGAGGCTGGCTTTCTGCCCGATGGCGCTCGCAGATAGCCGCGTCCGATCAACGGACGCGGCTCAGCATATCAATACGAGGTTTGGTACGTGAGATAATATCCCCGATGGTCTCCCGCTCCGCGAGAGAAGGTCACATACTTGCGATCTAAAAGGTTATTCACGTTGAACTGCACCTTCTGGTTGAGCGCTTTGCTGAACACATGGCTGCGGAAGCTGTACGCCGCACCTACATTCACGACGGTATAGGAAGGCAGTACAATCTCCCGTAGTCCGTTGTTCGATCCTGGGGGAGCAATGTTGCCTCCGGCCGCCACCAAGTTGCCACCTTCCTGCGCGTTGCTCCGACCGACGTATTGCAACAGCCCGGTGACACTGACGCCCTTGAGAAATCCGTCGAAATTATACTTGGTCGCACAGGTCGCCATGTCTTGGGGAACGTTCGCCTTTCTCCGGCCGACCAAATCGAGATCGTTTCCCGTTTTGTGCCAACGCGCGTCAGTGTTAAAATATCCCACGTTCACGGCGAGGTTGCTCGTGATGAAGTAATTGGCGGTCGCTTCGAACCCTTTGCTCACGACTTCACCAACTGCCTGCTTGATTGCAAAGCCATTCGGATCGTCTGCAGTCACTGAGACATGTTGTTGATCGATATAAAAACCACCGAGGGTGAATGTCAGGCTTTCATCGATCAGAGATCCTTTCAGTCCGTAGTCATAACCTTCCGCAGTCTCGTTCGGTAGGATGTAGGAACCGGTGGTGGCACCCGACACTACTTGGGTTGAAGGCACGAAGGATGTGCTGTAGTTGGAGTATAAAGAAAGTCCTTTGGTGACCCGATAATTTATGCCACCGCTTCCGGTGAACGCATCCGAGTGGAAATGGGCAACGGAGCCCTGAGGGTAATTCTGCTGAGTATAATTCGCCAGCGTCGGATACGTTGCCAGAGACCACGTTTGGTATTGGGCGGTATAGATATTATAGAGTACGTTATCGAAGCGCAACGTACCGAACAAAAGCAACCGATCCCACAGCGTGGCCTGATGGCGCAACATGAGCCCGAACACATCTCGACGTGTCTTCTGTACCGAACGAAGCGCGTACTGGCTCGAACCAGGTGAAGGCACATTGTAGGTGTTCACAGGCAATCCGGTCTTTGGATCGGTATAGGTCTGCGCCCCGTAAGGGTTGATCACCGGCTGCCAGTAACTCGTGTCGCCAGCAAAAAGAGGACTCAAAGGAAAAAGATTCGTGTCAACCGCGTTATTGGTCGAAGGCGCTCCGGCCGCGTTCACCGTCGGCAGTCCGGTCTTTGAGTCCGTTTTAACGGACTGCGGCATACCCTTCTTTTGAATATATTCGTAGAAGCTTGCATAATCGAACGTGAACAAAGTGCGATTCTCTACCTTGTGGTTGAAAGCCCAGTAGTGAGCCAGCAAATCTCCTTGCGTGCCACCTCCCTCGCGATTGTCGACCTGGTAGCTGGGCGGGCTATAGCTGCTCGTAGCGCTCCGAAGGCGCGTTAGACCATAGAAGGTCGAGCTGTAGGGATTGGTGTTCGCGTGAGTCGGATCAGGGTCGTACGACGTAACGTCCGTGGTGTTGAACGAGCGGCTGTTGAATGAGTACGCATTCGAACCAAGCCGGAACGAGAAGATATCGTTAAACCGTTTTTCGTAGACGCCAAAAACGCTGAAGTTGTCGTTGTTCTTGTAGCTGGTGGGACCCGTGCCACTCACGTTCATGAGTTCGTAGGCGATGCCATAATACTTTCCCGCAGAGGAATTATAATAGTAAGGCACTCGGTTGGATGGCGAATGGTTGCGCTGAACGGAACCTACGAATTCAAAACTCAGGTTGCTCGAATCGTCGAACCGGTGCTGCAAACTAAAAGCCGCCGTCTTGCTCCGGTCCTCATGCCACGGCTGATTAAACGCGCGCTCGTTGTAATCTATGATCGCCAGATACGATGTCTTCGATGTGACCGGGCCTGTAGCCTCGAGCCTGCTGTCGAAAAGATTGTAGCTGCCTCCGGTGAGCCTGAGCGTCGCCGACGGTGTGGTCTTCGGTTGTTTGGAAACGATGTTCAACATGCCACCCGGGGAAGTTTGGCCATAAACGCCCGCCGAAGGACCGTTGAGAATTTCCGTCCGATCACGGAGCGCCGTAGGCACCGGCGTGCCCGCTGGCTGCCAAAAACCGTTATAGAGCTGCCCCGAGCTGCTGATGCCACGGATAGTATAACTACTGCCCGCATCCTGGTCGGTCGTGATCATTCCGCCCTGCACCACCTGGCTGAAATCCAGAATGGCAAAATCATCCATGAAATCCTTGGTGATCACATCGATCGTGAAGGGGAGATCCTTGATCTTGGTCGGAATGCGAGAACCCGTCATCGACTCCGAAGCCATATACCCGGTCTGCGAGTTCGAGCTAACTTCAAACGGAGCAAGGTGAAGCGTTTCTTCTTTCGGATCGCTCGGCGAGTTTACCGGCGAAGCGGTTTGGCCCGAAGCCGAAGAAAAAGCGAACGCACAAGTAAAGCTGAAGGCCGAAATAAATCCAATTCGGCGCACGAGGGCATGAATTAAACGATGGGGGTAACGCAGGGGGAGCATGATTGAGTTTGTAGGTTTTGATAGGTGTTAGGCTATGCAAGGAGCACGGAACTCTCATCGGTCGGGAACACAGCTAAAGGCCTCGGCAATGCCCTGCAGTTTTACCCGAGCGGAATCGAGAACGTCTTCGATCTCAAAAACCATACACGTGTTAGGTAATTCGGGGCAAGCCCTAAAAATCGGGGATCGCAGCAGACAGCAGGCACAGCATACGTTTAAAAAAACTTGAAAAATGCCTCGCGCGCAGCGGCGTGTTGCCTGCTCTATGCCAAAGAGCCCTCCCTCTGGTAATCCCATCCTACATGTACCCAAGCTCCCATCGCTCCGTCTCAATTCGCGGTTGGCTGATGCTTTTCCTCTGCGGACTATCCGGTTTGCTGTTTTATTTGGACCGACAGATCGTTCCCGTTCTGAAGCCATCTCTCAAAGCGGAGATGGGCTGGAGCGACACCGACTATGGCTGGCTCGTCACAACGTTTCTGTTGTTCTACACAACGTTCTATTTGGTCACCGGCCGGTGGATAGACCGGTGGGGCACGAGACGAACGATGCCCTTTTTCTTAGCAAGCATGTCAGTTGCGACCATCCTTTGCGGACTCGGGCGAAATCTAATGGAGATGAGCGCCTACCACGCTTTGCTAGGCGTCGCCGAAGCGGGAATAATGCCGGCCATCCTGGTCGCCATTTTCAAATGGTTTCCCCATGAGCGCCGAGCCCTCGCCTACACGGTCAAAGCGCCATTCAACGTCGTTGGTCAAATCGCGGCGGCTCCTTTGGTTTTGTTCGTCACTCGGTTCGCGAGCTGGAGACTTGCGTTTTTTGTCCCTGGGTTCTTGGGCTTGCTCTGCGCCGCCCTCTGGTGGAGGGCCGATTCGGAAGCTGGCCCAGGCACGCCCCAAGAATCGAATGCAGTCGTCTCGTACACGCAGATATTGAATCGACGTGAGATCTGGGGCGTGATCGCAGCCAAATTCGTAAGCGACCCTCTTTGGTTTTTCCTGCTGTACTGGGAATCGGGCTACCTCCAAGAAAAACTTGGCATGTCGCTACGCGATCTCGGGCGCATTGGCTGGATCCCCACTGTGATCGCCACAGTCGTCCTGATCTCAATCGGTGCGTTTTCGGATCGGTTGGTTAAACGATTCGGGTGGACTGCAGCCCGCAGCGCCCGATTAATCCTGCAGACCTCCGCCTGTCTCGCCCCGGCGGTGCTGGCCTTGCAATACACGCGCGACTACACTGTAGCGCTCTTCTTTCTCTGCCTGGTGCGTACGATGATGATAATCTGGTTGAACTTCACCACCCTCCTATTGGCTGATCTCGTCCCCACGAACCAGATGGGACGCGCAACCGGACTTATGAGTGCCCTCGGCGCCGCGATGGCGATGATCTGCGGCAGCATTGCAGGCCCTTTGATCACGCGCGTCGGCTACGGTCCGATCTTTGCTGTCGGGGCATGCCTTCATCCCGTGGGCGCCTTCATTCTTTGGCGATGAACACCGTTTCCCGAGATGAACGAAGCCAACGATCTAAGCAGCCATGAAAAAAACCATTAATTCAACCGCCGAACTTGCGCGGCATCTCGGGCTGTCGCGCTGGGCGGTTTCTCGCGCGATCAATGGCCACAGCGGTGTGAGCGCCGAGACGGTCGGTTTGGTTCAATCCGCCATGCAGGAATTTGGGTTCACGCCTAGCGCCCACGCGAGGGGATTGCGGGGCCGGCGCACCGGCGCAATCGGAATTTGTTTTCGCCAGCTCAATACACCGATCACGACGGAAAAAATCGCCCATGTGCAGAGATTGCTTAGTCGGCGCGGGTATCGCCCGCTCTTCGAACTTACCGAGGTCGATGCGGGCATGGGCGTCGAGGTGATCAATCACTTTATCTCGATGCGCGTCGAAGGCGTGCTGCTGATCGATGCCCCACCCGGTGCAGAATCCACCAACTGGTTGAAGATGCTCAAGCGGCATAACATTCCAGCCGCGTTGCTGGAACCCCGTAGTCCCGCAACCGCCAATGCCGTCCAGCTCGATCGTGAAGATGCGTTGGCACGCGTCACCGAGCGCTTGCTCACTTTGGGCCATACGCACTTTGGATTACTCGGCATCAGCCGGGAGTTTCCCCTCGGAAAACCTCGGTACGACGGCATTGCTCGCGCCCTCTCCGCACGTGGATTGGATATCGAGCGATGCGCTGACATCATCGATATCCCCGGCCATCGTCATCTCGGCATGCGTTATGGACGGGAGCTTGGCGGAAAGCTCATAGATAAAAAAAAGCGCCCCACTGCGCTCATTGCCCTCAACGACGAAGTAGCCGCCGGCGCCATGTGGTACTTGCAGAAACTCGGCTGCAATTTTCCTGCAGATTTTTCTCTTTTCGGTTTCGATAACCTCGTCTTGTCCGAACAGACGAGCCCGGCGCTCTGTACGGTCGATCACAACGTCGAAGCTTCGGCCCTAGCCGCCGTGGAGATGCTGGTCAAGTTGATCGAACTCGGTGATCCGTCCGCAAAACTTCCTGTCGTACGCATAGAGCCCCGGTTGATCTTCCGTGAGTCGATTGCCAGGGTTCATTCCTAAGGAGATGCAGGAAAGGTTCGCGCAAAGGCTCGGACGGTAGGGCGGGACCGCTGAGACTGTCTCAAAACTCAGCAAAACGAAGATTCGATGCTTTTTGGGGGATGTCGCGGCTATGGATCGTAGCGAGAAAATCGTTTCTAGGCGTGTTTTTGAGAGAATGTTTTTTTCGCCTCCGAGTTTTGAGACAGTCTCCGCTGGGCCCGCCGTCACGCGGAATATGCAGGTCCTCTCTTCAGTAGATGCCATCTGCTTACGCGGAGTCCTAGTTCTTCATCACCATAAATCCAACGACCGGCCCAGCCCTACCTTCCGAACCTTTGCACAAGCCACGCCTCCGTACCCTAACGATCTCGCGTCGTCTTCAGTCCGATCCCCGCATACATCTTATTATTGCGCCAAGCTGAGGGCGTTCGGTCAAAGTGCCGTTTGAATGCGCGATAGAAGGCGCTGAAACTGCAAAACCCGCATGCACCGGCGATTTCTTTATAACTCATCGTGGTCTCGGCCATGAGATGGCGCGACTGCTTCAACGCCACTCGAAGAAAAAAGCGTTTCGGACTTTCCTTGTACTCACTCAGAAAAAGGCGGCGCAGGTGGCCGGTGGAAATGTGAATTGCCGCCGCCACTTCATTTACGCTCGCGCCTTCGGCCAGGTGCTGGCGATGCCACTCTACGGCCTGGATAATTTTCTCCGCTCCGTGATCGAAGGGAAATGCGCTCGCGACTGCGTTGTTGTGCTCCACCATGATTTTGCAGAGCTGAATCATGGTCTCTTCGAAATAGAGTACGCTCGAGCGCTGGGGTGCCTCGTAGTGCGGATAAAGCTGGGCGTACAAACGCTCGAGAACCTCGATATCCGTCGGCTTCAGCGGCACGGACATTCCGGCCTTTGTCGTCATTGCCCGTTCGAGCAAGGGATGCACCGTGGCAAAATGAAAGACCATGATCTCACATGGCTGCCTGACGGGATTGCTCCAGCCGTGGGGCGAGTCTGGTGGAAAAACCCATAGCCGGTTGGTATAAAACGGTCCGGAAGGCTTTTCCGTAATATAGGGGCGTAGTGAACCGTCAACTACAGCATAGAACTCCCAATTTCCTCGGGGAAGACGGGGAATGGAGCGGTGGGTCGAATTGAAGTCACGCCGTCCGCGGTTCATATACCGGAGCATAGCGGGGTTAACTAGGCTTCACTTCTCCCTCTGGCAAGTCGCACCGGTCCTAAAAAGAGCGTTATCGTAATCTATCTTTAAGGTCCACCAGCGTTCGCGCTGCTCGCAAGAAAGATTTAAAGAGCAAGTCTTTTCAAGTTTTGCGATGGAACACATGTGCGTTCCAGACATCACGGCGTTTGCTAAAGGCACAATCCGAAACTTCGATCCCCGCTTGGAAACCTTACGGTTTTGTTTCGCATGCCTTTTCGTTTCCCACTTGTTGGCCCACCCATCGACTGCTCATGAACTGCGCTTCGCAGGTGAACGTGGCTATCAATGGTCTTTCTGGTTTCGCGTCGACGCATCATCGGGTGATTTCCTTGGCGGAGCAGCAAGGGCTTTGCCGACTCATTGGGTATTGCGATCATTTCCCGAATTCCGAAACGAGTCGTACAGCCCGCTCTCGCTTCCAACTAGACACACGTGCTGTCCCACACTTCAGCGATGTGGAAACGATGCTCGGCCAACTTGGTTCTCACTGTGATCTGGTCATGCTTCCCTCTCCTATCCACATACACGCGCACGACCACTGCGTGGCGGTTGAACGAAATGTGCCATGCTATTTGGAAAAGCCACCGACACTCGATCCCGAGGAACTTAAGTCGATGATCGAGCTCGATCGGTTTGCAGTTAAGCCGACGCGCGTGGGCTTTCATTATATGGCGAATCCTCAGCGCCTCCACTTGAAAGAACGGATGGTACGCGGTGAATTCGACGAACTTGAGCAGGCGTCGATGCTCGGTCTTTGGCCACGTACCCGAAGTTATTACAAACGATCGGATTGGCCCGGTCGTCTCACCTTCAACGGACAGCTGCTACTGGATTCCGTGTTCGGAAATGCCATGGCGCACTTTTTCCACGGGCTTCTTTTTTGGGCAAATCAAGAAGCGGTCTGGGGCTGGTCTCGAGCAACCGATGTCGAGGCGGCACTTTACCGAGCTCATCAGATCGAAGAAAGCGACACCTTGTTTGCAGAAGTCAAAACCGCTCACGATATCACCCTTCGGTTTGCCGTTTCGCACGCTTCCGCGTCGCGCATTGAGCCAATTGAGTTGCTGCACTTCAGCCGTGCAAAAATCACTTACGAGGAAGGACTGGGCGGTCGTATTGAGTGGAAGGATGGGCGTCTCGAAATACTCGATTTGGAAAACCCAGATTTGCACTACGTGAGCATTCTCGAGGCGCTGAGGGACATTCGACAGGACCCTCAAGTGACCCCGCGCGTGTCGCTCGCGGACTGCGGCACTTTTGTCGATCTCAACGCTCTTTTTTACATCGCCACACCACAGATCTATACGGTGCCAGCGAGGTCACTTCGTTTTACCGACGACCATATCGCAATCGAAAGGATCGAAGAGATCGCAAAGGGCTTTGTTGCGGAAGGTCGCTTTCCCAATCGGCGTAGCTGCTCTTGGGCTCAACCGCCCGGCCGGGCAACCGCCAATCAATTGAGCGAGCTCAAATCCGTGGTTTACAAACTGGGCCTTGGCGAACCGGCAGCCTCCCCAGACTAGAGAGCAAACCATCGATCTGAAGGTCTTTTAAGCACTAATGAAGATTTGAGCACTTTTTATTTATTTAATATCCATTATAATTTGCTAAAAGCGTCTACACCTAAACGCTCTTTGTAAGGCTAGTGGATTTAAATAACCCATATTTAAATCCTATAACCTTACATGGCTGAAATCAGGTTGTTGCCCAGCGAGTGAACCGGGAAGCAACAATGCCGAGCGGCAACCGGCAGGACGTGTTTTTGAAAAAATGCGGGACCGTGGTACCGCTGACCAAATTGAAGGCCGAGGACTCCGAAAAGCCTGCGCAAAGGCGCCAAGACGCAAAGCGAACAACTCTTCTGAAGGTGGAGCGGGACCGCGCTGGGACCGCCGTCGGGGTTATGACGTGAACAACTAAGATTTTCACGCGAGCAGATCGCGTCCGTCGATTACTAGGCCTGTACGTTCCGTGTGACGGCGGGCCCAGCCTGCTTTGCTAAAGCTTCGCAGGCCGCAGGCGGTCCCGCCCACCTTCAGAGCTTAGCACAGCTCATGTCTACGGCGATCTCGCCACAAGAATGTTCGCTTTGGTCATGCCTGTGACGGTTTTGGAACAGGCATCGCCGTAGCAACGCAAAGGGACGTCCGTATCTCTCGACTACCCCTGCCGTGACCTCGGCTCTTACCCCGTCTGTTTCCCCTAACCCAAACCGAACGATATGAACCTAACTCCATTTCTCCCGAGCCGGCATCTTCGCTGCCGCGCGCTTCTTTTAAGCTATGGCCTGACCGCATCGGTCGGACTCTTCGCGCAAACCACCGCGCCGGAAACCAAGGACGACGAGATGGTGCGACTGACGCCTTTCGAGGTCAGCTCCGGCAGCGCCAAGGGCTATATGTCCGCAGAAACCACCACGGGCACCCGTTACGCCGCTCCGATCAAGGACATCCCTTTTTCGGTACAAGTGGTGACCAGCGAATTTCTGGAAGATTTTCTGGCCGTGGATTTCAGCGGTCAGGAAGCAATGTCCTACTCCAGTTCGTATTCTCCGATCAACGGCGGCAGCACGGGTGCGTACACCATGCGCGGAGTGAAGACGTTTTCTGAATACAAGAACGGCATCCTTGAGGGCGGGGTTTACGGCCCCGTCAGCGTCGACCGCATCGAGATCGTCAAAGGCCCCAACGCCGCGGTCTACGGTGCGACGGAACCGACCGGCCTGCGCAACATCGTTACCAAGAAAGCCAAATCCACGCCCCAAGCGGATCTCCGCGTTAGCTTTGGTTCGGACGACTTCAGTCGCACCGTGCTCGACCTGAACACGCCGATCATTCCCCACAAATTCGAAATCCGCTTCGACGCCAGCTACGATCGCTCGGCGCAATTTTATGAGAAGTTCGCCCACCTCTGGCGCCAAAATTATTATAGCTCCAATAATTGGTACATTGGTGAAAACACCAAGCTCGTGACCGACGTGGAGTACATCAAGGTCAAGTCGTTCGGCCAAAACAACCTGCCCTATGTGCTGAATGCAACCGGTCAAACCGTCGGTTACTTCGGCTCCGGCACCTATGAAAATCTCGCCAACTTTAATACCACGGGTCCGAACGGTTTCAACAAAGTCGAGTATACCCAGATCGACTCGACCCTCACACATAAGTTCAACGACCGCCTTTCGCTGCTCCTTTTCGGCAGTCGTTATACGCGCAATCAGGAAGTCCTGCGGCTGAACAACGGCACGACCTACAGCGAGAAAACCGGCGCCATCGGCAAATACACCGCCTCCGCCGGCTTGACCGCCGGTGACCTATTTGAATGACGCCTATGCGCTGAAAAATTTTTACGGCAATACTCAGGGCAAAACTGTAAGTCTTCAGCCGCTCGCGCTCAGCAATACAATCTACTACAACGATCCGAGCAACCCCACGTTCAATCCGATTTTTGACGTCGCCAACACAACCACCTGGAATGTTCCGAACCAGCTGACGGACACTCAGCAGGTCGACAAGGGTGTGATGATCAGCGAACGCGCGGGTTTGTTCGGCGATCGTCTCCTTCTTTTCATCGGCGGACGCCATGACCAAATCGACTATTCTCAGGTTAATTGGCTGACGACCAAACAGGTCGTGGATTATCCCTCCAAAACCGGCAACACGATCCAATCGGCCGCGCTCTATGAGATCACGCCGAGCCTGTCCGCGTTCGCTAATTTCAGCCAATCGTTCATCGCGCAAAATTTCACCAACACCGCGCTGGTTGATTACTACGGCAATCCGCTCGGACTAATCACCGGCAACGGTGTGGAAGCCGGCATCAAAGTTTCCGCCTTCGAACAAAGGCTGAACTTCACGTTCGATGCATATTCGATTGTGCGGCACAACGTGCCCTTCAATGCGACCGATATTTTCGGAAACACATTGAAGAACGTACTTGGCAACAACTACAGCCTGACCGCCGATCAAAAGTCGAAAGGTGTGGAACTTGATTTCAACTGGCTCGCCACCCAGAACCTAGTGCTGCTCGGCGGCGTGGGCTACAACGATGCACGCTACAAAAACATCCCGCCTTCCGCCTCGCAGAATCTTCTCAACACGCCGCCGTACCTCACTCCGCATGTCAGCAGCGGCGTCGCTGCTCGCTACAATTTCGATCAAGGTTTCTTGAACGGTTTCTCCCTCCAGTCGACCTATCACTACCAAGGAAAGGCCATGGTGAGTGCCACGGTCCTCGATCCCAACGGCCGTTACTTCTACAACCACCCCTATTCCACTTTCGATTTCGGCGCGGGTTATCAATGGAAGACGCGCAAGTTCCAACAGAGCGTCGGCATAGATGTGAAAAATATTTTCAATGAAAAATATCTCGTGGGCCTGACACCGGGCGCTCCTACCGAGGTAATGGGTTCGCTTACCGTCAAATTCTAATCTCTGCACCCTAATTACAGTTCACAAAACATATTTCGCCAACAACTGGCTGCCGCATTCGTGCGGCAGCCAGTTTATTTTTTAATCAGCGAAAGATTATGGGTGGCCGGGACCGCCTGCCGCCTGCGAAGCTTTAGCAAAGCAGGCTGGCCCGCCGTTGAAGTTAACGTGATAACGCTATTTGGGATTCACATCAGCAGATTGCGTCCACCGAGGACTGGGACTGCATTTTCTCGTTTTTTGACGGGAGCTCAGTCTTCTCTCTCACGTTCTTTTTTCGCCGCATCTTTCGTCGTTCCCCTCAAGTCGGCCGTACGAGTGAAACCCAGCACTCGAAACCGCCGTCTCTTTCCCCTGTCAGTCCCAGACTCAACTTAGATCCCCCATGCGCAGACGCGATTTCCTCAAACTCGCGACCAAATCCGCTGCCGGTTTGGCCGTTGCCCCTTTTATCATTCCCTCTTCGGCCTTCGGTCGAATTGGCCCGAGCAATCGCCTCACCATGGGCATAATCGGAGTTGGCTCCCAAGGAAGCTCGCACCTAAAGACGCTGGTCAACGACGTTCACGTTCAGATCGTTGCGGTGTGCGATGTCGATGGCGAACGTCGCGACAAGGCGAAGGAGCTGGTCGAAGCCACTTATGCGTCCCGTGCCCCCTCGGGCAGCTACAAAGGTTGCGCCGCCCTCTCTGACTTCCGCGAACTACTGGCTCGGCCCGATATCGACGCGGTATTGATCGCGGTACCGGATCATTGGCACGCGCTGCCCGTGATCTATGCGGCTCGGGCCGGAAAAGATATCTATGCGGAAAAACCGCTCTCGCTTACGATCCCGGAAGGCCAAGCCATGGTTCGTGCCGTCGAAGAAAGCGGAGTCGTTTGTCAGATCGGAAGCCAGCAGCGGTCTTCGCCTGAGTTCCAGCGCTGCGTCGAACTAGCTCGTAATGGATTTTTGGGCAAACTCACTCGGGTAACGGTGGGACTGCCTCCCGGAGCCGGTCCCGTGTCGACCGAACCGCTTTCGCCTCAGGCTGTCCCGCCTACGTTCGACTACGATATGTGGCTCGGTCCGGCTCAGCCAGCACCCTATTTTAAACAACGTTGCCATTGGGATTTTCGCTGGATCTACGATTACTCGGGCGGTCAGCTCACGGATTGGATCGGCCATCACTTCGACATCGGCGTCTGGGGCGCTGGCGTAAGTCACACCGGTCCGATTGCCATTAAAAACGCATCAGCAGAATTCGCCAAGGGTCCGCTCTACAATACCGCCATGCGGTACTCGTTCGAAGCACACTACGCCAACGGATTGGTCGTCGATGTATCATCTAAAAATCGAGACGGCGTAGAATTCATCGGGACAGAGGGCTCGTGTTGGGCTGCGCGGGGCAAAAGCGATTTTAGTTCGCCGCTGCTCAGGACCGTTCCCATTCCCTCCACTGGGTGGCGAATTCCTGATCGTACGACAAGTCACCGGCAAAATTTCTTTGACTGCATCGTCTCCCGGCAAACACCGCGCTGTCCCATCCAAGAGGCGCATCGTGTGGTGTCGGTTGCGCACTTGGCAAATCTCGCTTTCCGAACCGGTCGTTCTGAACTTCAGTGGGATCCCGACCAACAAAAAGTGGTGAATGCTCCCGAAGTCGAACAACTCATGACCCGAGCCTACCGTGGCCCGTGGCAATTGCCCTGTTAACCCACGCACGCCCATGAAACACTTTTTAAATTCCACGTTAGTTTTGCTCGTCAGCTCATTTCTAATCCTGGCCCCTCAAGCAAAAGCCGAACCGGGTCACGTTTTTAAGCCGCTCACTCCGGACGAGATCAGCGCCATTACGAAAGCACTGCCCGCCAAAGCGACCGCGAAGCCGGCCAAACCGCGCGCTCTGCTCGTTTTTTATCGTACGGAAGGATTCGTTCACGGCTCGATCCCTTACGCGAACGAGGCACTTCGCCAGCTCGGAGAACACACGGGCGCTTTCAAAGCCGAGTTAAGCGAAGACATGTCAGTCTTCACTCCGGAGAATCTTGCGAAATACGACGCAGTTCTTTTTCAAAACACGACTCACCTTGCTTTTGATGCCCCCGCCCAACGCCAAGCCCTGCTTGATTTTGTTAAGTCGGGCAAAGGGCTCATCGGAATCCACGCAGCGAGCGACAATTTTTATAACTGGCCTGAAGCCCAGGCAATGCTTGGCGGTATTTTCCACAGTCACCCTTGGGTTTCAAAAGACACCGTGGCGGTAAAGGTCGACGACCCTCAAAATCCGGTCGTCGCCGCATTCGGCCGCAAGGGCTTCTGGATCCGCGAAGAGATCTATCAAATCGTCGGACCGTATGGCCGCGACAAGCAGCGTGTGCTGCTGAGTCTGGACATGAGCAAAAGCGACAACCAACGGCCGGCCGACAAGCTCGCGCGGACCGATAACGATTTTCCTGTCGCCTGGCTCAAGCCGTATGAAAAAGGCCGCGTGTTCTTTTCATCTATCGGGCACAATCCCGAACTCTTCCACACTCCGGAAATCCTTCAGCACTATCTGGACGGTATTCAATTCGCCTTGGGTGACCTTAAAGCCGACGCAACACCGGTGGCCAAGTCGACCGGCGCGGCCCTCGCTCCTGAACAAAAGATAGCGATACAAGACAAAGGCAGCTTCGCACTGCTACCAAAGGACGCCTACGATAAATTGGCCGCGTACGATTTTGGAATGAACCGCGAGCCATTGCTCTTGGTGGATACTTATATCCGAACCAATGGGTCCAAGGCGTATCCGAGCCTCGAACAAGGTCTATTGAAAACGCTCGCGCGGCCCTCGCTTCCTCCAGGCGCAACCGACTACATTCTTCGCACGCTGTCGGCCATCGGTTCAGAAACGTCCGTGCCGGTTCTCACAAAATTTCTTTCCGATCCTAAATTAAGCAGTTTGGCCATCTTCGCGCTCGTCTCACTTCGCAACGCGCCGGCCGACGCGGCCTTGGTCCAAACGCTCGACACGACCAGCGGCTCCACCCAGATCGCCGTCATCAATGCAGTAGGCAGGCGCCACCTGGAACCCGCCATCGCGAAGCTCGCCGGACTTGCCGGTCAAAGTAATGCCGCAAGCGCAACGGCCGCGGTTACGGCCTTAGGGGAGATCGGCACCGTCCAATCACTGCACGCGCTGCATGACACGAAGGTTTCCACCGAAATTGAAAACGATAAGCAATGGGCATTACTCAGCCTCGTTTCAAAAATTCCCGCCAACACTCTTTCGACTGAAGCTGAGCCTGTCTATCGCGAGTTACTGAATAGCCAAACGTCCGAGTCCATTCGCATTGGAGCACTACAAGGCTTCGTTAAAATCAAGGGTGAGGAGTCCGTCGCCATTTTGATTGAAAAAATGAACAACGAGCGGCCTTCGGTTCGTTTGGCTTCGGCAAATCTGCTGGGGAACTTTCACTCGAAACCCACGATCGCCCAAGTGACGACTGCGTTTCCAGATTTCGATTTGGATTCGCAACTCGTGTTGCTGAACTCACTCGCAAAACTTCAAACACCCGATGTAACGCCTGTTTTGGGTTTAGGAATGAAGAGCGGTGATCCGCTCGTACGCGCCGTTGCGATCAGAGGTCTGGGCGATACCGGTGATCCCACGGCGGTCAAGACGCTGATCGCCCTGTACGTAAACACGCTCCCAGACGAATCGAAGCTGGCCACGGAGAGCCTGAGCCGCTTGAAGACGCCGGGCGTAACCGAAGCGGTCATCCGGGCGATCAACGAAGGCGCGCCGGCCAACCGCGTCTACTATTTCCAAATTCTCGCTGCGCGTCAGGATCACAAAGTGTTTCCACTCGCTCTGGCCGCAGTCGACGAAGCCGCGGCCGATGTCCACGCCGCGGCTTTGGAAGCGCTGGCCGACACAGCCAAGGCCGATGACCTCCCCGCTCTGCTCGGCGTTTTGCCAAAAGCGAAAAACGCCTCTGAGCGCCGCACCATTCAACGAGGACTGCTGTTATCCGTTCGCTCTGCGCTCAACCATGACACCGCAGTGGACTCGATTGCCAATGCGCTGCCAAATGCAGAAGGCGAGAGCCGTCGCATCTTGCTCATTACTCTTGCGACGATCGGTTCCGATCGCGCCCGCAAATACCTGATCGATCTCGTCCACAGCGACCAATCCGAACAACGTCTTGAGGTCATCCGATCCCTTTCGGCATCGAAGAACCCTGGCTTCGGCGATGCGCTCCTCAACGTAGCTCAGTCGACAAAGGAAGAGAACGAACAGATCCTCGCCTTGCGTGGCTATCTGGACCTGTTGGCAGTGCAGGACAGCCGTAGCGAGGACCAAATCGTCAAAGGTTACGCCGCCGCCTGGCCTCTTGCGCAACGTCCGGAAGAAAAAGATGCGATTATGGCTGCGCTCAAAACGCTCAAAGGAAATTCTGCCTCAAAATTGGTGGCTCAACTGGCGCCTCCGCCCACCAAGAGTTAAGTTTGTCCCATGCTTTCATCCAAACACGGAACCTTAGCTAGCCCTACTCAGTTAAGCTGCGATGAACTTAAAAACCGCAGTTGAACCACAGAGGCAGATTTTTGAACAGAATGCACAAAATAAACGCAATAGAGTCTGTCGAATCAGAGAGTGCCTTCCGGCTTTGCCGTTCTCGGTGAACTCTGTGCCTCTGTGGTTCCAAAATCATTACCGAGATGTGATTTAACGGAGTAATGCTCAACTAAAAGCCTCATCATCCGTTTTTCGCCGTCTTCTCTCGATTTGGAACTCTAACTGCTAACTCTATTTCGAACAGTGCAGTAAAAGGCATTGCCTCTGGTTCCGTTGACAGCTGAAACTCTACAATAGCTGTTTCTATTGGATTCTTTCATCCCCTTCGGTCTTTTCGTCGCATGAGTTCTGAACAAATCACCACTCCTCCTAATGCCGGCATGACGCTGGCCTTTTTAAGCCTCCGTCTTTGGCTCGGCGTCCGCGCATTAGTCGCTGGCGTCGAAAAGTTTTCCGAGAAAATGACGGTGCAGGAACCGTTGCGCGATGCGAACGGCGTTCCCGATTCCAGCGGAGCCATCGTCGAGGTTTCTAAAAAGGTTTACGGCCTGAGCCATTATCATGCGCTTCCCGAATCGCTGAAGACGAAATTTCTGCAGGAGCCTCTCCTGCCAACGTTCCTCACTACTCCGTTCTACGCGTCGCTCGGCTACATCCTTGTTCTCTCCGGCGTGGCTCTGCTCCTCGGTGTTGGAACGCGAGCTTCGCTCTTCGTCATGGCCGTGCTCTACACCTTCCTTACCGTCGGCCTGATGCTCATCAATCAACAGGATGGCGTAGCGTGGCTGGGAATTCATGTAGGCCTCATCGCGCTCGCGCTTACGCTGGTGCACCACAACCGCTTTGCTCTTTTGCGCTGATGTCGAACCCCTCTTCTGTCCCACCACAGGCGTCCATGGGACGCCGCCAATTCCTCACCACGGCGGCATCCGCGAGCGCGGCCCTCGCGTTCGCGCGCCCCGCACGACTCTTTGCTCAAACCGGCAAAAGTAGCGATGAGCTCAACATCGCGCTCTTTGGCGTCGGGGCGCAAGGCCGTGCCCTGATCGATGCCTCGCTAAAAATCCCGAACATCCGCTTCGTCGCCATCTGCGATATATGGGACTATAACCGGCAATATGGTGAACGTTATCTCAAGAAAAACGGTCACGAAGTCCGCGCTTATCGGGATTTTGGGGACCTGTTGGAGAAAGAAAAAAATATCGATGCCGTGATAGTCGCAACACCGGACGTGTGGCACGCACCGCATACGATTGCCTGCCTAAAGGCCGGTAAGCATGTCTACTGCGAGAAAATGATGTCCAACACCATCGATGGCGCCCGCTCGATG
>WNFI01564643.1_pt1 | contig 27852 bp, 23 predicted proteins | sample 5400471 | NCBI WGS metagenome assembly WNFI01 (sample SAMN13153348, study PRJNA577476) | soil metagenome | isolation source: 100 cm saprolite on Douglas fir-dominated hillslope | place: USA:California | collected 2013-09-17
TCAGCCCGCGCATGTCATCGCATGGTCGCTCTGGCGTAGAGCTCACCAAGCGGCCGCTCAGCGCGCGCACTTCAGAGCAAAAAGGCAACTGTAATGCTAATACACATCCTGCTGGAACCGGCCCTTCTTTTTGAGATCGGCGACAAACAGCACGGCTTCGTCGGCCGACCGCGCGCCGTGCTGGGCAACGATATCGACCAGCGCGCGTTCGACGTCCTTCGCCATTCGCTTGGCGTCGCCGCAGACATAGACGTTGGCGCCCTCGGCGAGCCAGGTCCACAATTCCCGGCCCACTTCCCGCATGCGGTCCTGCACGTAGAATTTCCTGGCGCCGTCGCGCGACCATGCCAGCGACAGCCGCGTCAGCAGGCCCGATGTCTTCATCGCATTCAGCTCATCGCCATAGAAAAAATCGCAGTCGCTGCGCTGATGACCGAAGAACAGCCAGTTCTTGCCCGGAGCTGCCGTCGCCCTGCGGTCGTGCAGGAAGGCGCGGAACGGCGCAATGCCGGTGCCGGGACCGATCATGATGATCGGTGTGTTGGGGTCGTGCGGCAGCGCGAAGCCGTGGGCCTTCTGGACATAGACCTTGAGCTGGTCGCCTGGGTTGATGCGCTCGGCGAGGAACGTCGAGGCGAGGCCAAAACGCTGGCGCTTGCCGATCACATAACGCACGCAGTCGACGGTCAGCGACAGCCGGCCTGGCGTCGCATTGTGCGATGACGAGATCGAATACAGCCGCGGCTGCAACGGTTCCAGCGCTTCGACAAAGGCTTCCGGATGCGGCCGCACGCCGGAGAATTTCGCCAGCGCCGCCATCACGTCGAGGGTTGCGGCATCGCCGTCGGGATCCCCGCCCTGCGCCAAGGCGCGGGCTTTTTCGCGCTGCGCGCCGCCGGTGATGTACGACAGCAGTTCGAACAGGCTATCGGGTGCCGGCGACAGCGACACGTCATCGCGCAGCACCTCGCGCAGCGTCCTGCCTCTGACTTCGGTGGTATGCGAGGCGCCGAGCAAGGCGATGATCTGGTCGACATGGCCGAGGTCATTGCTGGCAAAAATGCCGAATGAATCACCGACGACATAGTCCAGGCCGCAGCCGCTGAGATCGAATTCGACGTGCCAGGTCGCTTTTTCCGAACCGGGCTTGTTCAGCAATCGACGCGACAGGAATGTTGCCGGCGCCGGGTTGTCGCGCGAACGGCCGGGCGGAGCGGCCACGAGAGACGCGGTCATAACCGCGTTGGCAGCGGGCTGAGATGCGGCCGGCGCCTTGTCCAGCTCCTCGTGCAAGGCTTTCAGCATCCGGGCGGTTTCCTTGCCGCCGGGGACGCAGAGGTTGAGCCGCGGTTCGGTCTTGCTGGCGATCGCATCCGAATAGTCGTTGCAATTATAGCCGCACTGGCCGCAATCCTGCTGCGCCATTGCCGCCATCATCCGCCGCCGCAACGGCCGGCCTTCGGCAAGCTTCATGCGGTCGGCGATCGGCATGGTCTGGTCGTGCCACGGCGCGTCGCCATCATCGTCGTTGCCGGCAGGCCCTCCGAGCACGGCGGCGCCCTGCTCCGGCGACAGCGGCGGCGCAGCATCCGTCGACAGCAAACCCGCAAAGAAGCCGTTCAGCCAGGAGCGCTGCGCTTCGGTGAACGGCGCGGAGGACGGAATGATCTCGACCTTGGGCGGCGGCATCATCTGGTTCACCTGGACACCTCGGCATCCGCCAGCTTGCGCAGGGTCTCGCCGTCATGGCGGCGCGCAAAGCTCAGGAAGGTTTCGTCGGCTGATGCACGATTGCTGAGGTAGGCCTTGAGCAGCCGCTCGACTGTCTGCGGTATGTCCTCGGCTTCGACGTCGCGATAGACCTCCTGTCCGACATCGGCATCGGGCCCGAAGCCGCCGCCGGCGAACAGATGATAGCCCTCCACCGTGTCGTCGTCGGCTCCGACCGGCACCCTGGCGCCGATCAGGCCGATATCGCTGATGTAATGCTGCGCGCAGGAGTGATGGCAGCCGGTAAGGTGGATGTTCAGCGGCGTATTGATCTCGACCCGCGGCTCGCACCAGTCGCCGATCGCGGCGGCATGGCGCTTGGTATCGGATGCCGCGAACTTGCAGCCGGCGTTGCCGGTGCAGGCGATCAGTCCGGCGCGGATGCTGGATGCCTTGACCGAAAGGCCGAGCGCTTCAATCGCGGCGGTCGCCAAAGCGATGTTGTCGTCGCGCACCCCCGATATCAAAAGGTTCTGCCAGACCGTGAAACGGATATCGCCGTCGCCGAGATCGCACGCGATTTTGGCAAGGCCGCGCATCTGCTCGCAGGTCACCTTGCCGAGCGGCAGTGCGAGGCCGATCCAGTTCAGGCTCGGCTGCTTCTGCCGGTGAATGCCGATATGCGCCATGCGATCGCAGGCCGGGCGCGGCGCGAAGGCTTGCGGCGGTACCCGGGTCAAGGCATGGCCAAGTTTCTCTTCAACGGCGACAAGAAACTTCTCCATCCCCATCGCATCGATGACGTATTTGAGGCGAGCCTTGAGGCGATTGGTGCGGTCACCCAGATCGATGAACACGCGCACGATAGCATCGGCCACTTTGGTGGCGTGCTCCGGCTTGACGATTATTCCGGTCTCTTTCGCGAAATCCTTGTGGCCGGTGATGCCGCCGATCCCGACGCGAAACCAGATCCCGGGCTCGGCGCCGAACCCCTCCTTCACCTCGGCGGCGGCGAAGGCGATGTCGTTTGTGTCTTCCAGCACGGCGATCTTGCCGGCGCCATCGAAGGCGACGTTGAACTTGCGCGGCAGTCCGGTCAGCGAGCGATCGTTGAGGATGTGGTAGTGCCATTCCCGCGCGTAGCTGCTTGTGTCGAGCAGTTCCTGCGGGTCGATCCCGGCGGTCGGCGTGCCCGTGACGTTGCGAATGTTGTCGGCGCCGGAACCGCGCGAGCACAGCCCGAGGTCCTGGATGCCCTCGATCAACGCCACCGCGTGCTTCGGCGGAATCTCCCGTACCTGCAGATTGGCGCGCGTGGTGACATGCGCAAACGGTCCGCACAGGCGCTCGGCGAGATCGGCCATCCCGGCGAACTGCCAGTGCTTGAGGATGCCGTTCGGAATCCTCAAGCGGCACATATAGGAATCCTGCGCCGGAGCGACGTAGAACAGGCCGTAATAGCGCCAGCGAAAATTATCCGCCGGCGTTGGCGGCGCGTTGTTGCGCGCCTGTTCCTTGAGCCGTGGATACGCATCGAACGGATGTTCCTCGCGCTTTACTTTTTCGGGGTCGGCGAGTTTCTTGCCGCTGGCGATGACCTTGTCCTGCGCCTTGATATGCGCCGCGTCCGGACCGGTCGGCTCGCCCTTGGCCCTGGCAGATGCGCCGCCGATGCGTCCGACACGGGCAATCTGCAGGCCGGTGGTGAAGCCTTCAAGATAACGCTTCTGTTCGTCGGTAAAATCGACGGAGAGGTTTTCGATTTTCATGATTGGCGACGAAGCTCCTGCGGCCACAACAAGTGGCGTCAACGGGGAAACGGAATGTGACCGCGAAGAATTCGGTTCAGGCAACGCCTGGCTGAGTTCTATGGAGCGGTCCGACCAGCCTCGTTGCTGCGGAAATCCATCTGGGACAACGGCCAGCGGGCATCGATGCCGGCCGGCCGCACTGCGTCATTCAAATGATGTGCCAGTTTGACCAATTTGAAATGCTTCAATTAATCAATAGCTTGCTTGAAGTACTTGGAACATCGACGCGTCGCCGTCCCGGGAACTGCGACCGTTTCGTACACTGCTGCCCAACAATTAGCCTGGCTCGTGTTCTGCTCAAGAACGAACCAACCGCATTCGCTCACCTGATCAGCTTTTTTGACGTGCGATCTTGAATGACGCCAGATGTCCGGCGATGTCGTCGGCATCGAATGGCGGGCCGGCGAACGCCCCCACCGCGTCGGAATGGTCGGTGGCGACGCGGGCCTCAAGTCCCAGCGCCGCGTCGTACAGGTTGGGCCTGAACACCGCCTTGGCAGCCTTGAGCGCCTCGGGGCTGATCGAGGCCTGTCCCCAGCGCACCATCTGGGCATACAGCCAGGCGGCTTGCCGGGGATCGGGACGTCCCGCCCCTTCCCGTCCCACCAGCAGATAGCGGCTGCTTTCCCGCATCGTGCCGTCGGGGGAGATCTTGAGACGGCCATCCAGCGTGCGCTGGATAACCTCGGCGGTCACGCCGATCCGCTCCGGCCGCGCCAGAATGCTGGCAGCCTCAGTGCGGTTGTTCGGGTCCTCGATGAATTCCGCGGCGCGATAATGCGCCCGGACCAGCGCCGCCAGGATTTGCGGGTTCTTGGCCGTTGGCAAGGCTATCCACCATGTAAGGCGGCGGCAACACCACCAGGCGCACGTCCTCGTCGGGATCGACGCCACCCGCAGCCATCCAGAACCGCAATTGGTAATTGTGGGTGGAGAACGGAAAGGTCATACCGAAGGTCAGCGGCTCTGCGCCAGTTTTGCGGCGTGATGCGACCACCCGCGCCAGTGCCAGCGCCGTTACAATGGGATCGAACGGGTCGCCGTCGATCTCGCTCATCAGCGCGGCGTGCAGAACGGGCGACACCGTGATCGCGTTGCCGTTGAGTCCGAGATTGAACGGCGCCACGATCGGCACTTTCACGTGACCGAGCCCCAAACTCGACGCGATTGCGACAGGCGCCAGCAGATGCGCCGCGTCGAACAGGCCGATATTGAGCTTGTCGCGGACGTTGGACCACGACACTTCCCGCACCAAAGTGACGTCGAGGCCTTCAGCCGCCGCAAATCCCTTGTCGACGGCGACGATCAGGGCCGCGGCATCGACCAGCGGAATGAAACCGATATGAAGCGGTTGACCGGTCATTTCAGCAACTCCGCGGCAGTAATGATCGAGTGCGCGATGTCGCCGATCTTCTTTTTTTCGCGCATCGCCGTCGATCGCAGCAGCACATAGGCTTCATCTTCAGTGAGGCCCTTCAGCTTCATCAGGATTCCCTTGGCGCGATCGATCGCCTTGCGGTCTTCGAGCGCGGACTTGGTGCGGTCGAGTTCGTCCTGCAGGCGAGAGAACGCGTTGAAGCGCGAGATGCAGAGATCGAGAATCGGCTTGATGCGCTCCTTTTTCAAGCCATCCACGATGTAGGCCGAGACTCCGGCATCGACCGAGGCCCGAATGGAATCCGAGTCGCTCTGATCAACGAACATCGCTATCGGCCGGCGCACCGCGCGGCTAACCTGGAACATCTGTTCCAGAACGTCGCGGCTGGGATTCTCCAGATCAATCAGGATCACGTCGGGATCCAGCGCATAAATCCGCGCCAGCAGGTTGTGCATCTCCCTGATATGCTCGACGGAAACAAACCCCGCCTCCCGCAATCCTTCTTCAAGGATTGCGGCCCGGATCGGGCTTTCGTCGACAATGACGATCTTTGGCGACGACTCGGCGCTCATCGGTAACTCGCATTGGCGGCAAAATCATCCATAGCACGCAGAAGAATTCCTTAAAGCCTTGTAATTGTGGACAATTGGGACTAGCTCCTGCCCATCAATCAGGCAGATCAAACATGCAACAGGCCGCCGCGCCGAAAGTCAGCTTTGTGTCGCTGGGATGCCCCAAGGCCTTGGTGGATTCCGAGCGCATCATCACGCGATTGCGCGCCGAAGGCTACGAACTCGCGCGCAAGCACGAGGGCGCCGATCTGGTCATCGTCAACACCTGCGGCTTTCTCGACAGCGCCAAGCAGGAGTCGCTGGGCGCCATCGGCGAAGCCATGGCCAGTAACGGCAAGGTCATCGTCACCGGCTGCATGGGCGCGGAGCCTGAGCAGATCGAGAAGGCCTATCCAGGCGTGCTCTCGATCACCGGACCGCAGCAATATGAGAGCGTGCTCAATGCCGTGCACCGCGCGCTTCCGCCGCTGCATAATCCGCACCTCGATCTGGTGCCGCCGCAGGGCATCAAGCTGACGCCGCGGCACTACGCCTACCTCAAGATTTCCGAGGGCTGCAACAATCGCTGCAGCTTCTGCATCATCCCGAAACTGCGCGGCGATCTGGTGTCGCGTCCGGCGGGCGATGTACTGCGCGAGGCCGAGAAACTGGTTGCCGCCGGCGTCAAGGAATTGCTGGTGATCTCGCAGGACACCTCGGCCTACGGCGTCGACCTGAAATACGCCGCGAGTCCGTGGAAGGACCGCGAGGTCCGCGCCAGATTTTTCGATCTCGCCCGCGAACTCGGCGAATTCGGCGCCTGGGTCCGGCTGCAATATGTCTACCCCTACCCGCATGTCGACGAGGTCATCGCCCTGATGACGCAGGGCAGGATCCTGCCCTATCTCGACATTCCGTTTCAGCACGCCAGTCCGGAAATCCTCAGGCAGATGAAGCGTCCGGCGGCGCAGGACAAGACGCTGGCGCGGATCAGGAAGTGGCGCGAGGGGTGCCCCGAACTCACCCTGCGTTCCACCTTCATCGTCGGCTTTCCCGGCGAGACCGAGGCCGATTTCGCTTATCTGCTCGACTGGCTCGAGGAAGCCGGGATCGATCGCGTTGGCGCCTTCAAATATGAACCGGTCGCCGGCGCCACGTCGAACGCGCTCGGCAACGCCGTGCCTGAAGAGGTCAAGCAGGAGCGCTGGAATGCGCTGATGGCGCGCCAGCAGACGATTTCCGCGCACCGTCTGAAGCGCAAGATCGGCACGCGGCAGCAGGTCATCATCGACGAGGTCGGTCCGACCGTCTCGAAGGGCCGCTCCAAAGCCGACGCGCCCGACATCGACGGCGCGGTCTATGTCTCGAGCCGGCGCCCGCTGCGCGTGGGTGAAATCGTCACCGCGAAAATCGAGCGCGCGGATGCCTACGACCTGCATGGCAGCGTGGCGGGGTTCTGACCGCACGCACTTGACACGGCCGGCGCTTGCGATATATGGCCGCGCCATGACATTCAACCGGACCACCTTCCGCGCCACCCTCCGTCGTCGCTCGTTCGACGATGATGGGTCGCGCCGTGTCCGACGACAAAGCTGAACAGATAACAGCTAAGTTTTCGAGAAGGCCGCACCCCACGGGTGCGGCCTTCTTGCGTTTTGGCCTGCTTTCCCAATCAACCACCGGAGATCGACATGAACATCGCAACCCATCCGTTCGACGCACTGATGGAAATCACCGCGCGGCCGCCGATCGTATTCGTCAGGGGCGAAGGCTCGTGGCTGTGGGACGACACCGGCAAGCGCTATCTGGATTACGTCCAGGGCTGGGCCGTCAATTGCCTTGGCCATTCGCCGCCGGCTGTGGTCGAAGCGCTCAGCGAGCAGGCAAAGCTGCTGATAACGCCAAGCCCCGCATTCTATAACGCGCCCAGCCTCAAGCTCGCTCAAGCCCTGGTCGAACGCAGTTGTTTTGATCGGGTGTTCTTCACCAATTCAGGCGCGGAAGCCAATGAAGGCGCCATCAAACTGGCCCGCAAATACGGCGCCACGCACCGCCCCGGCGCTTACGAGATCATTACTTTCGACGGCGGATTTCACGGCCGGACTCTCGCGGCCATGTCGGCGTCGGGCAAGAAGGCATTCGAACCGTTGTTCGAGCCGAAGGTCCCGGGCTTTCCGAAGGCGCAGCTCAACGATCTTGCCTCGGTGAAGCGATTGATCGGCGACAAGACCATCGCGGTGATGCTCGAGCCGATCCAGGGCGAAGCCGGTGTGTGGCCGGCGACGGACGCGTTTCTGCGCGAGCTGCGGACGCTGACGCGTGAGCGCGGCCTGCTGCTGATCGTGGACGAAATCCAGACCGGCATGGGACGGACCGGAACGCTGTTTCACTACCAGGATGCCGGGATCGAGCCCGATATCATGACGCTGGGAAAGGGCATCGGCGGAGGCGTGCCGCTGGCCGCATTGCTCGCAACCGAGGCCGCCTCATGTTTCGAACATGGCGACCAGGGCGGAACGTTCAACGGTAATCCGCTGATGTGCGCGGTCGGGCTTGCCGTCCTGCAGCAGGTCGGTCAACCCGGCTTTCTGAAATCGGTAACCGCCTCCGGGTTGTTTCTGGCGAACGAGTTGCAGCGGATTTCCGCACGGCACGGTCTCGGCGAAGTCCGCGGCAAGGGACTTTTGCTGGCACTCGATTTGAAGCGCCCGATTGCCGCCGCGACGGTCGCGCTCGCGCTTGAAGATGGCGTATTGCTCAACGCCCCGAAACCAGACACGCTGCGTTTCATGCCGGCGCTCAACGTGACACGCGAGGAAATCGCGCAGATGATCGCCAATCTCGATGCCACGCTCGGAAAACTCGGAGCCGCACGATGCGTCGGCTAGTTCTCAGGGTTTGAGGATCGAGGCCCCGGTGGTCGCCCGGCTCTCGAGATCGATATGAGCGCGTGCCGCATCTTTCAGAGCGTAGGCATGATTGATCGGCACGTGCAATTTTCCATCGATCACGGCCGAGAACAGCGTGTCGGCGCCCTCGATCAACTCCGAACGTTTGTCGACGTAGTCGTTCAGTTTCGGCCGGGTCGCGAACAGCGAACCGTGGTTGTTGAGCTCGGCGATCGAGAATGGCGGCACCGGACCCGATGCATTGCCGAAGCTCACGAACAAGCCGCGCGGCCGCAGACACGAGAGCGATCCCGGGAACGTGGTCTTGCCGACGCCGTCATAGACCACATCGCAAAGTTCGTTGCGGCTGATCTGCTTCACCCGCGCGACGAAATCCTCGTCGTTGTAAAGGATGACGTGATCGCAACCGTTGGCGAGGGCGAGGTCGGCCTTCTCCTTCGAGCCGACAGTGCCGATCACATGCGCGCCGAGCGCCTTGGCCCACTGGCAGGCCAGCAGTCCGATGCCGCCGGCCGCGGCATGAATCAAGACCCGATGCCCGGGCTCGACCTTGAAGGTCTTGTGCAGCAGGTACCAGACGGTCAACCCCTTCAGCATCAGGACCGCGCCCTGCTCATAGGTGATATGGTCCGGCAGCTTGACCAGCTTCTCGGCCGGGATATTCCGCTCCGTGGCGTAGGCGCCGAGATTGAAATAATAGGCGACGCGGTCGCCGGGATGGAAATTGGTAACGCCGGGACCGACCGCGAGAACTTCACCGGACGCCTCATTGCCGGCGATGAATGGCATCGTCGGCGCCTTGTACAGGCCGGTGCGGTAGTAAACGTCGATGAAGTTCAGGCCGACGGCATGCTGCCGAATCCGGACCTCTCCGGCTCCGGGCGCCGGCACTTCCACGGCCTCAAAGACCATGGCTTCCGGTCCGCCAACCTGATGCACGCGCATGGCCTTGGTCATCGTCGGTTCTCCCCTAAACTTCTTCTAAATCAAGCGAAAGCTATCGAAGCCGCCTTGTCAACGCAATCGCCTAAGCCAATGACCTAGAAGGCTTTGTTCCGATTGCGCCTGGCCAGCACGTTGAAGGCCTCGACGGCCGCCGAAAACGCAATGGCAAAATAGATGTAGCCGCGCGGGATGTGAAACTGAAAGCCATCCGCCACCAGCGCGACGCCGATCAGCACTAGGAAGGCCAGCGCCAGCATTTTGGTGGTCGGGTGGTCGGCGACGAATCTCGCGACCGGTCCCGAAGACACGTACATAATGGCGCAGGCGATCATTACGGCGGCGATCATGATGGCGAGATCCTGCGCCATGCCGATCGCGGTGATGATGGAATCCAGCGAAAACACCATGTCGATGATGATGATCTGGACGATCACCCAGAAGAATGCGCCGCCTCGCTTTCTTCGCCCCGCGATTCAACCTCGCCATGAATTTCGTGGGTCGCCTTGGCAATCAGGAACAACCCGCCACCAATCAAGATGATGTCGCGCCAAGACAGTGCGACGCCGTTCACGGTGAGAACGGCTTGTGTCAGTCCGATGAGCCAAACCAGCAAGCTCAACAGCAGAATCCGAAACACCAGCGCCAGCGCCAGACCGATCTGCCGCGCCCGCTTCGCCTGCTGTTCGGGAATCCGTGCCACGATCACCGACAGAAAGATCACATTATCGATGCCGAGTACGATTTCGAGCGCCGTCAGCGTCAGCAGCGCCGCCCATGCCTCGAGGCTGGTGAACAGCTCGATCATGCGGTTGCCGACCTCAGCAGCCGGATCACGGCATCGCCGCCAACGATATAGAGAGCGATCGCACACAGGCCGATCGAAACCGGCGCGGCCACGTCGAAATCGCGGACCAGCGTGACGATCGCGAGCACAGCCCAAATCGCCATCAACGCAAGATTGATCCCGCGCAATCGCGTCACCCGCACGGGGTGAAGGACGTGAAGCGGAACGAACGTCAGCACGATCAGGCCGGCAACGCCGAGGCTCGCGAGCACAGGCGATGGACGCAGCAGGAACAGATAGAATGCGGCAGCATTCCACAGCGCCGGGAATCCTCGAAAGTGATTGTCCGCCGTCTTCATTCGACGGTCCGCGAAATACAGCGCGCTGGTGACAACAATGCCTGCGCCGAGCAGCGGCGACGTGAACGGCAGCAGCAAGCCGCTCGCGGCAATCGCATAGGCCGGCACGAAGACATAGGTGACAAAATCGACCACGAGATCGAGCACCTCGCCTGACCAATCGGGCTGCACGCGGGCCACCTCCAGCCGCCGAGCGATCGGCCCATCGAGGGCGTCGATCACCAGCGCCGCCCCAAGCCACGCAAACATCGCGGCCCAGCGCTCATGCACCGCCTCCAGCAGGGCCAGCAATGCAACGCCTGCGCCGAGAGCCGTAAAGATATGCACGGAGAAAGCGGCGGCGCGGGCGGCCCAGGAGATCGAAGGCGATTGCTGAGGGGATGACGGGGTCATTTGTCCGGCAGTGCTATCAGGAATTGCCCTGATTTGTACATCGCGGGCTTGCGGCGTTCCGCCGCGCAAGCCCGCCGAAGCGTCGGGCCGATCCCACGCCAGACTTGAAATTGCCGCTGCGAACGCCGATTGTCCCGCTATGACCGACAGCCCTGATCCACCCGGTACCCACGACGTCGTCGTGATTGGCGGCGGCCCCGCGGGACTCACCGCAGCGATTGCCCTGGCGGAGGCAGGCGGCAGGACTGCGCTGATCGCGCGCCGCGTGCCCTACGGCGATAACCGGACCACCGCCCTGCTCGGTGGCTCCGTCGATTTCCTGCAGCAGTTGGATGTCTGGCGCCGTTGCGAGAACGACGCGGCTCCGCTTCGAGAAATGCGATTGGTCGATGATACCGGTCGCTTGATCCGCGCGCCGGAAGTGCGGTTTCAAGCGCAAGAAATCGGGCTCGACGCGTTCGGCTACAACATCGAAAATCGCGCGCTGTTGTCAGCGCTGGAAGCGCGTGCCGCCGAGCTTCCAGCGCTCAGCCGCCTCGACGACGAGGCGGAGACAATCATTACCGAAGGGGCCTGTGCCGTTATTCGGACGCGGCAAGGGGAAACGCGCTCGGCGCGCCTGGTCGTCGGCGCCGATGGGCGGCAATCGCTCTGCCGCGAGGCCGCAGGCATCGAGGTCAGGCGCCGCGGGCTCGGTCAGGCTGCGCTGACATTCAACGTCGGCCATTCCAGGCCGCATCGCAACATCTCGACCGAGTTTCATACCAGGCACGGGCCTGTCGTGTTCGTACCGCTGCCTGGCGATCGATCGAGCGTGGTGTGGGTCGCGATGCCAAGCGAAGCCGAGCGGCTGATGGCCCTCGACGACGATAGTCTATCCGAAGCCGCCGAACGGCAGGCGCATTCGATCCTCGGCCGGATGCGCGTCGAGCCGGGCCGGCATCTGTTTCCGCTGGCGATCGAGCAGCCGCGGCAGGTCGCAAAAAACCGCATCGTGCTGGTCGGCGAGGCCGCGCATGTCATGCCGCCGATCGGCGCGCAAGGCCTTAACATGGGATTGCGCGATGCCGCCGACATCGCGGATATCCTGCGGGATGTCCTTTCATCAGGCGGAGATCCCGGTTCATCCCGGGTGTTGTCGCGATTCGAATCGGCGCGGCGCAGCGATATCGCCAGCCGGACGTTTGTCATCGACATGGCGAACCGTTCGCTGCTGAGCGACTTTCTGCCGATACAATCTGCGCGCGCGCTTGGCCTGCATCTGATCGGAGCGGTCGGGGCGCTGCGTCGCCTCGCCATGCGCGAGGGACTGGCGCCGTCATGGCGGCCGCGCCGGCGGGTCAATTAACCACGTCAAAAAGCGATCTGTCCGGTCTTGAGCAGAACCATCACGCTGGTCAACGTCAGCACCGACAGGAAGGTGCCGATCAGAACCGCAACCGATGCCGGCTCGACCCAGGTGTCGTACTGCCGCGCGATGATGAAGACGTTCAGCGCCGGGGGCAATGAGGCCATCAGCACCGCCGTGGCCGCCCATTCCGGGGTGAACGGCCCCAGCAAAATCATCAGCGCGAACACGATCAGCGGATGGCCGATCAGCTTCACCGCGATTACGCCTGGAACTTCCCAGGGAACCCGTCCGAATGGCCTCAGCGCCACAGTGACGCCAAGCACGAATAACGCCACCGGAGCCGCGGCGTTTTGCAGGAACTGAAGCATGCTGTCGATCGCGACCGGGAGATGGACATGCAGCGCAGCGGCGAGCGCTCCGCAATAAGCCGCCACGATCAGCGGGTGAAACACGATTTCCCGGACCACGATGCCGATGGTCGGCAGCAGCGGTCGACGCGCCTTCCCTGTCAGTGCCATCGACAGCGGTACAATCGAAAACAGAAGGATGCTGTCGAAGCAGAAGATCAACGCGGTAGGAACCGCCGCCTTGGCCCCAAGCACGGCGAGCGCGAGCCCGGGGCCCATGTAACCAATATTCCCGTAGCCGCCCGACAATCCCGCCATGGTCGCTTCGCGGATCGACAGTCGGCCGATCAGCCGCCCGACCACGGCGGAGAGGCAGAACGCCGCGGCCGTCGCCAGTGTGGTTGCGATCACGAACGGCAGATTGTTGAGTTCCTCGAACGGCGTCTTTGACATGATTCTGAAAAACAGCGCCGGCAACGACACGTAAAGCAGGAAGAAATTCATCCAGGGAAGACCCGTTTCGGGCAGTTTCCTGAGCTTGCCGCAGGCAAATCCGATGAAGATCAAGCCGAAATACGGCAGCGCCAGATTGAGAACGTCCATCATGGGATCGGTTGTTTTTCTTCGTTGTTGGCCCGGGGCAGCAAGCCGGCGGGCGGAATTCATTGTTTGCCTCTAGCATCGGCCACAATCCTGGTCTATTCGACGAGGGATGATCAAAGCGCGAACCGCCAAATTCCAGATCGGACAGATCGTCCGCCACCGGATCTTTTCGTTCCGGGGCGTGATATACGTCGCCTATGTCTCCGAACAGAACCTGCTGGCGGACGAGTCCGGCGAGCCGATCCGGCATTCGCAGGTCGCGGAGATTTTCGTCAAGGACAAGTCGGGCAGCTACCGCCCGCGCAACCCGTCGCTGAATTAGCCGGCGTTTGCCGCGCGCGCGCCCCAAGGCTTCAGGCGGCCCACCCCCAAAACCAACAAACCAAATCAACAAAAAAGGCGCCCGAATTCGAGCGCCTTTTGCATTGTAAGGACGAGGCCGACTACTTGGCGGCCGGATTCGCCGGCGGGGTTGCGCCGGCAGGCTGCTGAGCCTCCAGCTTTGCGCGCGCTTCCGCAGCACGCTTCTGCAACTCTTCCTGCAGCTTTTTCTGGGTCTCTTCGAAGACTTTTGGATCGGTCGGCGGGCCGTCATAAGCCTTGGCGAACTCTGCGAGCGGCAGCGGCAACGTCAAAGGCGCGCCGTTGGAGTTGATCGCCTGAACGATCAAATTCTGCCCCTTCTTGAGATTTGCGATCAGCTCCGGGGTCGCCTCGTAGTCCGACATGCAACCATTGGCGAAGCAGATCACGTAGGGACTTTGCGCCGGCGGATTGTTGTCGACGATCACGCGCGTTCCGTGAACCAACTGCATGCCGAGGGGAAGCGTGACGCGGAGGATCTTCTTCGGCTCGCCTTCCGGTTCGATGATGACTGCCGCGATCACCGGTTGACCGGACTCGATGCGGCCGTCCTTGCCGGTGAAGCAGACCTGCTTGGCGTTCGCATCCTGGCCCTTCAGGCAGAATTTGGTCCACGGCGCGTAGATCAGTTGAACCTGCTGCTCGGGAGGCTGGGCGCCTGCCGCAGGCGCTCCGGCGGCCGGTGCCTGCGCGGTGGGTGCGGGCGCGGGCGCGGCTTTCGGCGCGGCTTTCGCCTTGGGGGCGGCCTTCGGAGCTGCGGGGGCGGCGGGCTGCTGGGCCTGTGCTTCGGGAATGAGTGACGCGGCGGTCAAGGCCGTGGCCGCCAACAAGGCAAAAACCCGCCCGCGCGGCAATACCGACGCGGCCAAGAGACGGAAATTCATTGCGGAAAACCCTTTCTGAACGGTAGCACCCGAAACCGCGACGCGGGCGCCGACCTGAGCCGTTTGGCGGGTGTCTCATTGCCAAATGAGGCGGTTACGTGACAGGCCGCGCAACCCTCGTTGATTGCCCGCCTTCAATACAGCGGCCGGCGAAAAGATCAATGCCGACGGCCATCTTTGCCCCGCGCCGGAGGCCGGATCGTGGTGCCTATGGTAAAGTATCGCGGTGAGGCGCCCCGAATCAAACCGGAACGTTGTGTCGCGAATTTCCTGGCCCGCGCGCGCCCGGGCTTGCGTCCGCGCGGCCTGCGCATTCGGGATGTTGCTGGCCTTTGGAACCAGTTCGGCCTTCGCCGCGTCGAGCACATCAATCGCAATGCATGGCCAGCCGGCCCTTGCCGCCGATTTCCGACACATGCCGTATGCCAACCCCGATGCACCAAAGGGCGGCCGGCTGGTGCAGGGCATCCTCGGCACGTTCGACAGCCTCAACCCGCTGATCGTCAAAGGTCAGGCCGTTCAGCAGGTCCGCGGCTTCGTGGTCGAAAGCCTGATGGCGCGCGGCAATGACGAGCCGTTTACGCTCTATGGTCTGTTGGCAAAAAGTATCGAGACCGACGATTCCAGAACCACCGTGACCTTTCATCTCGATCCGTCGGCGCGTTTTTCCGATGGCCGGCCCGTCCTCGCCGAGGATGTGCTGTTTTCGTGGGCTTTGCTGCGCGACAAGGGGCGTCCCAATCATCGCCTGTACTATGCCAAGGTTGCGAAGGCCGACGCGCCCGATCCGCTCACGGTGCGGTTCGATTTCGGCGGTGGACCCTATCGGGTGACGGCGGTCAAACCCGGCGCCAGGGTCACGCTGACCCGCAATCCCGACTATTGGGGACGCGATCTGCCGGTCAATCGCGGGCTTTGGAATTTCGACGAGGTCAGGCTTGATTTCTACCGCGAGGCCAACGGTCATTTCGAAGCCTTCAAGCGCGGTCTCTACGATTTCCGGGTCGAGGATGAACCGTCGCGCTGGCACGATGGCTATGACTTCCCTGCAGCGCGCAACGGCGACCTCATCCGCGATTCGATCAAGACCGGCATGCCGCAGCCCTCGGAATTTCTGGTTTTCAACACCAGGCGCCCGATGTTCTCCGATATCCGCGTGCGGCAGGCGCTGACGCTGCTGTTTGATTTCGAATGGATCAACCGCAACTATTTCTTCGGCCTCTACGGGCGCTCCGGCGGCTTCTTCGCCGGCTCGGAACTGTCGGCCTATACCCGCGCCGCCGATAACCGCGAACGCGTGCTGCTGAAGCCGTTCGCGGCGCGGATACAAGCCGACGTTCTCGATGGCAGCTACCGGCTGCCTGTCAGCGACGGCTCGGGCCGCGACCGTGCCGCGCTGCGCGGCGCGCTCTCGCTGCTGTCGCAAGCGGGTTACGATCTCGACGGCACCGTCTTGCGCCAGCGCGCGACCCACGCCCCCCTCACCTTCGAAATCCTGGTGACCACCCGCGATCAGGAGCGCATCGCATTGGCGTTTGCGCGCGACCTCAAGCGCGCAGGTATTGAAATATCGGTCCGTGCAATAGACGCGGTGCAATTCGATCAGCGCCGCCTCAGTTTCGATTTCGACATGATCCAGAACCGCTGGGATCAATCGCTGTCGCCGGGCAACGAGCAGTCGTTCTATTGGGGAAGCGAAGCCGCCGACCATCAGGGCACCCGCAACTACATGGGCGCGAAAGATCCTGCGATCGACGCCATGATCGCAGCAATGCTGCAGGCGCGCGATCACCCGGATTTCGTGTCCGCCGTGCGCGCGCTCGACCGGGTCTTGATGTCGGGTTGCTATGCAATTCCGCTCTACAATGTTCAAGAACAATGGATTGCACGATGGAATCGGATAGAACGGCCTGCAGTGACGGCGTTGACCGGATACCTGCCCGAAACCTGGTGGCAAAAGCCACAGCCACAGCCAGCTCAAAAGTGATCCTGTGATCCAGAACAACCCCTCGCCCACGCTCGATGGCCTGTTTCGCCGCATCCTGGCGCGACAGCCGGAGGCGCTGGCGCTGGTTGATCCCGCCGACAAACCACGCATCACCGCGCAGCCGCCGAGGCGGCTGACATACGCGCAGGCGGATCGCGCGATATCGGGACTATCGGCACATTTCATCGCAGCGGGCTTGCCGGCCAACTCCGTGATCGCAGTGCAACTGCCCAACACTGTCGAGTTTGTGCTGACGATGCTTGCGGCGCATCGCGCCGGGCTGGTCGTCGCGCTGCTGCCGCAGCTCTGGCGGCAGGCCGAATTGACGGTTGCGCTGAATCGAACCGGGGCGCGCGCAATTGTGACCACCAGCCGGATCGATGGGGTCAGCCACGCCGATCTCGCCATGAATGCCGCGGCCGAGGCGTTTTCGATCCGCCATGTCTGCGGCTTCGGCAATGATTTGCCCGAGGGCATGGCATCCCTCGACGCCGTGTTGACGGACGATCCGATTGCCGCGCCTCCCGCCACCCAGGACGCGCGCCGGGCAGCGATCGTCTCGTTTGACGTCACATCGGGTGGCTTTCGCGCGGTTGCGCGAACCCATCTGAGTTTGATCGCCGGCGGTCTGGTGCCGTTCCTGGAGACCGGTATGCCGCCGGGAGCGACGATCTTGTCGGCGCTGGCACCGTCGTCATTCGCAAGTGTGGCGTCGGCGCTGCTGCCCTGGCTGCTCAGCGGCGGCGCGCTTGTCCTGCATCACCCTTTCGACGGCGAAGTGCTCCAACGCCAGGTCAATCAGCAGTCCTGCGATGTGCTGGTCACGCCCGCGGCGCTGGCATTGCGGTTCGCCGAAAGCGGCATACTGTCGGAAATGCCTACGCTGCGCCACGTGATCGGGCTTTGGCGCGCCCCGGAGCAGGTTGCGTCAAGCGACCAGTGGCCCAGCGGCCAGACCACGCTGACGGATATCTATCTGTTCGGCGAAGCCGGCCTGTTCGGCGCGCGACGCGAGGACGACGGCGCGCCCTTCCCGATCTTGCCGGGGCCTCATGGTGCGCCGCGCGCCGTCGCAAGTTCTTCCATCGCAGGCGAAATTCTGCTGACCCCGAAGGGCACGCTGGGATTGCGAGGACCGATGATTCCGATTGAGGCCTATGCGCCGACAACTCCATCCAGCCACTTGCTGGTTGCGCACCCGCCCTTGGATTATGTCGATACCGGATATGCCGCCCGGCTTGACCGCGCCACCGGCGCCATTTGTATCACCGCGCCGCCATCCGGAATCATGACGGTTGGGGGATATCGATTCTTGTCGCAGGACCTTCAGGAATGGGCCAGGCGGCTCGGTCAAGGCGCGATGCTGACGGCGTTGCCGGACCGCCTGTGCGGTCACCGGCTCGCCGGACGCGCCAACAACAATGCTCGCGCCCGCGAAGCGCTCGCGGAACTCGGGCTTAACCCCCTGATGGTGGAAGCCTTTCGCGATCGGGTGACGACCGGCTGATTGGGAATCGATGGCTTATTGACGCGGCATTAAGGGCCCTCGAATAAGGATCTATGCAGTCAACCGATTGCATCCGTCCGAGTTCCGAGATGTCCCAGCAAGGCCCAATCATCGTGGTTTCGTCAGGCGAGAAGCTGTCGTTTTCGACAGCCTTATCCGAGACCAAGATGTTCCCGGTGATCGATGTGATTTGGCCCGAAGCTTCACGTGCAGTCGAAGGGCTGCAGCCGGCAGCCATGCTGGTGTCAGCGTCGGACGAGACTGAACCTTGGCTGCAAAAGCTCGCAGCACAGGTGGCCGCACAGCAGCCTTACGTTCCTTTGCTCGTGATCAATCCAAAAAAGCCCCTGCCCGCAAACGGAATTCCGTTTTCGCAAGTGGCAGGCAGCATCGACCGCCTGAGCGCGCGGCTGCGCGCGGCGCTCCGTGTCAGGACCCTGCACGCAACCGTGCTGCGCCGACTTGCTGATGATTCGACGGTACGGATGCGACAGCCGGACACCGACCCGGTTGACGACGCAACGGTACTGCTGATCGGCCGCGGCGCGGCCTATCCCGCGCTTTCCGTGGCCTTGGGTGAACGATTGGGTGTCGTGGGCGCGCTCAGTATCGAGGCCGCTGCGAAGCACCTGAACGCACGCGACCTGGACGGCATTGTGCTGGGCGAAGGTTTCAGCCCCCGCGTGGTCGATGCCTTCCTCACTGTCCTCGCTGAGGATGCGCGCTTTCGCAATTTGCCGGTCGTGGTGACCGTCCCCGGCGTGACGGCTGCCTACGATCTGCCGAATCTCGAACTGACGTCGGGTGAACCCGCGCGCGTTGCCGCCGACGCATTGCCCCTGATCCGGCAGCACGCCTTTGAGGCCCGGCTGCGCCGAGCCCTCACCGCGATCGACTCGGACGGCTTGCTGGATCAGCGAACCGGTCTGCTGACCCGAGCCGCCTTCGATCGCGACTTTGCCACCGCCGTCTTTCAGACGGCGTCGCGCGGCAGCGGATTGTCGGTGGCTCGATTTTCGTTTGGTCGGATTGCCGAGCGCGTCCGGCTCGACGCGGCGCGCATCCTCAGCCGGCTGATGCGGCGGATGGATTTCGCGACGCTTCTGGACGACGGATCCCTGATCGTGGTTTTCGCCGAGACCGATTTGCGCGACGCTCACATGATTGCCAAGCGCCTTTCAAGCGTGATGAAGCACACCATGTACGGACCGAAACGGGATTCGCGAATCGATCCGCATGTCACGCTGGCGACGTCCCTGCCCGCGGATTCCGCGGGGTCGATCCTGGCTCGGCTCTACGATCAGGACGCGCGCCGCGTCGCGTCGTGACAAACGGTCGTCGCCGTCTGCGACAAACGCACCACCGTCATTGCGAGGAGCGTTAGCGACGAAGCAATCCAGTCTGCGCGTGTGTACTGGATTGCTTCGCGGAGTTTACCGTCGTTCGCGCGACGCGTTGGCTCGCAATGACGGAGCAAGAATCTCCCTACGCCGCCTTGCGGTCCTCGGCGAGACTGGCGAGTTGGCGCATGATTTCGGTCGTGCCCATCAGGCGCTCTTCCGGCGTCTCCCATTCCTGGAAGAACACGACCTTCATGTCCGGACGAACCTTCGCGGCCTGGCCGTGCTGGCGGATGAAATACACCAGCCGATCCGGCTGGGCGAACTTGTTGTCGCGGAAGGTGATGACAGCTCCCTTGGGGCCGGCATCGACCTTTTCGACGTTGGCGCGACGGCAATACGCCTTGATCGCCGCGATCTTGAACAAATAGCGCACCTCGTCCGGCAGTACGCCGAAGCGATCGCGCAGTTCGGCGGCGAAATTCTCGATCTCGTCGTCGGTGTCGAGATCAGCCAGCCGGCGGTACAGCGACAGCCGCACCGACAGGTCGGCGACGAAATCTTCCGGAATCAGCACCGGCATGCCGACCGTGATTTGCGGCGACCAGCGATCCGCCACCGGTTCGACCACGCCGGCCTTGAGGTTGAGGATCGCCTCCTCCAGCATCGATTGGTAAAGCTCGAATCCGACTTCCTTGATATGACCGGACTGCTCTTCACCCAGCAAATTGCCGGCGCCCCTGATATCGAGGTCGTGGGAGGCAAGCTGAAATCCGGCGCCCAGGGTTTCCAGCGACTGCAGCACCTTCAGCCGCCGCTCGGCATGCGCGGTGATCTTCTGCTGCGCAGGCAGCGTGAACAGCGCATAGGCGCGCAACTTCGAGCGGCCGACGCGTCCGCGCAACTGGTAAAGCTGTGCCAGCCCGAACATGTCGGCGCGATGCACGATCAGCGTATTGGCTGAAGGAATATCGAGGCCGGATTCGATGATCGTGGTCGAGAGCAGGATATCGTATTTGCCGTCGTAGAACGCCGACATGATATCTTCGATCACGGTCGGCGGCATCTGCCCGTGGGCAACCGCGACCTTCATCTCCGGCACGTGCTTGTCGAGGAAATCCTTCACCTCGGCAAGATCCTCGATGCGCGGGCACACGTAAAATGCCTGGCCGCCGCGGTAGCGCTCGCGCAGCAGCGCTTCGCGGATCATCAAGGGATCGTGGGGCGCCACGAAGGTGCGCACCGCGAGGCGATCGACCGGCGGTGAGGCGATGATCGAGAGATCGCGGACTCCGGTCAATGCCAGCTGCAGAGTGCGCGGGATCGGCGTGGCGCTCAGCGTCAGCACGTGGACGTTGGCGCGCAACTGCTTCAGCCGCTCCTTGTGCGTGACGCCGAAGTGCTGCTCCTCGTCGACGATCAGAAGCCCGAGATCCCTGAACTTGATCGACTTGCCGAGCAGCGCATGGGTGCCGACGACAATATCGACGGCACCTTCCGCGAGGCCTTTCTTCACCTGCGTCAGTTCCTTCGCCGACACCAGCCGCGAGGCCTGCGCGACATTGACCGGGAATCCGCGAAACCGCTCGGTAAAGTTTTTGGCATGCTGCCGCGCCAACAGCGTGGTCGGCACCACGACCGCCACCTGCTTGCCGTCGAGCGCGACCGCGAAGGTCGCGCGCAATGCCACTTCGGTTTTTCCGAATCCGACGTCGCCGCAAATCAGGCGATCCATCGGACGGCCGCTTTCGAGATCCTTCAGTGACGCGTTGATGGCGCCAAGCTGATCCTCGGTCTCCTCGTAGGGAAAGCGCGCGCAGAACTCGTCATAGAGATGGGGCTGCACCGGCATCTTCGGCGCTTCGTGCAGGTGCCGCTCGGCGGCGATCTTGATCAACTCGCCGGCGATCTCGCGGATACGGCTCTTCAGCTTGGCCTTGCGCGCCTGCCAGCCGCTGCCGCCGAGGCGGTCGAGTTCGACGTTGGCGTGATCGGAGCCGTAACGTGACAGCAGCTCGATATTTTCGACCGGCAGAAACAGTTTTGTTTCGGCGGCATAACGCAATTCCAGACAGTCATGCGGCGCGCCTGCGACGTCGAGGGTCTGCAGGCCGACGAAGCGGCCGATGCCGTGCTCGACGTGAACCACGAGGTCGCCGGCACTAAGACTGGTGACTTCCGAGATGAAGTTGTCGAGTTTGCGGCTGACCTTGCGCGGGCGCACCAGGCGATCGCCGAGTATGTCCTGCTCGCTGATGACGGCGACGTTGTCGGTCTCGAAGCCGGATTCCATACCGACAACGGCGAGCATCGTCTCGTTGCGCGGCGTCGCCTGCACCGTACGCCAGCTGTTGACGCTGGTGAGATTGTTGAGCTTGTGGTCTTTCAACATGCTGCTCATGCGGTCGCGCGAACCCTCGCTCCACAGCGCGATCACCACCTTCTTGCGCTGGGCCTGCAGGGCCTGCACATGCGCAACCACGGCCTCAAACACGTTGACTGAACTATCGGCGCGCTCCGGCACGAAGTTGCGCCCAGCCCGCGCGCCGGCGTCGACGACGCCTGCAGTTCCATCCGGCACCGCAAACGGTGTCAGCCGCGCCAGCGCGGCCTGCTCCAGCCGCTTCGACCATTCGTCTTCGGTGAGATAGAGCCGGTCGGGCGGCAGCGGCTTGTAAATCGCGCCGCCGCCAGGATGCTCCATCGCCTCGCGCCGGGCCTCATAGTAGTCGTTGATCTGTTTGAAACGTTCGCGTGCGGCGTCCTCGGCCTGGGGCTCGATCGCGACCGGGGCGTCGGCGAGATAATCGAACAGCGTATCCATCCGCTCCTGGAACAGCGGCAGCCAGTGTTCCATGCCAGGATGGCGGCGGCCTTCGCTAACCGCTTCATAGAGCGGATCGTCGCGCTCCGGCGCGCCGAACGCCGCGACATAGCCCATGCGGAAGCGCCGGATGGTTTCCGTGACCAGCTGGAACTCAGAGATCGGCACCAGATCGAGCGCACGCATGTCGAGCAGCGTGCGCTGGGTTTCGGCGTCGAAGGTCCGGATCGATTCCAGGGTGTCGCCGAAGAAGTCGAAGCGCACCGGCTGATCCAGACCCGCCGGAAACAGATCGAGGATGCCGCCGCGTACCGCATATTCGCCGGGCTCGCGCACCGTCGAGGAGCGGTTGTAGCCGTTATGCTCCAGCCAGGCGACGATAGAATCCATCGGCACCACATGCCCGGGCGCCACCGACAGCGCCTGCGCCGCGATGATTTCGCGCGCTGGCACCCGCTGCGCAATCGCATTCACCGTGGTGAGAACGATCAACGGCTTCTCACTGCCCTTCAGGCGCGACAGTCGCGCCAGCGTGGTCAGCCGCTGCGCCAGCACCCCGCCATGGGGCGATACCCGGTCATAGGGCTGGCAGTCCCAGGCCGGAAACTGCATCACCGACAGATCCGGCGCGAAGAATTCCAGCGCGCGCGCCAGTTGCTGCATGCGCGGCCCGTCGCGGCAGACCACGGCGAGGCTGACGGCGGATGGTTTCGGCCGCGCCGCCACTGCGCGCGCCAGATCGGAAACAATCAGCCCTTCGGCGCCCTCGGCTACATTGGCAAAGGTCAGCGCGCGGCCGGGGATAAGCAGTTCCGCAGGCGATCGGGTCGGCGATTTCATAGGCCTTGACCCACGCCGCGCAGCGCTTTGATGCGATCGAACAGATCGCTGTGGTATTCCGGTGCAAGCACGGCGTCGCCCGTCAAGGCGGCGTAGAGATCGGGGTCCGGCAGCGCGATCAGGTGCTCGAGCTGTCTCAATTCGGCGTCAGCAAGGTGAGCGATCTCGACGTCCGCGAAGCGGCCGAGAATGAGGTCCATCTCGCGCGTGCCGCGATGCCAGCAGCGAAACAACAGCCGCTTGCGGCGGTCATCGAGTCCGCCGCTCGATCGTATCGATCCCGTCATCTGCCTATCCAGTCCGAACGCCAAAAGCCCGGACGTGCCGGGCGGGGTTGATATAGCGGTCGGGATCGCCGATGTCAGCAGCTGTTCTCGCATTGCATTCGCGCCAAAATGCATTCAACCCTTTGCAAGTTCCTTGGCAAACTCGACATCTGTCAAAATTCCCCGAGTCGTTTGATGCGCCCTGCTCTGCTCAATCCGCTGTTTGCGCCGGTCACCAGTCTGGCCGGCGTCGGACCGAGGCAAGACAAGCTGTTCCGCTATCTGCTTGGCCGCGACGAGACGCCGCGGCTGGTCGATCTGTTGCTGCATCTGCCGACGAGCGTAATCGATCGCCGGGCGCGGCCAAAAATCCGCGATGCCGTTCCAGGCCAAGTCGTGACGCTCGAGGTGACCGTCGACCGGCATCGCCCGGTGCCGCCCGGCCGGTCGCGGGCTCCGCATCTGGTCTACGCCAGCGATGAGACCGGCGACGTGGTGCTGACCTATTTCCGCGCCCAGCCGGGTTATGTCGAAAAGCTGCTTCCGGTCGGCGAAAAGCGCTACGTCTCCGGCACCGCGCAGATGTTCGACGGCACCTTGCAGATCGTGCATCCGGACCGCGTGGTCGACGAGGCCGGTTTCGCAAAACTCTCCGGCATCGATCCGGTCTATCCACTTACCGAAGGCCTGGCATTGGGCTCGCTGCGCCGGGCCATCGCGCAGGCGCTGCAAAAGCTGCCGGCGCTTCCCGAATGGATCAGCCCGGCGGTGTTGCGTCGGTGTCATTTCCCGCCGATTGCCGAGGCGCTGAACCGCGTTCACGTGCCCGTGGAACTGACCGACATTTTGCCCAATGGGCCATTTTGGTCACGACTGGCGTTTGACGAGTTGCTGGCCGGACAACTGGCGCTGGCGCTGGTGCGGGCCCAGTTGCGCCGGCCTGCGGGCGATCGCAACGCCGGCGACGGACAGCTCCGCAGCAAGATCATCGACGCGCTGCCCTATGCGTTGACGGTCTCGCAGCAGCAGGCGACCGCAGCCATTGCCGATGATCTGCGCCAGCCGGTGCGGATGCTGCGGCTGCTGCAGGGCGATGTCGGCTCGGGCAAGACCGTGGTGGCGCTGCTGGCCGCGGCGGCCGTAACCGAAGCCGGCAAGCAGGCAGCATTGATGGCGCCCACCGAGATTCTCGCACGCCAGCACGTCAAGACCATCACGCCCCTGGCGGAACGCGCCGGTTTGCGCGTCGCAATCCTGACCGGCCGGGAAAAGGGCAAGGAGCGCCGCGATATTCTGGCGCGACTGGCTACGGGCGAGTTCGATTTTTTGGTCGGCACCCACGCGCTGATCCAGGACGACGTCGCCTTCAAGGCGCTGGCGCTGGCCGTGGTCGACGAACAGCATCGCTTCGGCGTCCGGGAACGGCTGGCGCTTACCGCCAAGGGCGAAGCGGTCGATGTGCTGGTGCTGAGCGCGACGCCAATACCGCGCACGCTGGTGCTGACTTATTTCGGCGACATGGACGTCTCGGAGCTGCGCGAAAAACCCGCGGGCCGCCAGCCGATCGATACCCGCGCGGTGCCGACCAGCCGCCTTAACGAGGTCATCGACGCGGTCGGCCGTGCGCTCAATGCCGGCAAGCTGGTCTACTGGATCTGTCCATTGGTCGAGGAATCCGAAACCGTCAAACTGACCGATGCCGAGCAGCGATTTGAGAGCCTGAAGGAGCGGTTTGGCGACAAGGTCAGCCTCGTCCATGGCAAGATGCGCGGCACCGAGAAGGACCAGGTGATGGCGCAATTCGCCGCCCGCGAAATCGGCTTGCTGGTCGCAACCACCGTGGTCGAGGTCGGGGTCGACGTGCCGGCCGCCACCATCATGGTGATCGAGAACGCCGAACGGTTCGGCCTGGCACAACTGCATCAGTTGCGCGGCCGCATCGGCCGGGGGTCGGAGGCGTCGACCTGCCTCCTGCTCTACAAGGAGCCGCTGGGCGAGATGTCCACGGCACGGCTGAAAGTCATCCGGGAAACAACCGACGGCTTCCGCATCGCCGAGGAGGATCTGAAGCTGCGCGGCGAAGGCGACGTGCTCGGCACCCGCCAGAGCGGCCTGCCCGGCTATCGCATCGCCCGCTCCGATGTCCATGCCCAGCTCATCACCCAGGCCCGCGACGAGGCGTTGCGCATTCTGAAAGACAATCCAAGGCTGACCGGCGAGCGTGGCGAGGCCCTGCGCTGCCTGCTCTATCTGTTCGAGCGGGACGAGGCGCTGCCGCTGATTGGCGCCGGGTAGATTTCGCGCCACGTAGTTGGCGTCCTCATGGTGAGGAGGCGCACTTGCGCCGTCTCGAACCATGAGGACGATCAGATCGATCTCATCCTTCGAGACGCCCGCGAAGAGCGGGCTCCTCAGGAGAAGGGCTCAGCTCTAATCCACCTTCGCCGGCATCGGTTGCAGCGAGGCTGCGTTGGCCTTGCGGGCGGCATTCGCCAGGTCCGCCAGCGCAATTTTCTTTTGCTGATCGGAGCCGGGCTGCACCACGCCGGCGGACATAATGAGGGTCGCCGCATCCTCGGCGCTCATCTCGATCTCGATGATCTTGCTCTTGGGCACGTAGAAGAAAAAGCCGGTGGTCGGGTTCGGCGCGCACGGCAGGAACACCGAGATATGCTCTTCCTGGCCGGGCAGAACGGCTGCGATGTCCACGCTCGGCGCCTGTGAGATCAGCACGATCGACCACATGCCGGGCGAGGGAAATTCGACCAGGCCAACCCGGCGAAGGCTCGATCCGGAGCCGGAGAACAGGGTTTCGAACACCTGCTTCAGGCCGCGATAGATCGCGCGCACGACCGGCATCCGTCCCAGCAGTTTTTCGCCGAGATCGACCAGCGTCCGCCCGATCAGGTTGGCGGTGAGAAAGCCGAGCAGCGTCAGCGCGATCACGGCGACGATGAGCCCGGATCCGGGCAGTCCGAACGGCAGATAGGTTTCCGGTCGGTAGGCGACGGGAACGAACGGCCGCACCAGGCCGTCGACCCAGGTCACGAACCACCAGGTCAGGTAGAAGGTGATCGCGATCGGACCTGCGACGATCAGGCCGGTGAGAAAATAATTGCGGAATCGAGCCATAAATCCCCGCGGAACGTCACCGGGCGGCGGAGTCAGAGGCAGGCCATTGCGGTCCATCAGGGTTCCAAGGTCTTTCGAAGCGGCGACCGGATCCGGCGCCACCACCATTGAATGGGTATTGTAGCAGAGTTTCGCCAGTGTGAAGCAGTCCGGTCGACAACGCGCCAGTTTGCCGCCTTTCCGAAGAACCCGCTCTAACCGATTGAATCAGCCGGATTTCTGTCTGTAAACCATTATCGCCCTTAACGGCGCACGGCAATCTGCGACGGTCGGTCCATTCGTCTATTCGACCGTGACGGATTTCGCCAGGTTGCGCGGCTGGTCGACGTCGGTCCCCATCACCACGGCGGTATGATAGGCGAGCAACTGGACCGGAATGGCATAGACCATGGGCGTAAAAGTCGCGGCCATGTCGGGCAGGATAATCGTCACCAGCGATTCGATGGTGGCTTCCGCGGCCCCCTTGGCGTCGGTCATCAGGATGATGTTGCCGCCCCGCGCCGCGACCTCCTGCATGTTGGAGACCGTCTTCTCGAACACGCGATCGTAGGGCGCGATCACCACCACCGGCATGTTTTCGTCGATCAGCGCGATCGGCCCATGCTTGAGTTCGCCGGCGGCGTAACCTTCAGCATGGATGTAGGAGATTTCCTTCAGCTTGAGCGCGCCTTCCAGCGCCAGCGGATAGCTGGTGCCGCGGCCGAGATAGAGCACGTCCTGGCATTTGGCAATATCGCGCGCCAGCTTCTCGATCTGCGGTTCGTTGCTCAGCGCCGCGGCCATCAGGCGCGGAATTTCCACAAGCCCGTGCACCAGCCTCGTCTCATCCGTATCGGACAATTCGCCGCGTGCCTTGCCTGCGGCCACAGCCGTCGCCGCCAGCACCATCAACTGACAGGTGAAAGCCTTGGTCGAGGCAACGCCGATCTCCGGTCCGGCCAGCGTCGGCAGCACGGTCTCGCTTTCCCGCGCGATCGTCGATGTCGGAACGTTCACCACCGACAGCGTATGCTGGCCCTGCTCTTTCGCGTAGCGCAGTGCGGCGAGCGTATCGGCGGTTTCGCCGGATTGCGAAATGAAGATTGCCAGATCGCCTTTGCGCATCGGCGCCTCGCGATAACGAAATTCCGAGGCGACATCGACTTCGACCGGTAGGCGCGCCAGCCGTTCGAACCAGTATTTGGCGACATAGCCCGCATAGCTCGCGGTGCCGCAGGCGACGATCGAAATCCGCTGGATGTCCTTGAAGTCGAACGGCAGCTTGACCGGCAGCGCGACGCGCTCGGTCGCCATATCGACGTAGCGCGCCATGGTGTGGCCGACCACCTCGGGCTGCTCGTGAATTTCCTTGGCCATGAAATGGCGATAGTTCGCCTTGTCGACCAGGAACGAGGACGCGCCGGATTTCAGCACGTCGCGCTGCACCACGGCGCCCTGCTCATTGTGAACCACGGCGCCTGCGCGCTTCAGCACCACCCAGTCGCCGTCCTCCAGGTAACTGATCGTGTCGGTGAACGGCGCCAGCGCAATCGCGTCCGACCCCAGATACATTTCGCCTTCGCCATAGC
>WNFI01045771.1_pt1 | contig 27851 bp, 31 predicted proteins | sample 5400471 | NCBI WGS metagenome assembly WNFI01 (sample SAMN13153348, study PRJNA577476) | soil metagenome | isolation source: 100 cm saprolite on Douglas fir-dominated hillslope | place: USA:California | collected 2013-09-17
AAAGCGAATTCAATAACTTCGACGCGCCGGGTGGTTCGCGGGAATGTTCAGCGCGTCGAAGTTATTGAATTCGCTTTCGATCTCCGGGCCTTCCGCGACCACAAATCCCAGGGAACGGAAGATCCCAACCAGGTCCTGCATCACCCGCGATAGCGGATGCACCGTCCCATAAGGCCGCGGAACGCCGGGCAGCGTCGGATCGAGGGATTCTTTTTCCAGCGTCTGGGTGCGTTGCGTCGCGGCCAGCGTTTTCTCGCGCGCGGTCAATTGAGCATCCAGCTCCGTTTTGAATTCGTTATAGGCTTTCCCCAGCGTCTTTCGCTTGTCCAAGGGAAGGGCGCCCAGTTTCTTAAGCAGGAGGGTTAGTTTGCCGCTGCGGCCCAGCCAGGCGATGCGGAATTTATTCAGGTCCTCCAGCGTCTTGGCGCGCTGCAGGGGCGATTGGGTCTCTTTGCGCAGGCTCTCGATGGAGGGCAAGCCGCTCATAGGGGGGTTATTTTAGAAAAAAAGGTAGGGAATTAGGCGGCGACGGCCGCTTTGGCCTTTTCAGCCAACTGCTTGAAGGCCTGTTCGTCGGCAACGGCGAGTTCGGCAAGCATCTTCCGGTCCAGTCCGATACCCGCTTTCTTCAAGCCGTGGATGAACTGGCTGTAGGACAAATCGTTCAGGCGCGCGGCGGCGTTGATGCGCTGGATCCAAAGCGTCCGGAAATCTCCCTTGCGGTCCTTGCGGCCCACATAGGCATACCGGAGCGACCGCTCGACCTGTTGGACGACCTGCCGCCACCGGCTCCGTTTGGAAAAATAGGAGCCCTTGGCGATCCGGAATGTCTTTTTCTTTCGTTGGCGTGTGGTAACGCCGCTTTTAACGCGTGCCATATATAAGGTCCTTTAGTCACTTCCCCCTCTCCCTTCTCGGGAGAGGGTGGGGGAGAGGGTCCTCCTAATTGGTTCCCTCACCCTTCCCTCTCCCGAGAAGGGAGAGGGTGTCGATTTATATATCTAGTTGTAAGGGATGAGCGTCTTGATGATCTTGGCGTCGACGGGGTTCAGGTAGCCGGCTTTGCGCATATGACGTCCGCGGTTGCTGGACATCCCGACCAGCAAATGGCGAAGGCCGGGTTTCTTGAATTTCACCTTCCCTTTGCTGGTGACCCAAAATCGTTTGCCCGCGCCGCGATGTGATTTAATTTTTGGCATATTATTTTTTTGGAGCGAAGAGCAGGTTCATCCGAGTGCCTTCCATCTGGGCTTCCTGCTCCACAAACGCCACATCGGACACGCTCGCCTTCACCTTGGACACAAGGTTGTTGCCGATGTCCCGGTGCTCCATCTCCCGTCCTCTGAATACGATCGTAAAGCGGACTTTGTCGCGCTCGGCGAAGAACTCGCGCATGTGCTGGATCTTAATTTGCAAGTCATGGTCGCCGATCTTAGGCCGAACCCGGAGTTCCTTGACCTGTCCGCCTTTATGCTTCTTGCGCGCTTCTTTGAGCTTCTTCTCGCGTTCGTATCTAAATTTGGAGAAATCCACCAGTTTGCAAACCGGAGGATTGTTCTGCGCTGCGATTTCTACCAGGTCTAGGCCGCGATTTTGCGCGATGCGGAGGGCTTCTTCGGTTGACTTAATTCCCAGCTGTGTGCCGTCGAGGTCGATTAAGCGAACGTCTCTTGCCCGGATTTGATGATTGACCCGTGGTTCGGGTGGTTTAGCTATGAGTTGGGTAACCTCTCTTCTTCGGGATTGTTTCGAAACCGTCGAGAAATAGTATTAAATCCGAAGTCAGTGAGTCAACTCCGGGCGGCGGTCTCTTTTTGCAGGAGATCCACGAACGCGTCCAGGGTCAATTTCCCGGCGTCTTCCCCATTGCGCTTGCGGATGGCCAAGGTCCCGGCTTCCATTTCTTGTTTTCCAACGACCGCCAGGTAAGGCACCTTCGCCAGCGTTCCTTCTCGGATTTTAAATCCGATCTTTTCATTTCTTAAATCGGCTTCCACCCGGAACCCCTTGGCCCGGAGTGATTCCGCCATCTTTAAGGCGAATTCGTCCTGATCCTTGGTAATCGTGAGGATCTTAGCCTGGACCGGGGCCAGCCATGTCGGGAAAGCCCCGGCGTGGTGCTCAATCAGAATGCCCATGAAGCGTTCGATCGATCCGAGAAGCGCCCGGTGCACCATGATGGCGCGCTGTTCTTTGTCGTCTTCCCCCCGGTAGCTGACATCGAAACGTTCCGGTAGGTTGAAGTCGACCTGGACCGTTGAGCATTGCCAGTAGCGGCCGAGGGAGTCCCGGATTTTTAAATCGATTTTGGGCCCGTAGAAAACCCCCTCCCCGGGATCGAGTTCGTAGGCCAGCTGCTTCGCCTCCAGGGCTTTTTTCAAAGCGCCCTCCGCCTTCTCCCAGTTCTCGAGAGACCCGACGTATTTCTCCGGCCGGGTGGAGAGACGAACTGCGTACTCTGTAAAGCCGAAGGTTTTTAAGACCGTGAGCGTGAGGTCGAGTATGTGGACCACCTCGGATTCAATTTGATCCGGCCGGCAGAAGATGTGCGCGTCGTCCTGGGTAAAGCCCCGCACCCGTAGCAACCCATGCATGACGCCGCTGCGCTCGTAGCGGTAGACCGTTCCCATCTCGGTAATCCGGATGGGAAGCTCCCGGTAGGAATGCAGCTCGTGCTTGTAAATCTGGATATGACCGGGACAGTTCATCGGTTTGAGCAGATACTCCTGTTCATCAATCTTCATCGGACTGAACATATTCTCCCGGTAGAAATTCCAATGGCCCGAAGTCTTCCAGAGGTCGACGCGGGCGATGTGCGGCGTAACGACAAACTGATAACCGCTTTTTTCCAACAGCTCTCGGAGGTACTCCTCCGTCATGCGGCGAACCGTCGCGCCCTTGGGCAGCCAGAAAATCAGCCCCGGGCCGATGGTGTCCGGCAGAATCGTAAAGAGCCCGAGCCGAGGTCCGAGCTCCCGGTGATCGCGCTTCTTGGCTTCTTCGAGGCGCTTGAGATAATCATCCAGTTCTTGTTTGGACGGCCATGCCGTCCCATAAATGCGCTGGAGCTGTTCGCGCTTCTCGTCGCCACGCCAGTACGCGCCGGCGATGCGTAGGAGCTTGAAGTGGCGAATATCCTTTGTGGACTCCACGTGGCCGCCGCGGCAGAGGTCGACGAACGTGTCATGCTCGCAGTACGTCACGGTAGGCTGGTTGAAATCGTTAATCAGCTCGACTTTGTATTTCTCCCCCCTTTTTCCCCAAAACTCGCGGGCTTCGTCCGAGGCATGGGTACTCATCTTGAAGAGATGATTTCCCTCCACGATCTGGCGCATCCGCTTTTCGATCTTTTCCAGATCCTCCGGGACAAAACGGTGCTCGCCGTCGAAATCGTAGTAGAAGCCGTCCTCAATCGGGGGGCCGATAGTGAGTTGGGTACCCGGGAATAGCTCCTGCACCGCTTGCGCCATCACATGCGCGGTGGAGTGGCGCAGGGAGTTGAGGTATTCTTCTTTAGGTTGAGTGGCTGATTGCACGGAGGGAATTCTACAAAATCTGGACTAGAACTCAGGATGAGTTCTAATACTCGACGGAGGGATACCAAGGAGCTTTGGGTTCCTGATAGAAGCCCATCGACATCAGCGTCATGGGTTTCGCGATGCGGAGGCCGGCGGAAAGACACCAGCGGAAGAAATCGTTGTTGCGCCCGGGCACCAGCAAGGAGACCGGCGCTTCCTTAATTCAGGACGACGGCTCCGAAATGCGCCATCGCATCGGCCAGTTCCCCTCCCCGATCGAAGCTGTGCACCCGGCGGCAGAGCTCGTTACACGCGGCAAGGTCGCTCTCGCGCATGGGGCGGATGTTATAGCCGTCCGATGGCTCGCCCTTCGGATTCCCATACAAGAGAAAAAGGGGCTCTTTGACATTGAAGCCGAGGGATTCGTATAGCGCCAAGGAAAGCGGATTGGCCGTGTCTTGGACGAGGCGCACTCCGCGCGCGTCCTTGGTATGCTCCAGTATTTTCCGCATCAGCACACGACCGATGCCATGGTTCTGCAGCTGAGGGTCCACGACGATGGGGCCGACCGCCAGTATTTCATTGCGTTTGCTGACGAAGGCCAGTCCCGCCAGGGCTCCATCCACCTCCGCAGCCACCCCTGAGATTTGGGGATGGTTCAGGAAAATCTTGCCCATCGAACTGGCGATTTCGACGCTCGGGAAGTCGGGTTCGAAGCCGCGCTGGTCCGCGATGGACTTAAACGCCTCATAAAGCAGGCGCGCCCCCGCTTCCAGGTCAGCCGGCTGCGCGGGACGTACGGTGATTTCCAGGGTTTCAGGCATAGGGATATTTTACTAAGGTTGGACCCCTCGAATAAACAGCAGTTACCTAAAATACGTAACCCCCCCCGTTCCCGCGTTTCATAACATCTAGCGAGGACTTAATGCATAAAGCCAAAATATTGATCGTGGATGACCGTCCGGATAATTTACTAACCATGGAGGCTGTCCTCAAAGACTCACCTGAATACGAATTGATGACCGCTTCATCGGGCTCTGAGGCAATCAAATTAGTGGAAAATAACGATTTTGCGCTGATTCTATTGGATATACAGATGCCGCAAATGGATGGCTATCAGGCGGCGCAGCGCATGAAGCAGATGGACCGCGGCAAAGACGTTCCCATCATTATGGTCACGGCCATCTATAAGGAAGACCCGTATATCTTAAAAGGATACGAGGCGGGCGCGGTCGATTATGTCGCCAAGCCGTTTAATCCTGATATTCTGCGGGCTAAAGTCGGGATCTACGCCAACCTCTACATCAAGTCCCAACAGATCATCGCTCAGAATAAGTATTTACGGGAAGCGGAGCGGGTGTTGGAAGAGGAAGCCACCCGGCGGAAAATTTTCGATACCTTACCCATCGGCGTGATCGTAGCGGACGCCTCCGGAAAGATATCGCAGATGAACAAACAAGCCACCGAGATTTGGGGCGCCAAAATGGTGGACGTTGACGCCTACGATGAATACAAGGGATGGTGGGCTGGAAATGGAAAGCCCATTCAAGCCCATGAATGGGCGCTGGCCCGGGCGCTGGAAAAAGGCGAGACATCGCAGTGTGAAATCATCCACATCGAATGCTTTGACGGCGCCCAGAAAACGATTTTAAACTCCGCGGCTCCGATCCGCGACGGCCAAGACCAGATTGCCGGCGCGGTCGCGGTCCTGCAGGACATCACCCGCCAACGTGAAGTCGAAGCGGCCTTAAAAACAGCACCCCCTTCGAATTAATGGATCATTTCCAAGACACAGTTGGAAACTGTTTTGAACTGTGGTGTAGGAATACACCTACTCCCCTTTTAGGAGATTTCCGACATCTTTCCTTAAGGTGAAAAAAGGATAATAGTTATTCCAGTTTAGACACATGAGAAAGGTGCACAACGTTGAGTTCCCCCTCCTGTATCAAATGTGGATTGGAACGAAGTCAATGGCTTACGCCGAACGGCTATCCGTTCCTGGAAAATAAGTTCTGCTGCGCGGGTTGCGCGGTAGAATTGCCCTGCATCTGCGTTGATCTGCCCGCTCCCGAGCCTGCCGCTTCCATAAAATAAACCCAGGGCCAACGGCGCCCTGGGTTCTACGTTCTTCAAAGTGGTGCCCAGTACAGGACTCCCCGCCACTAAGTCTCTGGCGGGCCCGCCTAAGCCGTAGTGGCGGGGAACCTGTGGCCGTAAATAAAAATGCCCGGTGAGGGGATTGAACCCACGGCCTTTTCATGTCAAGGAAGTGCGCGGGACTTAGCGCTTTTGCTTAATTCTCAGCTCGTTTTAACGATTGGAGTTTTGACTTTCTCCAAGTTTTTCTCCAACTCTTCCAAAGTGGTGCCCAGTACAGGATTCGAACCTGTGACCTCCACAATGTCAATGTGGCACTCTAACCAACTGAGCTAACTGGGCTTGAATCTGCAAGTTCATCCACCGCATGGGCAATGGAAAGCCGGGCCGTCTCATCGATGTTGAGATAACGAATCGTCGTGGTGATCTTGATATGGCCCAACATTTTACTGATCCCGACCACGTCTTTGGTCTTCTGGTAGGCCCACGTTGCCCCGGTACGGCGCAAATCGCGGACACTAAAGTGTAAAGGATGGTTCACTGGATAGTCCATTCCAGCGGCCACCTGGGCTGCTTTAAATTCGCGCTTAAAGTTAGTGAAGTCGTAAGAGGTTGGCTGGTTGGCCAACACCGGGACTGTAAATTTCTCTCCGGTTTTCTGTTGCAGCCCTTCAATGATCTCCCCCTTAATCATCATTTGGCTGATCTGCCGTATGTCTGCGAGGCGCAGAAACCGTTTCAAAGCAATCTCGCATATCTCCCTTGTACGCGGTTTCAGATGGCCTTTGAACTGGCTCCACTCGGCAGGACTCAGTACCCGGGTACGCGGCAGCTCCTTCTTTTGGTGAGCCTTCATCTCCTTTCGCCATTTGGTCGCCGGATTGCGAGCCGGTATTTTGACCTTCGCCTTCAAGATGTTGCCTTCCTCATTCCACTCTTCGAAGGATTTGTACATGGTGGTAATGATCCCGAGGTACTTCATGACCGTTCCGACGGTATGGAACTGATTCAAAAAGTCTCTGACGTCGTACTTGGTAATGGTGTCGAAGAACCGGCCTGTCCAGGCCTTCTTAATGATGCCCAATTCACATCGCAGGACGCGGTAAGAGCTACGGCTAGACTCGCTCACACCTCCTTTTAAGGAGGGCCCATGAATAGCCAAATAGGTATCGCAGGATTCCTCAATTGACATGCGGTGTTCTGTTTCGACGATGAGGTCGTCGTTTTTCGACATCCGCAATAGTAGGTCGTAAATTTCCCGAATAGCCTTTTCTTTCTCCCGTAAAGGCCAGGAGCGACTGATGGTAGCCCCGTTGTATTGCTTGCGGAACTGTACGCAGCCGTGATTGATACGGGTATTGGGAGGCAGAGTTTTTTTTCTCATTGCCGTTGATTATATCTCATTCGCAATCAGAGAGGGTTTGGAAATTTCGACCGGACTCTGATGAGCCCATGTAGCCACGTCTTTCAGATCGAATCGAACTCCGCGCCCTACCGGATCCCGGTAGCCTCGGATAAAATCACCTCGCTTCCATTTCTTATAGATCGTATCGTACTTCCAATCGTACATGCGGCATATTGTCTTAAGCGATGCCATTTCCATAGATAACCACCCTCGCTAAATATTTGACCCCTAAAATCGAAAATAACCCCCAAACAGACCACTTATATTGCTCCATTTGGGGTACTTTTGAAACTTGGCTGTTAGCGCTCAAGTCCGCCCCCTCTGCCTTGGGACTGTTGAGCAGACTTCGCACGACTCAAGACTTTTTCAATCCATTTTTGGCGGCGGGTTTTAGGTTTCGGCATGACTCTGGCAAAGTAGTCAAGATGCGAGGCTGTCACCGAGAAGAGTTCTCGCTTCTCAGGGTCTGGTGTTTTGGCTGCGTCTATGCGGAGGCTATTGGCTTCTTCCCGGTAGGCCTCGCGTTCCATTGCGTCGCGCTTATCCATCGCTCTTTCCCAGGGTTTTACTTCCAGACGTCCGGTCTGTCCTTCTTTGACTAACTCTTGCCATGCTTGTTTATCGACTTCGGGTTTGATCCCCTTTTTGCGAAGCTGATAAATGGCATAAGACATTCCCTTCGTGCCAACACCCCGCGCCGCTCGGGGGGAGGCCGTTAATGGAACGCCTTCTTCCCTTGCCGCTTCCGCAAAGGTTTCGCGTAGCTTAAAGAGTTCCGGCTTGTTCAAACGGAGTTTTTTGCCGGTTTCCCAGGAGCGCATTTTCACAACCGCATGGGCGTGCGGGTGCGGCTTATCCTGATGGATCGCGAACACCGCTTCATGACCCGGGAAGCTCCTTTGGATTACCTTGCGTACCGCCTTTCGTAAAGCTTCTGGATTAGAGCCGCGCGGCATGGAGAAGGTGATGTGTACGCTATCGCGGCTATCCTTCCGGGTGTCGAAATCTCTGGACCAGGTCTTGACCAACGCTTTCGCTTCCTCACGGCCTTTGATGCGTTCCCCGGACTCGGTCTCAAGTTCTAATTCCCCTTTCCGATCGATGTAGTCAACAGAGCGGGCCACGCCATTTCCGCGTGCGTAGCTGATGACCCGTACGACCGCTTGGGGAACGCCCATGGCGGTTCTCACCCGCTCACCCCGCGAAAGCTTAATGGAAAGCCCGTGACCTTTAACTATACGCCCCTTGGGAAAGTGCAGACCCTGAGCCTTCATGGCTGGACCCGCCGTTTCTTAGAACGGTTGATGGCTTCGAGCCATTCTTCTTCCAAGACTAGGGTTTGTTCCCTGACTGCCTTGACCAAGTCCATGTCCGCTGGTTGGCCAGCCAGCTGGCCACTGTGCATGGCCCGCAGTTGCTGATTCAGGTTACGGCCTAAAGCTCCTAGCTGGAACACGCCTTGGCTTAAGGTCTTCAGGTCGTGGGGCAGAAAGTCCGGGCCCGCGTCCACGAACTCCCGGATCATGAGGCGCATCATGCGGGAGCGGGTGGTAGACAGGGACTGAACGGCCTTCAGATAAGCCTGGTACTCCCCTTCGGTGAGCCGGACAATGACTCGTCTCGGTTTAGTCTGTGGGGCCATTGGGGGTGGGTTTGTCATCGAGTCCTCTCATAAGATAGTGCCACGAAACCTCAAAATATTCCCAGCCTGGTCATCGTGGTCTTCATCCATTAGAGCCACGACCCCCTAAAATATTCCCGGTTTTACACAAATTAATGCTCACTGGTGGACGCTTTATCACAAGTTAATCGGGGGAGACGATCGCAAGAAGGAGGGGGTTAGGGAGAGGGGCAGGATACGCAAATTGTCCGACAATTTGCCCAAGTGGTTGCTCCCCTAACCCGATGGACTACGTGGAGGGGATTCGTCTAGCTCTATCCCGCCTTCCTGCCGCTGCGCTTAGTCAGGCGGGATGGGTCGCCGTTGAGAGGTATTGGCTAGGTGGTGACCCCTAAGGCTGGCTGGTAGGGTGGTTAAGTGGCGGAATCGAAAAGGTAATCCCGGCTACGTATACGTTCGCGCCAGTGCATCAGAATCGGATTGTTGTACAGAATGTGTTCCCAAGCATGGCGCCAGTATGAGGCTGATTCGAGGGACTCTGCAAACTTTCGTACTGAAGCGAGTGCCATCTGGTGAGCTAAGCCTCCTTGAATCCAGCCCAGGTTACGGGTGTAGGCCCATTTCTTATGCAAAGCAACGAACCCTTCGATGTCGATCCACCCAAACTTCAAAAGCGCACTCTCCACGACCGCAGCCATCGTCTTGACGACCCAACCCAGCTTGACGGTATCCAAGATCAAATACGGAATCCGCCAGAAGCTGGCCATGGCGGTATTATCGGCAGGTGGCGAGGCGGCGGGCGGCGGCAATAGCTCTGTTACCGTTTGGAGGAGCGATCCCAAGAAGGGCAACAAGGAAATGGCGCGTTGACGTTCCACTGGCGGGGTTCCCGGCAGCAGGTTTTGCATGCCTGACTCGTAACGTTCCTGGATCACCTGGAGTTGTCCTTGCAACCTTTGTAAAAGCCGGTGATCCTCGGGGGTGAGTGTTTTATTCTGGAAATAATCTCTCAAAGAGTCCGCAGAGAACCTCTCGCACAGAGTAGGCGGCAATAAATCCATGATGACATTGACGCTTCCCGTGAACAGCTCCTGAAGCTGCCGGACCGTAACAGATTGCTGCCGAAGAACATCCCATGATCTCAAGGCCGCTTCGACCGGCACACCCAGCGGCGGCATATCGTGGTAGGGATCGGGGTTATCGACCTGGCTGGGTGCGAGCGGCGCACCTTGTTCATGAAACGGTTGTTCCGCTTCCGTTGGCTCTAGAAAAATATCTGCCAACGGAGCCGGGTCCCATCTCGGGGCCGATTTTTGAAGGATAACTAAATCTGCCGGATCGCCGGCGCGGGGATAGAGCAGGACTTTCTCCCCTACCTGTTGACTGGCCAAGGAGGCGAGATTAAAGGTTCCGGCGGGTTCCAGCACGAGGACCAGACCTCCAAGCTGGGTGATGCGATGAGCTTCCAACAAAGCCTTTATCCGCGCTTCTTGATCGGGCAGTTGGTTTAAGGCAAAACCGATTACAGTAGTCTGGTAGCGCGCCAAAGGGCTGTGTGCGGCGACCCGCTGCCAGGCTAACAGGAACGTGGCCGGGCCGGCGGCCAATGATGCCATCTCAAACGGTTCCCCCGGTGCCAGCAATCCCAGGATCAGAATCTGATCGACCAGACGCTCAACGAGCCGTTCGTGCGCATGGGCGCTCAAGCCGATACCCTGGAGCGCCTGGTCGGTTAAACGATCGATCAACCCATGCTCTCGCAGGAAACGTTCGTAGTCCGCAGAGCTCAGAATGTGGCCTGCCTGAGCCCAGAGCAAGCGTTCCTGTTCCCAGACAGTTAGCCGGCGTGGTTCGGAGGGCATTACCGGAGTTGCTAATTGGGTGGAAGGACCTGCTTTAGATGACATCGCTTCTACGGGATTGCTTGCTGTTTGTTGATTTTCGCGGCGGACCTTTTCGTAATCGAATTTTTGGTAGGTCCACGCTGGAGAATCAATGGAACTACGGATGATTCGCGCAGCAGTCTCAATGGGCTGACCTTCTACTTCCCTGCGCGTCTGGATGACGTGATAGCCTAGCATCGTATCGAAGAACCGGTGGATCCGGACTTTTCCAGGACGCTCTAGACCGGTGCTTAAATTAACTTTAACTCGCTTCCCATCGACTTGTCCTGAAGCGATCGCAACCTTGCCAAGTTTATTGGTTCCCACCTCAAAGGATAACTCCGGGAATTGGTCGGGGTCATGTGGATTGGCGCTGGTGAGCTGTTGCCGAAGGGCTTTTATACCCTCTTCCCCCAATCTCGGTCGGTGAAGAGTGGAGTAATCCGGATAGTCGGGATGAGGAACGATCCGGGACTCTGTTTGTATGAGCTTGTCATCATCTGTACGTTGCGTGGTGATTCGGTAATCGTCCAGCTGCGGATCAAAGAACCGGCGTATCAAAACCTTTCCGGAACGGCGTAGGCCAGTGCTTAAATTAACCCGAATTCGTTTCCCATTGACTTGTCCTAAGTTGATAATTGCCAAACCATTCTGGTTGGTTTCCATCTCAAAGGATAAGTCCGGGAATTTGCCGGCTTCATGAGGGTTGGCGCTGGTGAGCTGTTGCCGAAGGGCTTCCAGACCCTCTTCCCCCAACCTCGGCTGTGTCAAGTTGCAAAAACCTGGACAGTTGGGATGAGGAACGATCCGGGACTCTGTTTGTATGAGTTTGCCATCATCTGAACGTTGCGTGGTGATGCGATAATCGCCTATCTCCGGGTCGAAAAATCGGCTTATCAAAACCTTTCCGGGGCGCACTAGGCCGGTGTTTAATCGAATTTGAACTCTCTTCCCGACGATTCGCCCTAAGGTAATCGTTAATCCACCACTCTGGTCCGTTTCCGCCTCAAAGGACAAGTCCGGGAATTTGCCGGCTTCATGGGGATTGTCGCTGGTGAGCTGTTGCCGAAGAGCCTCCAGACCCTCTTCCCCCAATCTCTTTCGGTCGAGGGTTGAGTAACCCGGATCGTCGGGATGAGGAACGATCCGGGACTCTGTTTGTATCAGCTTGCCATCGGCTTCACGTTGTGTAGTAATGCGGTAATCGCCCAGCTCCGAATCATAGATCCGCTGAATCCGGACTTTTCCAAGACGCTTTAGACCAGTGCTTATTTTTACCAAAACTTGTTTTCCGGCAACTGATCCTAAATAAATTGAAACTGAACCACTCTTGTCGGTCTCCGTCTCAAAGGACATGTCCGGGAATTTGCCAGCTTCATGAGGATTGGCGCTGGTGAACTGTTGCCGAAGGGAGTCCAGACCCTCTTCCCCCAATCTTGGCTGGTTAAGGGTTGAATAAGCCGGATTGTTGGGATGAGGAACGATCCGGAGCTCTATTTGTATGAGTTTACCATCGGCTTCACGTTGTGTAGTAATGCGGTAATCATCCAGCTCCGGATCATAGATCCGCTGAATCCGGACTCTTCCGGGACGCTTTAGACCAGTGCTTATATGAACCGAAACTCGCTTTCCAGCAACTGGTCCTAAATAGATCGAAACTGAACCACTCTTGTCGGTTTCCGTCTCAAAGGATAACTCCGGGAATTTTCCGGCCAGCTTGCCGTCAGCTTCTCTTTGGGTAGTAATGCGGTAATCATCCAGCTCCGGATCATAGATCCGTTGAATCCGGACTCTTCCGCGACGCTTTAGACCAGTTCTTAAATAGACAGCAACTTGCTTCCCGGCGATTTGCCCTAAGGTAATCGAGAATGTTCCGTTCTGATTGGTTTCCGCTTCAAAGGACAAGTCCGGGAATTTTCCCGCTTCATGAGGATTGGCGCTGGTGAGCTGTTGCCGAAGGGAGTCCAGACCCTCTTCCCCCGACCTCGGCCGGTTAAGGGTTGAATAAGCGGGATAGTTGGGATGAGGAACGATCCGGAACTCTATTTGTATCAGCTTGCCATCGGTTTCTCGTTGTGTGGTGATGCGGTAATCGCCTAGCTCCGGACTAAAGAACCGGCGTATCCGGACTTTTCCGAGACGCTTTAGACCAGTGCTTATACTAACCGAAACTCGCTTTCCAGCAACTGGTCCTAAATAGATCGAAACTGAACCACTCTTGTCGGTTTCCGTCTCAAAGGATAACTCCGGGAATTTTCCGGCGACTTCACGTTGCGTGGTGATGCGGTAATCGCCCAGCTCCGGGTCGATAAATCGGCGTATCAAAACCTTTCCGGGACGCACCAGGCCGGTGCTTATAGCGATCCTAACTTGCTTCCCGCCAACTGGTACTAAGTAGATCGAAACGGAACCTCTCTTGTCGGTTTCCGCCTCAAAGGAAATGTCCGGGTACACTCCGGCTTCATGAGGATTGGCGCTGTTAAGCTGCTCTTTAAGCAGCCGTCGACCTTCCTCCTCGCTTATTGGGGTTATTGAACTTCCTTCAGAATCAATCCTCCCGGAGCGCTCAGAACCGGGATGGGCGGCCGGCCCAGCGGGGGTCCAAGATTTATTGCTTTGCGGCTTTCGACGCGGCCCCTTGGCGAAGCGGGTATGGTGCTCCGGTAAATCGAATGCGATGGCGTGGTCGGGGTCCCAAACACTCGGCGGCCGCCCGCGGAATTCCCGCTCGGGATTATGATGAGGCCGCTGTGGGCGCGCACTCCCGTTTGCCTGTCCAGGGGTTTCCGCCGGCGGCGCGGCGGTTCTCCTCGCAAACTTTGTAAGGGGTTGACGAGGTGCCTCGGAGAACTGCTGACGTAGCCATTGAATCGATAGTCGGAGAATCAATAATCCTCCAGCAGTCCATGAAATGGGAAGTAGCGCTCCAATGCCTATCGCCAAATTAGCAGTCGCTAGCTCATTCACAATTCGGTAAACCGTATAGAACCCCGAAGTCGGTGTCAGGAAAAATCGAAGGACAACCAATGAAAGCAGCCCCAGCGTGAGATTAAACGTGGGACCACCGATGAGAAAGGCAATACGCTGCCCTAAGGTGTGCCTTCCGAGACCGCCATTTTCTTCAATCTCGGCTCCGGCCCATTTCCCGAAAAGCTGATCCCCTATGTGATGAAAGGCAAATCCTGTAATAAAGTATGCGAAGAAAGATATCGGCAATCCTGGCCAGTTAGATAAATCAAAGCCTGTGTAAGGTGTCCAAATGGGGGGATCGACTATGTGAAGCACCATCCAGGACCCGACAACCTGGCCGATGGCGTTACGTAGCACCGCTTCACCGAAGTTTAAACGTGAGCGCGATGCGGAACTTAAATCATCCGAAGAAGCCAACCATAAAAAGGACTTAACGAGTAAACCGAAACTCACTAGGATCAGAAGAGAACTTATCGGTACCGCATGCCATGTTGAAGTAATATTGTGAATTGACTTTGGAAGACGGGTATTGGCGAAAATAGTTTTTGAAGCGGTGAAAGTAAAGGCAGTCAAGGCCATTGTCCATCGGGCCGCGGGGGACAAGGCTTGATCGTTGAAAAGCGGCTGGGCAACAGAAATCGCAGTGCTTTGTGTTATCGGCGCTGGGCAAAAAGCAGATCCTATCACCGGGTCAGCAATCAGGCAGGGAACCAGCAGGAAGGAAACGATTCGAGTGAGGGTTTTTGACATGGGAGTCTCGAACGCGCGGGTAACGCGGGCGCACCCGCGTTCGAGGAATTACATTATTCTAAGGGTTTCCTGAGGTAGGTTAAATAGTCCGGAAGGCTAAGATTTCAGGACTGGAAGGACTAGAGATTTTATGGGTCTAAAAACGGGTTGAGTTAACTAGCAGTTTTAGAGAAGCGGGGTATTAAAAGCTTTGGCTAAAAAACGAGGCCTGCTTCGGCTAGGCCGCATCGGCCACCCGCTTCTTTCTAAAGTCGCGAATTGCATTGTGGGACCTTGTTTTCAGTCTGAAGTAATGATATCTAATAAAATTTTTCGTCTTCCTATACCCTCGTCTCCAGAAATAATCACGTCGGATTCGGACTTCTTGAAAGCGCCCCCCAACCACTAGACAGCTTGTGAGGTAAGGCTTCCCATGAATGTCCCGATACTCAACACAGAGTGGGGCACGTCGCTGTTTATCTTCGTCCTTTGCCTGGGCCTCGTACTTCGATGGGAAAAAACTAGCGAAAAGTAAATCCAGCCCATTATGCAGTGGTTTGCCATCCTCAAGCCCGCGCGTCTCTAGCACCTTCAGCTCATCCGCCGCTAAAGTTTCAGGATGATCGATTATCAACAAACCTTGTACGTACCGACCGAAGAAATCTATGAAATTGGCAAAGCGTGGGAGCTGGACCTGTTGCGCCAGTCCTTTGCCCACGTTTTTGACAGTGATCGTGTGTTTTTTGAAATCTATGTCGACGGGGATAATCTTCGGGGCGATACTTTCCGAGAAGGTCCTTTTGGCGTTATCGTAACCAAACACACCTAGCGAGATCACCAGTATTTCGTAGTGGGCTTTCACGAAGGAATCCGACTTTGAAAGTATCGAATAAAGAAGGCTTAGGCCCATGGCTACTTCATACGTCCCTTTTCACGCAGGAGCTTCTCGGTAATCATGTCGAAGTATTATACAACCGGAGGGCAGAAAACTTTCTCCAACTTTTCTCCAAATCGGGGTCCGATTCGATCCTATTTGATCCGAAAGTGAAGGCGGGCTTTCCGACGAGGTGCGGCTAAATCCTGATTGCCTGGAACAGCAATGTCAAGGAAACGCTCTACCACTGAGCTAACCGGGCGAAAGTATTGTCTTTACTGCTAATTCTAGCATCTGATTTTAGCTGATCAGGGGCCGGATTATCCAATTTTTAACCCAACTACGATCAAGCGGGTGGCAACCGCAGAGAGGATTCATCCATCTCAAAGGCGGGACAGCCTTGATGTTCAAAAGTTAAAAGTCCGCACCGGGGCGATTTGGGATTTGAGCAAACACCCCAATCGCCGCCAAGTTCACCCTCGAGCACCAAATACCAACAGCATCCTGCTGAACAGTCCTCAAAAAAGACATCGCCCTGCTCTCGCTTCATGGAGCCAAACGGTTCATAATCGGTCGGCAGGTGTTTGCAGATTTTTAAAAGATGATCGTGAGCGGAAGTCATCTAGAGAAAATTTAATTGATCAAAAATTTTTGGAAGCGTTTGTCGAGCGTCCGAAACTCGGGAATTTGCAAGAGGAAATCCATGCCTAAGAGGCCGTTTACTGCGCTGCTGAACGGCAAAGCATGGGACATGACTTCCAAGTTTTGAATGCGGCGTCCAAGTGCAGAAATTTCTGGCACGCGAACAAGAGCCAAATATTCTCGGGAGGTCACCGTGAGAATCTGGGCGCGCTCGGTCGACAGGGCAGGATCACATCCAATAGCGATGAGCGCTTCTGGCGGAATCAGGCTTGTTGTTGCTCCGGTATCGATTGCCGCGCATATGATATGCGATCCCTTGGGACCAAAAAGCTCAACAGGGACGATCCATAACCGAGGCGTCACAGAGAAGTTTAGAAAGCAGCACGAAATCCGGCAGGCAAAATAGGGCCGGAATAGACGGAAAAGAGGCGACCTGGGTGGGTAGTCATGGTCTGGAGGAGGTCTTCTTTTCTCGGGCTGTGTTGGATCAGCCGTCCCGTCTTAGGTTTCGATGTGCGCTCATCAACGCGATCAAGCTCGATCAGCAACCACTCATTTTTGTAGCGTTTTAAGATTTTTGAAATAGTCTCGGATTTCTTCATTTAATCCTTCCTAGCATCGCTAATTCGCTCCCGTACTGCCCATATTCTACCTTTTCGGTAGAATAACTTTCTCCAGTAATTTCTACCCAACGTGTACCCAAATCGGGTTCCGATTTGATCCTATTTGATCTGAAAGTGAAGGCGGGCTTTCCGACGAGTGACGCCTAAATCCTAATGGCCTCAATTAGCATGTCAAGGGAACGCTCTACCAACTGAGCTAACTGGGCTTAAATCGGGTCCAACTGCCCGCCTACGCGACAACACGCTGCTGCGTTGCTTCGGCGGAAGCTAACTGGGCGATATCGGTAAAATCAGTGTTATTATGCCAAAAAATTCTGGGGGGCACGTGCAGCGTTTTATGAGATGGGCAAAGTTCATTCTAGGCAGAGACTTTTTAAGTCTCTGGGGGAGGCATTCGTCAAAAAGGATTTTCACGCCGCTTTGGTAGGTTGAATTGCCTGACCTTTAAGGTGTTCTAAGAGTTCTAGGACTTGGGTCTTTGAAACGGTAGGGAAGTCTTCCAGAAAATCGTCAATAGTCTCTTCGCCTTCAATGTAGTCAAAAAGCGTAGCGATGGGAACACGGGTTCCCCTGAAAACGGGCGTACCCCCCAGAATGTCCGGATCTTTTTGGATAACGTTAAACATAGAGGAATTATACGGCAAATCGGTATCAGCGACAATGATATTCTATCTGTCTTTCTCCCAAATTTAATGGGTCTCGGAAATTTCGGAGTCGTCCCGCCAGTTTTTAAACTTGGGGTCGTCATCGTCCGGCGTGAAGCTGAGGAAGGCTTTGGTGGAGTAGTCTTTGATATTTTTTTCGAAGGTGGGCCACTCTTGGCTCAGCGTATCTAAGATGGCGTCTGCCGCGGATTTTTCCCCCACCACGTTGCGCACAAACCCCTGAAAGGCGTTTACGCCGCCGGTGTCGAAGATATATTTGATCGCCAGGTAATAGCGGGCCCATTCCCGCTGGGATAGAAATTGAGCCGGCCGATTTAATTCTCCCACCAGGCGAGCTACTTTAGAACGCGGGACGCGCTCAGCCACCTCGTCGACAAAAGAATCGCCGTCCCCGGAAACATACACCGCAAGGCCCTCCCGGACCCATACGGGCAGATTTCCGTCGTGGCCCGCCGTGAGATCATTTAGCATCAACTCGACCATGGCGTAATAAAAACCGTTCCGCAGCGCCGGGTCTTTCCAACTGGATTCCCGGCGACGGCGAGCGAAGGCTTCTACGTTGGCGACCAGCGCCTGACGAAACCCCTTGCTGTCGGAGGTGGGCTCTACGTAGAAGAAGGGATTCTCGCTGATGGCAGGGATGCCGTCATCGAAACGGATCACGACCGGGTGGTAAAACCCCCGCCCATATTGGAGGAGGCCGAGCTGGGTAGAGATGTTTTGTTCGGCAAGGTTCAGGAAGGTGCGGACGCGGCCGCGTTCTTCAAGATAATCGTCCTTAAATCCACCGGAATATTTTTCCTGAAGGGTGGGCGCTTGAAAGGTCGCGTCTGCCTGTCCGGTAGGCAGACCTGCCTCGTCAGCCCACGCCGGGCCAGCGAGCAAAGCGAGAAAGAGAACGATGCTAGGCAAGATTAAGCGGTGGTCGAGATGAAGCGGCTGTAAAGCCACGCGGCGGCGGAGGCGCCGACGACCGGGCCGATCCAATAGACCCAGTGGTATTGCCAGTAACCGGAGGCCAGCGCGGGGCCGAAGCTGCGCGCCGGGTTCATCGAAGCCCCGGTTAACGGACCCCCCACGAGAATGTCCGCGAGGACGGTTAAGCCGATCCCAAACCCGCCGATCTTGGGGGCCCTGCTGTCGACCGCCGTCCCAAAGACCGAGGTCATGAGCAAGAAGGTCAGCACGGCTTCGATACCGAAAGCGGTCAGGCCGTTCAGGCCCTCCGCGACCGCCGGCGTTCCCAGATGGACCTGCTGCCACAGCTAAGCCGCCAGCGAGGCTCCGACCAACTGGGACACGATCATCGAAAGAGTCGTTGGGGCGTCCTGCTTTTTAGCCACCCATAACCCGATGGAAACCGCCGGGTTAAACTGCCCCCCCGACACGGCCATGAACGCCGAGACCATGATTGAAAGCATCAAGCCATGGGCGAGAGCGACTCCGATCAAACCCAGCGAACCGCGCGTGTAGACATCGGTGATGATAGACCCCGCGCCGATAAAAACAAAACCAAACGTCCCGATCAACTCCGCCAGCGCCGGACGATATTTCTTATTCATAATTTTCCCCCTCGGTTCGAGCGCCACGCTTCTGGCGCTCGCCCGCCTGTTTGTGTGGCGGGCGCTTCATAGGTCGTCGGTATACTACTAAATTAGGATGGTTGTTTAAATGAGATGCTTTTTTTGAAGGGTGTGCTCGGGGGACGCAGGACGGGGTTGGGTGAGAGCGGAGGCGGACCCTACGGGGGCGGGGTTGGTTTCGCAACCCGAAAACAACAAAGAGGCCGTCAGCAGGACTAAAATGACACCTAAAAATCGCATGGGTAGATTATATCTGAACTTAGGCTGCTTTTGAAACAGGCAGGGAGGCGGTGGAGGTGACGGCGGTTTGGACCGGCAGGGTAAAGGTGATGGTTGTTCCTTGACCCAGACCCGGAGATTCAGCGTGGATCTTACCCCGGTGTGCCAGTACGATTTCTTTGCAGATTGCCAGTCCTAAACCCAGGCCTTGCGAGCCTTTGGAACCGCCCGGTGTAATCTGGAAAAATTTGTCGAAGATGCGGTCCTGAGTCTCCGGCGATAAACCGATGCCGGTGTCAGAGACCTCGATAGTGAGCGCTTCGGGTTCCGCCGTCGCGCGCACGACGACACGTCCTTCTTCCGGCGTAAACTTCAATGCGTTGTGGATCAGGTTCCAGACCACTTGCCGGATGCGGCCTTCGTCCACGTTCACCGCGGGCAGGGTGCTTGCCGCCGGTAGCGACAGAGACAGCGCGACCTGGCGTTCGCGTGCTTCGATCTGGGATTTCTCCACTTCTTCTTTCAATAATTGACTGATCAGGCACGACGCGGGATGGATCGAGAGGCGTCCCTTTTCCATACGCGCAAAATCCAGTAGGTCGTCCACCATTCGCTCTTGGAGCTCCACCTGTCGCTCCAGTTGTTGCACCATGTCCATTTGGGCGGGGGTCAGGGCGCCCCGGGTTTGCTGTTTCAAAATCTCACAGTAGCCGCGGACGCCCGTCAGCGGGCCGCGTAGGTCATGACTCACCAGAGACAGGAACTGGGACTTCATCTTGTCGAGTTCCTTGAGCTGCTCGATGTGGGAGCGGTTCTTGTGGTGAAGTTGGGCGTTTTCGATGGCGAGCGCCGCCTGCTGACCGAAGGACTTCAGAAAATTGATCTCCCGTTCCGAGAAAGCGCGGGGTTCGCGCACCGTGACCGCGTTAATCACGCCGAGCGGCTTTCGGTCGACGGTAAACACCGGCACGCAGAGGAGCGATTTGATGGGTTGGGCGCTGGGCGAATAATGCGGGTCGCTCATGGCGTATTCTGCCCAGTACGGCTCGCCGAGTTTTAGCGCCCACCCCGCCTCTGCAGTCGTAAGCTCTGTCCGTTCCAGAGCATGAGCGACGCACGGTCCACTTTGAGGATCGCCAGCACGCTGTCTAGAATATGGACGGTGGTCTCGTCGATACTCTGGGTCGAGCCGACAAACGTCGCCAGGGCCGCGACACCGACTTCAAAGGAAAAATTCAGTTCCGTAATTTTTTCCTGCAAACGCTCGAATAAAGCTTTTCGTTGAAGGGTGAGCGCGATGGAATGGGCAAGTGTCTCAAAAAAGTGGATGTCTTCTTGGTCCCAGGGTTTGGGGGCGTAGGTCCCTAGAAAGAGGACTCCGAAGGCGTCTTTTTCACTGGTCACCGGTAAACAGAGGTGAGCGGTGTAATTAAATTGTTCGCTCGGACAAGGATCTCCCTTATGTTGATCGTAGCTGAAGGGTTTGCGTAGCGCGAAGGCCGGGCATGCGCGCACCGGGAGATAGGCCGGCGAGCCCGGCCGCAGGGCAGGGTGTTCTCCCACGCCTTTTAAAGCACGCCATCCTTCATCGTGCACCCACAAGCGGGCGAAGGTCTCGAAGGGTTTCAAAATTTGGTTTAAGCGGCTGGCGATCTGCTCCTGAAGTTGGGCCATGGGCAATTCCAGGGCGACCGCGTTCAGTTCATTAAGGAACATCACGTTGCTTTCCATCGCCTGCACGCTTTTGCGGAGCGCCAGTTCTTTGCGCCGCAGGAGGCGCACGGTCATAGCGGCCGTCATGATCATGATCCCGAGAAACATTAATTGCCCCGTCATCGCGACGGCATGGCCGTGCGAGAAGGGGTCCCGGTAGGTCCATAAAAGTGCCAGGTAAGACAGGGGGGTGACAATGCCGATCCAGCGGATCTGCCCTAGATCGAAATGGAACGCTTGAACCAGAAACGGGATCCCATAGAGATAGAAGAACGGACTTTCAGGCCCCCCGGTAAGACGGATCGCGACCGTGATGCCGATAATGTCGATGGTGCTAAGAAAGTAATCGATGGGTCGCAGGGTTTTGAGCGTGTGAATCAGCGCCCAAGCAACCAGATAGGGGACGGAATAAGCGACCAGCAAAACGATCAGGGGACGCAGGGACGGCAGGGTGTGAAAGCACCATAAAAACACGGCGATCGCGAAGGTCGTGATAGAAATGGCGGAGCGGAAGATGTTATCGAGGCGTATTTTTTGCGGAAGATCTTCGGGAATTCCGCGGCGGAGCGGCGACATCTAAGCGGCCAGGAGGCGATCCACTTCCCGGTAAAGGTCTTTGGCGTAGAACGGCTTGGTGAGGTAAGCCGAGGCGCCGACTTCTTTGCCGGTCAGAAGGTCTTCTTTTTCCTTGCAGCCGGTCAGGAAAAGGACGGGGATTTCCTGCCCCGCGGCATGTGTTTTAAGGATCCTGCAAAGTTCGAAACCGTTAACCCAAGGCAGCATGACATCTAGGATGACTAAATCGGGTTGGTGTTTCTTGAGCAATTCCGGGAGTTGGACGCCGGTCGATGCGGTAATCACGGTATAGCGGGAGTTTAACAGCTCGAGCACGATCCGGCGGACCACGGGGTCATCATCGACCACCAAAACCCGCCTGCGTTGGGATTGCGTGGTCGCTTCCTGCTCTTTGACATTGCTTACGACGGTGTGCTCAATTTGGCTTGTTAAGGGTTCCATACGGTCTGAATACCCCCATTTGACCCAAAATTCAACGGCTTTCTAGCACGGGAAATGCGATTTTACAGGAAGTTGACAACTCGTTGAGTTTAGCGGGTAGAAACGTTAACGTGGAAGGAATTGGGCCGGGGTTCAGGGGCGGTAGTCAGCGCGGAAACCGTATAAACGCACCGCGGATTCCACAAAGACCAGTCCTGTATCCCGACATCCGCAGCGGCTTGGAGCTGAGCCCGGACTTCCTTGAGGCCGTAATGGACACCCAGCGAGAAGTCTTGTAGGTAGGGACGTAATTTCCGGGCTTGTTCCGGTCCCAGTGCCTTCACCGCGTCCCGGAGGCCGTAGTGGACCGTTTTATAGGGCTCGCTGTTGGGGTACGGAATGCCGTATTCCCCGCGCGCGTAATGAGACGGGTATACCATGGGGCAGACATAATCCGCTTTTTCCGTCATGGGCGCGAGGAGCTGGCCGATTCCCATCCCGCTGTTGTCCGACGTCGTTAATCCAAAAACATCGATCGAGATTTTTGTTCCCAGAGGATGCAACAGTTGGTTCGCCTGGCTTAAAAATTCGACCAACGCGGCAGACGCGGAGGCCGAGTTATGGGGCACCGGGTAGTGGATGGCGTGAAGGTTGCCATCCGTAGGAAAACGGATGTAGTCGAACTGGACTTCGTCAAAACCGAGCTTGGATGCTTGCAGCGCGATCAAAAGGTTGTAACGCCGGGCTTCCTTATCATACGGATCGGCCCAGGCCACATGGTGGCGGTCGTACCAGAGTTCCCCCTGGTAATTATGGACACCCGCCGTGGGACGTTTGCGCGGCATGATGTTGTCCTTAAAAACGACCTGGCGGGCGATGGTATAGATCCCGCGTTTCTTCAGGTCGATCAACCAAGTGGCAAGGTCCGGCATTGCTTTAACATACGCCCGCACCTCCTGCGCCGCAGTGACGCCGGGGATATACACTTCACCCTGATATTCTTTGATATCGATGACGACGGCGTTGACCATCGTGTGCTCGAACAGATTAGCCAGGTAACGGCGGTATTTGGTCGAGCCAGCCTGCCACGAGGTGACATGGATAGCGCGGATCGGATGCGTGGAAGTAGACACGGAAAAAACAGCGGGAGTCGAGGCTGCGACCGATGCGATGCTAATGGACTCCGCTCGTGCCGGTGAGGAACGAACGACGCCTACCGCGGTCAGAAAGATAAAGAAAAGATGTCTAGGTTTCACCCGGGTTCCAGAATCTCAGGAGGGTTTTAATTTCATCGTGAACAGAACGATTTTAACATTTTCATCTTTAAGCGGCTTACCGAGACGCGGCGGTTCTTTGTGGAACGTATTGCGATACACTTCCGCAAACCTAGCGCGTTCCTCCAAGGTGATACGCCGTCCCCGCTTAAAATCCCTTGCCGCAGCGGCGGGATTTCGTTATACGGCAATCTGGAAGCGGACTTCAAGGTTGTCATAACCGACTCGAGGCACAATGCGTTCCCGCGCAGTTCGTTCACGCGCTAGCTCAATAAGACCGACGCGGGCGAGCAGTTCGACATCGTCTTGGACATTTTTCACATCTCTGTCAGCCAGCTTGGCCAATTCATAAATAGATCGTGGTTCCTGGCGGTGGACGATCTGCAAGAGATGGATGCGCTTAGGCGTGAGGAATTGCCGGGCCGCCTCCAAACTCACAAAGTTTAAGCGTTCCCCCTGGGGTTTAAGTCGTTTGCCTTTTTCCAAGGCCTTCAAAGTCGTAGAAAATTCCTCTAGACCCTTCTCAAGGCTTTTGATACCCACAATCAGTTCTTTTGTTTTCATTGGGATTCACCTCTCATGGTTCTTACTTCCGCCAGAAATCGACGGATCAATTCGTCCACCGACTTAAATTCAACGGGTTCCTGTTTCTCGAAAAAGTGCCGATGGTGGCCCTGCCCACGCCTTAATCTCGACAATTGCCCGATCTTCAAAGACGAACTTCTCATGGACAATCAGCGTGGCTTGCATCTATGGTATCTTGTACCCCATATAGGCCCAAAAGTCAAGGCCTAAAAAGGCCTACGACGGGTATTTTCTGTTTCTAGGTGCTATAGCGGCGGGAATGGCACTGAAAAATCTGGAGCGATTTTATCATTTGGGACTTTAGTTGTTGGTGAAGTTTTTGGTGAAATTTTTCCTGAGCAAAATGGGGCCTTGTGCACAAGATGATAGAGTGATATCATTATATCGCTACACGTTAGAGGAGGAACAACCATGCGTAACTTTGCAGGGAAAATACTGATTCGAGTCCCAGAAAAGATTCACAAGGAGTTGGCGAAGGAAGCTTTTGAAACAGGCCGTTCCATCAATCAGCTCTGTCTTTCCGCCATTTTGGCCCGCAAGGCGTTAAAGAACTATAACCCTTGGAAGGGGATCGAGAAAGTTTGGGACGCCAATCGCCGCGTTGACGACAAGCAACTAGAAAAGGACATCCGCCGCGCCATCAACGACATTCGTCATGGCGGCTAAACCAAGGGTCGTTGTCGATACCAACGTCTTTGTTGCCGGCGTCATTAATCCAGCAGGATCGCCAGGGGCCGTTTTACGGGCGCTGCGCAAGAAACGGTTTGTTCTGGTGTCAAGCGCTCCCATCAATGAGGAGATTACAAAGGTATTGGCTCGGCCTTATATCCGAGACCGGTATCATGTGGCGGATCGAATCTTTGACATATCGTTTTTGATTTGGGAACTTGCAGAAATTGTCACGGATCCTCCGCATGTGAAGATTGCAAGCGACCCCAAAGACGACAAATTTCTCTCCGCCGCGGTCGGTGGCCAAGCCGATTACCTCATGACCGGCGACATCGGCGACCTGCTGCATTTGCATGAGTATCAAGGTGTGACTATTCTCTCCCCTCGGGAATTCCTGCCAATTATTGGAGCTCTATAGAGCCTGTCGTTGGTCCTTTCGCCTGCAACGTCAAATTCACGCCTTTGATAGTGCGGCAACTTGCGGCCGAGTTACGCTGCATGCCAGGGAATCGATCCAATACGTGATCGCTTCGGCGAAAGGTAGGGGGAGGATGGGTCTACCGATGGTTTGGCAATTAGGTTGCTAGAAACTACCTGTTTTTATGCTTGTTTTTGAGAGTAGATATTTGTGTCTTGACATTGTCTGGCAGATCGGCTATCCTTGAAGCGAATGGAGAACGTTATGCCTACACGCGCTGTTCGTACCGAAAAGTTGGACCTTCGATTAACCATAGACGCCAAGCGGACCATTCAGGCGGCGGCGGCCACCGCTCATCGCTCGGTGAGCGAGTTTGTTTTGGAAAGCGCTCTCACCAAAGCCGGGGAAGCGTTGGCGGATCGCCGCTTCTTTAGTCTAAGCGCCGATAAATGGAAAGCCTTCTTAGCCGCTTTGGAAGCTCCTCCCCGTCCCTTGCCGCGTCTGGAACGACTGCTTCGTGAACCCGGGTTCTTTGACGGGAAGTGACTCAACCTCGCCGAATTGAGAAGCTGCGCCGCGATCATGCGGTGGAAAGCTTCGATTGCGGCCGCGATGAACTGAATCAATTTCTCACCCGTTACGCCTGGGCCAACCAACAGGCCAATGCCTCTCAAACATATGTCGGACTTGCCGGGGAGACTATCGTCGGCTTTTACACGCTGACTGCGGGTGCGATCGCTTATGAAGGCGCCCCCGAACGGCTGGCGAAGGGGCTTGCTCGCCATCCTATTCCCATCTTATTGTTGGCGAGGCTGGCGGTCGATAAACGCTGGCATGGACGTGGGGTCGGGAAAGATCTATTGAGAGACGCTCTACGGCGCACGTTGCAAGCCGCTGATATCGCCGGCATCCGCGCTTTTGCAGTCCACGCCAAGGATGAAGAAGCGCGGCGCTTCTATGAACACTTTAATTTCATTCCCTCCCCAAGCGACCCCATGCATCTTTTTCTTCTCTTGAAGGACGTGATACGTCTATTGGAACACCCCGAATAGGACGACTGCATCGGCAGGTTGTAGTGGCGCGGAACCCACACTACCGGCGCTCGCCCGCCCGCCGGACGGATTCAAGGTCTTTCAGTCCTTCCTCCAGCAGAAGGACAATATCGACGAGATCCCTGACCCTCGAATTCAAGCCGGTCTTGCGCGGTCGCGGTGGCGCAGCCGTTCCAGCGTCATACCGGCAGAACCCGCCTGGCTCGCCAATCGTGTTTCGAGTGCGGCACGGAAGGCGTCCGCCGTCTTGGCAGAATACACCTTCTGGGGACATGTTTGCGAAAATTCCCAGGGACCGTGAGATGAACTTTCATCGGGAGGTAGTCGGCCAGCTCGTGAACCATCGCCGCCGATTCATGGAAGACGGTAGCTTGAATATCCCCCTTTTGATTGCGGCTCCAGAGGGACCAACGGACCAAATCTTCCCACCGGCTGGGGGAAAAATTCCGCAGGCGAAAAATGCCGCACACCGGAATTTTTAAATGGTGTCTTGGCCCCATTTCTGCTGCAATTCTACCGCAAGTGAACTCTCGAATGGCATCGGAACTGGTAGGAACGGGTGGTAAGCCTATCGAATTTTCTCTTCCTATCCATTCCTCTAACCAGACATAGCCGCGGGATAACCACAAACAACGACCCAGATCTCATAACGTTCACATAATGGTTCCTTGAAAATTGATCTATGAGATGCAATGTATGAATTGTGATGGGAAACTTAAGAAAGCGTATCGCGCTGGTGCTTTCCCTTTCCTTACTAAACCAAGCTTTTGCCGAAGAAATGATAAACCTTGGCGTCTACAATAAACACATTACAGGCGATTGCCTGATCAAATTGGCTCTTGAGAGGGCTAGTCAGAAAATAAGCGGAATGATCTGGGGCCATAACAGACTCTCCCTAATTAACCAAGACTCTTGCACAAACTCAGAAACACCGACCGAAGCGGCAAATCAACAAAAATCACAGATCACCGCTAATATAACGGAGAGCAAACGCCACTATCATCACGGGATGTCCCAAGTCGAAATGGCGTCTTTGAGTAACCGGCAGAATCGTAATAATATGAACACCAACGAACAAATCAGCGGTGGCGGCAATCAACCAAATCCAGGCAACGGTAATCCGGGAACCAATCCTCCCAATGGCGATCAGAACAATCCTGGAAGCGGTAACACTGGGATCGACAACCCCGGCGGCCAACAGACCACCGTCTCTAACCCTGTAGACAAAGGAACCTCGGTCGGATCAGACTCTACGCAAGTTTCCAACGACGGTAGCTCAGGAACCTCTTTGGTTAGCACCAACGCCGGTGGTCAGCAAACTACTATCACCAACCCCGTGGATAACGGAACCTCTGTGGGCGCGGCAGGATCCGGGGCCTCCAACGGCGGCTCGGGAACCTTTTTAGTCAGTACCAACGCCGGCGGACAACAGATCACCATCACCAACCCCATAGATAACGGGACCACGGTTGGATCAGGCTCCACACAGGCAACCAATAGCGGCAGCTCAGGAACCCCTCTAGTGGATAGCAACGTCGGTGGTCAGCAAACCACAATCACCAATCCCCTAGATAATGGAACCTCTGCCGGAACAACAGGGTTGGATCAGGCTCTGCTCAGGCGACAAACTCTGGAAGCTCCGGCACCCCACTCGTGGACAGTAATGTAGGCGGCCAGCAGACTACTATCACCAACCCCGTGGACAACGGAACTTCCGCTGGGGCAGCGGGCGCCGGAGCCTCCAACGACGGCAGTTCGGAAACCCCTTTAGTGGACAGTAATGTGGGCGGCCAACAAACCACTGTCACTAACCCCATAGACAACGGAACCTCTGCCGGAACAACAGGAACTGGAGTCACTAACTCTGGCAGCTCCGGAACTCCTCTCGTAAACAGCAGCGTGGGCGGCCAACAAACCACGGTCACTAATCCTGTGGACAATGGAACCTCTATCGGGACAGCAGATGCAGAAGCCTCCAATGCCGGCAGTTCAGGAATTCCTCTCGTGGACAGTAACGTGGGCGGTCAGCAGACTTCCGTCACCAACCCCATAGACAACGGAACCTCTGCTGGGGCAGCGGGCGCCGGAGCTTCCAATGGCGGCAGTTCGGAAACCCCTCTGGTGGACAGTAATGTGGGCGGCCAACAAACCATAGTCACTAATCCCGTAGATAACGGAACCACGGTCGGATCAGGCTCCACACAGGCAACCAACGACGGCAGCTCAGGAACCCCTCTAGTGGATAGCAACGTCGGTGGTCAGCAAACCACAATCACCAATCCCCTAGATAATGGAACCTCTGCCGGAACAACAGG
>WNFI01680170.1_pt3 | contig 27840 bp, 28 predicted proteins | sample 5400471 | NCBI WGS metagenome assembly WNFI01 (sample SAMN13153348, study PRJNA577476) | soil metagenome | isolation source: 100 cm saprolite on Douglas fir-dominated hillslope | place: USA:California | collected 2013-09-17
AGCCGTGAGACGAGCGTCTCCTTCTCGGTGGGGCGGCCTTCGCGCTTGAAATAGCCGCCAGGGATACGGCCTGCGGCGTAGAATTTCTCCTGGTAATCCACGGTGAGCGGCAGAAAGTCGACGCCTTCTCGCCGCTCCTTCGCCGCGACCAGCGTCGCCAGTACCTTGGACTCGCCATAAGTGGCGACTACAGCGCCGTCGGCTTGGCGCGCGATCTTGCCGGTTTCTAGGACGAGCTTTCGCCCTCCCCAGTCGAGTTCAACACGATGGATATCGAACATTGCGGTCGTCTTTCATGATTTCTGCGAAGGCGCGAAAGCCATGCGCAAGACGGCAAGAGGCTGCCGTTTGCGGCCGTGCCGCAAACCAAGACAGCGTCCGGCGATCCTGCCATGGCTTTCGGAGCCTTCCATTTGAACGCACGGGCCTTAGCCCGTCTTCCGAAACCGGCAGCAGTCCCGCCGCCGGTTGAACAGCGGATTTGTCCCGGTATCCGCTTCAAAAACGCGCGAACAGGCCCGCACACGGTCCGTCAACGGCGAATACCTAGCCGTTCGATCAACGACTTGTAACGCGCTGTGTCGACACGGGCGAGGTAGTCGAGAAGTTGGCGACGCTGGGACACCAGCTTGAGTAGCCCACGCCGGGAATGGTTATCTTTGACGTGGGTCTTGAAATGCTCGGTAAGGTTGTTGATGCGCTCCGAGAGGATCGCCACCTGCACCTCCGGCGAGCCGGTATCGCCGGCCTTTACGGCGTAACTCTTGATCACTTCGGCCTTGCGGCCGGGTGTTACCGACATCGGGTTTTCATCCTTATCCTATCGAGGTTGCGGTCGGCGGCCGGGCCGGGATGTCGTCCAGCATGGTCACCACACTATTTGCATTTGCGCGGGCCACCGTCCGCGCAAGCCGGGCAATATCGCAAAATCGGTCCCGGCACCAGCGGAAATTGTGACGCCTTTTTGCTGGCCGGAACAGGTCGCAGCCGTCGACAGACCTTCGTTCGGACCCCTTCTCCGCCATTACGCGCGCGGCAGATTGAAGATGCGCCGCGGGCGCAACTCCCCTTTCTCCACCTCCGCTAGTGCGATCAGCGCGCTTTGGGAGGAGACCGATACCCAGCCCGCCAGGACCGGCGCATCCCGCCCACGCAGCAGCACCGCCTGGCCGCGCATCAGCCGCGCGGCGTCTCCAGAGCTCACCCGAAGCGCGGGCAACGCGGCCACGCCAGCCTCGACCGGCAGGAGGGCTGCTCCCTCGAGCGCTACGGCCTCGCCGGAGGCAAGACCTTGCAATCGATCGAGGCTCATGGCGAGGTCCTCGCCGAAAGAGCCCACCCCTGTGCGCCGCAGCGCCGCCACATGCCCGAAGCACCCAGCAGCGCGGCCCAGGTCGCGGGCGAGCGCGCGTACATAGGTCCCCTTGCCACACTCGGCGATGAACTTTGTGTGATCCGGATCGGGCGCCTCGATTAGCTCTAGCCGATGGATTTCCACCGACCGCGGCGCGATTTCCACTGCCTCGCCCTCGCGCGCAAGATCATAGGCGCGCTCACCGCCGATTTTGAGCGCTGAAAAGCGCGGCGGCACCTGTGCGATTTGGCCGACGAAGCGGGGCAATAACGCGCGGAGTTCATCCGTGCTCGGCCGCTCGGTGCGACTTGCAGTGACGCGGCCTTCTGCGTCGTCGGTGTCGCGCTCCTCCCCCCAGCGCACGGTAAAGCAGTAGGTCTTGCGGCCCTCCATGACGAAGGAGACGGTCTTCGTCGCTTCCCCGAGCGCGATCGGCAACACGCCCGAGGCAAGCGGGTCGAGCGTGCCGGCGTGGCCCGCGCGCTTTGCTTGGAACAGGTGTTTCACCGCCCCTACAGCATGGGTCGAGGTTATGCCCACGGGTTTGTCGAGCACGATCCAGCCGTGTACGTCCCGTCGTTCGCGTTTGCGCATCTTCGGCGCGGACATCTGAGTATTGAGCGGTGTCAATTGTCATCATCCGGCTTGTTGTCGAGATCGCGCTGCACCGCAGGCGTTCGCAGCAGTTTCTCGATCCGTTCTGCCTCGTCGAAACGGTCGTCGATGCGGAAGCGGATCTCGGGTGCAAATTTCAGGTTGATCCGGCGCCCAATCTCGCCGCGTAGAAAGCGTTTATTGCGCTCGAGGGCTGCGAGCACGGCATCCGCATCGCGTCCGCCCAGCGGCATGACGTAAATGGTCGCGAGCTGCAGATCAGCCGTCATGCGGACTTCCGGCACGGTGATCAGGTGATTCTGGATCACCGGGTCGTGCACGGCGCCGCGCGTGAGCATATCCGCGAGCGCGTGGCGGACGAGTTCGCCGACCCGCAGCTGACGCTGTGAGGGCATCGGGCTCGTGCCGTGTTCGCGTTGCTGATGTCGACGCGTCATGATCATCCTGAATGCCGCTCGTGCACGGATTGGCCCGTGCATAACCAACCGGCAAAGAAAATCGTGCCCAGCGAGGACGGGCTAAATGCAATGCGCGCGCGAGAGAGTTGAGCTTACAACGAGCGCTGCACCGTCTCCACCCGGTAGCACTCGATGACGTCGCCGACCTTCATGTCCTGGTAATGCTCGAAGGCCATACCGCATTCCTGTCCGGCCGCCACCTCGCGCGCGTCGTCCTTGAAGCGCTTGAGTTGGGAAAGCTTGCCCTCGTGCACGACGACGCTGTCGCGGATGAGACGCACATTGGCTCCCCGCTCGACCACTCCGTCGGTAACGCGGCAACCCGCAACGTTGCCGACCTTGGAGACCTTGAAAATTTCCAGAATGGTCGCATTGCCGAGCATAGTCTCGCGCACGCTCGGCGCCAGCAAACCCGACATCGCCTTTTTGACGTCGTCGACGAGATCGTAGATGACGTTGTAATAGCGCAGTTCGATGCCTGCGCGCTCGGCCGCCTCGCGGGCCTCTTTGTGCGCCCGCACATTGAAGCCGATGATCGGCACGCCTGAGGCTTCTGCCAGCGTCACGTCCGATTCCGTGATGCCGCCGACGCCCGAATGAATCACGCGTGCGCCGACTTCCTCGGTAGCAAGCTTGTCGATCGCCCCGATGACCGCCTCCAGCGAGCCCTGCACATCGGCCTTGACGATCAGCGCCAAATCCTTGCGCCCTGCCGATTTCAGCTGGCTCATCATCTGCTCGAGTGAGCCGCGCATGCCGGTCGCCCGTGCAGCCATCTTGTCGCGCCGCTGCCGGGCACGATAATCGGTAACTTCGCGCGCGCGCGCCTCCGACTGCACCACCGCCAAACGATCGCCGGCCTCGGGCGTGCCATTGAAGCCCAGAACTTCGACCGGCGTGGAAGGCGCCGCATTCTCCACCGGCGTGCCGGCATCCGAGACTAGCGCGCGCACCCGCCCCCACTCGGCACCGGCAACGACGAGGTCGCCGCCGCGAAGCGTGCCACGCTGCACCAGCACGGTCGCGACGGGCCCACGACCGCGGTCCAGCTTGGCCTCGATGACGGTGCCCTCGGCCGGCCGGTTCGGATTAGCCTTGAGATCGAGGATTTCCGATTGCAGTGCGATGGTTTCGAGCAGCCGGTCGATGTTGAGCTTCTTGGTCGCCGAGACCTCGACATCGAGGACCTGGCCCCCCAGCGACTCGACTTGTATCTCGTGCTGAAGCAATTCGCTGCGCACCCGCTCCGGCTTCGCGTCGGGCCGGTCGACCTTGTTGATCGCGACGATCATCGGCACTTTCGCCGCCTTGGCGTGATTTATCGCCTCGATCGTCTGCGGCATGACGCCGTCGTCGGCGGCGACCACGAGCACGACGATATCGGTCACCTTGGCACCGCGCGCACGCATAGCGCTGAATGCGGAGTGGCCCGGCGTGTCAATGAACGTGATCTTGTTGCCGGAAGGCGCAGTCACCTGATAGGCGCCGATGTGTTGGGTGATGCCGCCAGCTTCGCCCGCCGCCACATCGGTCGAACGAATGGCATCGAGCAGCGAAGTCTTGCCGTGATCCACGTGACCCATGACCGTCACCACCGGCGGGCGCGGGACCAGCGAGCTCGGATCATCGGCGGCGTCAAATAGTCCTTCTTCGACGTCGGATTCAGCCACCCGCTTGACCGTGTGACCCAACTCCTCGGCCAACAGTTGGGCGGTATCGGCGTCGATCACGTCGTTGATCTGCGCCATATGACCCTGCTTCATCAGCAGCTTGATCACGTCCACGCTCCGCTCCGCCATGCGGTTGGCAAGCTCCTGGATGGTGATGGTTTCCGGAATCGTGACCTCGCGGACGAGTTTTTCTTTCGGTTCGTCGGCCGCGTGTCCCTTCAGCCGTTGCACGCGGCGACGAAATGCCGCCACAGATCGCTCGCGCTCTTCATCGGCGCTGAGTGCAGTGACCACCGTGAGGCGGCCGCGATTTTTTTGCCCCGCGCCGCGTGCCGGCTTCGGTGCCGGCGCCGGTCGCGCCGCGCCCGGACCGCGCCGTGTGCGCGGGACCTCTTCCTCGTCGGGCTCGAGCGCAGGCCGTGCGCCGGGCCTTCCCGCCGTTACGGCGTCCTCGCCGAAACGTTTCTTCGCCTCCTGCTCGGCCTTGAGCTTGGTTTCGAGCTCGTGCTTGCGACGCCTCTCTTCGTCGGCTTTGCGCGCTTCGGCGGCCTCGCGCTCAGTCCGCTCGGCGGCTTCACGCAGGGTGCGGACAAATGCTTCCTCCTCCGCAATCTTGCGCTCTTCCGCTTCGCGCAGCCGAGCGTCGTTGAGCGCGTGGACGCGCGCCTTCTGCTCTTCATCGGTCAGGCTGCGCAGCACCATGCGGCCGGACGGCTTTGAAGGAAGAGGTGTTGCCGTCTGAGCGGTTGCGGCCGCCGCTGCCGGTGCCGCGGCTTTGCCAGCGGCAGAACGCTTGGGCGCAGCAGCAGGCGTGGCCGGTTCCGCTTTCGCTCGCGTCGGGACGCGGCTTTTCACCTTTTCCACGACGACCGCCTTGGTGCGGCCATGGCTGAAGCTCTGACGCACCACGCCCTGCTCGACGCCCCGCCCTTTCAGGGTCAAGGTCTTGCTGGGCGTGACGCTCAGCTTCTTTTCGCCTGTCTTTTCCGTCGTTTCAGCCATTCCAATCCCAATTCTCCAGGCTTTCGCCGTAGTTCATCATGTTTCCATGTCGGACTTCGGCCGATCTCCCGACGCGACATGTAGCGATACGGAACCGGTCCGGAAACGCTCAAGGCGCGAGACACGAGCCAGAAACGTCTCACTTTCAGGGCCGGCGAGCAGGGCTGCATGTATCACATTTGACCGCCCCAATGCCAAATCCAATTGCACCGAGGTAAATGTATCAATCATGCGAATTTCCACGACATCCGCGCGCCGGTGCAGCGCGGCTGCGAGCTTTCGCCGGCCATCGGGCGCGGCCCCCGCCGCATTGCAAACTGCCACTACGCGGGCGCGAGCCAGGGCCGCTGCGACATTGGCAAAGCCGATCGCGACCTTGCCGGCCTTGTGGCAGATCGCGAGCGCCTCGAGCGCGGCCCTCTCTATCAGCCGCTCGGTGGTATCTACGACATCGGCAGTAACGCGCACGTCATCCTTGAAGGCGCGTGCAAACGCCTTACGCGCCAGCGCGGCATAGAGCGCCTGTCGCGTTGCCGTGATCCAGATGCCCCGTCCTGGCAAGCGGCGTTTGAGGTCGGGCACCGCGACGCCATCGGGACCTATGACGAAACGGATCATCTCGTCGACGGGCCGCACCGCTCCGGTGGCCGCGCAAAACCGCTGCATCCCCGGCGCGGTTTTGCGCGGGCCGAGATCAAGTACGCTATCTTGCGGTTGACCAAGCATTCAATGTTCTCAGGCCGATGTCGCAGTGGCCTCGACCGCGGCGTCCTCCTCGGCAGGAGGCGGCGCCAGATCCTCCTCTTTGATCCAACCGACCTTGACGCGTGCCTGCATGATCAACGCTTCGGTGTCGTCGCGCGCCAGGTCGAATCCGTCGAGAGCGCCAGGATAGCGGACAGTCTCGCCGTCCTTGCGTTCGCTCCAGCCGAAAAGGTCATCTGTGGCGCAACCCGCCAGATCTTCAACTGTTTTGATGTCATTTTCTCCCAATTTGACCAGCATGGCGTTGGTGATGCCGGGGATTTCTTTGAGCGCGTCCTCGACGCCGAGCTGTTTGCGTTTCTCGTCAAGCTCGGCTTCCTCTCGCGCGAGGTAGTCGCGGGCACGCGCTTGCAACTCGCGTGCGGTCTCTTCATCGAAACCCTCGATCCCGGCGACCTCCTTTTCGTCCACGGCGGCAAGCTCCTCGACCGAGTTGAACCCCTCGGAGGCGAGCAGCTGTCCGACCACCTCGTCGACGTTGAGCGTCTCGATGAACAGCTTCGTACGCTTTTCGAATTCGGCCTGCCGGTGCTCCGATTCCTCTTGCTCGGTGACGATGTCGATGTCCCAACCGGTAAGCTGGGAGGCGAGCCGGACGTTCTGCCCACGCCGACCGATCGCCAGCGAGAGCTGCTGGTCGGGGACAACCACTTCCATGCGATGGCGGTCTTCATCGAGCACAACCTTGGCGACTTCCGCCGGCGCGAGCGCGTTGACCACGAAGTTGGCGGGGTCCGCGGTCCACGGGATGATGTCGATCTTCTCGCCCTGCAGCTCGTTGACCACGGCTTGCACGCGAGAACCGCGCATCCCTACGCAGGCGCCGACCGGGTCCACCGACGAATCCCGGGAGATCACCGCTATTTTTGCGCGCGAACCCGGATCCCGCGCCACCGCCTTTACCTCGACGATCCCGTCGTAGATTTCCGGCACTTCTTGCGCGAACAGCTTGGCCATGAACTGCGGGTGCGTGCGCGACAGAAAGATCTGCGGCCCGCGCGGCTCGCGGCGCACGTCGTAGATGAAAGCGCGGATCCGGTCGCCGTTACGGAACGTTTCGCGCGGCAACAGTTCGTCCCGGCGCACGATCGCTTCGCCGCGGCCGAGATCGACAACCACGTTGCCGTATTCCACCCGCTTGACGATGCCGTTAACGATATCGGAAATGCGATCCTTGTACTCCTGATACTGACGATCGCGCTCCGCTTCGCGAACTTTTTGCACGATCACTTGCTTCGCCGATTGGGCGGCGATGCGACCGTATTCGAGCGGCGGCAAGGCTTCGGCGATATAGTCGCCGACCTGGGCGGCGGGATTGCGCTTTTTTGCATCCTCAAGCGCGATCTGCGTCGCATCGTTTTCGACTTGATCCACCACCAGCAGCAGGCGTGACAGCCGCAACTCGCCGGTTTTCGGATTGATCTCGGCGCGCACTTCAGTCTCGCTGCCGTAGCGCGAGCGCGCGGCCTTCTGGATCGCATCCTCCATTGCGGCAATGACGATGCTGCGGTCGATCGCCTTCTCGCGTGCAACCGCGTCAGCGATTTGCAACAGTTCGAGCCGGTTGGCACTTACGGCCATCGGTCATTCTCCTTCGGTTTTGGCGTCGCCCCGGTGATCGACCGGCGCGGGCTGGACATGTTTGGGTCGAGCTTCGGACTTTTCTGGGCTGGCGAGTGGCGATGGGCCGTTCTCCGCCTGCTGCCGCCGTGCGGCGCGTTCTGCCGCCTTGCCGCGTCGGAGCGATTCAGCAATCAAGGCATCGGTCAGGACGAGCTTGGCCTCCGCCATCTCCTCGATGGGCAGCAGCACCTCGTGGCTTTCGCCGGGTGCGGAATCGTTCCGGCGAATGCGCACGGCGTCCCCCTCCACGCCCAGCAACAGGCCGCGGAACCGCCGCCGGCCGTCACGTGCAACCATCATTTCCACTTTGAGCAAATGCCCGGCAAAGCGCACGAAATCCGAACGTCGCACCAGCGGGCGATCCATGCCCGGCGAGGACACTTCGAGCCGGTAGGGGCGGTCGATTGGATCAGCCACGTCGAGCACTGGCGAGAGCGCGCGCGATACCGCCTCGCAGTCCTCGACGGTCATAGTGCCATCCGGACGCTCGGCCATGATCTGAACCGTGCAACCATCAAGCCCGGAAATCTTCACCCGGACCAACCGATACCCAATGCCGTCCAGGACGGGTTCGCTAATGGCGGCCACACGCGCGGCAATGCCCTGCTCCGCGATGAGGCGCGGCTCGCAATTTGTCCCGAGAGTGTCGACCGCTGGTACCATTCCCTTTTAGCGCGCAACTTATAGCCAGAGCGCGCCCCTTCGCCTCGACCGGAACCCAAGAGCCCGAAATCGATAACAAAAAAGAGCGGGTCCCGGGGGGAACCCACTCTCAAAAACCGACCGGACCACATCCGGCCGTTATGAGACATCCAAAAGCTGGACGCCTCAAATATAGCGATTTGCCACGGCTGCGCAAGGGCCGGGCACTCGCGATCGACTAACCCTTCTTTCAGACTCGTCCCCTAAGCTCGCCGCCGAAGTGACGCGCTGCGCCGTCACGTGTGCTTCCCGAGCGGTCCGGTTTTCCGACGCGACGATGTCCGTGCACGCCTCGCTCCTTCCAGAACTGGACGATCTGATCATACGCGGCTCACCCCAGCGACAGGCCAAGATCCTCGAGCGCGTGACAAGGTTTTTTCTCGACCGGGCGAGAAGCTTCAATGACGATCATGTCCAGCTGTTCGATCTCGTGTTCACCCGACTGATCGACCGCATCGAGACCACGGCGCGTAGCGAGTTGTCTTCTCGGCTTGCGCCGCTCGGCAACGCGCCGGTCGAAGCGGTGCGCCGTCTCGCGCGAGACGACTCGATCACGGTCGCAGCTCCCGTACTCAAGCAGGCGGACGGTCTGTCCGAGACCGACCTCATCGATATCACCCAGACCAAGAGCCAGGCGCATTTGTTCGCCATCTCGGCGCGGCCGGGCCTCGCCGAGCCCGTGACCGACGGGCTCGTGCAGCGCGGAAACCAAGAGGTGCTGCGCAGCTTAGCCGGCAATCGCGCCGCACGTCTCTCCGATGAGGCCTTTTGCCTCCTAGTCGAGCGCGCGAAAACAGACGGTATCCTCGCTGAAAAGATCGTGCTGCGCGGTGACATTCCGCCGCGTCTGTTCCACGAACTCCTGCTCACCGCGACGGATGCGGTTCAGCGGCGGCTTCTCGCATCTGTTGGTCCCGATGGGCAAGCCGAGATCCGCCACACATCGGCGCGGGAGTGCAACCCAGCGAGCGCGCGCGCAGCTCCGGCCGATTATTCACGTGCGCAGCGCAGAATAACGGCGCTCCAGCACGAAGGTAAACTTGATGAGGCGCTCCTCGTTGGTTTGGCAGAGAGCGCAGACTATGACCATACCATCGCAGCGCTCGCCTCGCTTTGCGTGGTACCAATCGAAGTGGTGGATCGGCTCATGCGCGCCGAGAGGCCTGATCCGGTGCTCATCCTCTGCAAGTCGGCCGGTTGGGGCTGGGCGACGGCAGAGGCGATCATCAAAAGACGGCCGGGCAGCGCGGCAATCTCAGGCCAGGATCTCGGCACCGCCCGCGCCGATTTCGATCTGCTTTCGCCGACAAGCGCCCAACGTGTAATCCGATTTTGGCAGGTGCGATCAGATGGTAAGCGGCGGACGACTGGCGCAAGCCGGGGCTGAGCTTGTGTCTTTCTGTGAGGGTCACCCGCGGTCCTTTCTTCTGAAAATCAGATAGCAAGGCGTGCGCCCTTGCCGCCTGGCTTTGGCTTCGTAGCGCGTCGCTGAAAAGCCGGGCCACGCGCGGCGCCAATCGTCGGCGCGTTCGGCTGTCCACGCAAAGTCCGCCGATTGGATCAGGTGCCTGAGCGTCCAGGTTGCGTAGTCGGGGACATCTGTCGCAAACCGCAATTCGCCGCCTGGCTGCAGGATGCGCGCGATCGCCGCAACGCTCTCGTCCTGGATGAAGCGTCGCTTCCAGTGCCGCCGTTTCGGCCAGGGATCGGGGTAGATCAGATCGACGCACGCGAGCGAGGCCGCCGGCAACCAATCGAGCAGAGGTGTCGCGTCATCGAAATGCAGGCGGACATTCGAAAGTTTATTTAGCTCGATCGCCGCGAGCGCCTTGGCCATTCCATTGACGAACGGCTCGATCCCGATGAAGCCGGTGCGCGGATGCTGTTCGGCCTGTGCGATCATGTTTTCTCCGCCGCCGAATCCTATCTCGAGGCGGACGCTGTCGACCGGATCGGGAAATAGGAGTGCGAGGTTGGCCGGCGGCGGTGCGGCCAAATTCAGGGCGAGCCGGGGCAACAGGGTTTCGAATAACTGGGCTTGGCGCGGGCGTAATGCGTGCCCTTTGCGGCGCCCGAAGAACGCGCCACGCCGCGGTTGTCTTTTCTCGGACATGGATGTGGGGGTCACAAGACCCGCCAAGTTGGACCCGTCCACGCCTGCGCGTTGACGGCGTTAGCCGACGGCGGTCCTGATATCCTTGACCAGGTCGGTCTTTTCCCAGGAAAAGCCGCCATCCTTGTCCGGCGCCCGACCGAAGTGGCCGTAGGCCGCGGTGCGGCGATAAATCGGGCGGTTAAGCTTAAGCGTGCGGCGGATGTTGGTCGGCGTAAGCCGCAGAATTTCGGGCAGGGCCTTTTCGAGCTTCCTCTCGTCGACCTTGCTGGTGCCGTGGGTGTCGACCAGGAGAGACATTGGGTCGGAAATTCCGATGGCATAGGCGATCTGGATGGTGCAACGCTCGGCGACACCGGCGGCGACGACGTTCTTGGCGAGATAGCGCGCGGCATAGGCGGCCGAACGGTCGACCTTGGTGGGGTCCTTACCGGAGAAGGCGCCGCCCCCGTGCGGCGCGTACCCGCCATAGGTATCCACGATGATCTTGCGGCCGGTGAGGCCGCAGTCACCGTCAGGCCCACCCACCACGAAATTCCCGGTGGGATTGACCAGGAAATCGTTGGCTCGCTTGGGCATCCAGCCATCCGCCAGCGCCGAAGCCACGGCATCACCGATCAAGTCCTTCACCATCGCTGGCGAGTATTTCTTTCCATTACGGGTTTCGGCGTTGTGCTGCGTCGAGACGACCACTTTGGTGCACCCAATCGGCTTGCCGCCGACATATTGCACCGTCACCTGACTTTTGGCGTCGGGTTGTAAATCGAACAGCTGCTTCGAACGGCGTTTTTCCGCCAGAACCTTCAGGATCTTGTGTGCGAAGTAGATCGGAGCCGGCATGAACGAGCCTTTCTCGTAGACCTCGCTCTCGGTACAGGCGAAACCGAACATCATGCCCTGATCGCCCGCACCCTCCTGCTCTTCGCCCTTCTTCTTTTTCGCGTCGACACCCCTGGCGATGTCCGGCGACTGGCCGTGCAGCAGCACCTCGATATCCGCGCCGTGATAGGAGAACCCGGTCTGGTCGTAGCCGATGTCGCGCACTACGTTGCGCGCGATTTGGCTGATGATCTCGCGGTTGATCACGGCGTGCCCGCCGTACTTGGTGAATAGGGGCGCCTGTCCGCGGCCTTCGCCGGCAATGACGATCTTGTTGGTGGTGCAGAGCGTCTCGCAGCCGAGCCGCGTATTCACCAGGCTGTCGTCGGCAATGCCAAGCCTGATGTCGTTCTCAATGAACGCGTCGAGGATTGCATCCGAAATCTGATCGCAGACCTTGTCGGGATGGCCTTCGGATACCGATTCACTGGTGAAGAGATAATTGGCGTGTGACACTGAAAGACCCCTCGCAGGCTCGACTGCAACCCTCAAGGCTCTGAGCCCGGAGTGTTTCTTGCAGCGTCCCCGCGCGGGGTCAAGGTGTGGGCGAACTGTGGGACAACGGGAGAGAAGGCAGCTCGAGCCACTCCCGCGCTTTGGTGCTCCCACTTCAGCTATCGTTCCCGGCGATCTCCTCGACCAGATCGACAATGCGGCGCCTGAGCTTGGCCTCCTTGATGCGCATGAAAGCCTTTGTCAGAGAGAGCCCTTCGGAGGTTGCGAGGAAATCCGAGACGTAGGCCGGAGAAGGTGCGTCGTTCATACCGTCCGCCGCGGCAGCCAAGTTCGGCGCGCCCTCGAAGAAGAAGGCGACCGGCACCTGAAGGATATGGGACATTTGCTGCAACCGGCTCGCGCCAATACGGTTTGTGCCTTTCTCGTATTTCTGCACCTGCTGAAAGGTCAGACCGAGCGCGTCCCCCAGCTTCTCCTGGCTCATCGCAAGCATCATCCGGCGCATGCGCACCCGGCTACCCACATGCCTGTCGATGGGGTTTGGGGCCTTTTTGGCGACGGCCATAACAATCTCCTGTGGGCGCTGAGTAATGTTCCCGGTGGACGGGCCGAAGGCAATCGTATTCCGAGCAAAATTGGCAAATACTGCAAAAAATTGTTGAAAGGCAAATGCCGCGACTCCTGGTGTCACCGCATTGGTCTGGCGAGGAAATTGTCCGATCGTTGCGGTTGTGACTTGTGCCTGCAAAGTTGCGCCGAAATAGAGCGCATACAACTTGCAGGAGAACAGGGCGATGTCGCGGACCCCATGCATCAGCGCTGCCGCCTACGCCAGCGCGAGCGCAGCATCCACAAGAAAACAATTCCAACCACGGCACCGACAGGCCCGTCGCCCAGCCGCGTATAAGGTGTGGGCGCGATGGGCTGCGGGAGAGGCGCATCAAACACGCCCTCGCTGCCGAGCGGCAGCGAGTTGATGATCCGTCCGAGCGGATCGAGCACCGCGGAAATTCCGCTATTGGCTGCCCGCACCAGCGGAAGCCCCTCCTCAATGGCGCGTACACGTGCCTGCTGAAAATGCTGGTAGGGGCCTGCGCTGGCGCCGAACCAGCCGTCATTAGTGACGTTCAGGAGCCAGCCCGGACGACCTTCGCTCCCAGCTACCGAGGGCCAGTCGAGATAGCGACCGATGTGCCGATAAAGCCATCCCTCCTCTTCGCGGGGCGGAACCGCGTCGCCCGGGAAAATGATTTCGTAGCAGATAAGCGGTAAAAAATTCGGCGCCCCAGGCGCTGGCTGATTGCGCCGACGGTCGCCCGGGATGAATCCACCGCGAACTTTGGTGAGCTGCACGAGACCGAGCCGCTCGAGCAGGTCTTGAAACGGCAGGTACTCGCCGAACGGCACGAGATGAACCTTGTCATAGACGGAAAGGATCGAGCCGCCGTGGCCGATCACGTAAATCGAATTGTAGGCCCGCGTGATGGCGGTGCCGGGCGGTGTGTCAGGCGGGCGGACGGCGCCAGTGATTAGCACGGTTCCCGGCGGCAGGAGCTTGCCAATCTGTGCAAGTGCATCGGCCTCGCGCACGAGAAAAAAGGGGAACGCCGATTCCGGCCAGATCAGAACGGTGACATTGCGCAAGCCGGTGGATTGTGGCCCGCCCGGACCCTCCGATAGCGCAAGATAGCGTCGCATCACTTCCTGCTTCTGCGAATAGTTGAACTTCTCGTCTTGCTGCAGATTGGGTTGCATAATGCGAAGTCGCACGCCCTCGACGAAGCGCGTCGGGCTCCACTCCAGCCGCACGGCGCCGTAGACCGCGAGCGTCATCGTCACGGCGCCACCCAGCGCCACGACCAGCCAGCGCCGCCAAGGCGCAGCATGCTGGTCTGCGAGCACCGCAGGTGAGGCATAGAGCGCCACAGCGAAAAAGGTCAGGCCCCAGATACCGATCAGCGCCGCGCCCTGGGCCAGCCATAGCGGCGAGATCAGCGCATAGCCGTAGGTATTCCAGGGAAAGCCGCTGAACAGGTGCCCGCGCAGCCATTCCGCGAGCGTCAGCGAGGCGGCGAGGGCGAGAACGCGAGTCGCCCCGCCTGGCCAGATTAGTCGTGCCAGGGCGAGGCCCAATGCCGTGTAGAGCGCCATTGCGGCCGGTAGCGCAATAACTGCAACCGGCAGCAGCCAGCCGAAGGTCTTGGCGTCGACGAGAAACGCATGGCCGACCCAATAGAGGCCGGCGAGGAAATAGCCGAAGCCGAACCACCAGCCCGCACCCGCGGCCGCGAGCAACCCGCCCAGGAGGCTGCCGGCTGTACCATCGACAAGCCAGACCAGGATGGGAAAGGTAATGAAAGGCAGCGGCCAAATATCGGTCGGCGGAAGCGCAAGCGTCGAGGACGCCCCAGCGAGAAACGCAATGACACGACGCCACCATCCCCCGGCCAGTACGATGGTCTGCGCGAGGCGCCTGAGCGTCACGGCTGGTGGGCGGATTTGGAGGGCTCTGTATCAGAGGAACGGGTGGCCTCCTCGCCGCTCATTGGTAACGAGGAGGAGGATGTGCTCGGCGGGGCCGGCGTAGGCCCGACTTGCCGCTGTGAGACGTGTCGGCTGCCGTTCTGCTTATCGAGTCCGCGGTAGATCCTGAGCTTCTTCACGCGGCGAGGATCCGCATCGAGAATTTCGAGCTCGAAAGGGCCGGGTCCTGGCACGAGTTCGCCGCGCACGGGCACGCGACCGATCCGGGCCGCCACGTATCCGGCAAGGGTATCCACCTCCTGGGCGACGTCGCCCACATCGAATTCGCCACCGACGGTCGCGGTCACGTCCTCGAGGCTGGCGCGAGCGTCCGCGAGGAACGAGCCATCCGATTGGTGCACGACACCTGGCGCCGTATCTTGGTCGTGCTCGTCCGCGATCTCACCAACGATCTGCTCGACAATGTCTTCGATCGACACGACGCCGTCGGCGCCGCCATATTCATCGACAACGAGCGCGAGGTGGATGCGGGTCGTCTGCATCTTGGCTAAGAGGTCGAGAACCGGCATCGAGGGCGGCGCATACAAAATTTCGCGGACGATTTTGGTCGCCGAAAGCGGCATTGACAGGTCCACGGCCTTGAGATCGAGGCCGGCGGGAAGCGGTTTTTTGCGGCGGCGGGTGCCCTTTCCGCTCAGGCTAGCGCGCACGGTCATAAAGGCAACGAGATCGCGGATATGCACCATGCCGCCAGCGTCGTCGAGCGTTTCGTCATAAACCACCAGGCGCGAATGGCCGGCACTCTCGAATACCTTCATCAGTTCGCCGAGGGCAATGTCCCGCTGCACGCCGATGATGTCGGCGCGCGGCACCATCACATCCAGCACGCGGCGCTCGCGTAGCCCGAGAATGTTCTTGAGCATGGCGCGTTCGGTCGGCGATAAACCGGTCTCGCCGGCTCCGTCCTCGAGCACATCCCTGAGGTCGGCGCGGAACGTGCTCGATTTCCAGCGGAAGATTGTCCGCAGTGCCCGCGTGAACCAGTTGTCCGCGCGCGCGCGGTCGCTTTGACTGCGGCGTGGTACGGGCACGGGCAGATTGCGCGTCGCGCTCGGCTCGCTCGAACTGGGCGGTTCCGGATCAGGCATGGAGGCTAGGCGGCGCCGCGCGCGAGGTAGGGGTCGGGTACACCGAGCCGGGCGAGGATCGCGGCCTCGAGCCTTTCCATTGCGGCCGCTTGGTCATCCGCGGCGTGATCGTAGCCCGCGAGGTGGAGAAATCCATGCACCGCCAGGTGCATAAGATGGTGCATGAAGGGCTTATGCTCGGCGCGTGCTTCACGTTCCGTCGTTTCATAGGCGATCACGATATCACCGAGCAGCCGGGGTATTCCACGAGTGCCGCGCGGCTCGCCGGCAGGAAAAGACAGCACATTGGTCGCTGCGTCCTTGCCGCGCCAGTCGCGGTTGAGCGCCCTAATCGCCGAGTCGTCGGTGAGCACGATAGCAATCTCGCCCGCAGCCGTTGACGTGACTGACGCTGCCTCGCGAATCGCGCGGCGAAGCAGCGCCTTCACACTGCGTTGCTCAGTCCAGAGCGTGGATGCGACCACGATGTCGATCTCAGTCACTCCCCCTCGCGGCCACGCCGGCGAGCGCGCGCCTCGCCTGCGTTTCATAAACGCGATCTCCGTCCCCGCTCGCGCGGAGCCCGCTGCCACTCAGAGAGGTCATTCCTTGGTCTCGCGTCCCCGGACGGCCTTGAACGCCGCCTTGTCGTAGGCGTCGACAATGCGCGCAACAAGCTCATGCCGAATGACATCTTCGGCGGTATAGACGACATGGCCTATTCCCTCGACGTTCCTCAGCAGCCGCGTTGCTTCGGCGAGGCCGGAGGTCTGCCCGGGCGGCAAATCAACCTGGCTCGGATCACCGGTCACGATCATGCGGCTGTTCTCACCCAATCGCGTGAGGAACATTTTCATCTGCATCGCCGTCGTATTCTGCGCTTCATCGAGGATGATGACCGCGTTCGAGAGCGTGCGCCCGCGCATGAAAGCGAGCGGAGCGATTTCGATCTCGCCGGTCTGCAGTGTGCGCTCGACGATCCGCGCATCCATGAGATCATACAGCGCGTCGTAGATCGGGCGCAGATATGGATCGACCTTCTCGCGCATGTCGCCAGGGAGGAATCCGAGGCGCTCCCCTGCTTCGACCGCCGGACGGGAGAGAATGATGCGGTCCACCTCCTTGCGCTCGAACAACTGCACCGCATGTGCAACCGCGAGCCAGGTCTTACCTGTCCCTGCCGGCCCGGTGCCGAAGACCAACGCGTGGCGTCGCAACGCGCGGATATACGCGTCCTGCGCCGCGGTGCGCGCGCGCACGGCCCGCTTGCGCAGGTTGATCTCCTCGAAACTTGGTCGCGCGGTAGCGGCATCGTAGTCGAACAGAGAACCCTGTGCGATTGCCAAACGGATCGCGCCTTCGACGTCGCCGGACACCAGCTCATCGCCGCGCCTGAGTTGCTCGTATAAACCTTCGAGTACCCGCCGCGAGCGCTCCACGCCGTCACGCGAGCCGGCCAGGGTAACGTGGTTGCCGCGCTGCTCGGCAACCACGCCGAGCCTGCGCTCGATCAGCGCTAGGTTCTGTCCGTACTGGCCGAACAACAAGGATGCGAGCCGGTTATCCTCGAACGCCAGCACGACCTGGGTCGCAGTATTGTCGCCGGCGAAGGATTCGCTGTCCGATCGAGATGAGCGCAACGGTTCAGGCCTCCACCAATATCGGTTCCGCGCCTAAGCCGGTGCCCGCAAACTCGCCGAACAGGCTGTTGGTTCCGACTTCGGTGATCCTTACCGCCCTAATTCCGCCGATCATCGTCCGTGGGGCCATCACGTGAACCGGCTGCAGATATGGCGAGCGCCCGACGATCTGGCCAGGATAACGTCCCGCCTTTTCGAACAGGACGTCGAAAGTGCGGCCAAGACATTGCTCATTGAACGCGGCTTGCTGTCGCTCGATTGCCGCCTGGAGGCGGTAGAGCCGCTCCGATTTCACCGCGTCTGGTACCTGACCCCGCAGATCCGCGGCGGGCGTTCCGGGACGCGGCGAGTATTTGAAGGAAAAGGCGTTGGCATAGCCGACCTCTTCGACCAGCGACAGCGTCGCCCGAAAATCCTTCTCGCTCTCGCCAGGGAAGCCGACGATGAAGTCGGACGAGAACGCCATTTTTGGCTGGGCTGCGCGCATGCGCGCAACGGTTTTGACATAGGCCGCACGGGTGTGGCGGCGGTTCATGCGCTTGAGGACGCGGTCGGAACCCGACTGCACGGGTAGGTGCAGAGAGGGCATTAAGCTGGGCAGGTCACGATGCGCCGCGATCAGACTCGCGTCCATATCGCAGGGATGGCTTGTAGTGTAACGAAGCCGCGCGATCCCCGGCAGATCGGCGAGCCGCTCCAGCAATCGTCCAAGCGTCCAGGGCGCACCATCGGGCCCTTGGCCGTGATACGCATTGACGTTCTGGCCAATGAGCGTGATTTCGCGCACTCCGGCCTCGGCCAGTAACTCGGCCTCCGCGACGATCTTCATGACTGGCCGCGACACCTCCGCGCCACGCGTGTAGGGAACGACGCAGAACGTGCAAAATTTGTCGCAGCCCTCCTGCACGGTGACGAACGCACTGACGCCGCGCGCGCGTATGGACTCACGGCTCGGTGCTTTGAGGACGTCGAATTTGTCCTCGGCCGGAAATTCGGTATCGACAACCGTGCCCTCGCGCTCGGTTCGGGCGAGCAACTCGGGCAGGCGATGGTAGCTTTGCGGGCCCACAACGAGATCGACCGCCGGTGCGCGCCGGACGATCTCCTCCCCCTGGGCCTGAGCGACGCAGCCCGCAACGGCGATCGTCAATCGGCGTCCCGCGAGCGCCGCAGCGGCTTTAAGCGCCCCGACGCGGCCGAGTTCGGAATACACTTTCTCTACCGCCTTCTCGCGAATATGGCAGGTGTTGAGGATGACGAGGTCGGCGTCCCCGGCGTTGAGCGTCTCGGCAAAGCCCTCGGGCGCAAGCGTGTCCGCCATACGATGGGAATCGTAGACGTTCATCTGGCAGCCGAAGGATTTGACGTAGAGCTTGCGCGGTCGGGTCATGCCGTCGGGTGTTCCTGCGCGTCTTCGCAGGTTAACTCTATGATGATCCTCATAAACCTCAGCCGCGGCGCAATCGGCCGATGCCGGGTTTTACCCGCCTTGGGGCCAAAAGAAAATGGGTGTGGATTGCTTTGTTCGCTATTCCGGAGCACCGATGTCGGCTTCTTTGACAACCTTAGACCTCTTGACCATCTCGGATTTGATATAGCGATCAACCTCGTCGGGGCGGACCAACGTCGATTGTCATTCCGAGATCGGCCTGGAGATCTTCCCGGTAAAGCGCTCGCGCGACCGAGCAGGACTAGGCAGCATCGTTCGCGGCAAGCTTCGCGCTCGTCGCGAGACTCAGCGTTTCGGCTTGTCATCGAGCGGCACTGCGTAGAGCTCCAGACGATGGTCGACCAGCCGGTAACCAAGGCGACGCGCGATGTCGGCCTGGAGGCGTTCGATGTCTTCGGATTGAAATTCGATCACTTCGCCCGTGCGTAGATTGATGAGGTGGTCGTGATGGCTGTCGGGCATCTGCTCGTAGCGCGCGCGGCCGTCGCGGAAATCATGCCGCTCGATGATGCCGGCGTCCTCAAATAGCTTCACGGTTCGATAAACGGTCGAGATCGAGATGCGATCGTCGACCGCGGAGCAGCGCCGGTAGAGCTCTTCGACGTCCGGGTGGTCATCTGCCGCTGCCAGCACGCGCGCGATCACGCGGCGCTGTTCGGTCATGCGCATGCCCTTGGCGCTGCATAGAGCTTCGATGTCTCTGGGCTTCGGCGCGTTCACGACGCTTCTCCGTGCCATCGCAATATCACGGCAGGGCGCTGAAATCCATTGGATCTCGAATAGGAAATCGCTGCGGGGCAGGCAGCCGGTTCAGCACTTGTTACCGATCACACCAGATCGCGGCGAAGAACAAGGGCCGCCGAGCCTCGGCCCAACTCATAGTACGAGTTTCGCCGCCCGATTTCCCGAAAACCCGCACGGCGATAAAGTCGAAGCGCCGAGACGTTGCCCTCATCGACCTCGAGAAAAACGCAGCGCGCGCCGAGCGCGGCGAGCCTGCGCAGATGGGTCTCGAGCAATTGCCGCCCCAACCCTCGCCCTCGCCCGGTGGAGGCGACAGCAATCGACAGAATCTCTGCTTCGTCCAGAACGAGCCGTGACAGGATGAATCCGGTGAGGCTCTCTCCTGCCGTGGCGCGGTGTGCCAGCACATTTCGATCAGACAGCAAGCGCCCGAATTCGTCCTCGCTCCATCCGTGATGGAACGAGGCGGCATGCAGCGCCGCCATCGCGCAAGCGTCGGCTGGGCCGGCTTCCGACACCCTCGCTTGCCGGGCGAATAGGCGACTGATGCCTTTCATCGGCGAGGTAGACGCGCGCCGTCTTGTGGCCGCGCGTCAGGTTCGCGCAGGTAGAGAGGTTTCGGCGCGCCGCGAGCTTCCGGTGCAGCGGCGCCCAGCCGCGCAATCCAGTCGATGTCGGGCGCGCCGAGCTGCTCGACCGACAGCGGCGGTTCGGCCCCTTTGGGCCAGGCGGCCGCCACCTTCTTGGCACCGGAACCGATGATGCGTGCAGGCGCGCTCATCGCCGCGCGTATGGCATCGCGCACCGGTGCCATCCGAGGCGCCACGAGAGTGCGCCCATTGACCCCGAATACCTGCAGATAGATATGCTCGTGGCGCGCGTCGATGGCTGCCACGATCTGAGTGCCGTCATCGGCGGCGATCAGAGGCGCGGCGAATCCGGCAAGCGTGGAGAGGCCGATCGCCGGTTTTGCCGCCGCCAGTGCGATGCCGCGCGCGGCCGATATTCCAACGCGCAGCCCGGTGAAACTGCCCGGCCCCGTAGTGACCGCGATGCGGTCGAGGTCGGCGAACTCGAAACCGGCCTTGGCCATCACGCGCGCGATGAGCGGCATTAGCTGCTCGGCGTGGCCGCGCGCCATCCCGCGGGTTTCAGTGGCGGCGATCCCGCTGCTGGTGTCGAACACGGCGGCGGAGCAGGCCTCCAACGCGGTATCGATGGCAAGGACGCGCATGGCTCACCTTCGCCGCCGTTATCCATGGATAAGGCGGGTGAAACGCCGACGCTCGGTTTTGCCGCTGTTGTTGCTTCGCCGGTCGATTCGGATCCAACTCATGCCATTGGCCGGACTTCGACCACGTCCGGCAAGTAATGGCGCAGCAGATTTTCAATGCCGTGTCGCAGCGTCGCGGTCGACGACGGGCAGCCCGAACAGGCCCCCTTCATGTCGAGGTACACGATGCCATCCTTGAACCCGCGGAAGGTAATATCGCCGCCGTCATTGGCGACAGCCGGACGCACTCGCGCCTCGATTAATTCTTTGATCGTAGCAACGGTTTCAGAATCCTTCGCTTCGAAAAACTCGTCCCCATCCGACGATGCAGCGGCCTCGACGGCCAGCGGGGATTGGGCGGCCGACTCCTTGTCGCGCATGTCGAGCGTCCCGCTCGCCAGCACCGCCCGTCCGGGCAGGAACTTCAGTGTTGCCGGATTTGGGGTCGGCTCGGTCTGAATGAACATGGCCTGCTCCTTCTGTCGCAGGATGAAAAGGCGTCTCAATGTCACTGTAATAGGTGGCCCGTCCCGGCGGAAGTTCAACCCGTCCCAAATCGTCGGCCTGCCGCCTCGATATCGTTCTGCCCAGTGCCCAGGGTGGCGGCTGAAATTCCGCGCGCGTTACGACATGGCGTCGAGCTCCTCGTCGCTGAGATGGCCCGGGACGATGGCGACCGGGATGGGGAACTCGCCCGCGTTCTTGGCGACGCTGGAGACGAGCGGGCCTGGCCCCTCTTTGCCGGTTGCGGCGGCGAGTACCAGGATGGCAATGTCTTCGTCGTCTTCGATGAGATTGAGCACTTCCTGCGCTTTCTCGCCTTCCCGGATCACCCGCTCCGGCATCACGCCGGTGAGGCTGGACGAGCGTGCGGCGTGACGATCGAGCACGGCATTCGCCTCCTCGTGTGCCTCCGCACGCATGATGTCGGCGACGCCGAGCCATTGCTGATTATGGTCGTGGGTCTCGATCACGCGCAGCATGAGCACGGTGGCGCCAATGCGCAGTGCACGCCGACTCGCGAAATATAGCGCCCGGTCGCATTCTGGCGAATCGTCGATGACAACCATGAACTTCGGCGAGTGACCTGCCTCGTAGCTGCGGCGCTTCTTGCTCATCGGCTCCCCCAGCCGTCGTCGGACATCATTTTGTGAGGCGGTTTCTCGGCGCGCCGGCTCTTTGCGCCCGCAAAAGCCGGGCGGCCACCGGCGACGTTAAGTCGAAAATCCTGCCATGGTCTTCAGGGACAGCACAAGTCCACTATGGGCAAAACACTTCCAACCGAGATGATGCTTGGTGATCAGCGGCGCACGAAGCCGACGATGTCCTTCACCGCTTTCATCGTCTCCGCGGCGAGACTGCGCGCGCGATCAGCGCCATCCGCAAGAACCGAGTCGATATAGATGGGATCCGCCATGAGCCGCTTCATCTCGGTATTGATCGGGCCGAGCTTAGCGACTGCAAGGTCGACCAGCGCGGCCTTGAACGTCGAGAATTGCGCGCCGCCGAATTCGTTGAGAATATCCGTCTTGGGTTTTCCCGAAAGCGCCGCATGGATCCCCACGAGGTTGTCGGCCTCCGGGCGCTGCTCTAATCCCTTCTCGTCGTGCGGCAGGGGATGTGGATCGGTTTTGGCCCGGCGGATTTTGTGCGCGATCGTATCGGCATCGTCGGTCAAGTTGATGCGCGATTGATCCGAGGGATCCGATTTTGACATTTTCTTCAAACCGTCACGCAGCGACATCACCCGTGTCGCAGGCCCTTGAATCAGCGGCTCGGGCTGGGGAAAGAACGCCTCCCCATAACCGTGTGCATGGATAGATTTTTCGAAGTCGTTATTGAATTTCTGCGCGATATCGCGCGAGAGCTCCAAGTGCTGTTTCTGGTCTTCTCCTACTGGCACATGGGTTGCGCGATAAACGAGAATGTCGGCGGCCATGAGTGTCGGATAAGCATAGAGTCCGACAGATGCATTCTCGCGGTCTTTTCCCGCCTTCTCCTTGAATTGAGTCATACGGTTGAGCCAGCCCAAGCGGGCCACGCAGTTGAAGATCCAGGCAAGCTCGGCATGCTCGGCGACCTGGCTCTGATTGAATACGATGTGTTTAGCCGGATCGATGCCGCAGGCGATGAAAGCGGCGGTCACCTCGCGCGTGTTCTTCGGCAGTTGCTCGGCGCCGCCCCAGACCGCTAGCGGCTGCGTGATCGCGTGCAAGTCGACGACGCAGTAGATGCACTCATACTTGTCCTGCAGCGCGACAAACTTTGCGATGGCGCCGAGGTAGTTACCCAGATGAAGATTGCCGGTCGGCTGTACGCCGGAAAACACTCGTTCCTTGAATGGCATGCGGAAACCTCGCCGATCGCGCTGCCAGATGGCACGACCGGTGGCGCAGGCGCAAGTCTAGCTCGGGGCCGACACCGTGGCTGATCGCGCGTACCGACGATGGCTTCTTGGCACAGCAAAAAATGCGCAAAGGCACCATGCAGCTGATCGATGAGGCACAGGCCGCGAGACTTTACGACGCCATGGGTCCGGCGGTGGAGGTCTCCGGCGGCTCCGCGGCGAATACGATCGTGGGCGTGGCAAGCTTGGGCGCGCGAGCGGCCTTCATTGGCAAGGTCAAGGATGATGAGCTTGGGCGCGTGTTTGCCCACGACATCCGTGCGGCGGGTGTCGCCTTTGCGACGCCCCCTGCATCGGCCGGCCCATCCACGGCACGTTGCTACGTGCTGGTCACGCCCGACGGCGAGCGCACGATGAACACCTATCTCGGCGCCGCACAGGATTTGCATCCCAACGACATCGACGCGGAGGCCATTACTGCCGCTCAAATCATTTACCTTGAGGGCTATCTCTGGGATCCGCCTCGCGCCAAGGAAGCTTTCCTCAAGGCTGCGAAGATCGCGCACGAGGCGGAGCGCGACGTCGCCCTCACCCTATCGGATGCCTTCTGTGTCGATCGTTATCGCTCGGAATTTCTTGATCTTATTCGGGCCGGAACCGTAGACCTCGTCTTCGCCAATGAGCGCGAACTGCACAGCCTGTACGAGACGGCCGATTTCGATACCGCGCTGAATGCGCTGCGCAGCGACGCGCGACTGGCCGTCGTCACTCGCAGCGAAAAGGGCTGCTTGGTTGTCACGCGCGAGCAAACGCAGGCGATTGCGGCGAGCTCCGTAGAGCGCGTGGTGGATGCCACCGGTGCCGGCGACTTGTTCGCGGCGGGCTTTCTGACAGGACTGTCGCGCGGCGCAGACTACCGCACCGCGGCGCGTCTGGGCGCGCTGGTGGCTGCCGAAGTGATCCAACATCTTGGGGCGCGGCCCGAGACGTCACTCAAGGCCTTGGCGCAGGATAACGGCTTTGATCTGTGAAGGACGAGAGCGTCGGCTTCCCGCCCTTTGAAGGGCCTGACCGGGTGCGCCCGTTGCCGAGGCGACAAACCCTTGGCCAGTCAGCACATCGGGCGCCTTGTCCACAGCGATTCACAGAAATCAGCATTGGGGTGGCCGAACTGTCTCGGAACTGTCGCGGTGATCCGGCATTGGTGCCGGCAAGTTCCCAGCCGAAACGCCTGATTGCCAGGAGGTAAAGTCATGGGCTCGCTCGCAAACGGTCTCCCGAGCCGGTTCCCGGTCGGCACACGCTACGTCGTCGAGGGCCAAGGCGGGGCCCAAGGAACTCTACGCATCCATTTACGATACCTCGAGTTTCCCGACGGCAGGCAAGTCAACCTGCCGGCCGACATAGCGCATCGGACGCGCTCGCACCGCCGCCGAGGCGCACGGCGCGCGAGGGCCCGAAAATAATTTTGCGCACAGGAAACCCGAGGACCGCCTGAGCGTTGAACCCACAGCGCCGGGTGGAGTGCCCCCCAGCCCCCAACCCCTCACCCATCCGGCGATAGACCCTGGCCCTTTTGGCCGGGGTCTTCCTTTCTGGGGAATGGCAGCCAGAAATGGGCGAGAACGCGACACTTTGACTGTGTCGCCGCGCGAGGCCCTCGCCGCGGGCCTTTTCCTTGAGGCGAAACCCGACGCGTTTCTGTCCCGCTTTGCCCTCGCGGCTGAAGACGCCTAAGGCCGCCCCACGACCAGATCATCGCGATGCACCATCTCGGCGCGGCCGCCGAATCCGAGAATTGAAAGAATGTCGGCCGATGGGCGGCCTTTAATCTTGAGCGCGTCGTGCGCGTCGTAGGCGACAAGCCCCCGGCCGACCTCAGTGCCGTCCGGGCCGCGGATGACGACCGCGTCGCCCCGCGCGAAAGTCCCATCGACTTGGATTACCCCGGCCGGGAGCAGGCTCTTGCCGCTGCGCAAGGCCGCCACCGCGCCGGCATCGATCGTCAAGACGCCTTTGGGCTCCAGTGAGCCCGCGATCCATTTCTTTCGCGCAGTGATCGGATTGGCCGGCGTCGCAAACCAGGTGCAGCGCGCACCCTCAGCAATCGCCTTGAGCGGGTGCGCGACACGACCGGATGCAATGACCATGTGCGTGCCGCCCTGCGTCGCGATCTTGGCGGCTTCGATTTTGGTCTGCATCCCGCCGCGCGAGAGTTCGGAGCCAGCCGCGCCTGCCATTGCTTCGATATCGGGTGTGATGCCCTCCACCAGTGGCACCAGCTTGGCTTTGGCGTTACCCGCCGGCGGGGCGTCATAGAGCCCCTCCACGTCCGAGAGCAGCACCAGGAGGTCGGCGCTCGCCATGGTGGCCACGCGCGCGGCCAGCCGATCGTTATCGCCGTACCTAATCTCATTGGTCGCCACCGTATCGTTCTCGTTGATCACCGGAACGGCCCGCCACTCGAGCAATTTCTCGATTGTCGAGCGCGCATTGAGATAGCGCCGCCGCTCCTCGGTGTCCTGCAGAGTGACCAAGACCTGCCCCGCCGTGATGTCGTGTCGCCCGAGCACCTCCGACCAAGTACGTGCCAGCGCGATCTGCCCGACAGCGGCGGCCGCCTGGCTATCCTCGAGCTTGAGTGGTCCTGCTGGGAGCTTGAGCACGGCGCGGCCGAGCGCGATGGCTCCCGATGAGACGACGAGCACGTCGCACTGGTTGCGATGCAGGCCGGCAAGATCGTCCGCAAGCGACGAAAGCCAGGCCTTATGCAATCGCCCACCCTCGCTGTCGACCAGCAGCGAAGAGCCGACCTTCACCACTAACCGGCGGAAGTCGGCGAGGGACGGCGCTCTGCGGGACATGGCGACAAGTTTCGTCTGGCCGGTAGCAGGCGACAACCATTGTCGTGCTGATGCGTTGTTTAGCATGCGTCTTCGGGTTTACGCCAAGGCGTAAGCGCATGAGCAAGGCTTTCATCGGCACGTCAGGCTGGACCTATGACAGTTGGCGCGGCCGGTTCTATCTCGAGAACCTGCGGAAACGTGACTGGCTCGCCTGGTACGCGAGTCAGTTTCCAACCACCGAGATCAACGGGTCGTTCTATCGCGCGCCTTCATTGGACGCGGTGCGGACGTGGCGTGACCAGACCCCCCGCGCAGCATTTCGACAATGACCAGAAGAGCGCCGCCCCCGCCGATGCACGCAGGGTTGATGGAGTTACTCAAGATCGACCGGAGCTGACTGGTTGCCGGCAGTAGACGCGGGCGTAATTCGCTCATTCGGTTCACCCGCGGGGATGCCACGCTTTTGCGGCGACTACCGGGCGCTTTTGGTCTTGTTCGATAAGGCTCAATAAGGCGCGCAAGACATTCGACACGCCCGCGCCGGTCACCGCTGAAACGACAAACGGCGGTGTTTCGGCGGCGCGTTTAAGCCGCGCGCTCTGCTGCTTGAGCTGCTCCGGCGTCAGCGCATCGGCCTTGTTCAACGCCACGATCTCCGGTTTCTCCCCGAGTCCCTGGCCGTAGGCTTCGAGTTCTGCGCGCACCGTCTTATAGGCCCGTCCCGCGTGCTCGGTCGTGCCGTCGACAAGGTGCAGGAGCGCGCGGCAGCGCTCGACGTGACCGAGAAACCGGTCACCGAGCCCGCCGCCCTCATGCGCCCCCTCGATCAGTCCGGGAATGTCTGCGAGCACGAATTCGCGCCCGTCGACCTCGACCACGCCCAGTTGGGGATGCAAGGTCGTGAAGGGATAATCGGCGATCTTCGGCTTGGCTGCGCTGACTGCCGCAAGGAACGTCGATTTTCCAGCGTTGGGCAGGCCGATAATGCCGGCATCGGCAATCAGCTTCAGGCGCAGTCGAATTGTGAGTTCTTCACCAGGTTGGCCGGGATTGGCGTGGCGCGGCGCACGGTTGGTTGAACTCTTAAAATGGGAATTGCCGAAGCCGCCATTACCGCCGCGCGCGATCACCGCCCGCTGACCCACAGCGGTGAGATCGGCCAGCAATGTCTCGCCGTCTTCCGCGTAGACCTGCGTTCCGGCCGGCACCTTCAGCACGATGTCGTCGCCGCTCGCGCCGTGGCGATCCTTGCCCATGCCAGCGCGACCGTTCTTGGCTTTGAAGTGCTGCTGGTAGCGGTAGTCTATCAGCGTGTTGAGGCCGTCGACGGCCTCTACGATCACGTCGCCCCCTTTACCGCCATCGCCTCCGTTCGGTCCGCCGAACTCAATGAATTTCTCCCGCCGGAACGACACGCAGCCGTTCCCGCCGTCGCCCGAGCGGACATACACCTTGGCTTCGTCGAGAAACTTCATGCCGCACGATATGCGATCGCGGGCGCAAAATACGAGAGCCGCGCGCGGGCCTCGGCCCGAACGCTGCCGCGGCGATCATCGCGGCTAAAATAACCCGGGGGCATTGCACCTCCTCGGTTATCGTCACCCCGACAGTGACCTGTGCACACAATAATCCTGGTCATGGTCAGGGCCACTGTCAATGGCCGCTCGCCAGCCGCCGTTCAAATGATGTGTCATTCAGTTCCAAGTTTTAGCGGCCTCTTGGCACGTTCCCACGCCGCTGCCGGGCCAGCGCCCACTGCCTGCGATCGAGCCGAAATCGGTCGAATGGCGCGGACGAGGCGAGCGAGCGGATGCGATAGAGCTCGACTCCCGTCCACTCGAATCCGCATTTCTCCAGCACTCGGCGCGAAGCCGGATTGCTCACGCGCGCGCCGGCGTGGAGCGCCTCGCAGCCGAGATCGTCGAACGCGTGATCGATCACGGTGCGTGCCGCTTCGGTGGCGTAGCCGTTGCCCCAGAACGCAACGGCGAGCCAATAACCGATCTCGGGCTGTTCTCCAGCCCGCTGGGCAACCCCGCAGGCGCCGAGCACCGTGGCGTCACGCCTGGTGATGAGAAACACGGTCTCGCCGTCGCTTGCGTTCGCGCCGGTGATGAAGCTTTGCGCGTCCGCGAGTCCATAGGGATGCGGAATGCGCAGTGTATTCTCCGCGATCCGGCGGTCGTTGACGAGGGTGGCGATCATGTTCGCGTCCTCGAAGCGCGGCGCGCGCAACACGAGCCGCTCAGTCTCGATGACGGGAACATGGCTCTCCCGGAACGTCTCCGAAGC
>WNFI01528786.1_pt1 | contig 27824 bp, 27 predicted proteins | sample 5400471 | NCBI WGS metagenome assembly WNFI01 (sample SAMN13153348, study PRJNA577476) | soil metagenome | isolation source: 100 cm saprolite on Douglas fir-dominated hillslope | place: USA:California | collected 2013-09-17
AAGCCGACGGCGTAGTGCCCGAGCAGGCTGGCGAGGAAGGCGAAGCGCGTGTCGCCCGCGCCGCGCAGCACGCCCGCGCCGACGCCCTGGATCCCGTCGGAGAGCTGGAAGAATGCGCAGACCGCGAGCAGCGGCACCGAGGCGGCGATGACGTCGGGCTGGTCGCTGAGCAATCGTGCGAGCGCGGAAGGGACGAGCCAGAAGAGCAATGCGCTGATCGACATGATGCCGGCGCCGCCGGCGAAGGCGACCAGCCCCGAGCGGCGCGCAGCCCTGGTGTTGCGCGCGCCTACCGCCCAGCCCACGCGCACCGATCCGGCCTGACCGACGCCGACTGCGGCGCAGAAGGTGAAGCTGGCGAGCGCGAGCGCCACCTGGTGGGCGGCCAGCGCGAGCGCGCCGAGCCGCCCGGCGAGCAGGCCGACGAGAGCGAAGACGCCGACCTCGGCGCCCATCTGCAGGCCGACGGGGATGCCGACCGCGAGCGCCTTGCGCAGATCGGCCGGGGACAAAAGGCGCGACTCCGCGCCGACGCCGCCGGCGCGTCCACCGGGCACGGGGAGTTGCGCAGGGTGTCCCCGGAACTGGAACGCGATGGCCAGCACGGCGAGCTGAAGAAAGGAGCAGATGCTGGTGGCGAGGCCCGAGCCCGGCGCTCCCAGCGCGGGAAAGCCGAAGCGGCCGTAGACGAGCGCCACGTCGAGCGCGAAGTTGGCGAGGTTGGCGAGCACGGTCGCGATCACCAGCGCGCGCACCCGGTGCGCCGCCTGCAGATAAGATCGCAGCGCGGCGAAGGCGAGCATCGGCCACAGCCCCGGCAGGCGCATCCAGAGGAAGATCCGCGCGTCGCGCTCGACCGCCTGCTCGATGCGGGCGCGCGCCTTTCGTCTCCAGCGCCGAGCGCCTGAGCGAAGAGCGGGTCGAGGCCCATCATGGTGCCCAGCCCGACTATCGCCACCGCGAAGAACAGCCCGTTGGCGAGCCCGATGGCGCCCAGCGCGGAAGCGCCGAGCCGGCCAACGACGGCGGTGTCGACGAGCCCCATCAGCGCGTAACCCGCCTGGGTGAAGGCGATCGGCGCCGCGAGGCGGAGCAGCTTGCGCAGTTCTTCCATCGCAGCTCAGACGACCGCGAGCGCCGGCGACGTCTCGCGGCGGCGGACCGCGGACTCGACCGCGAAGAGGAACGCCGGCAAGGTCAGCGTCAGGGCGATGGCGGTGAAGCCGACCCGGCCCATCCCCACCAGGGCGCCGTCGGGCAGCTCGGTGAGCATGAGCGAGGAGATGAACGCGCCCGCCGCGGACGCCGCGTGCTGCACCGCCGACTGGATGGACATGAAGCGCGCCCGCTCGTCGCTGCGCGGCACCTTGCTGGTGAGCGTGTTGTAGGCGACGTTGCGAAAGCCCATCGCCAGCATGAAGACGATGAAGATGCCGATCACCGGGAAGATGGGCGGCACCAGCACGAACCCGCCGAAGATGGCGACGACCAGGGCAAGGGTCCCGAAGCTGCCGACGCGGAAGGAGCCGAATCTATCGATCAGCCGCCCCGCCACCTGCGTGGCGAAGAAGCTCACCGCGCCGCCGCAGAGATAGAGCAGGCCCAGCCGCGCGCGCGGGTAGCCGAGGTTGTATTGGACGTACGCGGAGATGTTGGGGATGAGGATGAAGCCGGCAGCCATGACGAAGAAGGTCATGATCCAGGAGAGCAGCACGGTGCGCTGGGCGAGGAGCTGGCGGAGCGGCAGCAGCTCCTTGCGCACGCCCAGGTGGCCGCGCATCGGCGGCAGCATGACGACGGCGAAGAGGGCGATGAGGACGCCCAGCCCGGCGACGGCGAAGAACGGCGCCCGCCAGCCGAAATGCCGCGCCAGCTCGAGCCCGGCCGGAACGCCCAGCACCGACGCTGCCGAGAAGGCGCCCATCACCATGCCCATGGCGGTGCCGCGGCGCTGCGGGGGAACGACGTCGGCGATGATGGAGAAGGCGATCGACGTCGCCGGTCCGCCGAAGCAGCCGGCGACGATGCGCGCGGCCATCAGCGAGTGCAGCCCGGTGGCCGTGCCGCCGAGCGCGGTGCCGGCGACGAGGCCCAGCATTGCCACGCCGAGCGCGGAGCGGCGATCGAAGCGGTCGAGGAAGAACGAGCCGGCGAGCCCCGAGACGGCCGCGGCCGCGGTGTAGCTGCCGCCGATGAAGCCCAGGTTGGAGGCGGGGATGCCGAGCGCGACCGCGAAGTCGGGCCCCATCGGCATCACCATGACGAAGTCGAGGATGTTGATGAACTGGACCGCGGCGATGAGGAAGATGACGGCGCGCTCACCGCGTTCGAGGTTCACGCCGCGAGTATAGTCGCGGCCGCCGAAGTCACAGCTCGAAGCGCGCGATCAGCGGCACGTGGTCCGACTTGCCGTGGAAGGGGCTCTCGCGGTCGCCGAACTTTCGCGTCCCGGCGAGGTCGAGCCAGCGCAGCGGCCCGCCCGAGAAGAGGTGGTCGAGGTGCATGCGCAGGTTCATGAAGCCCGCGGTGGGAAACGAGCGCGGGTCGCTGTCGATCTGCCCGAGCTTGAGCTGCACGCCGGTGAGACCCGCGTCCTCGGTCAGGTAGCGGTAGACCGGCGACCCGGGCGCGGAGTTGAAGTCGCCGCAGACGATGAACGGCTCGCCCGCGCTGTGCCGCTGGATGAAGGCGGCGAGCGTCTTCGCCTCGTGGAGCTGGTTGATGCCGAAGCCCATCTTCTCCTTTTCGGTCCAGAACGCCTTGGCGAACGGCGTCGGCAGGCTCAGGTGCGTGTTGAAGACGTGGAACGGCTTGCCGCCCGGCGCGACCAGCCGCATGTGCGCGCAGATGCGGGTCTGCTTGCGGTCCTTCCAGCCCAGCACGTGGTGCCAGGTGATGTTGTGCGGATTCTCGCAGTTGTGGGCGTCGATCTTGACGCGGTAGCGGTGCACCAGGATGGCGAGCCCCGTGGTCTGCAGCGGCGTCTTTCCCAGGCGGCTGACGTGGGCGCGGAAGTAGAAGGCGTCGTAGGGGAAGGGCGGGGGTCGCCGCTCGAACGCCTGCTCCAGCTGGGACATGAACGATTCCAGCTGGGTCTCCTGCTGGTGCTCGCGGCGGAAGGCGAGCCTCGAGCGCAGCGAGATGGTCTCGACTTCCTGCAGGCAGACGATGTCCGCGATCGGGTCGAGGCCGGCGAGCGCCTCGGCGATGCCGCGCTTGCTGCCCCGGGTGGAGGCGAGCCCGCGCAGCGCATGGCCGAAGTAGCGGACGTTGTAGGTGACGATGCGAAGTGGACCCGGCACGCCAGGGAATGTAGCGCGGGACGCGCGTTGCGGGCATTCTCGCCGTCCATGCTCGTCCTTCGGCCTGCAGAGCCCGGCGACGTTCCCTCGATGGTGCAGCTGATTCGCGAGCTGGCCGAGTACGAGCGCGACCCCGCCGCGGCGGTGGCGACGGAGGCGGATCTGCTCCGCGACGGATTCGGCGCCGCGCCACAATTTTACTGCTTGATGGCCCTGTGGGACGAAGAGGTGGCGGGCTTCGCCCTCTACTTCCACAATTACTCGACCTGGTTGGGCCGCCGGGGCTTGTATCTCGAGGACCTGTTCGTGCGGCCGCGCTTCCGGGGGCACGGCATCGGCAGGGCGCTCCTGGTCGAGCTGGCGCGGACCGCCGTGCGGGATGGGTGCGGGCGCTTCCAGTGGCAAGTGCTCGACTGGAACGAGCCCGCCCTGCAGTTCTACGAGAAGCTGGGCGCCCGGCGGTTCGGCGAGTGGGTGACCATGCGCATCGACGGCGAGGCGCTGGAAAGGCTGGCGCGAAATGGATGAGAAGGAGTTCGACAGGAGGTCGCGCGAGGCTCTGGGCAAGCTGGAGGCCGCGCTGCGGGACGCGTCCGACGCGCTGGACGTCGATCTGGCGGACGGCATCCTCACGCTGGAGTTCGAGGACGGCGCGAAGTACGTGGCGAACAGCCACGGGGCGGCGCAGCAGATCTGGCTGTCGGCGAACATGGCTGCCTCGCACTTCGGCTGGCACGAGGCGACGCAGAGCTGGCGGGATACGAAGACGGGGGCGGAGCTGTTCACCGAGCTTGGGAAGCTGGTCGCGGAGAAGCTGTCCCAGCCGGTGGTGCTGCGCTCGTAGGAGACCCGCAAGCCCGAAGCCTGGGCCCTCTCTACTCCGCCGCGAGATTCATCTGCGTCTCCGACTCCTCGCAAACGAAGCGCACCGCAGCCGCGGCCTGCTCCGCCGAGTCGTAGCGGCCCTGGTAGCTGCGGACCAGCACGGTGCCCGCCCATTCTTCGACCGACTCGGCAGCCTGCGACAGCCCCAGCGCCGGCAGGCGCGCGCCGACGCGCTCGTCGAGCAGCGCCTTCGCCGCCGCCGCCTCGCCGCGCACCTCGTAGTCCGCGCGCACCGCATGGTCCGCCGCGCGCAGCCAGACCGGCATCGGATTGAACCGCGCCCGCCCCGTGCGCCTCAGGACGCGCGCGCCCTCCGCCGCATCGGGCCCGAGCTGGTAGCGCTCCCCGAGCCGCGCGAAGATGCCGCCCAGCCAGGCATCGGCAGCGAGGCGCGGATCCGCCGGCGCAGGGGGCGGCCGCCGCGGCCGCGGCGCAAACAGGCCGCGCAACAGCTTCCCGATCCGCAGCGCCATCAAGCGGGCACCGGCGCCGCACGCCAGATCTCGCTGGCATATTCGCGGATGGTCCGGTCCGAGGAGAACTTCCCCATCATGGCGATATTCAGGATCGCCATCCGCGCCCACTGGTCCTGATCGAGGAACGCCTGGCTCACCCGCGCCTGGCAATCGACGTACGACTGGAAATCGGCCAGCAGCATGTAGCTGTCATGGTCGAGCAGCGACTGCACCAGCGGCCGGAACGTCTCCGGATGGTCCGGCTCGAAGAACCCGGCGGAAATCAGATCGAGAACGCCTTTCAATTCCGCGTTCTGCTCATAGTAATCGCGCGGCCGATATCCCGTCCGCTGCATTTCCGATACCTGCTGCGCGGTCAATCCGAAGAGGAAGAAGTTCTCCGGCCCCACCTCCTCGCGCATCTCGATGTTGGCGCCGTCGAGCGTGCCGATGGTCAATGCGCCATTGAGCGCAAACTTCATGTTCCCGGTGCCGCTCGCCTCCTTGCCCGCGGTCGAGATCTGCTCCGACAGGTCCGAGGCGGGGAAGATCCGCTCGGCCAGCGAGACGCGATAGTTGGCGAGGAACACCACCTTCAGCTTGGCATTGACTTGTTGGTCGGAGTTGATCACCTCCGCCACCGAGTTGATCAGCTTGATGATCACCTTCGCCGTCTGGTAGGCGGGCGCCGACTTGCCGCCGAAGATGAAGGTCCGCGGCACCAGCGGCAGCTCCGGGTTCTTCTTCAGCCGCAGATAGAGCGCGATGACGTGCAGCACGTTGAGCAATTGCCGCTTGTATTCGTGCAGGCGCTTCACCTGCACGTCGAAGATCGAGGCGCGGTCCACCTGGATTCCATGCTTCGACTCGATATACCGCGCCAGCTGGTCCTTGTTGCCCTGCTTGATCGCGCGCACCTGGTTGCGGAAGATGGGGTCCTCCGCGTGCGGCACCAGCTTCGCCAGCTCGTCGAGGTGCGTGATCCACCCCTCGCCGATGCGCGAGGTAATGGCCTCCGCGAGGAGCGGGTTGGCGGCCAATAGCCAGCGGCGCGGCGTGACGCCGTTGGTCTTGTTGTTGAACCGGTCGGGCCACATCTCGTTGAAGTCGCGCAGCAGGTCGGCCTTGAGCAGTTCGGTGTGCAACGCCGCGATCACCTGCCGCAAGAAGCGGCGGTTGATCTCGTAGATGAGGGCCAGGTGCCGCGGCAGGAGCCGCTGGAAGAGCTCGACCGGCCAGGTCTCCAGCGCCTCCGAGAGGAGCGTATGGTTGGTATATCCAAACGTGTGCTGCGTAAGATCCCACGCCTTCTCCCAGGGCATGGCGTGCTCGTCGACGAAGATGCGCATCAGCTCCGGAATGGCCACCGCCGGATGCGTGTCGTTCAATTGAATGGCGATCTTCTCGGAAAAGTTCTCCAGCGACGGATATGCCACCAGGTGCCGCCGGATGATGTCGTGCAGCGAGCAGGCGACGAAGAAGTATTGCTGCCGCAGCCGCAATTCCTTTCCGAACATCTTCAAGTCGCTGGGATACAGCACCTTCGAAATCGTCTCCGAGCGGTTCTTGTCGAGCACCGCCTTTTCGTAATCGCCCTCGTTGAAATACTGGAGGTCGAAATCGTTGGAAGCGCGCGCCCGCCACAGTCGCAGGGTATTGACGGTATTGCCGCCATATCCGGCTATCGGCGTGTCGTACGGCATTCCCACCACCTGCTCGCCGCCCGTCCAGTGCACCCGGATGTGGCCGTTGTCGTGGCGCTCCTCGACGATGCCCCCGAAGCGCACCGGCACGCCGTATTCCGGCCGCGCGATCTCCCATGGATTGCCCAAGCGCAGCCACTCGTCGGGCTTCTCGACCTGCCAGCCGTCCTTGATCTCCTGTTCGAACATGCCGAACTCGTAGCGGATGCCGTAGCCGTATCCGGGGATGTCGAGCGTGGCCATCGAGTCGAGGAAGCACGCCGCCAGCCGCCCGAGACCGCCGTTGCCCAGCCCCGCGTCTACCTCTTCCTCGAGCACGTGGCCGAGGTCGAGGTTGAGCATCTTGAGGCCGTCGCGCGCGGTCTCGTACAGCCCCAGGTTGATGAGGTTGTTGGCGAGCGCGCGGCCCATGAGGAATTCGGCGCTCAGGTAATAGACGCGCTTTGCGTCCTTCTTGTAATAGCGCTGCTGGGTGCTGATCCAGCGCTCGATCAGCCGGTCGCGCGCCGTCAGCGCCAGCGACATGAAGCGGTCGCGCGCGGTGGCGGAATACTGGTCCTTGGCGAGCGAATAGAGCAGGTGGTTGGTGAAGGAGTGAAGGAGCGCCGCAGCCTCGTTGGGCGAGGTGGCGGGGAGGGGCCTGTTCATGCGGCGGAGTCTACATCAATGGTCCCCAAGTCGCCTGCTGCGGCCGGGGCTAGTACACGGTCACCAGGTAACCGAGCATCGCCTGCACGCCGCTGAGGCTGCCGCCGAGTCCGGCGATGCCCGATGCCGACGAGTCGACCTGCACCTGCGCCAGCGCGCGGCCCGGCCCGAGGCGAAAGTTGGCGCCCAGGGCCAGGGCGATGCGCGGAGTCCAGTCGTCCTGCGCGATCTGCGTCCGGTTCGGCAGCGTGTGCAAGACCAGCTGGCTCTGGAAGCCGAAGAGCAAAGTGGCGTGCCCGTCGAGGCCTGTGCCGAGCTGCCGCCCGAGCCGCACTCCGATCTCGCCCAGCCGCGACTGCGCTCGGGCGTCGGAATTGTTGTTGCCGTATTGCGCGACCGTGGAGAAGAACGAGGCGCCAAGGTCGAGCACCGCCTCGATGGGCAGGGTCTTCATCCTCACCGCCATTTCCAGCAGGACCGCGCCCTCGGTAGCGCCGTCGAAGGTGGAGCCGTATCCGCCGAGCAGCCCAACCGAAACGCTCCAGGGCTGCTCCGCGGCCAGCGCGCTCCACCAGAGCGGTTCCGCGATGGTCCCGCGGCGGGAGCTGAACGGCACGTCCACGGAGGCGACCTGCCCGTTGGCCTTCGCCTCGAGGTGTGCGGTGCCGGACTTGCCCGCCGGCGCGAGATAGCGAGCCAGATACACGCCGGGCCCTGTGCGCTTGCGCAGCTCCACCTCGCCGATGTCTGCGTCCACTGCGACGCGCGCGTCATCGTCCGGCGTCCCGTCGGGTTTGACGACGAAGATCTCGACCTCGACCGGCGCCGCCCCGCCTGCCTCCGCAGACCGCGAGGCCATGCGTATCCGCGAGAAGGGCGGCGGCTCCAGGTCGAGCGGCTTTTCGCTGCTGTTCCCCAGCTTGTCGGTGATGTGCAACATCGCCGTGTCCACCCCGGGCGGCACCACCATCGCCAGCCGCACCATGCCCGACGCGTCGGCGATCACCGGCCCGATCGTCGTCCCGGCGACGTCCGCCTGGACGCGGGAGCCGGGCCGCGTCTCGATCTCCATGGTGTCGGAGCCCGAGAGCGGAATCGCGAGCCACGCCAGCGAACGCGACCCATCCTCCTCCACCTGCGCGAGCAGCAGCGCCACCGCGGGCACCTTGCGCGTCGGCGCAATGAAGCGCGCGCGCCAGAGGTCGCCCTCGCGCCGGACCTCCTTCACCGTGCCGACGTTCGCGGTCAGCGTCACGGTGGCGCTTGCCGGCGCGCGGAGCGTGAGATCCGCGCCTGCGTCTTTGCCGAGCACGAGCAGCGCGGGATCCGCGGTCAGTGAGGCCGCGATCAATGTCGCGAGGATTGCCATTGCCAGAGCTTCTTCTTGACCTTCACTCCTGGCAAGGAATCGTCCCGCCTCACGGTGTTCTCGACTTCCCTGCGGCGGCCCAGCGCGTCGACGGTGACGACGGCGATCTTCTGCTTGCCTTGCTTGAGCGGCACCTCGGCGCGGAAGAGGCCCCCCGCCTCCACCGTCACGGGCTGGCCCTGCACGAAGACGCGGCTGCCCGGCTCGACGCGGCCGGAGATGGGCACCACGGCCCGGTTCGTCTCCTTGGCGTTGGGCCACTGCACCGCCAGCAGCACGCGGCGAAGCGCGGCGGCGGGGACGCTGGGCGCGCCCCCGGCGCCGCTGATGCGGCTGACCTCGCCCTTGTTGACCTCGACGCTCCTTCCCTTCGAGGAGAGGTGCACCGATCCGGTGACCGCAGCCACCGCGATCACGCCTTTGCCGTCGGAGGTGACGAAGAAGTGGCCGCCCTGGCTGACGGCGGTGGCGTCGCTGTCCTCGATCTCGACGTCGAGGCGGCCGGTCTTGTCCACCTCGGACTCGACGCTGCCGCGGACGCGCGTGCGCATGGCGCGCTTCTCGACGTTCTTCAGCTCGATGCGGCTGGCCTCGTGCACCCGCACCTTGACGCCGTCGACGGCGACGTCCGCCTCGCCGACGTCGGTGCGGAGGGTATCCTTTGCGCTCAAACGATCGCCGACCCTGGCGTCGGACCAGGCACCCGAGGCCATCAAAAGAAGACGCAGGCTCAGGCGCAAACCCCCCGTTTTCATGGCATTGAACTGTACCGGGCACCCGGTAGTCGGAGCAAATTTCCTATTCGGTGAGCGGAGGTAGGCGTTTACAGGAGATTTACAGGAGAGGAAGCTGCCGCCCGCGGCCCGGCCGCTGGAAGCTGTCGGCAGAATGGCCGTGGAAGTCCTGGTTGAGGCCCAGCCGCCGCGCGGTGCTCTCGAACAGCGCCCGCGCCGCCTCGGCGTAGTTGCCTTGGCCGAGGCCGCGGATGCCGAAGCGCGCGTCGTACAGCTTTCCGCCCCGCGCCTCCCGGACGCGGTTCAAGATGCGCTCGGCCCGCAGCGGCAGCGCTGCCCGGATGCGCTCCTCGAAGACCTGCGCCACCGAGCCGGGCAGCCGCAGGAAGACGAACCCCGCGCGGCGCGCACCCGCCGCGTGCGCGGCCTGGAGGATCTGTGGGATATCCGCATCGGAGAGCCCCGGGATCACCGGCGCGACGTTGACGCCTACGTCGAGCCCGGCCGCCGCCAGACGCTCGATCGTCTTCATCCGCCGCTGCGGCGTCGCGACGTACGGCTCGATGGCGTGAGCGTGCTCGCGATCCCAGATGGGGATGCTCACCGTGACGGCGGCGCTGGCGGCGCGGTTCAGATCCTGGAGCACGTCGAGGTCCCGCTCGATCAGCGGCGCCTTGGTGATGATGCCCACCGGATTGCGGTACTCGGCGCAGACTTCCAGGCAGGCGCGCGTCAGGCGGTAGCTGGCCTCGAGCGGCTGGTAGCAGTCGGTGACGCCGGAGAAGACGATCAACTCGCCTTTCCACGACGGTCGCTCGAACGCCTCGCGCAAGAGCCGCGGGGCGTCGGGCTTGACGGTGATCTTGCGATCGAAGTCGGTGCCGGCGCCCAGTCCCAGGTACTCGTGCGTCGGCCGCGCGTAGCAGTAGGCGCACGAATGAAAACATCCGCGGTACGGATTCACGCTCCAGCTGAAGCCGACGTCGGGGCTGTCGTTGCCGGCGAGGATCTCGCGGGTGTGGTCTTCGTAGACTTCGAGCCGGGCATCCGGCGGCGGCTCGTCCTCCAGGTATTCGACCTCGGTGGAGAGCCACGGGTTCGGCGGGTTGGAGATGGGTCGCAGGCCTGCCACGTTGGCAGGCTCGCACTGGACGCACGTTCAGTCAAGAAGTCGATTGCCAAGCGGCGCCCATCGTGTAGAAGGCGACCTCTCGACCAGGAGGATGCACATGCTGAGTCGCGCGACGGCCGTTTGGGAAGGCGATCTGATGACGGGCAAAGGCAGGACCAGCGCCGGAAGCGGAGCTTTCCGCGACGCGACCCTCGGCTGGAAGCCAAGTCGGGCGGCGGATTCGAGGTGAAGTCGTCTTCGCTGGAAGTGAAGGGGACGGTGCCGGGGATCGATCAGGCCGCCTTCGCCAAGGCGGCCGAAGGCGCCAAGACCGGGTGCCCGATCTCGAGCGCGCTCAAGATCCCGATGTCGGTCAAGGCGACGCTGGGCTGAGCGGACGACGACCCCGACGGCCGTGACCAGCGTCTACCCTGCCGGGGAAAAAATTATTTTTTTTGCTGGGGCGCATTCTGGACCCCCGTCCCGAAATCGGGCTTCGATTTTGGACGGCGCCCGCAGGCTTGCCTTAGCGGGCAGGCGTGCAAACCCTCCCCGGGTCTTGGGGAGGGCGGGCATGCGGCGGATCTGCGTTCTGGCGGCGGCGGTGGTGGTGACGCGGGCCCCGACGCGCACTCCATCGGCGGCCTCGGCGCTGGCGCCTTCCCTCTCGCGCCGCTCACCACCTACGGCTCCGCGCAGGGACTGCTCGAGTCGCCGCTCTCGGCGTCGGTGGACGAATCGGAGAACCTCTGGGTTGTCACCTCTCAGGCGCTCTATGTCCTGATCCCGGGCGCGCGCGTCTTCCGCCGCTACACGGCGCAGGACGGACTGCACGTCGGGCCGGGCTACACCGAGCCGCCCGACTTCACGCTCGTCGAGGGCGGCGCGCGCAACGAATGCTTCGTCGGCTACTACTTCCACGACACCAACGAGGGCAACACGCCGGGCGCGCACACCAACCTCGACCCCTACGCGCACATGGGCAAGATGGACCAGGTGCTGCTCAAGGACGACGGCACCCTCACCGTCAACCGCTACGACCTGCGCAACTCCAACGACGGTCACTACTACGAGACGCGGACCATCATGAGCATGGTCTACGACCACTTCCAGCACCCGGGGAACCTCTACGTCGGCTCGAACCACGGCATCACCCGCATCGTCCCGGCGAAGTATTTTCCGCCGCGCTACCTGACCACCGATCCGTTCAACACCACCGACGAGAAGGTCTGGTACGCCGACCACGTGCATCCCTGGGTCTGCATGGGCGGGCCGTGCTCGGACCCGAACCGCGCCTCGACCTTCGGTGACTGGTTCGGCCTCACGCTCGCAGACGACGGACGGCTGTGGATGGCCGGGCTGACCAACGCGGGCGCCATCCACTACCGCGAGGCGCTCGACCAGTGGGTGCAGAGCTGGCAGCCGCACAACCCCTTCGACCCGGCGTTCGGCGATCCGTATCCGGGGAGCCCGCCCGTGTTCAATCCGCCGGTCGAGGGCGACCCGGTCAACCTCCGCGGCGTAGCCGTGACGAAGGACGGCACGGTCTGGTTCGCCTCGGGCGAGGTGGAGAGTTGGCGCGGGCCGACGTATGGGCTCGCTTCCTGGGGCGGGCCGGGGACCTCCTTCGTGCACATCGACCGACCAGGCTCGGAGCAATTGAGTATAATATACTGGAACTCCAAGCGCTGCCCGACGGCCGCCTCGTGCTCGGCTTCCCCAATTCGGGCCTCTTGGTGTGGACGCCGGGCGATGCGCGCGGCCACCGCTTGACGGTGCGCGATGGCCTGCCGGGCGAACAGATCCGCCGCATGTCGCTCGACCGGATGCACAACCCTCCGATCCTCTTCGTCCCCACCGACGGCGGGCTGGCCGCGTTCCGACAGGTGCCGCAATAGCCGAAGTGGCCGGTGGCGGACCGCGAAAGTCGCTGCGCCATGCTGGCACTGATCGCCGCGACCGTCATCGATCTCGGTCTGGGTTACGGCTCGTCCGGGCAGGACAACGTGCCGGGTGCGCTCGCGCTCTCTGCAGCCGCATCCCACGGCGGCGAACTCTGGTCCGCCGGAGTCAGGGGGATCCTGCTCCGCGGCCCCGAGGGCAAGGACGCCGTGGGCGGCGGGGCGTCGCTCGTGGACCTGGCCGGCTTTCGCGCCTGGGCCATCCTTGCGGAGGCGCAGGCGCATTCGAGGGGCGCGCTTCAGCTCGGCGTACGTGTGGGAGCAGGCCTCGGCCGACTCGTGCGCATCCAGCAGGGCCTCCTCGACGAGACCTACGCCTGGAAAGGACCGGTCGCGCCTTCGTTCGCGGCCGCGCTGACGGGACGCGTGCAGCTCCCGATCTCGCTTCTTCTCGGCGTCGAAGTCGGCACGCTCGTCTTGACCCACGTCTCGCAGGGGCCGAATCCCGTGCAGAACCAGCCGCCAGCGCCGCCGGTGGTCGCCACCACACACGTCCTTGTGACGCTGGGGTGGTCGCACTGAGCTTGTGTACGAGTTGTACAACTCGTACACATCGCCGCGATGCGAACGTCAGAACCGGGAATGCGCGCGTCGGTCGTGGCCGTCGCGGGCGCCGCTGTGCTCTGGTCGAGCGGCGGGCTCTTCATCAAGCTCGCGCCGATGCCGGCGCTGGCGGTGGCCTGCGGCCGGTCGCTCGTCGCCGCCGTCTTCTATCTCATCGTGCTGCGGCCGAACCTGCGCGCCGCCCGCTGGACCACGGCGGCCGCGTACGCCGGCTGCATCGTCACCTTCGTCGCCGCGACCCGGCTGACCACCGCCGCGAACGCGATCTTCCTCCAGTACACCGGCCCGGCCTACGTGCTCTTGCTCTCGCCCTTCATGCTCGACGAGCCGTTCCGCCCCATCGACGCCGCCTGCGTCGTGCTCTCGCTTTTGGGGATGTCGCTCTTCTTCGTCGGCAAGGTCGAAGCGGGCCAGGCGCTCGGAAACGGGCTCGGCATCGTCTCCGGCGTCTTCTTCGCCCTGGTCGTGGTGCTCCTGCGGCGCGACGCGAGAGGCGCGCAATCGGGCAGCGCGCTGCCCTCGACGACCCTGGGCAACCTCTTCGCCGCGGCGGCGACGCTGCCGTGGGCGCTGCGTGCGCTGCCGGCGATGACCAGCGCGCGCGGCTCGGGCGTTCTGCTCTACCTCGGCGTCGTGCAGCTAGGCGTCGCCTATGTGCTCTTCATCCGCGGCGTGAAGAAGGTGCCGGCCGCGGAGGCGTCGCTCATCTCGATGCTGGAGCCGGTGCTCAATCCGGTCTGGGTGCTGCTGGGCACGGGCGAGCGCCCGGGGCCGTGGGCGCTCGCAGGCGGCGCCATCGTCGTCGCCGCCGTGGTGGTGCGGACGCTCGCGCCCTCGGAGCGCCCAGCTGCGACTTGAACGGGGACTATTTGAGCACGCCGCGCCAGAAGACCTTGGTGCAGCCGCCGGTGCCGGTGCCGCCGATCACCGTCCCGTCGGCGCCCACGTTGAGGTTGCTGGTCCCCGGGAACGTCATCGAGCCGCAGGCGTTTCCCTGGGTCGAGATGAAGTCGATCGCGTTGCTGCCGTTCTGCGTCACCGCGTACGCTTTGCCGCCGCGCGCCAGCGCGAAGTCGGAGCCGTCGCGCAGCCAGGCGGGCGGCGCGGAGGTCTGCGTGGCGCCGGGCTGCACGGTGGCGACCCAGTGGCCGTCGAGACGCACTGCGATCCCGCCACTCGACAGCGGGCGCGCGACGGCTTCGTGCAGGACGCTGCCGAGGTTGAACGGCGCGCCGGCAGTGCCATTCGTGAGATCGAGCCAGATGCCCTTTGCCGTGCTGCCGCTCTGCACGACTGCGAGGATTGCACCGCCCCGATCTTCGGCGGCGGCCCACGGCGTGCCCGCGACCTGTGCGCTCGCGCGGCCCACCTCGTTGGCGACGGCATCGATGCGGTGCACGGCGATGCCCGAGGCGGTCGCGCCGGCTGCGACGGTGCCGCTTCCGCTGAAGACAGGCCCGACCACTGCACCCTGCTCGACGGGAACGGCGGGCGTCGGTTTGCCGTACTGGTCCCAGAGATAGACCCAGCTCGCGCTGTAGCCCTCGAAGCCCGACGGTTGCGGGAAGAACGCAAAAGGCGCTGGGAAGTTGTTCCCTTGGTAGCTGCCGTTCTGGCCGAGCGTGAACCAGCGGACCTGCTCGTCGGGCGGCGGCGTCGTTCCCGCGTCGTGCGACTCCGCGGCGACGATGCCTTGGCCGTCGCTGGTGGCGAAGACGCAGGACCTGCCGATCGACTCGGGAACGTCGAAGGCCAGCGCAGAGCCCGCCGACGAAGGAACGATGCCGATGCAGTTGGCGCTCGGACCGGCATCGCCAGGACCTGCATCGCCCGCGTCCGGCGGCGTGGAGCCGCTGCCGCCGTTGCCGGGCCCGGTTAGGGCGGGCGCGCCCGCCCCGCCGCACGCACACAGCGCGAAGATCACCGCCCCCCAACCTGCGTAGCGCATGCCTGCCCCCTGCCTCGGCAGAAGGGTGTGCACGCCACCCGCGAGCGGCTAGCGCGGCTATGGCAAGGTGTCTGGTAGTTGGTTGCTCTACGTGACGGCCATCAACGAAATATCGTTGCGTTCGGCAGCGGGCAGATCGAGGAAGGCTGCGAGCACGTGGCTGGCGTACAGGCGGCGTTGTTCTTCGAACAGAAGGCGGCCACGGGCGCGCAGCTCGGCGCAGATGGCGTCCAGCAGCTCCGGCGGCGTTGGCGCGGGGCCGAGCCTGGCGCGCACGGCTCGGCGGACGGGCGCCTCGTCGTCCTCGCCGAAGGCGGCGCAGAGGAGCGCGTAGATGGCGTTGTCGATCTCGTTCTCGCTGCGCAGCCGCACCAGCGTGAGGTCTCGGGTCTCCATGCGGATCGGCTCTTGCGAACCACGCGCCAGAAAAGCGGGCCTCAGGCCTCGGGCTTCAGGCCTCGGGTTTCAGACCTCAGGCTTCTGATCTCAGGCTTCAGAACCAGGCGCTGAGTCCGAGTTGCTTTTCCCGAGGCCTGAGGCCCGAGGCCGGAGACGCAGTGCTCTACGCTTCACAGAATCGTAGATCGCTTGACGGATCACCCGCCGTGCCGCACGAAGACGCCATGACCACTGCGTTCGCCTCGCTGGGCGCGCCGGAACCACTCGCCGCGGCGCTGGCGGCGCGCGGCTACCAGACGCCGACCCCGGTGCAGGAAGCGGTGTTGCAAGAAAGCGCCCGCGGGCGCGATCTGTTGGTCAGCGCCCGCACCGGTTCGGGCAAGACGGTGGCCTTCGGCCTTTCCATCGCATCGGAGCTTTTGCCGTTGCCCACGGCGGGCAAGCCTTTGGGCCTGGTGGTCGCTCCGACCCGCGAGCTGGCGCAGCAGGTGGCGCGCGAGCTGTCGTGGCTCTTCGCGGAGGCGCGGGTCGCGGCCTGCGTCGGCGGCGCGGACGTGGGCAAGGAGCTGCGCGCGCTCAAAGCCGGCGTGCACCTCGTGGTCGGGACGCCGGGCCGCCTCTGCGATCACCTCGAGCGCGGCTCGCTGCAGCTGGGCGCGCTGAAGGCGCTGGTGCTCGACGAGGCGGACGAGATGCTGGACCTCGGCTTCCGCGACGAGCTGGAGCGCATCCTCTCCAAAGCTCCCGTCGGGCGGCGGACGCTGCTCTTCTCCGCCACCATCCCCAACGCGATCGAGCAGCTCGCCCGCAAGTACACCCGCGAAGCGCTGCGCATCGCCGCCAACCCGCCGGCGCAGGCGCACGCGGATATCGAGCTGAAGGTGCACGCCATCGCCGCGCGCGAGCGCGAGCATGCGGTGGTCAACTCGCTGCGCTTCCACGAGGCGCCGGCGGCCATCGTCTTCTGCGCCACGCGCGAGGGCGTCAATCACCTGGCCCAGTCGCTGACCGAACGCGGCTTCGCCGCGGTGGCGCTGTCCGGAGAGCTGACCCAGGCAGAGCGGACCCGCGCGCTGCATGCGCTGCGCGACGGCCGCGCGCGCGTGCTGGTGGCGACCGACGTGGCCGCCCGCGGGCTCGACCTGCCCGACGTCTCGCTCATCATCCAGGCCGATCCGCCGCAGAACGCCGAAGTCTTGCAGCACCGCAGCGGGCGCACGGGCCGCGCGGGACGCAAGGGAACGAGCGTCCTCTTGGTGCCGCCCGGCGCGCGGCGGGCGGTCGAGAGCATGTTGCGCAAGGCGGGGCTGCGCGTCGCCTTCACGCCGCCGCCCGACGCCGACGTCATCCGCGTGCGCGAGATCTGCCCTTCACCGCCGAGCTCGCGAAAAAGACGAAAGCGCCGGCTACGCAGCGTGCTCCGGCGAGCTCTCCCTTCCGCGGCCCCAAATCCACGAAGCTTCAGGGCCGGGGCTTGGGGCCTCAGGCTCGAGGCCCGGCCCGAGCCGTGACCGCAGGCCTCGCCCGAGGCCCGAGGCCCGAAGCCCGAGGCCGGAGCGCGCGCGGCGCAGGCGTCTGGTTTCGCGTCAACGTCGGCCGCTCCCGCAACGCCGATCCGCGCTGGCTCTTGCCCATCCTCTGCCGGCGCGGCGAGGTGGACCGCCGCCAGATCGGCCGCATCGAGGTGATGGCCGACGAGACCCGGTTCGAGGTGGCGCCCGCCGCCGCCGCTGACTTCAGCCGCGCCGCCAAGCGCCCCGACAGCAAGGACCCGAACATCCGCATCACCCAGGTCGAGACCCGCCCGTGAGCGCGACTCCGCACGTGGTCATCGTCGGAGGTGGATTCGGCGGGCTCTACGCCGCGCGGGCATTGCGCAAGGCGAAGGTGCGCATCACCCTCGTCGACCGGCGCAACCATCACCTCTTCCAGCCGCTGCTCTACCAGGTGGCCAGTGCGGCGCTGAGCCCGGCCAACATCGCCGTCGCGCTGCGGCGGGTGCTGCGCTCGCAGAAGAATACCGACGTGGTGCTGGGCGAGGCCAAGCAGATCGATCTGCGCGCGCGCAAGGTGCTGCTGCGCGACGGCGCGCTCGACTACGACTACTTGATCGTCGCCACCGGCGCGACGCACTCATACTTCGGCCACGGCGAGTGGGAGAGCTTCGCGCCGGGGCTCAAGTCGCTGGAGGACGCGGTCGAGATCCGGCGCCGCATCCTGCTCGCTTACGAGCGGGCCGAGCGCGAGACCGATCCGGCGCTGCGCACTGCGCTGCTCACCTTCGTGGTGGTCGGAGCCGGGCCTACCGGCGTCGAGCTCGCGGGCGCGCTGGCGGAGATCGCGCGGCACGTGCTGGCGCGCGACTTCCGCCACATCGACCCGGCCTCGGCGCGCGTCGTGCTGGTGGAGGCGGGGCCGCGCGTGTTGCCCGCCTTCCCGCCCGAGCTGTCGACCGCAGCGCAGCGGCGCCTCGAGCGAATGGGCGTGCAGGTCCTCCTGGGAAGGCCGGTGACCTCCATCGACGAGAACGGCGTCTCCATGGGCGAGGAGCGCATCGTCTCGCGTTGCGCGCTGTGGGCCGCGGGCGTGCAGGCCTCGCCGCTCGCGACCACGCTGGGCGTCCCGCTCGACCGCGCGGGCAGGGTGCTGGTCGAGCCGGACCTGAGCATGCCCGGCGCGCCCAACGCCTTCGTCATCGGCGACCTCGCCGCGGTCAAGCTGCCCGACGGCAACTTCGTCCCCGGCGTCGCGCCCGCTGCCATCCAGGGCGGCCGCCACGTCGCGCGCTGCATCGAGCGCCTCATCGAAGGCGGAAAGCCCGAGCCCTTCCGCTACCTCGACAAAGGCTCGCTCGCCACCATCGGCCGCGCCGCCGCCGTCGCGCAGATCGGCGGCTTGCGGACGGAAGGATTCTTCGCCTGGGTGGTGTGGCTCGTCGTCCACATCGCGACGCTGATCGGCTTCCGCAACCGCTTCATCGTGCTCGCCGAGTGGGCGGCGATCTACCTGCGCGACGAGCGCGGCGCACGGCTGATCACGGGGGATGTCGACGAGCAGCAACTGCCTAGCCCCTAAACCACCTCCGGTGGCCGGGGCTGCCGCTCCTCCCCACAAACGCTTCTCGCCACAAACGCTTTTCCCGCAAACTCAAACCCAAACACAAACGCGTTTGAGTTTGAGTTTGTGTTTGTGTTCTCAGGCGGTAGCCACCGGTAGCACCGGCCGCACCGAGCTGAAGCGGTTCTTCCCCGACCGCTTGGCGCCGTAGAGCGCGCCGTCGGCCGAGTGAACCAGGTCCTCGGGCGTCTCGACGTCCTCGGCCGGGTAATAGGCGAGGCCCAGGCTCGCCGTCACCTTGCAGGTCTTGCCCTCTGAGTCCTGCAGCGTCAGCTCCGAGATGGTGCGCAGCACGCGCTCGACCACGCGCATGGCGCCCTCGGGCGGCGTCTGCGGCAGGATGATGGCGAACTCGTCGCCGCCGTACCGCGCTGCGATGTCCGAGGTGCGCACGCAGCGCGCCACCGCGTTGCCGACCGCGCGCAGCACCTTGTCGCCGACCACGTGCCCGAACTGGTCGTTGATGGGCTTGAAGCCGTCGAGGTCGATCATCGCGAACGCCAGCGGGTCGCCGTGGCGGTCGGCGCGCTGCATCTCCTGCGTCAGGCGATCCATCAGGTAGCGCCGGTTGTGCAGCCCGGTGAGCGGGTCGGAGACCACCATCTGCTCGAGCGAAACCTGGAGCTTGCGGATCTTGTCGTGCGTCAGCTTGTTGCGCAAAAGCGCCTTGGCCCGCGCCAGCAGCTCCGCCGGATCGCAGGGGCGCGCGAGGTAGTCGTCGGCGCCGAGCTGCAGGCCGCGCACGCGCTCCGCGGTCTCGCTGTGGTGGCTGAGGATGAGGACAGGGACGAAGTCGAGCTCGCTGGACTTGAGCCGCGGCAAGAGCTCGAGGCCGTCCATGTCGGGGAGCGAGCGGCCGAGCACCACCAGGTCGGGGCGATCGGTGGCGAGGAAATCGAGCGCCTCCGCGCCGGTCGCCGCTTCGATCACGGTGAGCCCGGCGTCGGCGAACAGCGCTCGCTGGAACAAGCGTTCTGTGTCGTCTGCCTGGACGACGAGCACGCGCGACGATTCACCCATGGTTCCCCCTCCGCTGACGAGCACCTCGACTTGTAGCAGAGCGACCGGTGTCATGGGAATCCAGCGGTCCTCTGTGCCGCCTTGACGCACACCGGAAACGCAGCTAGGCGGTCCGGATGCGCCTGCACCGGTACGACGCGCCTTCCAAGGTCAGGCTGGACGACATCTCGCCGGAGCCGCCCGACAGCGTCACGAAGCACCAGGCGAAGGAGCGCTTCGCGGAGCTGAACGAAGAGCTGTTCGGCCTTCAGGATTTGATGTGGGGGGCGCGGACGCACTCAGTCTTGATGGTGCTGCAGGGCCGCGACGCGGCGGGCAAGGACGGGGCGGTCAAGCACGTGGTGGGCGCGCTCAATCCGCGCGGTGTACGGGTGACGAGCTTCGGCGTGCCCACGGCGCTGGAGCTGCAGCACGACTTTCTCTGGCGCATCCACCAGCACGCGCCGGGAAGCGGCGAGGTGGCGATCTTCAACCGCTCTCACTACGAGGACCTCCTGGTGGTGCGGGTGAAGAAGCTGGTGCCGCGGCCGATCTGGAAAGAGCGATACGATCTGATCGATGCCTTCGAAAGGACGCTTGCGCAGGGAAATTGCATCGTCCTCAAATACTTTCTCCACATCACCGAGGAGGAGCAGGAGAAGCGGCTGCTGGCGCGCGAGAAGGATCCCACCGACGCGTGGAAGCTCAACCTCGAGGACTGGAAGGAGCGCGACTTCTGGGACGAGTTCACCGCGGCGTACGAGGACGCGATCGGCAGGTGCGCGGCCAGGCACGCGCCCTGGTTCGTCGTGCCGGCGAATGCGAAATGGTATCGGGATCTGGTGATTGCGGAATCGCTGGCGGCGGCGTTGCGGCCTTACCGGAAGCGCTGGCTGAAGACACTGGACGACGAGGGGCGGCTCAAGCGGCGCGACTTGAAGGAATGGCGCGCCGCGCGCCGCGCCACGACGCCGTAAGCGGGATCAGCCGATGATCACCTTCCGCACGCCGCGGGCTTCGAGGATGGGCGGCAGCCGCTTGCGCTGATCGCCCTGCAGCACCAGCGTCTCGCCCGCGATCGCGCCGCCGCAGCCGAGCGAGCCCTTCAGCGCCTTCAGCCAGATCTCGAGGTCCTTCGCCGCGAGGCCGAGCTGCTCGACGACGGTGACCTCCTTGCCGCCGCGGCCCTTGCGCTCCATGCGCACGACGGCTCGGGCGGGCCCTTTTTGCGGCTGCTCCTGCCGCGGCGGCGGGCCGGGCGGCAGCTCCGTCAGCTTGCCGCGCAGGGCGGCGAAGGGATTGTGGAAGGGCGGGGCTTTCTTGTCGTCGCTCATCTGCGGTCCCAGACGGCGGCGAAGAATCCGTCGGTACCGTCCTTGTGGGGGAGGAGCTGGAGGAAGTCGCGGGCGCGGCGGAATTCAGGATGCGCCGCCTCGAAGCGCGCGGCGGCGTCTTCGTTCTCGAGCCGGTTGATGGTGCAGGTGGCGTAGACGACGCGCCGCCTGGCGCAGCGCGCGGCGATCTCCAGCAGCTCGCGCTGGACGGGCAGGTGCGCGACCAGCGACTCGAGCTGGATGAGCCAGCGCGCGTCCGGGCCACGGCGCAGAATGCCCAGTTCCGAGCAGGGCGCATCGACGAGGACGCTGTCTGCAGGCGCGGGCGCGGGCGCAATTGCGATGTTGCCCGCCTGGGCACGCAGCGCGCGGGTCTTGAGGCGCGAGAGGCGGCCGCGGTCGATGTCGTGGGCCAGGACGTTCGCGCCCTGCGCCGCGAGGAGCAGCGACTTGCCGCCGGCGCCTGCGCACAGATCGAGCACGGTGTCGCCCGGCTGCGCTTCGACGAGCTGGCCGAGGAGCTGGCTGCCCTCGTCCTGCGGTTCGAAGAGGCCGGCGCGCCAGGCTTCTGCACCGAAGAGGTTGGCGTTCCTGGTCTCGACGATGAGCGCGTCGGGCGATCTCTGTCCCGGCCGGGTGGCGATCCCTTCGTCGCGCAGCCGGGCGGCGAGCTGGTCGCGCGTGCAGAGGAGGAGGTTCGCGCGCAGGCAGACTGGACCGGGAACGGCGATGGCAGCGCAGAACGGCTCGGCCTCCGTGCCGAGCTCGTGCTCGAGGTGCGCTTCGAGCCAGTCGGGCAGCGACCAGCGGTCGGCGAGTCGGGACGGCTGGGGGCGCAAGGGCGGCGGCTGCGCAACGCCCGTCGACGAGCAGGCGCGCTCCTCGGGCACGCCGGCGAGATCGCGCAGGAGGCAAGCCAATAGGATGGCGGCGATGTCAGACCCGCTTGAAGTGATCGAAGCGGGGCGGGGCAGGGGGATCCATGAAAACAGGGAGGCGTCGAGGCCCGCGTGCCAGGCGAGCCTCCGCCGCCACAGTGCGACGCCGAAGATCGCTTCGACGATGGCTGTGCGCTGGTCGGCCGACAGCCCGCGATTCGCGCGCAGCGCCCGGTCGACCTCGCGCTCCGCCGCCGCGCCCTGCAAAACGCGCGCGATGGCCGGCAGCGCCACCTCGGATCGCAGCGCGTCCCAGGGCACCTCGCGGAGCCTTTGCAGCATCCCGCGAGGGAATATCTCCCGGGGGCTCCCCCGTCCAGGCAGGGCGCCAGCCGGCTGCCCGCTGTCCATTCGAAGACAGGCCGGGCCGCGGCACCGTGCCGCCCGGCGCCGCGATCCCCATCTTTGCTCGCGATGGACGACCCCCGGCAGCTGCTGGAAGAGGGCCGCTTCGAAGAGCTGGCCCAGGACGATCACCCGCTGTGGCGCGGCCTTGCGCTGCTGGAATTGCGGCGTTGGCCGCAGGCGGCGCGGATCTTCGAAGAAGCTCCCGATGCCGCGCAGAGCGGGACCCTGCTCGAGCTGGCCGGCGCGGCGCGCTGGCTGGCGGGCGAGCGCGAGGCCGCAGTCGAGTGCTGGATCAGCGCGCTCGACGCCGGCTACGAAGGCCCCGCCAGCAGGCTGAAGCCGCCGGCGCTCCTCGTCTACGCGGGGACGCGACTCGGCGACGAGCGGTACCTGCTGCGCGGCACGCGCCTCCTCGTCAAGGGCTGGAAATCCAAGGTGCAGCGCATCTGGCCGGGGCCGGTGGCGGGCTTTCTGCTCGGGCACGTCGACGAGCAGAGCTTGCTCGAGGAGGGCTACACCGATCCCGAGCTCGAGGCGCGCCGGCTGGCCTCGGCGCACTTCTGGGCGGCGCTGAAGGACCCGGAGAAGGCGAAGGAGCATTACCAGGCGGCGGTCGATTCCGGCGGCGCGAGCGTCCTCGAGGTCGAGCACCACCTGGCGAAGGGCGAGCTCAGCGGTCCTCCGGTCTAGCCCCGGCCGCCGCAGGCGGTTTAGCGACTACGCTTCTAGCCATTGCCCTACGCTTGATGCGCTACGCCAGATACCCCGACGCCTGCAGCTTGAAGAGGTGCGCATACCGCCCGTTGCGCTCGAGCAGCTCGGCGTGCGTGCCCAGCTCCTCGACGCGCCCGCCGCGGATCACCGCGATGCGGTCCGCCTGCCGCACCGTCGAGAAGCGGTGGGAGATGAGGATCGCCGTCCGCTCCGCCGCCAGCTGCTGCAGCCGGCCGAACAGCTCGTGCTCCGCCTCCGCATCCAGCGCGGCGGTGGGCTCGTCGAGCACCAGCACTTCCGAATCGCGCATGAAGGCGCGGGCCAGCCCGATCTTCTGCCACTGCCCGCTGGACAGCTCGTGGCCATCCTCGAACCAGCCGCCCAGCATGGTGTCGAGCTTGTGCGGCAGCTGCTCCACCACGCTCCGCGCGCCGCCGTCGTCCACCGCCCGCTCGATGCGGGCGCGGTCCTCCAGCGCGGGCAGCCAGCCCACGCCGATGTTCTCGCGCGCCGTCCATTGATAGCGGACGAAATCCTGGAAGAGCACGCCGATGCGGTCGCGCAGGTCGCGCGCGTCCATGTCGCGCAGATCGACGCCGCCATAGAGGATGGCGCCCTCGGTGGGGTCGTAGAGTCGCATGAGCAGTTTGATCAGCGTCGACTTGCCGGCGCCGTTCTCGCCCACCAGCGCCATCTTTTCGCCCGGCAGGAGCTTGAGCGAAATGTCGCGCAGCACCCAGATGTCGGAGCCGGGGTATTTGAAGGAGACGTCGCGGAACTCGATGGCCTGCGCGCGGACGCGCGGGGCGCTCAGCGCCGGCAGGCGCCGCGGCTGCTCGCCGCCGGTGCTGATATCGAGATAGGCAAAGAGATTGGACATGAAGAGCCCGTCTTCATACAGGCTCCCCACCGAGGCCAGCGCCGACTGGATCGACGATTGCCCCTGCCGGAAGACCGACAGGTACAGCGTCAAGTCGCCCAGCGTGATCGCCCCCACCGCCGCCCGCACGGCCATGAACGCGTACGCGCCATAGAAGGCGGCGAGCGAGACCAGCCCCAGCGCCATCCCGGCCGCGCTCTTGCGCAGCGCCAGCGAGCGGTCCTCGGCGTAGAACTTCTCGAACAGCGCGCGGTAGCGCTGCAGGACCAGCGGCGCCAGGTTGAACAGCTTCACTTCCTTGACGTGCGAATCGCGCGTCAAGATCCATTCCAGATAATTCTGCCTGCGCCCCTCCGGCGCCCGCCAGGTATTGAGCCGGAACGACTCCCCCGAAAAGCGCGCCTCCGCCACGAAGGCAGGCACCGAGGCGGCGACGATGAGCAGCACCGACCAGGGCGAGAGCCGCGCCAGAAGCGCCGCATAGCTGATGAGGATGAGGAGCTGCTGCAGGAGCGAAGCCGTTTCCAGGGCCATGCTCAAGGGCCGGACCGATGCCTCGCGGCGCGCGTTCTGCATCTTGTCGTAGAAGTCGGCGTCCTCGAAATGGCGCAGCTCCAGGGTCGCGGCCTTCTCCAGGATCAGGGTATTGACGTGATTGCCCAACGACGCGCGCATCAGATCGCGCAGCAGCGACTGCCCGCGCGACAGCGCCGTGCTCACCGCCATCAGCAGCGCCTCCAGCGCCACCAGCTTGAGCACCTGCCAGCGCGCCGCCGCATCGCCGCTGCGCGCCGCCGTCACCACCGCGTCGACGATCAGCTTGCCGACCCACGCCATCGCGGCGGGCAGGGCGGCTTGCCCGATGAGCAGCGCGATCATTCCCGCCGCGAAGGCGCGCGAGGACTCCTTGACCAGCGCAAACGTGCGCGGCAGGTATTTCAGATAGTGCAGCGTCAGCCGCGCGCGCTCGCGCAGCGATTGCGGCGGCGGCGGGCGCAGGGGCGGCGTCAATGCTCCAGCATCTCCTGCACCTTCGCCTTGTCCTCGCGATAGGTGAAGTGCTGGTAGAGCCAGAAGGCATTTTCCCGATCGAGGATGCGATCCTTGAGGAGCGGCACGGCCAGGAGCTTGTTGTCGCGGTGCACGACGTGGTCGATGAGCACGCCGGCCATGGCGGCGGTGAACCACTCGTGCGCGGCGGCGCTGCGGATCAGCCGCAGCTTGGCGTCGTCGCCCGCCTCCTCGTCGAGGTTGTGGACGAAGTCTTTGAAGGCCTCGCGCGACATCGCCTGCGGACCCTGCGGCACGGCGGTGGCGAAGTGCACCGAGGCGATCTGTCCGGCGCGCGCCTGCACCTTGGTCTCGCGCAATTCGCCCGTCGGCAGCCGCGCCGAGACGGTGTACCAGTGGTCCGCCTCGGCGCGCACGGTCATCGGCGCCACGTCGCGGCCGGCCAGCGCCTCGCCCTCGCGCACGTCGACGCGGGCGCCGATGGGAGCGGCCACCTCGAGGAGCGTGTTGCCCTCGGACTGCGCCCGGTACTCGACGGCGACGTTCTCCTCGACGACAGGGGCAGGCCGCACTTCTGCGACCGGCGGCTGCGGAGGCGGAGGCTTGGTCTCCTGCACGCGGGAGGCGCAGGCGCAGCAGAGGATGAGGAGCGTCAGTCGTCTCATGCCGCCCTTGTAACAAGTCAGCGCGACTTCAGCACCTCGCCGCCCTTCATCACGAAGTGGACGTGCTGCAGCGCGGAGATGTCCGCGAGCGGATTCGCGTCCACGGCGATGAGGTCGGCGAACTTTCCCGGCGCGACCGCGCCCACGTTGCTGCCTTCGCAGTTGGCGGCCTGCGGCGCGCAGAGCGGGTCGAGCAGCGAGGCGGCGACGCTGGTGGCCGATTTGATGGCTGCCATCGGCGCCATTCCATACTGGACCATGACCGACAATTCCTTGGCCTGGTTTTCCGTCCAGGCGTATCCGCCGGCGTCGGTGCCGTAGGTAATGCGCACTCCCCGCTTCAACGCTTTTGCAAAGGCCTCGCGCTCCAGCGGAATCATGTCCGGCCAGATTCCCCCGCGGCCCTGCGCCACCCAGATGCCGACGTAGATGGTGGGGCACCAGGCCACGTTCTGCTTCACCACGCGGTCGATGAGGTCGTCGGTGAGCCCGTCGCCGTGCTCGATGCTGTCGACGTGCGCGGTGAGCGCGGCGTCGATTCCGTCCCACCCCATCGCGTGCGCGGCGACCTTGCGGCCGAGGCGGTGCGCCTCGTCGACCATCGCTTCCAGCTCGGCGGGGGTGAAATTGACCCACGAGGCGCACCGCTTTGCGGATATTGTCGGGCCCGTCGACGATCTGCACGCCCTCAGGCATGTGCAGTTCCCACGAATATCCCGTCAGCGGATACATCCCGGTGGGCGCCATCGATCGCGTGGCCACGAACATGCGGGGGCCGGGAATGACGCCGCGGGCGATGGCCGTCTTCACGTCGACGTCGGCATACATGGCGCCTTCGGTCTCGAGATCGCGGATGGTGGTGAACCCGTTCATCACCGCGGTGCGCACCGCGGCGCTGGCGCGCAGGGCGCGATAGGCCGTGCTCTCCCTGAGAAGCTGTTCGTCGTAATCGGCGACGGTGATGTCGCCTTGCAACAACACGTGCGTGTGCGCGTCGATGAGGCCGGGCAGGAGCCAGGCGTTGCCGAGGTCGATCACCCTGGCGCCGGCGGACATTAGATCTGCTGCGGGGCCGACCTTGGCGATGCGGTCGCCCTCGACGAGCACGGCATAGCCGTCCTTGACGGCATCGGCGCGGCCGTCGATGAGGTGGGCCGCTTTGATCAACACGCGCTCGGGTGGACGCGCCGGCGGCGGGGCTTCGCGGAGGGCCTGGGCAAGCAGAAGGAGGGCGAGGAGCATGCCCGACCGTCGCATGCCCGAAATGTGCGCGCAACTCGCATTCTTCACCCGGACGTAAACCGGATTCGCGGTGGCCCTCGTGCTAGCGTCAAGAGTCCCCCTCGAGGAGGACCATCTCATGCGCGTCTTCACTCTTGCTGTCGCGTGCTCGGTGCTGGTCGTTGCCTGCAGCTCAAACAAGGCTGCGCAACCGCCGGCGCCGACCGGGCTCGTGGCGACGGGCGGGAACGGGCAGATCTCGCTCACCTGGACGGCCGTGCCCGGCGCGACCTCGTACAACATCCTGCGCGGAACTGCGGCGGCCACCGAGGCGCCGCTCTCTCCACCGGCGACGTCAACGGCGGCGGCCTATCCGGACACCGGGTTAGCGCCGGGGACGACCTATTTCTACGTCGTCCAGGCGAACAGCAACGCCGGCACGAGCGCGAACTCGAACGAAGCGAGCGCGGTGACCGCGCCCAGCGGTGGAATCACGACGTTCACCTCGGTCGGTACCACTGCGACGACCTCCGCGTCGGATAGCGGGCTGACTCCGAACACGCCGTACGTCTATGCGGTAAGTGCTCAGAACGCGTCGGGCACCAGCGCGAACGCAACGGTCAACGCCACGACCGCACCAGTGCCTCCGACCGGTTTGACGGCCTCGGCCTCAAACCACCACGTCACGCTGTCGTGGACGGCGGCGGCCGGCGCAGGATCGGGCGGATACCGCGTCCTGCGCTCGACGTCCGCCACCGGGCCGTTCTCCTCTGCGGGCACAGCTTCCGCGACAAGCTTTACCGACAAGCTTCTCGCCAACAACACGCCTTATTACTACGTTGCGCATACTATCGGCGGCACTGGTGAGAGCGGCGACAGCAATACCGCAAGCGCCACGCCGTTCATCGAGATCTGCGCCTTGGACTCGGCCAGTTATTCGGTCTCGACATTCGATGGGACAGCCAACGGCAATCTGGCGCCGAAGCGTTCGTTTGGGTGGGGCACGGGAATCGCCAATGGAACCGGGATTGGCACCGACGGCACATATATCTATATCGCCAGCGAGTTCACTCAGACGGTCAATGTCTACCCGCGCACGGTGAGCGGGAACACCGCGCCAACGAGGACCATTCTCCTGCCAGGGAGGGCGACCGCGCTCACGGTCGACGCGACCAACAGCCTGATCTATGTCGCGGTCTCCGACGGCAAGGTCTACGTCTATCCTTCATCTGCGAGCGGAGCGGCCACACCCACGCGTTCATTGGTCGTCGGAACCGGGGTCACTGGCCTCACCGTGGAGAACACCAATAATCAGCTCTTCGTGCTGCTGCCGGGAAGCATCGCGGTCTACGATCGCACCGTTTCAGCTTTCACGCTCCACAACACGATCACGCCCAACGCGCCTATCAACGCTTTCACCAAGCTGTATGGCGGCACATATGACTCGTTCGACGACACCATCTGGGTGGCCTGGGACGACGGCGCTGCGAGCCCGACGGGCTATGCCGCCTCTTATGC
>WNFI01335838.1_pt3 | contig 27821 bp, 27 predicted proteins | sample 5400471 | NCBI WGS metagenome assembly WNFI01 (sample SAMN13153348, study PRJNA577476) | soil metagenome | isolation source: 100 cm saprolite on Douglas fir-dominated hillslope | place: USA:California | collected 2013-09-17
CATTCCTCACGATAGAGCGGCAAAGATTCTTAGCCACCAATTCGATGAGAAACAGCGGAATCGGGTTGCATCACAAGCCGCGTGGGCGGAAGAGAAAGGCTTGTCATCAAGGGGAGGCTTTCGGAATATCGACTATTGCTCTCTCGCGGAAGCGCTGGGGCGAAACGGAGAAACATCGTGGGAAGTACGACGCGATCTTTCATTCCTACAATTGTGTCGAGTGACAGCCTACCCCGGAAGTGCTCCGCTTGCTCGAACGACGATCCAGGCAAATATTCGCTGGCGCAATATCCCGGCGATAATCGCGACGAGTCATCGTCCAAAAGCAAACGCCGCCGAGTCGGCGGCGCGCATAGCGAATCCGTCTACCGCGGAGCTTCCTCCAACAATCCCTGCTCGAGCTTTTCCTGACATTCGATGCAGTGGCGCGTCCACGGCACTGCCTCAAGGCGCTTGGCGTTGATTTCCTTGCCGCAGTGAATGCATTCGCCGAAGCTGCCTTCGCGGATGCGGACCAGCGCCCGATCCACCATCTGCAACAACTGCCGCTCGTTGTTGCTCTGGCTGAAGAGGAACTCTTTGGTGTAGGAGCTAGCCGCACGGTCGGCGATGTCCTGCGCGGTGTCCTCGTCGGCCGAGCGGCCATCCTGCTGGGTGCGCGTGACGGTACGGCGCAGTTCCTGCTGCCGAATCTCCAAACGCTTCTTGAAAGCTTCTAACTTCTTCTTATCCATATAGGTCACTTCAAATTCTAAGGACGCCCTCCTGAGGCGTCCTTGGTATTAAGGCCAAACGAGGATGATAAGCGCCGAAAATGAGATGCGTCAACAGCGGGCGGGGCTAGGGTACCCGGCCGCCGAGTCAATCACAAACTCTCGCAGCATGCGGAGAACTCCGCAGATGTTGACTGGCAACTGTGCGATGCGCGCACCCATCCTGCTAGCGCGGCAGGACGTCCTTCATGTTGGTCAGGGCATACCCCATCACGGCCATCGCGGCGGCGTTCTCGCGCAGTTCGCTGGGGACAATCTTGTCGAGCGTGTCCGCCGCCGTGTGATGGTAATTGAAATACGTGCGGCCGTCCTGCATGATACCGAGCGCAGGGACGCCCTTCTCTGACATGGCGGCGATGTCCGCTCCCGGCGGGTAATTGCTCTCCTGCAGCAGGTTCGCCCCAATGCTGCGCAACGTATCAAGCGCCGGTCGGAGCGTCTCTACCGCCTTCGGGCTCATCTTGGCGTCAAACCCCAGAGGGTGAGCCGCACCAGCGTCGCTTTCGATTGCGGCGACGTGGTTGGAAAACTCTGCCAAGTAATCCCTCGTGTAAGCCTGGCTGCCGGAGCCGCCGGTCTCCTCGTCCATCCAGGCGACGATACGGAGCGTGCGCTTGGGATGGAGATGCAGCTTTTGAAGCAGTTCCGCGGTCTCCATAGCGATGGCAATGCCCGCCGCGTCATCAATAGCGCCGGTGCCGAGGTCCCAGGAGTCGAGGTGTCCTGACACTACGACGACTTGCTCGGGATGTTCACTCCCCTTAATGTCGGCGATCACGTTGAAACCGGTCTCGTCAGGCAGCTTCTGCGGAGTTAGAGCAAGGTGCATTCGAACTTTACCCTGGGCGGCGAGATGCGCAATCAGTTCGGCATCTTCGGCAGTTACCGCACCCGCGGGAATTCCGGCGGGAAAACTCCAGCCCGTGTGCGGAAGGCGGTAATCTGCGTTACCAACGGAGCGCACCAGCGCCGCCGCCGCGCCCAGGTCCGCTGCCGCTTTCGGGCCAGTACCGCGATAACGGACAGCTTCTCCGTAGGCCATGAAGGCCATGCCCGCCGCAGCCTTCTGTTTGTCGAATAGCTCGTTGAAAAGCACGATCCTGCCGGCAACTCTCTCGCGGCCCAGAGCTTTCAGTTCGTCGAAGTTGTCGACCACGACAACGTCGGCCGAGATTCCCTCTATCGGCGTGGACGTACTTCCACCCAGCGCCGTAAGGACTATTTTCTGCGTCGTCCCACGGACCTGGCCGGCATACTCCACCAGCTCCGCCGCCTCTGCCCCGCGAACCCAGTGCGGCACCTTCACCTCTTCCAGCCGGACCTCCAGGCCGAGATGGCGCAGTTCGGCGGCAACATATTCTGAAGCCGCCTTCGCCTGTAGCGAACCGCTGGGCCGCGGACCGATGTTCTCAGTCAAGTGCGCGACTTGCCGGTAGGCGTAGTCATCCGCCAGTGCGGCGGACTTGATCGCAGCCAACTCGTCGAGCAACTGCGGTGGAAAATTTTGCTGTTCTGCTTGAGACGCAGGCGACGGAGCGGCATATCGGTTGGATTGCGGTTGGGGATGCTGTGGGTTCTGGGCGCCGGTGTAGGCCACGAAAGCAAAAGCGCAAAGGATAGTCAGAAAGAAGCAAAGGCCAGAGAATGTCTTGTGCATGGTAGTTGGTCAGTGTATCTGAACAGGGGTGCGGGCAAGAAAACAGTTCCATCGTCCGGAGGTGAACATCATTCTGCCGCAATCGAGGATCGGGTTCATCCCCGGGGGGCAACGCGTGCAAATTGAGGCAGAAACCTCTAGGTGACCTCCCCGCATCCAAGCAATCGCCTTGCGACGACCAGCATGGGAGGCAGTCGATGAACACTGTCAGAAAAACGTTTCTCTCAATAGTCATTCTTCTGGTGGTTCTGCTTTGTGCTGCAGTGCCGCGCCTTCAGGCAGAAGACCTCGACCGATGTCAGCGCCGAGTAGCTCACGCAGAACATGAACTCCACGAAGCAATCGAGAAGCACGGACGCAACAGCAGGCAAGCAAATCACGAGCGTCGTGAATTGCACGACGCGCGGGAGCGTTGCTGGCGTGAACGGCATCAATGGTGGGATGAACACGAGCACCGCTGGCACACGGACCGCGATTAGAACGAGCACGACCACGACTAGGGAAGGCTCTCCAAGGCACAACACGGGGTTGGCTTAACCGAGGATTGACACGTGAGGCGTCTGCCTGGGCGCACTTCGTCTGGTATGATTCGATCCGAACCCGAAGTGCCTTGATGCTTCAGAGTGTTCCACTGGATTGGACTTGCGGAGACCTGTCGGAAGGCTTGCGCTGCTTCCATTCCGGCGCGTTTTTCGAGGCCCACGAACACTGGGAAATGGTGTGGCTGGCGGCGCAAGAGCCGGAGAAAACTTTTCTGCAGGGACTGATCCAGGTCACTGCTTCATTCCACCATTTCCAGCGCGGCAACTGCGTGGGAACCATTTCCCTGCTGCGATCGGCTCTGCGGCGTCTTGACAAGTATCCAGAGGTCTTTGCAGGCATTGTGGTCGCACCGCTCCGCGTAGCAATCCGTTCATGGCTCGAAGCCCTCGAAACAACTCCACAATCTTCTCCGCCGCCTTTTCCCCAACTACAACTGACGGGCCGCGGGTCAGTCTTCTCGAACCGGTCGTGACCGGAAGGGCGATCTTTCACCGAGAACCTCTCCACAATACCGTGAACTAGATGCGCCTTTGACAGTTCCATCTTCGCTGTCATAGATTGGGCCTGCCATTAAGAACTTGCAGGGTACGTCAGCCTGTAACGGTAAGTAAGTGACTTAGAATTGTGCTGCATGACGCCAGACTCATGTCCTTACTCGAAATCCGCAATCTCACGAAGATTTATCCCCCAGGCGAATCACTGTTCGGGGGAAACGCCGGTCGAGTGGTCCGAGCCGTTGATGATGTCTCGCTCGACATCCATTCGGGCGAAACCCTCGGGCTGGTGGGGGAGTCCGGTTCGGGCAAGAGCACGCTGGGACGACTCGTTCTTCGGCTCATCGAGCCGACCTCGGGCAGCATCCGCCTCAATGGACGCGACCTGCTCGCTGCCGGCCAAGAAGAAATGCGGCGCCTGCGCCGCGACCTGCAGATAATTTTTCAGGATCCGGTCGCCTCGCTCGATCCCCGCTTCCGCGTCGAAGACATCATTGCCGAGCCGCTGTTGATTCATGAACGTCAGAGCATGACGAGCTCCGCACGCCGCGCCCGCGTCGCCGAACTGCTGCGGGCCGTCGGTCTCGACGAATCCGCTCGGCAGCGGTTCCCACACGAATTCAGCGGAGGACAGCGTCAGCGCATCGGCATTGCCCGCGCCCTGGCGCTGCGTCCGAAGTTCATCGTCGCCGACGAGCCCGTTTCCGCGCTCGACGTTAGCGTTGGGGCACAGATCGTTAACCTGCTCGCCCAACTCCAGCGTGAATTCGGCCTGACGTATCTCTTCATTTCACACTCGATGCCGGTGGTCCGCTATCTCGCGACGCGCGTCGCAGTAATGTACCGTGGGAAGATCGTTGAAGTGGGAGCGACCGAGCAGATAACGCAACTCCCCGCGCACCCCTATACTCGCAGCTTGCTCGAGGCCACGCCGGAGGTGGAGGCAGTGTGAGGCAATTTGAGTATTAAGGCTGGCGTATTCCGGCGCAGTACTTCGCGTGCTGCTCCAGGATGAAATGGTCCGTCATTCCGGCAATGTAGTCGCAGATTATGCGCGGTAAAGACTCTTCCTCGGCCTTCTCCTGATAGTAGTTCGGCAGCGTGGCAGAGTTTTTCATCCAAAAGGAGAACAGATCGCTGACCACGCGCTCAGCCTCGTCTTTCTCGCTGGCTAGCGCTGGACTGAAGTAGAGACTCTGATACAGAAAGTCTTTGGCCTGCTTCCGTTCCATTTCAACCTCGAGAGTGAACGCGGCCAGGCGCTCGGCGTGGTCGCGCACTTCGTCCACAGTGTGAATGCCAGCCTGCTTCACTCGCATTTGCGTATTCGTGATCAGGTCGCTGACAAAGCGATCGAGCACACGCTTCAGAGCCTCGTTAAATTTCAGTTTGTCAGGCGCGTCGGGATATGTATTCTCCACTTCGGAGAGGAAGCGTCCAAACACGGGTACGCCCTCGCGGATTTCCTCCAGCGACAGCAGACGGGCTTCATATCCGTCGTCCAGATCGGCGGTGTTGTAGGCAATTTCGTCGGTCAGGTCAATGAGTTGCGCTTCGAGCGGAGGCCGCCGGTCGAGAAGATATTCGGCCAGTTCCGGATACTCGCGGGCATTGTAATCGTGCGAGTGTTTGATGATGCCCTCGCGCACTTCGAACGTCAGGTTCAGGCCCCGAAACGCGGCATAACGCTGCTCAAAGTCCTCGACAATTCGCAGGGCATGCAGGTTGTGGTCGAAGAACAGGCCGTGCTCGCGCATGGCGGCGTCGAGAGCCTTTTCGCCGGAGTGTCCGAACGGCGGGTGACCGATGTCGTGTACCAGCGCCAGAGCCTCCACCAGATCGACATTGAGCCCGAGGGCGCCGGCAATGGTGCGCGAAATCTGCGCCACTTCGATGGTATGGGTCAACCGGTTGCGGAAGTGATCGGAATAGCGGCGGGTGAAGACCTGCGTCTTGGCTTCCAACCGGCGAAAGGCGCGCGAATGGATGACACGATCCCGGTCCCTCTGAAAGTCGTTGCGGTAGGCGTGTGAAGGCTCAGGAAAACGGCGCCCGCGGGAATTCTCCACGTGCACCGCGTAGCCGGCCAGCATAATCGGAGTCTAACAGAGTGCGGAAGTGAGTACCGAGGGCTGATACCCGACGTTAGCAAGTGGTGCCGCGTCCTCGATACTCCCGGGGGTGGTGTCCCAAATTCATCAACGACCAAGGACACGAAGTCCCACAAAGGTATGAATTACTGATACGGGCTAACGCTTCTCTGACTCTTCCTTAGCGATGCGGACTTTGGCAGCGTCCAGTTTCTGCTGCACCTTGGCTACAGCCTCGCTGTCCACCTCGGGAGCCACGGTCTTGCTCCACTCTTCGATGGCTCGCTCCCAGTGCGCTGCGGCCAGCTTCAATCGGCCGGTTTTCTGATATAGATCGCCCAAATGCTCCTGCACGGTGGGGTCTTTGCCCATGTGCGACGAAGCTCTGGTCAGATTCTCTTCCGCCAAATCGTACTTGCCCAACCGGAAGTAGGCCCAGCCCAGCGAATCCAGGTACGCGCCGTTCGCGGGATCGAGATTCACGGCCTGCTTGATGTAATTGAGCGATTCGTCGAGCCGCACGCCACGGTCCGCATTCATGTAACCCAGGTAGTTCAATACAACGGCGCTCTGCGGATGTATGGAAAGAACCTTCTTGAATTCCGCTTCAGCCTCGTCATACTTCTTCTCGCGTTCGTAGGTTGAACCGCGCAGGAAGTAGACGTATTCCTTATCTTCGGCAGTGGTGGACAAAGATTCGGCTCTGTTGAGTGCCTCCTCCGCATCACTCCAGCGCTTGAGACGGGTATTCATCTGCGCCAGCGTAATGTAGATTTCCCGGTCCTCCGGTTTGCCGTTCAGCATGGAGCGGACGTCAGCCAGCGCTTTGTCGGCTTCTCCCGTATCTGCGAGTTGAGCGTCGAGCACCATGCGCACTTCGCGGTCGTTCGGCAGCTTCTGCACCGCTTCGCGCGCTGTCGCTGTCGCCTGCGCCCATTGCTTGGATTCGCGGTAGGTGTCGATGATGTCCTGGTAGCCGCGCTTGGCATTCTCATCGCCGAGCGTCAGCATCTTTCGGAAGGTTTCCACCGCGGCGGGATAATTTTCCTGGTCGCGGTAAACCATTCCCAGGCGCTCGACGAAAATGGCGCGATTATTTCGGTCCGCTTGGCTGTAGCTGGTGTCGGGCTTTTCCGTCTTCTTCACCAGATCCTGCAAAAGCTTCAGCGCTTCGTCATAACGGCCCTGCGCCTGGTACACCGCCGCCATGTTATACGGGACTTCCAGCGAGTCCGGGACCATGGTGTCGGCTTTTTTCAGGCTCTCGAGCGCCTGATCGTATTTCCCCTGGCGACGATAAATTTCTCCGATGCGCAGATAGGTCTGCGCGTCTTCCGGATTCGCGTCGGCAATTACCTTGTATTGCTCGAGTGCAGCGTCCGTCTGGCCATCGTTCATCAGGTTTTCGGCCAGGCCCCGGATGGCATCGAGGTTGTCGCGATCCAGTTGAATCGCCTTCTTGAACGCGTCAATCGCTTTCTTGTATTCCTTGCGCTGTTCGTAGGTCGAGCCCAGCGCCGAATAAAGTTTCGCGGAACGTCCCGCATCCGGGACGGAACTGAGCACCTGCAACGCATGGGCGGTATCGCCTTCGTCGGTATACAAGATCGCGAGAGTAGTGACCGCCTCTTCCGAGCTGGGGTCGAGGTTCACGGCAGTCTTCAGCTCACTCTCCGATTTCTGCAGATCGTTGTTCAGGCGGTACAGACGACCGAGGAGAAGGTGGTTGTCGACGCTATTGGGCTCAATTTTTACGATCTGCTCATATTGCTCGATGGCGAGCTTGAGCACATTGTCTGAGCCATTGCCGCCCGGCATGTCGCCCAGGGAGCGCAGGTAGATCCGGCCCAGCAGCTTGTGCGCTTCAAGATTGTTGGGATCGCGTTTGATGATGTCCTGCGCTTCCATCACGGCATCGCGGATTCGTCCGGTCTTCACATACAGTTCGGCCAAGCCGGACGTCAGAAACTCCGAAGACGGGTCAGCCTCAATGGCCAGCCGGTATTCCTCGATGGCTTTATTTGCCAGCTCGCTGCGGCCATATACCGTAACCTGCTCCTCGTACATATGCGCGACCGCGTAGTGGTAATAGGCAGCGCCGCGATCAAATTTGTGTGGCGACGATTGCGCCGGTTTGGCGCCCAATGGCGCGGCAGGAGTGGTTTGTGCGAATGCGGCTGCGGCCGCCACTAAGACCATCAAAATAGGACGAAAAATTCTATTCATGCTGAACCTAGCCGTGCTGGAGATCGTTCCCGGAACCATAGCGATTGGATGCAGAACCGCCGGGGGTGGGGTGCTTTTATTCTAACCCGGTAGGCTTGATATTGGGGAAAAACACTGCGCGCCATCGGTGACGTTGCCGAATCAAAGGGACAGGGACTGGCGGGCTTGTGTCCTCCGCGTGTCGATTGTCAAGGTGAGTAAAAAGGAGAGCGTTGGAACGTGTGGCGCGGGCACTCCCTTCGACAAGCTCAGGGCAGGCTTGCCCGCGAATGCCGCCAGCGACCTTGCACCCTAAGCGGCGATTGAATCAATGCCGGAAGTGCCGGACTCCGGTGAACAACATCGCAAGTCCTAGCCGGTCTGCGGCTTCGATCACTTCCGGGTCCCGCTGCGAACCTCCCGGCTGAATGATGGCGGTGGCGCATGCCTTCGCAATCTCTTCTACGCCATCGGGGAAAGGAAAGAACGCATCCGACGCGGCGACGGTTCCTTTCAGAGGCAATTGCGCCTTCATCGCCCCGATCTTGGCCGCATCGACGCGGCTCATCTGCCCCGCACCCACGCCCACGGTCTGGCCTTCACGCGCATAGACGATGGCATTGGACTTAACGTGCTTGCAAACCTTCCATGCAAACAGCATCGCGCGCGTCTCTTCCGGCGTGGGTGCGCGTTTGGTGACGACCCTCAGATCGGACTCTGACAGCGGCCGGATGTCGGCATCCTGCACCAATATCCCCCCGGACACATTCTTCAGCACCCACTTCTGATTTGCCGCGTTCACCTCCACCAGCCGAAGGTTCTTCTTGGACGCGAACCTGGCCCTGGCGGCTTCATCGAAAGCGGGGGCGGCGATGACCTCCAGAAATAGATTGTGCATTTCCTCTGCTGCCGCCGCATCGATAGGACGATTCACCCCGATGACGCCTCCGAAGGCCGAGACCGGGTCGCATTCCAGAGCTCGCCGATAAGCCTCAGCGAGAGTCTTGCCAGTCCCTGTGCCGCACGGGTTCGTGTGCTTAATGATGGCGCAGACGGGCTCGTCGAATTCCTGTGCGAGATCCCACGCGGCCTGCAGATCGACGATGTTGTTGTAGGAAAGCTCTTTGCCCTGAAGTTGGCGGGCATTCGCCACTCCCGTTCCCGAACCGTCGGAGTACATCGCCGCTTTCTGGTGCGGGTTCTCGCCGTAGCGGAGATCGAGAGTCTTCTGAAACGAAAAGCGCAACGTGTCGGGGAAAACAGCAGCTTGTTGCAGCTGAAAATCTCCCGTAGTGCCGACGCTGACGCGTTCGAGAGTGGAAGCAATCGCGGAGTCATAGGCGGCGGTCGTCGCAAAGGCTTTCTGTGCGAGCCGCCACTTGGTTTCGAGTGAGAGGCGGCCGCCCGACTTCGTGAGTTCTTCGGCGATAGCTTCGTAGTCTGCCGGGGAGGTCACGACGGCCACATCGTGGAAATTCTTGGCCGCGGAGCGAATCATCGACGGACCTCCGATGTCGATGTTTTCAATCAACTCCTCGAAGGGGACGCCGGGCTTCGCAGCCGTCTTCTCAAATGCATAAAGATTCACCACGACCATGTCGATTGCCGCAATGCCGTGCTGGGCGACCGCGGCAACGTGGCTGGGGTCTTCGCGGCGATGCAGGATGCCTCCGTGCACCTTGGGATGCAGCGTCTTCACTCGCCCGTCGAGCATTTCAGGAAACCCGGTAAGTTCAGAAATGTCTTTAACCGCGATGCCGGAGTCACGCAGCAGCTTGGCCGTGCCGCCAGTCGAAATGAGTTCGATGCCGAGGCTGGAGAGACGGCGCGCAAAGTCTACAAGGCCGGTCTTGTCGGTGACGCTGAGAATGGCGCGCTGGATGCTGGACGTATTGCGGGACATGATGGGCCTCGGGAATGCAATATGAGTGCGGAGTGACCGAAAATTCTATCAGCAACACCCAAATGGTCGTTTGGCGCAACTGATCTAACAACTTCAGTCCTTGCTGGTGAGATGGCGATTTAACGCCAACTTGACGTAGCCGCTATCATCGCATGAGGGACGGCAAAAGTTTGAATTTGTGGCGACCTACCTTCTGATCTTCTGTTTTGATAATGCGCTCCATATTCAAGTGCTGGTGAACGGGGAGGTTAGGCTTTTTGCGGCCAAGGTTGATTGCCATCAGTTGCAAAGGTGCTTCCGGGTTCCCCAGGGCCGGTGGGGTGCGCGACTACGCGCTACGTCTTGAAGTAATCTTTCTTCCTGAAGTAGTGCACGATGCCGGAATAGTCATCCAGCTTGTAAATCTTGATAATTTCTGCGAGCGCCACGAGGCCGAAAAACGGGAGGAACGCCAAGTGCAGCCAAAGTATGCGACTTGCCTCTTGTGTCGTGCCATAGCTTACTGGGTGCGTCCACTCAAGGCCGACGGTCCAGCCGCGTTCCGGTTGAGGGGCATGTGGACGTTTTGCGGTGTAGTAGCTAATCAAGAGCGTTAACCAGAGGAAGGTTACAACGCAGCCCATTGCCCCAATAATTTTGATTGTTCCCGCTAGAACTCGCAATCGCTGGGCTGTATCGGGCCTCATGGGAATCATTTTATCGAGCAAATAGCGTTTGCATGTAGGTTGTTTGTTGGTTATCGGGCTTTTTCACCAGCTGCGCTCCGACGAAGAATTGCGAAAACAACAGCGAGGACACCTACGTGGCAACTACGACTTCGCCTTAGCCTTCAGCTTAACCCCGCCTTCGGCCAGTTCGACGGAATACTCCACGCTTTCGCAGCCGTACTGTTTGCGGATCTGCTCGGTCTTTTTTTGTACGAAGGTCGTAAAGGAGTCGAAGTTGCCGGAGATATTCTCTCCCGCTTTCTTCTTGGCCGCGACCAGAGTGTTGTACAGGCGTTCCACCTGCTCGCGCTCTGCCTTGTCCACGCTGCGCAGGGTAAACGGCTGGGACGACGCGGCCTCGGCCGCCGTCGCTGCGGCTGCAGCAGCCGCGGCGTGACTCACTCCATACACCGGGTTATGGTGCGCCTGGTGTTCCTCTTCCCGTACGCCTTGCACGGACAACAAGGCATCCTGCGGACGCCGGTATCCTTCTTCGCGGATGCGGGACTTCTTGCGCCAGAGATCGCTGTAGATGGCGTAGCGTTGTGCCATTTCGTTGTAGCGGAAACGCTGGGAGAAGTTCATGCGTCCGCCGTCGGAAAATTTCCGCAATAAGCTCAGCACCTTCCACTCGATGTCGGTGGGAGGGCGCTTTGTCGGGTTGCTGAAGTAGATCTCGTACTCGATCTTCAGCCGCCGCAGCTGCGAGTCGAGAAGGTTCAGTTCCTCATCGGTGGTCACGGGATTCTCCAGCCCACAGTCTAGGCGTTGCCCCGCCCTTGGGCGAGGTATCCGTTGGTCACCGAGGTCATGGTACGAAAGTAAGGGGTAGCTTCTAGCTTCTGGCTGCTAGCTACTAGCTTATGGCTCCGGCTACTCATTACCAGTTTATGCGGCGGAAGTGGTTTTTAAGAATGACAGAGGATTGAGGGCGGTTCGAGAGTTGGGCCATGCGGGGAATCGGATGCTGCAAGATTTGAAGCTAGAAGCCAGAAGCTAGAAGCTCACCTCCCCGTATTCGACGCCATTTTCTTAACCATGGCGAGAACGAGCTTGCGGTCGCTGTCGTTCAGGCTGGTGGCATAGCGGCGAATCTGGCTCAGGAAGCGGACTTCGTCATCGGAGAGTTGGGGCAGTCCCTTGGAGCCGTTACTGTGGCCGGATTCGGAGAAAAACTGTGAGAGCGCAATCTCCATGGCCCCGGCAATCTTTGACAAGGTATCGAGCGACGGGATGGTGTGGCCGTTTTCCACACGCGACAGGTAGCAGCGCAACAGCCCGGTACGCTTTTCAATATCGCCCTGAGACATACCTTTCTGCAGCCGGTAGTTCCGGATAGTCTCGCCGATATTGATGGTAGGGAGCATTTCAGGATGCGTGCATAGTAATCAGAACGGCATCTTCTGGCAAGTGGAAATTCGTGCCATACAAGGCCCACTTTCGGCTAGGGCTTAGCCAGCAGATACATCACCTTTCTTGGACAACGTGCAACAAATAAATTCTCTGTGGTGGTGCGCCCCCTTCCAACGTATCAGAAAAACTGCAAGCCTACTTCTTCAGCATCGCTGCCAAGAAATCCACAGTACGCTTCCATGCATCCGCAGCATCTTCGGCGCGGTATCCCTCTTTGTTGTTTGGATTCTCAAAAGCATGGCCTGCATCCGGGTAAATCTTAATTTCCACCCTCTTGCCGAGTTTCTTCAGAGCCTGCTCAAACTTGTGGACGTCATCCGGCGTGATCCCGCGATCCTGTCCGCCAAACAACCCAAGGATGGGAGCATTGATTTTCTTGAGCGCCTCGGGGTCAGTGGCGAGATGGCCGTAGTTGATGACGTCTGCCGCCAGAGTCGGCTCCTGGAGCGCCACGTCGAGCGCATAGCCTCCGCCCATGCACCAACCGATCGATCCGATGCGATTTTTACGGACATTCGGTTGCGAGGCGAGAAACTCAAAAGCCGCATGTAAATCGCGCTTAGCGCGGTCCTCCGGGACTCCGCGCATAAGTTCGTGCCCCATATCGGGAGTGGTGGCAATCTTGCCACGATAGAGATCGACAGCCAGGGTTACATAGCCCTGGTCGGCGAGTTTTGAGGCCTGGTCTTTGACCCAATCAACCAGCCCCCAATATTCGTGGATGACGATCAGTGCCGGAAACGGTCCTTTACCCGCCGGGGTGTAGAGAACGCCCTGTACGGTTTCGTCGCCGCTCTTGTAGGAAACAGTTTTGCCGTCGACGGCGAAGACGGAAGTTGCAACTAGGACGACAATCCAGAGGAAGCAAGATGTCTTCATCATTATTCCACCTTCCCGCAAAAGATATATACCCAGGATCACACACGCGAGTAGGAGAAATCCTGACCCGCGTGTATTAATAAAAGAAACAGCCACCGGTTCGGCTCCGCTATTGCCAGGATCCCTGCGCCTATGAATGCCAGGATCAAGCTGATCCCGAGCGAGCGGGTGCGCGTCACAATTCCAACTCCATGTACATCGCTCCGGCAATCGGGTTCAGACGGTAGGTAGCAATTTCTTTGAATCCGAGCTTGCGATACATGCCCACCGCATCTTTCATGATCGGTTCGACGGTGTCGAGGCGCATGCGCTCGTAACCGATCTGACGTGCTTCGGCGATGATTGACTCGGCCAGTCGGCGTCCCAACCCTTTCCCGCGAAACTGCGGTCGCAGGTAGAGCCGTTTCATCTCGCAGATGCCCGTTTCGAGCTTATGCAGCGCGACACAGCCCGCGAGTTGGCCTGGGTATTCCGCGAGCAGAAGACGGCCTTCAGGTGGCGCGTAGTCCCCGGGCAATCCCGCGAGCTCCTTGTCGAAGTTCTGAAAACAGAGGCTGAAGCCCAGGGACTCCGCGTACTCCAGGAACAGTTCGCGCGACTGTGCGATCCGTGCGGACGAGTCAGCCTGGGCAATCGCAAACTCCATTGCTACTCCGGACTTAGTTCGAACCAGCCTCTGAACACAAGCAGCTTCCCGGATTCATCAATCAGGAAATCTTAGGTAATCTTTCATGGTTACCGCCGTTTCCCGCACCGCAGACAATTTAACACTCGATCAACATTTTCACGAGAAGATGCTGTTGAGGCCATTGCTTGAAATTCAAACGGACGTGCGCAGTTTTGCTGTCTTTCGTCGCCGCATTGCCGGCCACGGCAAAGGATGAACCCGTCGTCATTCGCGGAGCCGCTTCCATGCTGCATCTCTGCCAGGAACTGGTTGGACTTTTCAACTCCCAGCTCCCCGGCGCTTCGATCGGCGTGAATGTTTCGGAGTCGGTGCAATCGCTTCCCGCCGGCGGCAGCTCGATCTGGCAGACCGTTCACCCGCTCGATGTCAGGCAAAAGCAGCAACTGAAGGAGCGTTTTGGAAGCGAAGCCCGCGAGATGCCGATTGCCATCGAGGGCACCGTTGTTATCATCAACAAGTCTAACTCCCTCAACGATCTCAGCCTGGACCAGTTGCGTGCGATTTTCAGCGGGAAGGTGACCAACTGGAAAGAAGTCCGGGGGCAGGATAGCGCGATCTGCCTGTACAGCACGGAGTCTCTGGTGGGGGGAAGCCTCTTTTTTACAGAACTCGTGCTGCGTGGAGAGGAAATCGACACCGCAATGAGGGGGTATACCAATGCAAAGGAAACGGAGAAAGCTGTGGCGCAAGATCGGAACGGTATTGGTTTGATTCCGCTGCCCGCCGAGAATGATGTGAAGTATCCGAGATTGCACCGGATGGCCGGCGGCCCCGGAATCGAAGCCTCTAACGAGAATATCCGCACCGTGCGCTATCCGCTTAGCGGGTATGTATATTGGGCCTTTGCCAAAGAGCGCCCAGAGGCAGTCACTCAGTTGTTGCGCTTTACTATTTCCGCGCCAGGCCAGCTCGCGGTGCAGGCAGCTGGCTACTATCCGATCAATCCTGAGGCCCGGACGCAAGCCGCCGCGCTCTTAGAGGGGACCGCCGGTAAAAAGCCGATGCTCGTTCTGTCCAGCTCTACCCCATCAACAGCCCGCCATTCACGTTGAGCACGTGGCCAGTGATGTAAGAGGCCTCGTCCGAAGAGAGAAAGGCAACGGCGCTTGCGACATCCTCAGGTGCTCCTACGCGTCCCAGAGGAATTTGCTTGGCCGCAGTCTGCTTGAACTCGTCGCCTAGCGTAGCCGTCATGGCGGTTTCGATGAAACCCGGAGAGACGGCGTTACAGGTAATATTGCGGGAGCCAACTTCACGCGCAATGGCCATGGTAAGCCCGATCAATCCCGCCTTCGACGCCGCGTAATTGGCCTGTCCCGCTTGCCCCATTTGGCCAAAAACGCTGGTGATGTTGATGATGCGTCCCCAACGCTGCTTGAGCATGGAACTCATGACTTGCTGGATGCACAGATAAGCTGAAGTAAGATTGGTTTGCAGCACCGCATCCCAGTCGGCCCGTTTCATGCGCATGACCAGCTGATCGCGCGTGATGCCCGCGTTGTTGACTAGGATGTCCACCTTGCCGAACTGAGCAATCGCCGCCTTGACGGCAGACTTTATTTGCTCCTCGTCGCTTACGTCGACGGCGAAGGCTGCGGCCTTGCCGCCGGCGCCGCTAATCTCGTTGACCAATTCGTCGAGCTTTTCCTGATTGCGGGCAGCGACGGCCACAGTCGCGCCTGCAGAGGCGAGCTTCAAAGCACACGCTCGCCCGATTCCTTGTGACGCTCCCGTGACCAATGCTACCCGTCCGGAAAGGGACATGAGTTTCTCCCAAAGAAAGTACTTGGATCTTTAATCGTGAAACGGAATCGAACGCCGAATTATAACCGCCAATGTGCTAACTGGCGTGGCGCAGAGGCCATATCAAAACATCCAGCCGGCGCGCGAAGGAGAGTAGTGGTGCAACCTGAGGCAGCATAATCCCGGCTCCCGCAGCGATTGTATTCGTTTCGAAGTCGGCTTCAGCGTTCTGCAGGGGCCAGGGCAAGTGATGAATCTCGGCGCGATAAACTTGATTGTGATGCGTGGTGTAGAGGCAATATCGCTCGGTTAGCCAGTGCTCAATCGATCCCCGCTTGCGGAGTTGCACCTCGGTGGTAGGCGCATACTGCCCGCGAAACTCCGCAGATGCGCGATGTCGGCGGGAATAGTAGTGGATTACTCCGTCGCGCTCCTCGGACGTCATGGCCGCGTGAAAGTACGGCAAGTGAAAGAAGACTCGAGCAGCCCAGACGGCGGGCAGATTCGCCGCGTCAAGGCTAAAGAAATACACACCTGCTTTGCCGGCGAAAGTCACATAGGTACGGACGTTCAGCTCCGGAAAGCGTGACAATCCTGGAAGCGGCGGAAATCCGTGGCCGCGAATCCCAGTTATGCGGAAAGGCGCAACTCCTATCCAACACTGGCCGTCAAACGTATCGAGAGTGAGTTGCGAAGGCACCAGAGGGCGCACAGCGGCTGGCGGCAGCGGCCAGTGGGCAAAAAGCAAATCGTGCCACGTCTGCTTCATCACCCACGGACCCGACGGTAAAGGCCATGGCCGATGCGCGACGGATTGAAGCAGAGGATCCACCCGACAGTGTAGGCGGAAAATCGCTAGCTCACGAGGCGAAAGAGTCTGGCATGCGTACCAACTCACGCTAGCCCAGCGATAAAGATGGCACCCTCTAAAACGAATTGCGGATTGTTTCTTTGCCAAGTAACATTCGAACACTCCCATGCCCCAAACTGTGACGAACGAAGTGGCCACCATGCCCGATCCTTCTGACAAGAACTCGTCGCCGACCGAATCGGTCTCGGCAGGCTCCCCGCACAGCTTGACGCAGAAGGCTTCCGCAGTCGATGGTCCCTCGCTAGTTGAAAGCCTACCGTCCGAAGCGCCTTCCACCGAAGTTTATGCGGTCTATGGCGTTGAGCCGGAAATCCAGGCCTACGCTATGGCGAAATACTCGCGCTCATCGCTGTCGATGAAGGAGTCCTTGCGCGAAATCAGCTCTCAGAAGGCGGAGAAATTTCTCAACACGTTCTACTTTCAGTATGGCCACCGCTCCATCGCCGACCTGGCGCATATCGCGCTGGCGGTCGAGCGGCTCTCGATTCTCGCCGCCATCGAACTGGCCGACGAACAGCGATGGGACGGCCAGGAGCGCTCCACCCGCTACCAGGATTTCAAGAGGAGCGGCTACTACACGCCCGAGTTCGGCGCCGACGACGTAGCCCGCAAGCTCTACCGCGAAACTCTGGATTTTCTTTTCGCCGAGTACGACGCGCTCTCCGCCCACATGGCGCAGTACCTGGTCAGCATCACGCCCAAGCCTACCGACATGAAGCAGGAAGCCTACGAGCGCACTCTTAAGGCCCGGGCCTTCGACATTACGCGCTACCTGCTGCCGCTCGCTACGAACACTTCTCTCGGCGAAATCGTGAACGCGCGCACGCTGGAGACGCAGGTGTCGCACCTGCTTTCTCACCCGCACAAGGAAGTGCGAGTTCTCGGCGAGTCTTTGAAGAAGGCGGCAACATCGGCCGCTTACAACGTGAATGCCGAGTCCTTGAAGAAATTAGTAGAGGAGATTCGGGCTGCGAATCCAGAGCTGGGTGCGCGAGCCGAGCAGGAGTTGCTGCACGAAGTTCGTGTCGCCCCAACGCTCGTCAAGTATGCCGACCCGAATTCCTACGAGATGGAAACGCGGCGCGAGTTGCGGCAGGCGGCGCGCGAGCTGATGAAGAGCGAGTCGGTCGCGCCCTCGAAAGCAATCGTCGATCTGCTCGATGAGGAACCGCTCGAGGTCGAGATTGCGACCACTCTCTTGTACGAGCACAGCCACTATTCCTACCGGCAGGTCCGGCAGGCGCTGCAGGTTTCGGGCGAGCGTTTCCGCCGCGAGATTATCGACCTTGGCCTTCGTCATCGCGGCAAACACGACGAAATGCTGCGCGGCTTCCGTGCCGGACAGCAGTTCCGCTTCGACATTCTGATGGACACGGGCGGCTTCCGCGACATGCATCGTCACCGTCGCTGCATCCAGGTCATGCAGGGATTTACCACGCAGCACGGCTACGAGATGCTTCTCGATGTGGAGGATGCCGGCATGCGGGGCCGCTACGAGGCGGCCATGCGGCGCGTGCAAACCGCGGTGGAGAGTATCGCGAAGAGCAACGCCCCCGAGGCGGAAGAAAATTCGCAGTATGCGATTCCTCTGGCGTTCAAGAAGCGCGCGCTGTTCAAGATGGACTTCGCCGAAGCCGTCTATATTTCCGAGCTGCGCACCACCCCGGCAGGCCATGTTTCCTACCGCAACGTGGCCTATGCGATGTATGAGGCCGTGGCGCGGAAGTATCCGGCGCTGGCTAAGTATTTTCGCGTGCACGACGTGACCGCGCCGGTGGATTTGCTGCAGAGGTGACAACCAACAGAGGCGAGTGTGACCCTTAAGCGAGTCGCGATAGCAGTCTTGGTTCTCTGGATAATTCGCAACATCGTTATGGTCACTTCACAATTTCAATGGCCCTATTTGGCCGCGAGCTGGGTAGGAGGCTGCATTGGAGCGAACGTTGGGGATCTTCGTGTGTGGATGCTGGTGATCGGAATTGTCTTACTGAACTATCGGGAGAAGAAGAGAGTAAAGAAAAACTGATTCTGGGGCGTAGCGCCTCGGGGGAGAGGTTAGTTAGTCGGCTGTTTCGGAGGTGGCTGCATCCCGCTCTCCGAGGGTGGACTTGAGGGTGGTTCTATCTGATTTTTCCAGGGCTGTTCCGGAGCTGGTTCCATTCGGTTTGACTTCACCATTTCCGGAGGTGCTTCCATTCTGCTATTCATTTGCTTGAACCTCCTTAGATTTTCTTGCCAGACAAGTTTACCCGTCTCTAAGGACTATCCTCCAAGTGACTCGTCCGGTTCGGCCACTGGCGCTTTGTGTGTTGAACAAGGATGGGCAGAGACTTGATCTTTGACGATCTATGACGTGGCGGCGAGCATGGGCTGCTCAATCAAGGCGCTTTGGAGTCGGCTGTTTTCCGTCCCCAGACGGGTTACTACAACGACCTGAGCGAAGAGGCAGCCGCCCTGTTGGAGTCGCTGGTCAACAATCACGCCCTTCTGGACGGCAACGATCGCGCGGGATTTGCAGCCGTTCATACGTTCCTGCTCGTAAACGGATTCGATCTGGCCGTCACCAGTAAGGCTGCCTTCGAGTTCATGATGAAAACGATGGCCAAGGGCAAGTTCCGCTTTTCCCGAATTCACGAATGGATCTCGGCGCATCTTGTGCCGCTTGTCCTGTAATCTTGTAGCCGCGCACGCCCGTTTCGGAACGTTATTCACAACAAATTTGCAGTTTCGTCTTTTCTTCGCTTCATTCTAAATGTATAATCCGGCCAGATTAGTTCTGCATTCCTAAAGGAGCCACACTCCCATGGCGGATGAACGCGGCAAGGCAATTGAGTTGGCGGTCGCACAGATCGAAAAGCAGTTTGGCAAAGGCTCGATCATGCGGTTGGGGTCGAAGGAAGCTATCGTCCCCATCTCGGTGATTTCGACTGGAGCGATCTCGTTCGATGCGGCGCTCGGCGTAGGCGGCTTTCCGCGCGGCCGGGTCGTCGAAGTCTTCGGCCCGGAGTCCTCGGGCAAAACCACGATCACTCTGCAGGTGATCGCCGAAGCGCAGAAAACCGGCGGCATGGCTGCGTTCGTGGACGCCGAGCACGCGCTCGATCCCGCCTATGCCAAGAAGCTCGGCGTGGACGTCGACAACCTGCTGGTCTCGCAACCCGACTACGGCGAGCAGGCGCTTGAGATCACAGAAGCGCTAGTGCGCTCGAACGCCATCGATGTGCTGGTCGTAGACTCGGTGGCAGCCTTGGTGCCCAAGGCCGAACTTGACGGCGAAATGGGCGACAGCCACATGGGTTTGCAGGCACGGCTGATGTCGCAAGCGCTGCGCAAGCTGACCGGAACGGTTTCCAAGTCGCGTACCTGCCTGATCTTCATCAACCAGATCCGCGAAAAGATTGGCGTGATGTTCGGCAACCCGGAAACCACTACAGGCGGCCGGGCACTGAAATTTTATTCATCGGTGCGCATCGATATCCGCCGTATCGCCGCGATCAAGGAAGGCGACGTAGTCACCGGCTCGCGCACCCGGGTGAAAGTGGTAAAGAACAAAGTTGCCGCGCCCTTCCGCGAGGCTGAGTTCGACATCTTGTACGGCGAAGGCATTTCGCGCGAAGGCGACTTGCTCGATATCGCCGTCAACAACAATATCCTCGAAAAATCCGGCTCCTGGTTCAGCTACAAAGGCGAACGCATCGGCCAGGGCCGCGAAAACGCCCGCCAATTCCTCAAAGACAACAAAGACACCATGGCCAAGCTCGATGCCGAAGTTCGCAAGGCCCTGGGGCTGGTCCAGACTGCAGCCCATCCGCAGCCAGCGGCCGCATCGGCCCAGACTCCGCCACAGCAAAGCGCACGCGTCACCACCATGCCGAGCGCTGCTCCCGAACCCGCCAAGGTACCAGTGGCGGCGAAGCGCTAGGACAGATCGTGTGGCGCGGGCACTCCTGCCCGCGTGCCTGCAGCGCCTAAAGGCTCGCGGGCTAGAGCGCCCGCGCCACACAAGCATCCACACACAAGCATCCCCAATTGCCATCTTCACTCCTGCCCGCATAGAATCTTCTATTCAGCCCCTCCTGTTCTTGTGAGGATGATTGAACAAAGGCATCGCGGTCTATCCCGGTTCGTTTGATCCGCCTACCAATGGGCACCTCGATCTGATTGAGCGAGGCAGCAAGATCTTTGAAGAACTGGTGGTCGCGATTCTCCGTAACTCGGAGAAGAGCCCGATGTTCAGTGTGGCCGAGCGGATCGAGATGCTCAGAACGCTTACGGCAGGCTTGAAAAATGTCCGGCTGGACACCTTCGACGGGTTGATGGTGGAATTCGCCAAGTCGATCGACGCGAAATGCGTCCTTCGCGGCATTCGCGCGATCAGCGACTATGAGTACGAACTGCAAATGGCGCTCATGAATCGCAAGCTCGAACCCACGCTGGAGACTGTGTTCATGATGCCCGCCGACAAGTATTCTTATGTCAGCTCTCGTCTGGTGCGCGAAGTAGCGCAGGCGGGCGGACCGGTGCGGGGACTCGTGCCGGACGTGGTCGAGCAAAAGCTGCTCGAAAAACTCGACCCGGCCTACAAGCTGCGGCATGCCCGCGAAATTCAGGTCCAAGGACGAAGAGAAAAGAAAAGGAAAAAGTAAAGTATGACCACCGCGACCACCGAGGCGCTAAGACTCACCGACCGTATCAATCGCATCCAGCCTTCCGCAACCATGGCAGTCGTGGCGGAGGCCGACAAGCTGCGCGGACAGGGCATCGACGTGGTCGACTTCGGCGCGGGCGAGCCTCACTTCCCGACGCCGCAGCACATCAAAGATGCCGCCATCGCCGCGATTCAGGGCAACTTCACGAAGTACACGGCGGTTGCCGGCACGCCCGAGTTGCGCGATGCCATCGTTCACCGCCACGCCGCGGATTTCCATTCGGACTATCGCCGTGAGGAAGTCATCGCTTCCGTAGGCGGCAAGCACGCCCTGTTTAATGCCATGCAGGTACTCGTGGATCATGGCGACGAAGTGATCCTGCCGGTTCCCTACTGGGTCTCGTTCAAGGACATCGTGCGCTACGCCGGTGGAAACTGCGTGTTGCTCGAATCGGACGAGTCGCAGGGATTCCGCGTTACTGCCGAAATGGTGGCCAGCCTGATCACAGCGCGGACCAAGGCCATCATTCTGAATTCACCTTCGAATCCTTCGGGCGCTGTGATGAGCCCGGAAGACATGACCGAGGTGATCCGTTTGGCCCACCTGCGCGGCATCTGGGTTCTATCCGATGAGTGCTATGTCTATCTGAATTACACCGGCAAGAATTTTTCCGTGGGCGCGCTGCGCGAATACAAAGAACGCATCGTCGTGCTCGGTTCGCTCTCAAAGACCTACGCCATGACGGGCTGGCGGCTGGGATACGCGTTGGCTCCTGCGGCCGTGGTCAGCGCGATGGCCAAGCTGCAAAGCCAGTCCACCTCGAACCCGACCTCGGTGGTGCAGAAGGCAGCAGTTGCAGCGCTGAAAGGTTCGCAGGATTGCGTCGAAGAAATGCGCCGCGAATATATTGAACTGCGGGACCACGTCGTCAAGGGATTGCGGTCAATCCCCGGGGTGACCTGCACATTGCCCGAGGGCGCGTTTTATGCCTATCCCAATATCTCCTCGTTTTTTGGACGCGGTGGCGTAAACTCAGCCTCCGATGCGGCTGGCAAGCTGTTGCGGGAGGCGCATGTGGCCACGGTTCCGGGCGAAGGTTTCGGCACTAGTGATCACATCCGAGTCTCGTACGCTACTTCGAAGGCAGAACTCGATCGCGGACTGGAGCGCATGAGGAAGTTTTTCGCCGCGTTGTAGAGCAGGCGGGTCATCAGCACTCGTTTAGGTTTTGGCTTGCGCGGCGCGATCTACAAACAGTCGGGATCGGCAAAGGCCGTTCCACACGTGAGCGGCCTTTTTGTTCGTCCAGTATTTTCAGGGCAAATTGTCGTCGTTCTCTGGTCATGGACACTCTCTATCCATTGTTGATGCTCCCCGGGTTTGATCCTCGCCCGTGGGGCACGCACGATCTGTCGCCGATTTATCCGAATCACAAGTTCGACGAGAAGATCGGCGAGGCCTGGCTGACTGGCGATGACTGCAAGGTAGCCAACGGACGGCTTAAGGGAAGGACTCTTTCGCAGTTGAGCAACGAATACCAGCGTGACATGGTTGGTGAGGCAGCGCGCAATGCCAAGAGGTTTCCTTTGCTGCTCAAGTTTCTTTTCCCGCACGAGAAGCTTTCGGTTCAGGTTCATCCCGATGACGAGCAGGCGCTCCGCGTGGGCCAGCCATGGGGCAAGACGGAATGCTGGTACGTTGCCCATGCCAGGCCCGGATCGGAGATCGCCTTGGGACTGAAGCCGGGCGTCACCGTGGCTCAACTGGAAAAGGCGATTCACGAAAGGGCCGCAGAAGAGCTGCTGAATTGGGTCAACGTCTACGCCGGCGACATGATCTACGTTGCGGGTGGAACCGTACACACTCTGGGTGCGGGCTCGGTGATCGTCGAGACTCAGCAACAGTCGGATACCACGTATCGGCTGTACGATTATGGCCGGCCCCGCGAGCTGCATCTGAAAGAGGGCCTGGCTGCGGTCAGAGAGAAAGTCAGATCAGGAAAGGTCGTCCGGCCAGCCCCCGCGCAGATTCGCGGAACCAACAACCGCCATGCGCCACTGGTGGCCGCACCCTATTTTGTAGTGGATATGTTCGAGACGAAAGATGTACTGGAGCTTCGCGCGAGCGACGATTCCGGCAGAAGCTCGGTACAGATTCTGGTGGCGATTGAGGGATGCGGCGTGATCGAGGCGCCGGGAATGGAGCCGGTCACGTTGGCTAAGGGCGATGCCGTTGTGATCCCGGCCTGCATCGGAGAATTCAGCGTGCGTCCGCAGTGGACGCTCGAATTCCTGAGGGCGTATGTCCCCGGGAAGCCGTTGCCCGAGCCTGAAACAAGAATGTAAATATTGATTTCAAAGTTTCTTTGCTTTGAATCTGCGTGGTCTGCGAAAATCTGTGGCTAAAAATTCAAATTTCTATCCCGTGATTCTGGCCGGGGGGCGCGGCACCCGCTTCTGGCCGCTGAGCCGCAAGAAGCGCGCCAAGCAGTTGCTGGCGCTCGACGGGAAGCAAACGATGATTCAGCAAACGGTGGCGCGCCTGCTCCCAATGGCTCCGGCAAGCCGCTTCTGGATCATGACCAACGACGATCTTCGCCTGGCCATCTCGAAGCAACTCCCCACGTTGTCCAAGGTACAAGTGCTCGCGGAGCCTGCTGGACGAAATACTGCCCCCGCCATTGGACTTGCTGCATTCCTGTTGCTCCGCGAGAATCCGGATGCAGTCATCGGAATGTTTCCCTCCGATCACGTCATCGCCGACGAAAAGCGATTTCGGCAAACTCTGCAACGTGGCATTGAGATCGCGGCTGCAGGCGAGAACATCGTCGTGCTTGGCATCCGGCCGAATCGCCCTGAAACCGGCTATGGCTATATCGAAGCGGGAAGCACATTTAAGGGCGAAGCTCTTCGCGTCCGCCGCTTCACCGAGAAACCTGATGCGCAGAAGGCCGCGGAATTCGTGCAGGCAGGGAACTATTTTTGGAACAGCGGCGTGTTTCTGTGGAGCGCCCGTACACTCGCCAATGCGCTGCGGGAGCATCTTCCCAGGACCGCACTCTTGCTCGAAGAAATCGCCGCTGCTTTCGGCACGCGAAAGTTTGCAGCCACGTTTCGCAGGCAGTATCCGAAATGCGAGAACATTAGCGTCGACTACGCAGTTCTCGAGCCGCGCTCGGCCAAAGGCGAGCGGGAGGGGAATATTTTCTGCTTGCCCGCCGATTTCGGCTGGAACGATTTGGGCTCGTGGACAGCACTGCATGAGCATCACACTGCCAAGAGTAGCGCACCCGAAGGCAACATCGTCACCGCTGCCGGCGTGTTCGTTCTGAATGCGCGGGGCAACTACGTGCATGCACCGGGCAAGTTTGTCGCTGTGGTGGGAGTGAGCGATCTGGTGGTGGTCGAAACTCCAGATGCTCTGCTGATTACAACCCGGCAACACGCGCAGGACGTCGGGAAAGTCGTAAAGCATCTGGACGAGAAGAAACTGCATAAACTGACCTGAAACTCCGGACCCTGAACTCCCGACCCATGGCTCAAGAAATCATGGCTCAAGAAATCAAATTCGGTACGGATGGCTGGCGCGGCATCATCGCCGACGACTTCACCTTCGACAATGTGCGGCGCGTGGCTGGCGCAATCGCCTCCTACGCCTTGAAGTACGAAGACGCACAGCGCGGCGTCTTCATCGGTTATGACACGCGCTTCGCCTCGCCCCGCGCCGCCCAGATTGTCGCTGAAGTCATCGCAGCTGCGGGAATTCCTGTGAGGCTTGCCAACGATTACACTCCCACGCCGGCCGTCTCCTATGCCGTGAAGCACCAGGCCGCCGCCGGCGGAGTGATGGTCACCTCCAGTCACAATCCATGGAACTGGAACGGAGTAAAGTTCAAAGGTAAATTCGGTGGCTCGGCTACTCCCGCCATCATGAAAAAGGTGGAAGACGAACTCCGCGCCGGCGCAATCCCGAAAGGAAATGGTGCGGCCATCGAAGAAGTTGATCTGAAGCAGCCTTACATTGCTGCTGTCTGCCGCTTCGCTGACATCGACATCATTGCCAAGTCGAAATTTAAATTCGCCGTCGACGCCATGTACGGTTCGGGCCGCGGCGTTCTGGCGGGAGTTTTCAATGTGCGCGGCGTCCAGCATGTCGCCATTCGTCAGGAATTGAACCCGCTGTTTCCCGGCATCAATCCGGAGCCGATCGAGCCGCACGTCGCTCTCCTGCAGCAGACGGTGGTTCGCGAGCAATGCGATGCTGGCCTGGCCACGGATGGCGATGCCGACCGCATCGGAGCCGTCGCCGAAGACGGTAGCTTCGTGGATTCGCATAAAATTTTCTGCGTCCTGCTGCGCTGGTTGCTGGAGCGCAAGAAATGGCCCGGCGACATTGTGCGCGCCTTCAACACTACCCGTATGCTCGATCGCATCGCCGCCAAATACGGCCGCAAGCTGCACGAGTGCCCCATCGGTTTCAAGTACATCGCCGACCTGATGATGGAGCGCGAGATCCTCATCGGTGGGGAGGAGTCGGGCGGCATTGGCTACTCTCGCTTTCTGCCCGAGCGCGACGGCGTTCTGAATTGCCTGCTGCTGGCGAATGTAATGGCCGAGGAAGGCAAGCCCCTGGGCCAACTGGTCGCCGATCTACAAAGCGAGTTCGGCCCTCACTACTACGGGCGCCGCGATCTTCACATTCCAGACAACGTGAAGCAGTCGGCGATTCAACGCGCGCGGGCGGAAGGCACGCAGAGCCTGGGCCGCTATCGCGTCGTTAAAAAGGAACACCTAGACGGCGTGAAGTTCTTCCTGGACGCGCCGACGAACGGCAACGGCGCCGAGGCATGGTTGTTATTCCGCGCCTCGGGAACGGAACCGCTTCTGCGACTTTATGCGGAGGCTGCCTCACGGGAATTGGTAAGCGACATTCTCGCCAACGGGGAAAAGTTTGTGAGCAGCTCCGGCTAGTGAAGGTTTAGCCCGCAGAATAATCGACACCTCTTGCGATCAAGAGCTCATCCGGCCGCCCTGCCCCAACTCTTAGACTTCCATTAGTGCGATACTTCTAACAGGCATGACCTTGGCAGAAAATGCAACCTCGGCCCCGGTGGATTCCCCCGAAGCTCGGCGTTACAACCGTACCCGGCGCTGGTTGGAGATTTCCGAGTTTGTGGTCGGTTTCGCTTTTCTGGTCCTCCTGCTCATCACCGGTTGGTCCGGGACCTTGCGCGACTTTGCCAAGAGCTTAGGATTTCAGAACTACGCAATCTCCATCTTCCTCTACGTTTTACTGCTGCTCGCAATCAGCAAAGTGTTGGGGATTGGACTCGACTATTACGGCTTCCGCCTCGAGCGCCGGTTCAAGCTCTCGAATCAAAACCTGCGTGCCTGGATTTGGGATGAGATCAAAGGATTTCTGGTCGCCCTGGTGCTCGGCGCGATCGTGGTCGAACTGTTGTACTTCACCATCCGGCAGTGGCCCCAGCACTGGTGGATGCTTGCCTGGGCGCTGCTTATGGTGCTGTTCGTTGTCCTCGCACAACTTGCGCCAGTTGTGCTCTTGCCCATCTTTTACAAATTCGAACCGCTGGACAATGAGGACTTGCGCCGTCGTCTCGTCGTCTTGAGCGAGCGGGCCGGCACACGCGTGCGCGGGGTCTACCGTTGGAAACTTTCGGAGAAAAGCAAGAAGGCAAATGCGGCCCTTGCAGGCCTGGGCAGCACCCGCCGCATCATCCTGGCCGACACGCTGCTCGACAACTACGCTCCCGAGGAAATCGAAGCGGTCCTGGCTCATGAACTCGGACACCACGTGCACCGCCACATTTTGAAGAGCATCCTGGTGCAGGCGGCAATCACATTGTTTGGTTTTTGGGCAGCGAACTGGACCTTGCACTATGCCGTCGATCAGCACATGTTCGAGGAGCTTTCTGACTTCGCCAATTTGCCCTTATTGGTGCTGGTTTCGACGGTGCTCTCTTTCGTATTGATGCCAGCGCTCAATGCTTACTCCCGCTTCAACGAGCGACAGGCAGACAGGTATGCCTTCGAATCGATTGCCGGGGTTGAGCCCTTTATTTCGTCAATGAATAAATTGGCGGAGCAAAACCTCGCCGAGCGTACTCCGTCAAAGTGGGTGGAATGGTTTTTTCACTCGCATCCCAGCATCTCCGGCCGCGTGGCAGCCGCCGAAGCTTGGGAACGAACCCAAAATGTACATCCTCCGCAGCTGTAGGCGTCTCCCGTGTTCGCTGCAAGCACTTCTCAGGCTCCGTTCTCAGAGTTCCCTGCCGCGTTCTTTGCGATTCAATATCTCGCTGACCCGCTGCAAGTCCTCCTCCGTGTCCACTCCAACCGTGTCGTAGGGAGTTTCACCCACAAAGATCGGAATCCCATTCTCCAGAAACCGCAACTGTTCCAGCCGCTCACTTTTTTCCAGCGAAGACTCCGGCAGCGCCACAAATCGGTCGAGCGCTTCTTTTCGGTAGGCGTAGAAACCAAGATGTTTGAAGTAGCGTGGACGCATGCCGTCACGATCAAATGGAATTGTGGCTCGGGAAAAGTACAGCGCGCGTCCACTCGAATCGGTCACCACCTTCACCGCGTTGGGATTCGGAATATCCGCCTCGGGTGCCGGTGTCATCACAGTTCCCACCAGCGCCGCTTTACCTTCCATCACCTTCAGCAGGGTAGCAACGTGTTCCGGGCGAGTGAGAGGCTCGTCCCCTTGCACGTTGACGTACACATCGGCGTGGACAGAACTGGACACCTCATGCACTCGCTCCGTGCCGCTGCGATGAGCGGCTGACGTGATCCGCGCCTTCCACCCATGTCTGACGCAAGCTTCCAAAATTTCCTGGGAATCGGTGGCGACGATGACGTCCGCCAACAGTGCCGAAGATCGCACTGCTTCGTAGACGACTCCAATCAGAGGTTTGCCCGCGATCTCGCGCAACATTTTGCGCGGCAGGCGAGTGGAGGCCAACCGAGCCGGAATTACGGCAATGGCTTTCATGAAGGCACCGATTATGACTGTCTAGTCTCCAGTTTCGGAGCCCAACTGGCAAGTGGCGAATCCTCGCGTGAAGTTTCGGTCGGCAGGAGGCTAGCTACTTTTCGTCGCAAAAATGAGGAATGAGAAGGCGTAACCAGGGACACAGGGGCTGAGGATTGAAGCCAGAGTGTTCAGTTTTGCGCGATGGTA
>WNFI01671840.1_pt1 | contig 27814 bp, 28 predicted proteins | sample 5400471 | NCBI WGS metagenome assembly WNFI01 (sample SAMN13153348, study PRJNA577476) | soil metagenome | isolation source: 100 cm saprolite on Douglas fir-dominated hillslope | place: USA:California | collected 2013-09-17
GAAGTCTCGGTTTAAGGAAAGAATGGCCTGCACGGTCTCTTCCGCGAGAGGTGGTCTCCCGAGTCTTTTCCCTTTGGCTCGCGCTACTTTAAGGCCGGCAATTGTTCGTTCGGAAATTCTCGCTCGCTCCTGTTTGGCAAGAGTCGCAAACATCGAAACCATGACGTCCTTAAACGGCCCAGTCGAGTCAAGCCATTGCTCTTGATAAGAAACATAATCCACGCCTTTCGATTCAAGCCGCTGAAGATAATTAAGCGTCGCTCGTGTACCTTCACGGGTTAGGCGATCCAAAGCCCAAAAGACCAAGATATCGAATTTGCGTTGATGAGCCGCCTTTAGCATTGCGGCGAAACCAGGGCGATCCTTTTCGGTTTTTCCGCCACTCACGACATCCTCAAAGGTATAGACAAGTTCCCAACCTCGTCGCTCTACGAACGGTGCGATCTCCGCGCGTTGATTCTCCAGTTCTTGGCCGTCGGTACTAACTCTTAGATAATAAGCCGCACGAATTCGTTTAGACACCTTACTAACATTTTGTTGGGGGGTAATAAAAAACGAGCGGTTTATAAGACGGTCTACCTCTCCATCTTCTCTCTCGTAAATTGGCGTTGCTTTTACCTACCCTTTTATATAACGCTCGAACTCGTCGGTGAATCGGTTCCGTAGCCGCCTCTGTTCCGCGCTGCAATGAACATTCGATCCGGGCATGAAATCCCTGCTCCCGAAGATGACTCCCTTGATGGGTGTACACTGGAGACCGCACCCTGCATGCTGCCTACATTCGCGGATGCGACACAGACGGCGGCCTTTAGCGGTCGCTTTTGCGCTCGGGTGCAGTGGAGTCGATTGCCGCACGAGACAACGAACCGCGCTCACGATGATAACCAAAGCTCGTGTGAAACCCCAAAGAGTCGATTTACCAGACAAGAGAAAACGCAAGCCGCGCCAGTCTTCTTGAGAATGACATGAAATCTCTGAATCTCGCAATAATTGCTTTAGCGCTGGATATGACCAGCTCCTTTGGCTATCAATTTGATGAATTCAATCCACAGCAGCTTGCGGTTGACCATGCCATTAAGGCCTTAAATGGTCACGCAACACAGCACGGCGCTAAAATTACTTTCGACGAAAACGAAATCCACGTCCGAGTCTGGCAAGACTTCCCAGGTCGTGGAATTAATCAAAAAGGTAGTACGATTTATGAAGTAGAAATTCCCGTTACCCTTTTAAACAGTACGGAAGAACCCAAGGAGAGGAGTTTTATCGATTTGGCCTGTGTTTTTGAGAGCCCACAGCTTCCTGTCATTGATTACGGAATGAAAATGATCCCCCCGTTGGTGGAAGCACCCATTCCAGCGCCAACACCGGCCCTACGAAATGAGCCCCCCAGGCAGAATGGAACTCCGCAGGCTACTCCAGCTCAATCGGCAGTCACCGGTGAGACTTATACGATTACAGGTAAGGATGTTCTGATCTCGACCGACCGGCAAAGTCTCGCAAGATTGATGGCTTTGAACGGACAAAAGGAAAAGCCCGGCATTTCTCGCCAGCTTCACGAGCTATATAAATCTTTAGTTCAGCAAGAATTGATTTTTGCCCCTACTCCCGGCACAAGTATTTCTGTCGAGAACTATGGAGCGGACGGTATCGATATTATTCGGCTCGCTGGTGTCGAGCGTGAATACTACATCGCAGACGAAGATATTAAAACAAACACTTCTCCAACTGCTACCGCTGTTGTAAGCCCGACAATCGCAAATATGGCACAAGCTGATGATGACAGCTCCTCGGACCACATCTTACAGCGTTATTACACGAGTTTGGGTCACGTAATAGCACACGCTCCCCCGCCTGATGGAAGAGGGGGAGCCACCGCCCAAGAGGTCCGCGACGCTATAGCACAGCAGAAATGGCTGAACGTTAACGAAGCACGCGTGAAGGAACTCCTGGATTGGCTTAACGCTAATTGGGGAAACTTCCATAACAACAAGTGAGATTGTTTAACCTCAACCTGGTATTGAGGTTAGAGCTTAGGTTCACGCCGGTTGTTCAGCGGCGGCGAGACCGTTTATTTAAGACTTGAAAAACATTAAAGGAATACAACTGCTACTGCCGACAGCTGCTGTCGGCCTGACAATGACGGCACAAGCGAGACTCGGGTGGACCCTCGCGGAATGCATAGAACACTACGGTAAGGAATCCAAATCGCCTACCCCAGAGGGAGAGTACGTAACTCACTGTTTCCAAACCAAACTCTACGGCTACAAAATGGACATTTGCGTTTCCATCTCGACCGAAACGCATTTAGTCGACAAGGTGAAATACCTTAATGAAGAGAGCGGCAACCCCTTTCCAACTTCTGTTGTCCACAGACTCCTGCACAGCAATTTTCCCGCTGCCACTTGGGAGATCGATTTTAGCGACGAGACAACCGGTGACGATGATTTCGAAGACAGATTAACCTGGTTTGGGCACCTGTTGGAATCGACGCCTCGACCCGTCGCCAAAGCCACCGAGGGACGCAACACTCACGGCGCGTACATACTGGAGATTCAGGCTCTAAATGTGGAATGAGAGGTAGATTCCGGGTTGCAACTACTAGGGATGTTTGGGCGACCGCTCAAGTGAGGTTTTCCCTGGACCCCCAAAAAGCCTACGCTCATGTTACCGCCGGGCGCTCGTACAGACTTGAGAACGTGATGCGGATTACGCCTAACCGCGTAATGAGTCGCTAAAATTAAGTCAAACGAATCTCGTCGGCGTAATCCTTACTTCAATTTTTTGGATTCGCTCGTGATAAATCCAAACGTTGTACCAATGACTCGGTAAGTAGCGGTATATTCGAAACGGGCGTAAATTTTTCCAGGGGTCAAATTATACGAACCGATAATTTGAAGCTCTAAGTCGTTCCCATCCTTCCAGCCTGTAGCCACTATAAAATCTCGAATAAAGTTCTCGTCGTTCGTGCGGTGATCAAGTGCGTGAAACGATTTCAGTGCCGGTTCTTCCCAGACTTGAGCTGTCGTATCATCCATCTGCCTAACACAGTTTCCGTCCGGCAACGAAAATACCCATAGATAGTCTCCCGCTTTGGCCCGGCGATTGTTCACGGCCACATATTCGCCAGTGCCGCTCCAAAAACAGACAGCAAGTAGCCGTAGGTCAGGTATTTGGCTACTTGTTTGCCGTTATCACTGATAAGAATGAAGGCATTGTCCATATAACTCTGATTATCAGGCGGAGTAATCTCAATGATCTCGACAGAGAATCGCTTGTCTGGGGATTCATACTTCTTTTGAGGTTCCTGGCCGATTGCCAGCCCAGTGCTATGCGACCGCCCGCAGGGTTGGAAGCCTTTTGTCGCGACTCGCGCACACTGGAGTAATCTCGAGCGAAGGCCTGGCCCGACGGCCTTTTGGAACCACTCGCGTGCTCTGGCGTAGTCTTGGGCCACGCCTCGGCCCGCGTTTCAAACCCTCCTGGGTTCGAGTCGACCTGAGCATAGTAGCCCGCTGAAGTCGCCTACCGAATTGTTTCAAACCCTCCTGGGTTCGAGTCGACCGGGGCTGCGAATCTTGCAGTAACAGGTTCGGTCGGGTTTCAAACCCTCCTGGGTTCGAGTCGACCTACTCCACCGAATCCTGGCGAGTCATCGTCTTCACCGTTTCAAACCCTCCTGGGTTCGAGTCGACCCGGACACGTACCCGAAAGATGTGAACCTCGGCAAGATGTTTCAAACCCTCCTGGGTTCGAGTCGACCTGGCCGATCCTGCCTCGAAGTGAACTAACTGCGTGACGTTTCAAACCCTCCTGGGTTCGAGTCGACCACTCAACCACCACCGTAACCGCGCTACTTGATACGTGTTTCAAACCCTCCTGGGTTCGAGTCGACCCTGGCCACAACGATCGGATAAGCTTGCTCTATGGAAGTTTCAAACCCTCCTGGGTTCGAGTCGACCATGCCTCTAAAGAGACGCAGCAAGGCTGGGACGCGCGTTTCAAACCCTCCTGGGTTCGAGTCGACCGTTCCGGAAACGGTGGCGCAACTTCACGAAATTGAGTTTCAAACCCTCCTGGGTTCGAGTCGACCCACGCCTCTATGTTCTCCTCGGTGACCTCCTCCCGAGTTTCAAACCCTCCTGGGTTCGAGTCGACCCGCCGTTTCCTGGTCGCTTAAACTCACCATGTAAACGTTTCAAACCCTCCTGGGTTCGAGTCGACCTTTGAATGCTCCCGCGTACCCCGCTTTTTCATCAATGTTTCAAACCCTCCTGGGTTCGAGTCGACCGCTCTTCTGTGGAAGTTGTCTTAGATTGATTTTCAGACACTTGCGACTGAAAAATTCGTTAAGGAAGGTTGAATATCCCGTCAACCACAGATAGTGCATTGTTGCTAAAGGATGTTACTAGTATTGCCTTTTTGCTGTCCAAGAACGGTTTTCTTAAGGTTCTTTCCGTCCTTAAGTTCATAAAGAATGATCGAAGAGCTGGCGGCTCTTTTTTTCTGCAGTAATTTTTTGATGTCAAAGAGCTGTGCCTCTGTCAGTTCCCCTTCAAAGACCGAGTTCTGATTCCAGTTAAGGAACCGTTTTAGGGTTTTGTGAAGCTTTGAGCAATTCTTGCTCTCGGTGTCGTAAACGATAATCGCATACATATTACTCTAATCGAAAAAATCTGAGAGGTTCGTTCTCCAGAAGGTGCCGGATGAGTTGGTAACAGTCCCGTCGAATGATCTGCCTATAAGAACAATTTCGCTTAAGGTGCCGGTAATAAACCGTTGTTCTTATTTGCTCGTCCCAGTTCTGGATGACGCGCTTACGGCTGTCGTCTTTCAGAAGGACCCCGTTGGAGTCCTTAATGAAGTCCGCGTCACCAATTGCCTTTGTGTTAAAAAGCCGGGCGAGCATTCGATCCACGATAACCGGTTTGGTGATTTCACTTAGATCTAGAGCTAACGAGATTCTCTTTTCTTGTGGGCTGTGAAGGAAAGAGATTCCGGGATACAGACCGGTCCGGTAAATTTCGGTGACGACCACGGTGTACAACAATGAATTAAGGAAGGACAAGAGTGCATTTAGTGGGTTTGAAGGCGGCTTATAATCTCTTCGGAATGTGGCATCCAGGCCCATCCATTCTTGCCAACGGGCGTAGTATATTTTGCGAATTGCCCCCTCAATCCCCATTATTTCTTCTGGGCTGGTTGCGGTTTCGAGGTGTCGCACAAGCTCTTGTATTTGGGAGGCCTCTAGACAGCCTCGAGCGTTCCTTTGAAGATTGTAATGCATGTTAAACCCTGCAGTGGATACTAGGCTACGACAGATAGTGAGCCGCTTCTCCTTCGACTGAAATGCTTTGACCTGCTTAACGACCAGCGTTCCAGAAATTTGCTCTGCGTGTGGGAGAAAAGTGCCTGTGTGACTTCCGTAATGATTAAAGATATGGACCGGGATTCTTTTTTGGCCGCAAAAGTTGAGCAATTTTGTGTTCAACGAGGTTTCACCAAACAGATAAATGGCTTCAGTTGTTTCTATGGGGTACGCGATAGTGCGCGAGTCAGTCTCGAAGGAGAGACTGTTTTCACTTCTCGACAGGGTTCCATTCGAATTCAGATAGAGATTATTCAAAGCAAAGCTCTCTGTAAGCGCACTTATAACAAGCGGAGATTTTGACAGCTTTTGGAGGGTGATCTTGTTTTACTGACGCGGACACCTCATTGATGTGGGTCTTGACCAGCAGCTCCAATTCCGGCTCCCAGTCGACAGCGAGCGTCTTTTTCTCTAACGGATAACGCAGTACTGCTCGCTTTATTCGAATGCCTCGACTGTTCAGCCAGAGTAGGTAAAAGCCTGCTTGGATACGGTCAATGGCGGGTTTGGAAGAGGATTTTTTGACTTCGTGTATTTCGTTTTTGCGGATGTGTAAAAAGTCTATGACTCCCTCATCTCCAAGCTGCACTTCACTTACCTTTCGCCGGAAGGAATGTTTGTGAACGGACACACCGATTTGCACCAATGGATTTTGCTTTTCAGGTCTAATGCCATTGCCAAAGAGCCAAGCCTTCCGCTGACATAACGCATGGTAGGCTATCAACGTGCCAGTCACACGAAGCTGTTCTTGGCTCTCTTTCATCAACTATGGAGAGACGTAAGACATTTATTGTCCCAGCCCTGTGGGACTATAAAATGTCATGACTCAACGAAAAAATAGCAGCCCTAAACGATGTTATTGGCTCTTACTAAGGTTCTATCCGACCAGGTGTCGATCTCTTGCTCAGTGAAACCTTCGCTGATCAGGCTAGTAACGAGGTTTGTGTGAATGGTGATCCGTCGTCTGGCAAGCTCCTGGTGGGCTCTGGGAGATTGATTTCTGTAAAGGTGGAGAAGCTCTCGCAGGACTTGTTCGTTCTCGAAAAGGACGACCGATTCACCGTGCGGCTCATCGCTATAGAGCTGGGCGACAGTATCCAGGTATTGGAGTGTTAGCCCGAGGTGCGCGTGCTGGGTCGCCAGGGTCACGACATCGGAGATAGATGGATCTCGGATCGCGTTTAGTTCTTGGGTCGTGATGCGTTCGTTAGCGTCAAGTAAGCCCACCTCTTTCCGGACTTCGTTCAGTTTCCAGTCTCGAAAATACTCCTGAGTAGTTGAGTGCGTGTTGGAGAGTAGTAGCTGGATCTTCTGTTTTGCCTTTTCTGTTAGGTTGATGCGAGTGAGATGAGATCTGTGAAGCCACTCTCGAAGTCCAGGTCGACGCCAACCTCAACGACTTGGGTGGTAAGAAGAGTAACTGCCTGTCCGACGTTTAATCTGCTCTTGACGAAGGAAAGGTAATGTTCCCTTAGAAGTGGAGGCACACTCCCATCGAGCCAAACTATCGGATGGTCCTCATTGAGCCCGGTAAAAATGCGATTCCATGGGTCGGTCGGAAGGCCGAGAATCTTAGCGACGGCAAAGGTCCCTTTCTCCACCAAGCTTAGGAGGACGAGATTTTGGCCACTCTGTGCGGCAAGGGTCTGGATCAAGGCGGCGATTGATTCGGAGTCCTGATCCTCTATCTTTTGATAGACTCGACGCTCATAAAGCATTGATGATTGTTTGAGGGTCGCTGAGACAGTCTCGTCAATTTTTGAGACTGTGATGTCGCGAAAGATTTTTTGGGAATCAGGCAGCGGCGTTGCGCTGCCAAAGATCCAGGTACAATTTTTCTGCTCGGCGTAGAGCTTTGCTAGCGGTAGAAGGTACAACAGGCAATGCAACGGGAGCTTATGGATCTCGTCCATGATGATCACGGCGTTTGTGAGCCAAAGTGAACGGACGCAGTGGTTTCGGTGTGGGTGTGCGATCGAGAGCACGACCTGATTGAAAGTAGTTATGTTATAGGGACTGGAAAATTGGCTTTCGAGTACAGCGGCAGTCGTATCTTGGTTGTCTGCATTTGATTCAGAGCCGATCTTCTGCTTCATCTTGAAGTTCCAGACTTGGGCGTCGGCACCTTTCATGTAGTCAGAAACAATCTGTTCGCAGATCGACACTTGTGGGACTGCGTAGACGATCGCGCGCTTGTTTTCTGTAACGACAATCTTTTCGGCCATGCTGAGCATGGCTTCGGTTTTGCCTAGGCCAGTGGGAGCTTCGACGCTGTAAAACAGCGATGGAGTCATGGCAAGGCATGCAGTTTTCAGGTTGGCTCGCAGGGTTGAAAGGCGACTTTGCTTGTACGTGCGGTCTGGTCGTTTCGAAAAGGTTGGAGAGCTTGGCAATACGCCTGCAAATGGCCGCCGGGTTTTTGGGTCTTGATTCGCGGCGGAACGAGTGTCGAAGTAAACGAGCTTAGCGAGCATCCGACGAGCGTTAAGGATCAGACTGAGCTTGTCGGCTTCAACAAAATCTTTGTCGTTGAACAGCGATTCTATATCGCCGCAAGAGAAGGCGTCTTTGGATTTTACCCAAGCTCTTTTGATGGTGTCTTCGGTTATTTCTGGGAGAAACGCTTTGAAAGCTTCGAGGGTGAATTCGAGTGCCTCCGAGCTGGCGGCAATCTTCTTGACAATTTCTGACTTGGTTTCGACCGTACCAAGTCCGCTATGGTGCCCGGCGACCGTGTGCAGGATCGCGGTTCTCGTGACGAGATCCGTATCAAGTTCTTCAAGAATGAAATAGGCGAGGACTCCGCCCCACTCGGCGTGCGGATGTGGAGAAGGAATTGGGGTCCCGTCGCTGTAATGAAAGTTGGCGCGGGCTCGGGCTTGCCATGGTTCGGTGGCTTTGCCGACATCATGGCAGATGGCGGCGACCCGTTCCGCAGAAGTCTCCGCCATTGCCAATACCTGCTCCGTGTGCTCCATCAAGGAGGAACCAACTCCATGACTTAACCACTTTGGATTAAGGGCCATGAAAGGCTTTGAGCAGTGCCAGTTCTACGGGCGTTTCTACATCGGTTAGATAATTCCAATAACCGGACTTATGGATTCGGTTCTTTGGATCACCGAGATCCAGGATAGTAAGCGGAGTAGAGTCGGCACCGATCTCTAGAGTGAAGAAGGCCCACCTGCCATTAGCATCGGGCGACAGGTGTTTGACATCGCGAATGAAGGCCGGACAGAATTGGCTTCCCATGCACACCCGGAAGATCGGAGCCATAAGAACCGATTCAAGGTGGCTAAGTTCCTTTTCTGATTCGAGGCTAACAGCCACCTGATAAGCTGCACTCTCTAACACCGTTTGCTGGATACGAGTGTACTCCAGTGTCTGGGCATTCTTGAAGCCATTGACGCTCAGAGGAATGCGAACGGGCACGCTTAGGAGTCTTGCCGCAACTTTCGGCTGATTGGTCTCCACCCATGTTTTAAGCTGGGTAGCGTAGGGCCAAGGAGCCTGTCCCTTTTGATTGTGTGGCCGGTTGGTTGAGGACCAGCCGAAACATGCTGCGATTATCCCGAGGATGTGCGACGGGGCCGGTCCGAGGCAGGTGAGATTTCCGACGCTATCTTCGAAGTCCCGCCAGAACGCAATGTCCCCTTGGAGGGTAAACGCCAGGATGCTCATGCGCCGAGGTAATGAGCCAGATTTCTTTCGGCTAACGGTTGTTGATAGGACCAGGAGTTGAGGAAGTCCGGCAGTAACTTTCGCAACGCGGCTTTAGCTTGAACCGAATTTTCAATCTCGGGCTCTTCAAGCTTCTGGATAAGATTTTTCGGATTAAGTGGAGAGATTTCACTCTCTGGCTCCCAAGCGACGATGAAATTGGCGAATTGTGAACGTTGAGTTGCTGAGCTGTACCTAGCATCCGTATAGGCTCGCCATAGTCCGTTAAGGAAGAGTTCAATCCAGGCTTTGGCCCCTTGCGTTGCCCAGGAAATGACCTTGTGATTTTCGGCGTTCGCTTCGAGGACATTGAGGCTGACTTCCCAAAGAGCCAGGAAGAAGCCGTATTCGAGAACGTCTTGTACCGCAGACCCAGAGGATTCTCTATCGCCGGTCGGAAAAGCATTGTTTTTTCCTAAGGAAAGGATGTGGCAGGCGTGAAACGTTGAAGGTCGAAAGAGGGTATTGACGGCGTTAACAGCGTTGAAGTTCTCGCTTGCCACTGCATGTACATATCCGAAAAGCGGCAGATCTAAACAGTGCACGTAAGCGTCGTTCTTGTTTTTCTCTTTTAGATCGAATTGACTCCGAATGCTGTTAAGGCGTTCCTCGAAGTTTCTGGCTTCTCCCTGCTCGTCTCTCTTTTCATAAAAGATAGCCGTTTTCTCAGGACCAAGTTTCTCGGAGGCATGAACTTTGATGCCGCGACGTGTGTGATGCTTGAGATGTACGTCGGTCGTAAAAACTTGTTGAGTTTCTTCGTCGACCCGAAGCGTGGATGTGTACGGGTCGAGGTTGGGGCGTGCCTCAATAGCTTCCCAGCCGAACAGGACGTAAAGGTTTTTACTTTTTGGGTCGGTGCTAAGGCAAATTTCCTTATGCATTGGTGGGGGTAATTTCCTTGAATTACTTTTGTGGGTGCAGCTTAAGCAGCGGTTGCTGGCTTGGTGGCTTGCTCTTTCTTCAAGCTCGGAGATCGAATGACGATTCCGGTGAGTAAGCCGTTGTTGAAAGCTTGTTTCTTGGAGATCTCCAGCATCCCATCGATGTATGGGAACGCTGAAAATGGGAAATGGATCTGGCTCTGTTGTGCCTTGTTGAGTCCGTTATACAGGTTCAGGCCTTGCTTAAAGCGGGAGATGAGATTTTTGCCCCTTAGGTTGGTTAGGTGCATCCCGGCAGAGTAGTCGAACCGCCGCTTAATGGGATCTTTTGCGAACTGCCTGACCAAGGAATTCAAGAGCACTCCAACAGCTACTCCTTTGAGATAAGTCGGAAGCTCTTTTTCTGGAATTCCGCCAACGACTTCGGTGTGGGCTTTGAGGATTAGCTCTCGTTGCCAGTCATAGATCTCGTTCCAGATAGGGCCCACCAGGGCTTCTGTTTCATTCGGTGTCGGGCTAACTTTCATTTCATTGGCTTTGTTGCGAATTTCGGGCGCGTCGAGATCGAGATTCTTCTCGTCCTGGACCACTTCAATAAGTTTGTTGAGGTACGTAAGCCGGGCACTGAGTTCGGAGGGATTGCGAGCGCGTGCCCACTTCTTTTCTTTGTCGTCACCGATGATGTCTTGGTTGGAAAGATTCTTCAGGAATCCTCCCCAGTGCCGCCAGATTAAGTAAGGATCGAACTGGTCCCGGTTTAGCGCTTTTGTGAACACCTTTGTCCATAGCAAGTATGAGGAAGGGCTGGGATTAGCCATCGGCCCTGACCGGTAAGTTTTGTTGAAATCTATCAATTTCCACTGAATTCCTGGCAGGTCTTCGTTGAGAATCTGCCAATAGTAGAGGGGTACAGAGGGGAAAACTTGGTTCAGCAAAACAAACGGTTTCTTCGAGCCTTCGAGGTTTGCCAGAATCACCTTCGCCTTGAGCCGTCGTCTTGGGAGTGGAAGAAGCGAAGCTTCGTATTTTACTTCGTCTTGGTCGGCGGCTTTTTTATTCTTTTTCTGTGCCCTGGCCAGTCCTGCGTCTTGTTTGGCCTGAGCAACCACCTGTTTAACCTGGTCGGCTTGTTCCGGCTGGAGCGGGATGAAATACAATCTTGCGGCGTCAGGATTTTCCCCCACTTTGACCGGGTATTGTGCGATTTGTGCGTACTGGGACCGGACAGTCTCGATATTGACGGGGTCGTAAAGACCGAAAATGCGAGCCGTTTCTGCAGCACTGAAGGCCGACAGTTGCTGAATCTTCTGTTCTTTCCCGTACAGATTTCTGGCTCTTCCACTTTTGGTTTGGATTTCGAAGTCGACTGCTTCGAATGATTTTTTGGTCTCCCCTTGCGCTACGATCCGCTTCACCAATATCTCATTGGTCAGCTGGACGGAGGTCTTTAAGTCAATTTCTTCTGAGAATGCCGCATCATGATTTGGGAAATCTGTGAGCCCCAGAACTACGAGTCCGGCAGCAGTTTTTCCGATGACCGGGAGTTGCGCACCCATTTCGTTTTTCTTAGCCTGGGCGGATAGGCTCTTCAGGTTAACGTTTTCACCGACCTCAGAGGTTCGGCGGTTTGCATCGCCTCGCTCAAGCGCTCCTTGGTCGACTTTAGATTTGTACCACGCCGACCGGTAGAGCACGGCGAGAAGCTTAACGAGTGAGGAGGTTTGGGTCTTTTTCTTGTGTACTGGAATTCCTCGGAAGAACTCAATGCTGGGATCCGCGCGAAACGCTTCCCGAGCTTTCGGAGGAGCGCTTATATAGTTTGCCGGGTCGATCCTATCGACGGCCTGGAACATCGCTTCAGTGCCATCGGTACGACGAACAACATCGTAAGGGATTTCTAATTTGGCCTTTTTTTGCGAGGCGAGATCGAAGCGGATTTCGATCACTGCTAGCTGGATCGACGATTCGAGCCCGTTGGTACCAAGGGCTTCTAAATGCTGGATCAACATGAAATTATTCGCGGCGAGCGGGCCTGTATTGTTCGACATAGCCGAAGCCGCAGCCCGCTTTTTGACCTAACCCACTAGCCCAAATGAGTCGCTGAATCGGGAGAGGTGCCATCACAGTGATTCTGCCGCGCCAGGCTTTGACGGTTGTTTGGTGAATTTGAGAAATCGTAATGATATTTTTGTCTGGCACCACGACTTGGATGTCTTGCCCATTGAGCCACTCCACTGGATTCTCGCTCGCCGACCACAGGACTGCGCGTTTCGAAAAATCTTTGCAGAATTGAGTCCACTTCGATCGCAGATTTCTCTCTAAAGAAGTCTTGGTTTCGCTCGGGAATTGAACCGGCGTAAACTCGTACTTTTTCTTCGTTTCTTTTTCTGTGTAGCCGGTGATGATCCCGCCATGTAGTGGAACCCGCCAAGTCATCGCCAATTCGAAGAACGGCTCGTCGACTAGCTCCGCCCGAAATAAATCGAATACATTCCCGGCGATATTGATCTCCCGATGATTGAAGATCCTGTTGAGTTGATTCGTGTCTGCGGAGCAAAGAATAATGCTTCCGTTGCCTTTGAGCCGAATTTTCTGGTCTTCCGCTTTGATGTCTTTCCAGAGTGGAGGTGAGACGGAAAAAAGTCGAGGATCGGTGTTGGTGTGTCGACCTCGGGGATCGGACAACGTATGGATGGTAGAACCAACAACGTAATGGAATCCTCTTGGTAGAATCGCTTCTCCTAACTTCGGGGAAAGATGCAGTCGAACTCTCATTTCGGCGACGTAGTGATTGATTTTCTCGGGGTTCTCTTCCTACTATGAGCGCAGTGTATGCCAAAAAATGTCTTAGCCTCAAGCAAAGTTCACCGTTTTCTAAGACTTTTTCAGTTGATTAATCGATTGTCAGAGAGAGAGGCGGTCAATTCCACGGATTTAGCCAACAACCTACGGGTCTCGGTCAGAACTGTTCACCGGGATCTGGCTTTCTTACGGGGTTTGGGTTTCCGAGTCGATTATAATGACTCTTCGCACAATCTGAAGTTGGTCTTTAGTCCGCAGATGTTATTTCCCACCGCAGTCTCAGCGGAAGAGGGATTCGCGCTCGCAATTGCTCGCAGCGCTTTGTCTGCCTATGGAGGTTCGGCTTTTTTCGCTAAGGTCTTGGATCAGATTGGAGCGCTGATGAATCGTTGGAGAGTTGATCCAGAAGATCTCGGAACCGGTTTTCTTTCGTTTCCTACAAACGAGGTCTTTCCTGATGCTCTAATCTCAAAGCTTTACCAGGCGATTATTCAATCGCACATCGTGGAATTCTACTATGACAGCTTGACCTCAAAGAGCCGTATAAGGGAAGTTAAGCCGCTGCATGTGTTCTATCGTGAGGGCGGATGGTACCTCTACGGAAAAGAGAATACTAAGGGCCGAACCTTTCATCTCCAGCGGATTCGGGATTTTGCGATTACGGACGGAACGTTCAATCCTCCCAAGGACTTCGAAATTCAGAAACTGCTCGAAGATAGTTTTGGCGTCTACGAAGGGACCAAGCCCGAGTGGATCGAGGTACTCTTTTCTGGGCCTGCCGCCAGAATCGTTTCCGAGAGGCGTTGGCACGTGTCTCAGACGATGAAATGGGAAGGCGATCGACTAAGGTTTCGGATGCGGGTCATTATTAGTGTGGAGATTGAGCGCTGGATCTTAGGGTGGGGCGAACAAGCGACTGTAATATCGCCGGTCTCATTGAAAGCTGCAGTTGCTGAAAGAATCGAGAAGGCAAGAGCGAGGTATAGTCAGTAATGACTATCAGCCAAGGATAAAGGTCGGGTGGGCTCGACGGAACCTTATACGCGGCTATTGCATTTAAGCGTCGCCCCAAAAGCTATCCAGCCCACGGGTCTATGTACAGGCGAAACGGTATGGCAGAGAGAGCGCCGTCAGCGAACCGGAGATCAGGGCATTTAGCGGTAGCCTCGGCGCGGCGAAAGCAAGCAAGGGCGTGTTTGTGACGACTTCGTATTTTACCCAACCCGCCAGGAACTTCGCCGAACGTCATCCTTTCCGGATCGTTCTGATCGATGGAGAGCAACTAGCCACATTGATGATACGCCACAATGTCGGAGTTCAGGTCGATGAGACTTTGTACCTGAAAAAAGTGGACGAGGATTTCTTTCTAGATGAGTAGCCTGGCGACGGGCGATCTGGCCTGTGTTCAATCAGCGGCCGATTCGTAATTCGTCGACCTCGTTTTCGGGCATCGTCCTGAAAGCTAGGTCTTCCGAAAGTATCTCAGGAAACAAGAGCCGTGCAGTAATCCAAGCTCGAGTCAAGGAGTAGCGATCCACAACCAAAACGATCTCGGGATGCCGCCGTAGCACAATTGTATACCAATCTCTGGGCTGTTTAGGCAGCTCCACATCACTACATTTCGCATTGCTGACAACAACTTTACTTATTGTTGGTTATCTCGGTAAAATATAGAGCATGTCTACAATCGACTTCTCTCAGCTCTGCTGTAACGATTACCCGTCGTTAGTCTGGTATTGGAAAAGCACCGAAAAGGATCTTTGTAATCGAGGAACCATATCCGACCGGGGACTTAATATCGAATTCGAAGCGCAAACCGATCGCTTCAGTATCGAATTCGACGTACTCCGGGAAAGTCAAACGCTGCGGATAATCTTGTGGGGTCTCGACGCAGGCCACCGGGTTGTTCGGGAGATGCCTCTTGATGACGTGCCGTCGGAAGCGCCGGTGGCGTACGAACGATTTGTCCGAGCTGCCGAGGACTATGACGAGGTAGGCTTCGCGCGGAGGCATAAGAAATTTCTGCTGCGGCACTGGGAACGGTTCGTCCGATTTGTTCGCGAAGTTAGCGAGCTAAGCGAGAAGCAGTCCCTGCTATTCCGTCCCCCGTGAGGTAATCCATTGTCCCTCGCCGTTGGGCAGATGGAGTATCACGTGGTTTGGAATCGGCACGTCAAGTAGCTGACCAGGAGTGATAACCACCGTCTCACCGATGCTCGTCCGCCAGGTATTACCGGGCTGGTATGGCAGATCGTGAATATGCCCCGAGACAAAGAAGCCGGGCCGGTAGCCCTTGAGCAACTGAAGCGCGTCAAATTCTTCGTCCGTCGGAGAAGCGCGGAGCGGAGGCGCACGGGATGCAGTACTAGCCATTTACGCTCGGGATGGGACCTTTGCAGGCTTGCTCCTCGATCTAGCCAGACGGCCTTCTGTGTCGGCGAGCAGTGATATGGGACCGTTGTGGCAGCATATACGTAAAATTACGTATATCGCGGATTGGCAACGACGAGTAGAATCGCCGAGTATTAAACGTGGTTTGTTGGACGCGCTTTTCATCCAGACTGAGAAAGACCCGTTGGGACCCTTTTGAAAGCGCCAAGAGCGTCTGTCTAGCTACAACAAGTCGCCTTAGAAAGGAAATGTGCGAACGCAAATGTGGAACACTCTGTTTGCAATCGTCTTCTATACGGCTGGCGGACTGGCTATCATTACGGCGCTTATTTGGTACGGGCGATCTCTCTATGACGTGATCACCGGGCGTGGCGAGATTGTGATCGCCGAATTCGATATCGTTGGAGCACCCGGCGATAAGGACAAGACAAGCGGAATGGCGCTGGCACACATGCTCCAGGCCCGGCTAAGAGAAATAGGGAATGACCTCGACGCAGGACAAGAGCAACTGACGCAGACGGTCGCGAAGGAGAGCAAGGTGAATGCTTTCCAGCCGGGAGTTGTACCACCTCTTTGGAACGAAAAAAAAGTCGGACTGGAAACCGGGCTCTTCGAGCCCGCGAATATCAACGTCTCAGTCGCAGGAGTTGCGGTTGGTGGCGTCATTGAGTGGATTCAGCGTGCTCTGGTGACAACGCGAACGTTAAAGTTTACGATTTATCACAAGAAGGGCGTGGCCCAAGTCTCAGGTAGCCTAAAACCATTAAGCATCGTACCGGACGCGCTGCGTCTCGAAATTAAAGCGGACAGTGTCGATCTCGATTTGATAGTGGATAGCCTTGCGCTTGAAATTATCCGTCGGCGGCTTAGCCAGGATTCATCCAATTTCATTCAGACACTTGATCTCGACGAATTTCGGAGCTTGGTCGATACGGTTAAATCCGCGGCGAGCTATAATCGCAGCGTTGCGTTAGGTCGTCCCATGGTGGAGCAATATAAAGATCTCCTTGGCAAGGTTAAGCCATTAGCGAACAAGGTCCCAAAATGGTACCAGCTAAATTATCTCGCAGCCGGCATTGCCGAGAGCGCGGAGTCATCGCCAGAAGCAGCAGAGTTCTATACGCGCGTTGCAAAGGCGCTCGACGGAGATCCAAAGCAGACAAAACTGCTTGAATCGGTTCGAGCGAGGGCCAATACGCTTACGGGCATCGATTTTGGTGCTACCGAGGAAAGGATTCGCGCGGATGCGCAATACGCAGTCGTTTACTTTAACAAGCTACTCAATTTAGATCTTAAGATGCCCCCTATGCGGCCGGTGCCACGGGACCTTAAGAACTCTTTTTGGGATGGTACCACGTATAACTTCTCGCCAGAAATACAGTCTATTCCCGATATCACGTATCACGAAATAAGTTTCCCATTTCTCTCGGCAATTTGTAGCCAGTATAACGAGGGAACTTGGGAGCGATCGCAATCTGAATCTGCGGCCATCCTTTACGCGTATTCGGACATCTTGGCAATGATGGCCAAGCAACATCGCCTCGACCAAACAGCCGAGTCCGCCAGCTGGCTTTTTGCAGAGGGGGCCGTAGCATGGGTATTGGGATTGGACCCAACGCGAGACCTACGGCCGTTAAGATCATTCAAGACTCCAGGGACCGCATACAACGATCCGACATTAGGCAAAGACCCCCAGGTGGCCCACATGCGGGATTTTGTACGGGAGGAAATCCATTTCCAAAGAAACTACTACGTGAACTCTGGCATCTTTAACAAGGCGTTCTATGAAGCGGCGATCAGGGTGGGTACCGAGCAGGCCGGGAAAATTTGGATAGCGGCATTGCGAGACGTGCAAGACGCAAAAGCGCTCGACGCGAAAAAATTCGCGGATCTGTTAGAAAGCGCTGCTGGGCAGGACAAGGATAAGATTCGTGATGCTTTGGCGGTTGTCGGGATACAAACAGGCGCGACACTACTCGGGCAGAATCCCGCTCCTTCGGCATCCCCATCACCAACTCCGGCTGCGACAGCCTCCGTCTCCGCCAATCGATAACGTTACGCTCTTAGAGCAGCGGCAGGCACCATTTGGCAGCCTCGCAATTGCGCCCTGTGCCTCCGTGTTTCGTGATAAAATTCTACCGTTTCGGATCGTAACTAGTCGGTCCCTGTGGCGCGCGCTGCCATCAGCTAAGACGTCGATCGTACCGATGTAAGGCACCATCGCCTATACCCCCTCCATCTGCCCAAAATCCTCAACAAATTGTTCGGCGACTTGTCGAGCACGGTCGATTGCGGACAAGGCTTTCGCGCTCTCACTCGAAGCGGGACACGTTCGTAGCCTATTTTCCAGGGCCGCTGCGGCTTCTTCGTCTCGGTCTTCGCCGAAGCCTCGGAACATTTCGACTAACTCCTCCTCTTCGGCGGTCCCAGAACTTCCACCTCTCGCCAACTTAAGAAGTGTAGGCATCGCTGAACGAGCAGCGGACTTCATCGCCACAACGTAAAGCGTGGCGGTCGTTTTAAGGGTTTCGAGGTTGCCAGCTTTAGCCCCGAAAGCCGCCATAAGGAAAAACACGGCGAGCAGACCAGTCTTCACCCTCTCTCCTCCGTGAAGAAGCGGCACCCGACATCCTGAGGCAAGGAGTGGAATCATACCCTTCATTTGGATCAAAGCCGCCGGACTTTAGCGGCAACCGGGAACCATCTTCAACTCTCAAGTTAGAGCCAACAGACGCATGTGCGAATCGCTCTGGGAGAGCAAGTCGTTTCACAACCCACGTACGTCAAAATGCGTAGAGACAAGTTGCTACAGATCGCTAGAATGCTGGGCGATCGTTGAGGGATTTAAAGTCATCGGTGAATCATGTTTGAAAATGATTTCTTGCTGTGGGCATTCCTCTTCGCCCTCATTTTATTGCTGATCATCCCTACCATTTGGTATCTTTATACCGGTTGGCAATATCGGAGAGACGCGATCTTGGCCGCGTTTAGCGATGAAGCAATAAGAACATACTTCCAAACTTTTCACTCGAACTACGATGCCATGACCGGAAAGTCACCGTCGGTTCGCCTCAAGAAATTCTACGACGAGCGATATGGGCGACAGCACTTTGTCTTACCCTTAGTCCTATTGATTCTAATAACGAGCTGCCTACTCATCTGGAGCGGACTTTCTGTTCAGGTCTGGCTCGACACCGGCAATTTCAATACCTTTTTGCAACATCATCTTCCGCTCTTTTGCGTGATGTCTATCGCCGGCGCATACGCCTACGGCGTCTTCGATCAGATCCAGCGTTGTTACATTTCTGACTTATCACCGGTCGACCTTTACTGGGTGAGCTTTCGCCTGTCCATAGCAATACCTTTGGCATGGGCCCTAACGCACCTGCTCGCCGAAAACTTAGCCATTCCGGCGGCCTTTCTCATCGGAGTCTTTCCCACCAATACATTAATGAAATTTATCCGCAAGTTGACGTCTCAGAAACTCGGATTCGCAGAGGATTCGCAAACCGGCGAGAGCGACATAAAGAACTTACCGGCTATCGATTTGACCAAAGCGGAGCAATTTCAAGACGAAGGTATAACCACGGTGCCTCAGTTGGCTTACTATGATCCCGTAAAACTGACGATGCAGACGAACATCGATTATGACTATATTGTTGATTGTGTCAGTCAAGCGCTCCTGTTTGTCTATGTCGGTAAAGACAGTCTTCAGAAACTGACCCGGCAAGGAATAAGAGGCGCATATGAAATGCGTGGCATCTTACTCGACCTCGAGGATGAGGAAGTTAGTACCGATCAAAAGGAGCAGGCCAAAGCCAAAGAGAAATTGCGTAAGATAGCCGAGCAGATAGGCTACTCTCCTGACAGCTTGGAAAACATTTGCCTAGAAGCAGGAGACGATCCCTGTACAGTTTTTATTTATGAGACGTGGAGGGATAGTGAGAAAATAAACCCTGACGCGCTAGCTATACAGGCACCGTAGAATCTCCTTCGCTCGGTTGGTTGCCGGGATTTCATCTCTGAGCCAGAATTGGATAGGACCCGCCGTGTCTGCAAAGCAGTTCCGCCTTGGCGTAACTGTCTTGTCGCAGGAATTGTTTACCCGATAAATACCTCAATTTACGTATTGACCGCGCTACAGAAAGAGCAATCAAGGACCAACGGTCTGGGCTTTTAGAGCGTGGCCACGCATGTACGAACTGCGGCTACGAATCTATAACAAAATCCTTCCACCGACACACCTGGTATCCGAAAGACCGATCAGTCGGGAAGACATTCAGTGTTTGACACTCGTACGCTGGCGCTGCTGGCTGTCAACATGCATAGATGGGCTCCGAGCGGTATCACGTCACAGCTGTTCTTTTGGTTAGAATGAACTGTTGAACGAGTCCACTCTCGCGCCCCGGATGGACTCGTTCGCCCCTCAAGGTAAATACTCGCCGGGATCGCAAGCGCAGAGGACGGTTTCTTCTAGTTAGGCAACCGGCTCAATAGCGTCTAGCGGAACGCATAGTACGATGTCCCCTTTTTCCTTACCTCCGCCAAGTGCCACATTGAAGTCGACTGCAATTTCCCCATCACCTAAATCAACCGCATAAACGAATCCGACCATCCCTTTTTTGACGTCCCAACCTTCATCAAAAAGCGGCTCGACTGAGAAGTCACGGATCGCGCGGACTTTGTCGCCGATTTTCATGGAGTTAAGTTATTCGTTCGCCGTAGCGACGAAAAGCGATATCCGCTGACCAAAGCGCTTTGCGATGGTCACAATTCAGATCGTCCGACCTTTCCGAGCCAAGTATCACTCGATAGATAATGGACGTGGCAAACCACCATCGACCTTAACGAAGCGCTACACTCCAGCACTCGATTACCATTTTAACCCGTTAAAAGGAACTCAAAAAGGGCTGATAGTCACGAGATAATACCCAGCAATCTAGCGGCGTTGTTGCTCTTCTCTCGAAGAATCACCTCATCGGGATGCCGTCCGGCCAGAGAAGAGAGTTGATTGTAAGCGTTCCTAGCTTGGACATTTTCGCCGGAATGGTGCAGCGCAAATACAAGGTTATAGTAACTCCGAGCAAGTTCGACGCGCAATTCTGGCTCTCCCGGAAACCGATTGGCCAATTCGAGGAGATTTTTACATAATAGGCTTGTTTCTTTGCTCTTTCCCAAATTCGCAAATCCGACAGTAAGCGCGCTAGCCGACTTCGCTAAAAACTCACGCGGTTTCGACTCATTGGGATATTTCGAGACAGACAAACCCAAGCTCTTATAGACCTGCCTTCCGAGCCTCATTTGGTCATCTATGATCTCCAATACAGACACAAACGCCGGAAAGCCTACGCGATGAGAAACAGCAGCGGGCTTGGAATAGCCGATTACGAGATGAAACGCTGCTTGCGCCCTCCATTCGCGCAGATCCGCCTCTTGAGAGTAGCGGTCGCAAAGGCGACATAACTCATCGTATTTCTCCCTAGCAATACGCATCAGCCCTACCGGTTGCACGAAAGTAAGGGGGCTGGGCCCAAGTGGACGTCTCACGAACGCCTCAATATCCTTTAGGATTTCACCTATTTCATATGCAACCAGGAAGGCGCGCATCTGTCGGCCGCGCCTTTCGTCGGGATGCCCGACGATTAGCCTCTCCACTTCCTGCCATAGAACACCCGCTTGGTCGAGTCGCTGAGAATGTCGAAAATCGTAAATGAGGTTGATAGCTGCCAATAACCACTCTTGGTGCAGTTCCAACACGTCTGGGTATCGTGCAGCTACCTTTTTCAGGTCCTCATACAAACCGATGCCCAGGTCGAGATATTGCGCTGGCATATTGTCCAGCAGCTGCCTAATAGTCCATGCCCAAACGCTACGGGCTCTAGGCGTAACGTCCGGCGGTTTGAGTAAAGTGCGAAGCGCTTCTTGCTCTGGAAAGTCTTGGACTATCCTGACTATAAGAGTCCAGACGTGGTCGACATTCAGTGACCATGCGATGTTGAGAATGTTGTCGACGTCCGTGTCGTCCAATTTGCGGAACAATTCGAGGAGGAAGACCTCACCCAAGATGTCCGGCTCCAAGGGCGCCAAGTCGGCCTCTGTTGGCTTTCCGACGATGGACTGATATCGCGACCGAGAGAATTGTCGCATCGCTTCGTCAAGCCAAGTAGAGCGCGCCATCAATTCAGGACGCGCGACGCCGCCGCAAAGGGTCGCAATCGCAACGAGCGCCAGATCTTTTTCTGTAGCACACCCCCAACGAACCTCTTGCTCTCGCCGCAGTACCACGTCTGTCAGGAACCGATAGCGGTCCTGGGCGGTTTTGTCAGCTGTCCCAGCCAGGAAGGCCGCGAACAGGGGCGTCCCCTTCGGGTCCAGCCGTCGAAGCCGATCGAGTATTGTGTGCTTGTTTTCGGCAGGAAATTGATGCGGAGCGATCGAATCAATAATTCGCCACGTGTCATCATCCGAAAGTGCCTTTAGCTCAAGCGGCCGAGCGTCACGTTCGGGATACTGCGCAGCCAAGGTCGTTTCCCGATCGCGGTACCCCTTACCGATAAACTCGTCGAACCAGTTGCGTTTGAAATGGTCGTGTTCCGGTTTTTCGCGTTCGATGAGCAAGAGCCTAGTGTGAAAGCAGGGAGGCGCTCCGCCTTTTGCTCTAGCTGCGCAACGAGCCACTTCCCCAAGTGTTTCCGCATGTGCTGCCGCATAATCAGCAACCAGCAGAGTCGGTCGGTTTGGACGCCATGTTTGCCAAAACGCCAAGTCAGCTAAGGCAGATTTATTGATGAAACCAGCCCGCCAAGCGTGCCTATTTTTCAAGCAAAATTCGAGGGCGAGGCGGCTCTTTCCTAACCCCCCCGAGCCAGTGATCAAGTACCAAGCAAATGGGGCTGGAAAGGCCAGGAATTCATCGAGAAGCTTCATTTCGTCTTGGCGCCCGAAAAACTGGATCCTTCTCGAGCCGTAATAGTACAGCTGAGTACTTTTCGGATCGTCCGTTGTCAGATCAGGCTGTCGGAATTGCGCTGAAGGGTCGAAGCGATATTCGAGGCCGCGATACCACTCGCACGCGACATCAGCCCTAATGTTGCGATCGATCTTCAACTCGTCGGCTCTTTGTGTGATGACTTCCGTTGGCACCGCCCAGCCTCCGAGAGGGTTCGTTCTGCTCTTGGTTTCTTTGACGATGCCGACCACATGCGCGGTGTGCAAATTCAGGAGAGGACTGCCGCTGAACCCTGGGACAACTGCATCGCCTTTGAATTGAAGCCGCCGCTCTTTAGGATTTTGCGTAATCCCGTCGAAAACAACAGAAAGAGGTCCGATTTCGCGGAGCATCACATCATAGTCCGGATAACCCATCACCAGCAGTCTCTCTTCTGGTATCAGTTCGCCGTCAGCTAGTCCTAGGATAACAGTAGTATCGTTGGTTTGGTCGGTTTCGATAAACGCGAGATCTTCAGGCGGAAAAATATCGATGAGGCGGCCTCGGTGGGTTGAATTCTGGAAAACAAGATCAATCTCATCCCCATGTCGCTTGCCTGTGCCGACCACGTGGGCGCAAGTCAGGACGCAGTTGGGACATATGAAGAAGCCAGTGCCGCTTCTGCTTACCTGCACGCAACAGGCTTTCAGGAGATCTGGAAGAGAACGAGAATCTTCGTTTGACATAGGAAGCTCGCCCCCATTTTTCGCGGATGTTTGGGTTTACGGCGAAATTTTAGATGAGCTTGGTTCGAAAAAATCGGAATTCTAGATCACTGGTGTAGATCTGACCCGTTAACGCCTTAGCTGAACACAGTTCCTTATTTAGGGACGAGTGTGAAGTCCGGATCTGATCTTCAAATGCGGAGCTGGGCTACCCCCGATTGCTCGAGGAAGATCCACTCCATTCCAGGGTGACCTTTATATTTGCCTTCCCAGATCCTTTGCAGAGGAGGGCTGTCAGCTTGCCCGCTTCCAAACCAATCTCGACCGCGAATTCCGCCGTCGCCTTGGTGGGAGACACCTTCTGAAGGACACCCGCCAGCGTGTTTGCGATGGCCTCGATCGGCTTCCTCAACTCGTCCTCGGAGATTCCTTCTAATGCCGACACTTGCTCCCTGCCACCGAAAGATCGCGCTTCTACGCGAAAGATCTGTTCACCGTCGCTCGAGACAATCGGAACGATTGTGGTTGGTTCATCGTCCATTGCGTAACCTCTGAAACAGGGGAACAAAATATACTGTCGATCGTTTCACAGTGCAATCGAGGCGTCAGGGGCCACTCGGGCGCTTGTATTCCTTCATGGTTCTTTCCACGGTCGTTATTTCCGGCGAATCTAGGCTTGTAACCGAGGCACGTGAAATCAGTCCTTCCTCAGACAAAGCAAGTCGCACAGATACAGCAGAAGGAATACAAAAAATGCGGGAATTTATAAGTAAACGTGGAACGCCTCCAAAAGATTATCGAAGAACATCGCGGGCTCTGGCCCAACTTGAGAACGAGAAAGCCGAAATAGAGCGTGCCAAGGCCGCGGAATCCGAGCGAAAGGACGATGGGGTTAGCGCTACCTTAACCATAAGGAAAGTTCAGATTCTTTTCGAACCCAGTCCCGAGCAGGTCCAAGCCGGTATAAACATCTCCGCCGTTCCATGGGGCAAAACGTTGTCCGATCCGGTGACCTTCGGTTTAAAGGACGGAGCCTGGTACATTAGCAAGTTCAACGCAAATCCCGTCGCGCTGGGCCAAGCCCGCTTTAATGAGCAAATCGAGTCTTAGCTTAAGTCGGTACAGCGGGGTCTCGCTCAGCAACTTTAGCAATAGTTAAGAACTACGGGCCAGTAAATTCTAACCGGCTCACCGCGGGCTGTATTCGGCGTAGGCCGCGTTTTCCCGGGGCGGGTAAGGTAACGAGACCGGGAGCGGTTATTTAACCGGCTTAGGCTTGCCCATCGTGTGTATAGCGGTAAGCCGGAGCTGGTTCTGGGTGATTAGCCAAAGCTCGTAAGCTTCGAGCGTCTGCGTCTCTTGGCATTTATCCTAGAGCTGGTCGTAAGCAACCGCCAGCTTTTCGCAGCTATCTTCAAGTATGGTCTGTAGTTCGTCGGGTGTAAGCTTCATTTCGATTTTTCCCTTTTTGCTTTTTTAGCGGCATTGGCTTTCTGGCTTCCACCGCACGTTTTGCAGGAAGGTGGTACAAGGTTACGATCCCGCGACCGCGCTTTCGGTTTTCCAGTTGCTTCTTTGCCATGGATTAGCCGAGGCCGACTTTATGCTAAACGCTTAGAAGCGCGGAGAAAGATCGGGCTAGTTACCGTCACAGTAGCGCTAGAATCGTTCAGGAGGCGTTTTCTCTTTCGCCGAAGGTATCGTAGCGCAGCGCGAAATTCGGCCTGCTCTTTCTTCCTGGCTTCGGCGATAAGGCCGCGTATGCGTTTAGCTAACGCCTTGGCTTTTCTTCTTTGTCGTTGGTAGGCATAAAACTTAACTGTTCGCTTTCTCCTGCCGCTTCATTAGCTCGATCGCGCTCATACGCAATTGGTTCTGCGCGGTAAGCCACGCCGTGCAATAATCGAGTTCACCGGTCGATTGCTCTTTTCGAAGAGTTGCCCTTCGAGAACCGTAAGTTTGTCGCAGTGGTTAGATAGCATCGCAATAAGATCGTCGTTTGTGAGGGTCATGTCGGATAAACCTCGGAGATGGCTTCGTTGATCCGTGTTTTCAAACGGTTATAGGCTGACTCGTTGCCGACCTTGGCAAAGAGAGCGTCAAGACGCTCTTCGTAATCGGTAAGCTCATGCCGGATGTAATTCCTCGCGATACGGGAGAGGAATTCTGGCGAATCGTTTGGGCTAGCCGTCTTCGAAAACTCGTGGAGCCGATTATAGTGCTCGCACGCCTTCTCGGTTAATCTTTCCAATGGCATAACTGGAATTTTGATTTCCAACCTTTCCACCCAATAGGATAAGTTCCTCTCGTTTACGCTCGGCGGCTTTTCGTGCTGCGGCGCTTCGAATGGCTCTAATACTTTTAGTTTCGAGAAACCAAGCTTCTTTTTCGAACGGCTCGACTCTCGACATTGAGTACAAGCGCATCGGCGGTCCGCTCTTATAGTGGGGATTAGTTTTCAGTTCGTCGGGCTCGCCGAGATGCTTCTTTATCAGTCCTTCAGTCCAACCTCGGGTGATAAGATCGGTTTTAGTAATCGCGGTACTCATCGCGCTTCTTCCTCCCCGAGGTAATCGATCACGTCTTCGATGGACGGGAACCCATACTCGACGACGGCGTTATTATAATCGGTTGAGATCATGTACGGTCCGTAAGTGGTAACCCATCGGGAGCGTGGACTAAGTTTAGTAACCGACATCCCTTTACGCTTCGCCAGTCTTCTCGCTCTTTGTTCGAGAGCTTTCGTGGTGGTCGAAGCGCCGTTGTTGATTAGTTCGGAATAGGTCATATTTCGTTCTGTAAATACTGGTTAAGTCTGTAGAACGGCGTACTCCGAACTCTTCGCGAAAAATGTTAAAAATATTTGGGCTGTCGAAAAGGTTTCTCCCCCCGCACCCCTCTTTTCCCGTACATAGGTGCATAGTACATTCTGAGTCGCTCGGCTCCGCTTGGCCTCGCTTCGCTCGCCGCCTGCCTTTAGGAGTCTTTTCGGGAAGAGCGTACAAGGGTAGCGGCTTGGTATTCTTCGGTTTTAGCTCCGGAGGGGAACGGGCGTGATACGCGAACCCTCTCCAGCGACGGCACGGGATCGACCGGTCGCAGAGAGTGATTGCTCGCTAATGCGAACCTTGCGTTCGTTTCGGAATGAAAATAAATATGCCCGAAAAGTATCGGACGCCTCGGGCGTGGGTTACGCGACTGGCGAAGTGCTATACTTCGAACGAACCTAAGCTAACGCATCTCTTCGAATCGTTGGATGCGAAATTATTGAAGGGCGACGAGAAAATCGAGATTTCGAAAGAAGAACTGGAATCCATGGACGCACCGGTAACAAAAGCGTCGACAGCGTTCCCGTCAGATACCACCGAACAAATTCGTAAAGACGCGGGCTAAGTTTGCCGGATGTTCCATGAGCGCTCGCTCCTGTTGTCCTATCGAGACAAAAACGACTTTTCAAGAGACGATAAGTTTGTCTTCGTATTCGTAAAATAGTCTTCCGCGGCTCTAGGATCGCGCAGGGAGCGTCCTGTTTACTCCGGAGTATAAGGAGAGCGACGGCTAAGAGTCGTAGCCTACAAGCTCGTGTACTTCGGCGCGCTCCGGAAATTGCTCTAGCCAAGTCGAAAGGGATTCTACTCCGCGGTGGAAAGCTCCTTCTGGTAAGCGATAACCGGTAGGCGAAGAGAGCCGAGCTTTCAGAACTTGGATGCCGTTGGTAACGACGGCGCGTTCTTCGGGAACGATAAAACCTGCACCGACAAGAAACAACGTCAGAACATCTCCGGCAGGTCGTCGGGAATGCACTCCCCCATTTTTCCAGAAGCAACCGGTTGAGATCGAGATTCTAAGCTCCGGGGTAATCCAATAACCCCCGGGAGTAAGACGACCGTTCGGAAAGAACTCCGCGATTAGCTCGCGGACGTGTAAAACGGCTCGACTCTTTAAGTAGGAGAGATCGGATGACGAGATGCGTTCTAGCTTCTCTTTCTTCGGAGCTTTGGGTTTCGCCGGAGAGTGTCCTGGTTGCGCTTTTAAGCGCTGGAGTAGTAGGGCTGGGTTCATACTCCGGTAGAACTACGAGCGACGGATACAGCTCCGGGAAGTGGGATCGGTGTATCCGGTTCGGGCTAGTCTACTTTTTCGTATACCGGGAAAAGAGAGCCGGAATCCTAAAGCGCGTCAGATTTACCCGCGTCAGAACGTTTGACTATTTATATATTGTTTTATTAAGAGAGCGTAAGCGCGTCAGAACGTTTAACTATATACTCAGTACTGTCCGGAGAAAAAGATATATAAGATAGTTAAACGTTCTGACGCGCCCAATTCTGACGCGCTTTAGGTACGAGAACGAGATTGGATTCGCTTTATTAAAGAGTCCGGTCCGAGCTTATCTTCGGCGATCACCGGTTTTTTAACCGTAAACTCAGGATCTAACAGAAATCTCGTCACTTTCAAGCGCCCTACCTTCGAAGTAAGAAAGTGTTGATCGAACTTCGGTTCGTTCAAACCGGAGAGAGTGACTTTGTCCTCGTGAGCCCATTGTTTTAGCGCTTCGAATAACCGATAATGCGATCGCAAATCGGGCAGCGCTAAAAGATCCGGTCCTATTTCCTCTTTCTCGAATCGCTTTCGAATTAATTCGAGAACTTGCTTTGCACTGCGGGGAACGATCGGTAAACCTCTTAGCGTAATCGAGACGGCTTCCCTTATCACTTTACGTTCCTCCATCAGGCTTTCCCACTCTATCTCTTTCTGTTGCTCCGGTTCAGGTGTCGTTTCGAATTCGTCGCACCACTTATTCAGATTTCTTACCGATCGAGCCAAATCGGCTTTATCGATGCACTTCCAATCGGTGGTTAGAACGACATCTTCGGCGATCATGTAAAGCGTCAGCGGATTCGAACCCGGAATAGGGTATCGGGATTTTGGATCCTCTAAATTAAAGAAGCCTCCGTGCTGGAGGCAAATCTTCGGATAGAAGTCGACAGTTACGGTTTCGTTC